>Ga0070730_10003888_pt1 | contig 13273 bp, 10 predicted proteins | sample Coa_R1_3_FD_66447 | JGI IMG/M metagenome (GOLD analysis project Ga0070730, IMG submission 66447) | Surface soil microbial communities from Centralia Pennsylvania, which are recovering from an underground coalmine fire - Coalmine... | ecosystem: Environmental > Terrestrial > Soil > Unclassified ...
GCCTCATTTTGCGACCCCACGCCACATAAAAGATGCCGCCATCGCTGCCATCGAAAGCAATTTCACTCGATATACGGTGGTCGCGGGCATTCCGGAACTGCGCAAGGCAATCGTGCAACGGCACGCGTGCGACTTCGGTTCCGACTACACGCCGGATGAGACGGTCTTCACCACCGGCGGGAAACTGGCTCTGTTCAACGCCATCCAGGTGCTGGTAGACCACGGGGATGAGGTAATTCTGCCGGTCCCCTATTGGGTCTCTTTCAAAGACATCATTCAATATGCGGGCGGGAAGGCGGTATATCTGCCCACCGAAGAAGCGGAGGATTTTCGCATTACGGCGGACGCCATCGAAGGGGCGATTACCCCACGAACGAAGGCCATCCTATTAAACACGCCTTCGAATCCCTCCGGCTCCGTCGTCTCGACCGGCGATCTGGAGCGAATCGTAAAGCTGGCCCACGCGCGCGGAATTTTTGTACTGCTGGATGAGTGCTACGTGTACCTGCGGTATGCCGGAGCTCCGGTCTCCGGCGGTTCCTTCGTCGAGGCAAAGGAGCACGTAGTTGTGCTCGGTTCCCTTTCCAAGACCTATGCCATGACGGGCTGGCGTGCCGGATTCGCTCTTGGCCCCAAGCCCGTGATTGCCGCCATGAGTAAGCTGCAGAGCCAGTCCACATCGTCGTCCGCGGCCATCGTACAGAAGGCAGCGATCGCCGCGCTGAACGGCTCGCAGACATGCGTTACCGAGATGCGCGCCGATTACCTGAAATTGCGTGACGTCATTTTGCAGGGTCTGCAGGCAATCCCCGGCATTCGCTGCACCAAGCCAGAGGGCGCGTTTTATGTATACCCGAATGTGTCATCGTTCCTGGGCAAACCAGGGGCGAAGAGCACTACGGAACTGGCTTCGCGCTTGCTGCACGAAGCGCATGTGGTCGCGGTTCCGGGAGAAGCATTCGGCACCCAGGAACACATACGCCTTTCCTACGCGGTTGCGCAGAACGACATTGAAGAAGGCTTGAACAGGATGAAGAAATTTTTCGGCAATTTTTCCTAGGAATCCATGAAATCTAAGATCGAATTTCGCCCCATCATTTTGGCCGGCGGCAGCGGGACGCGCTTCTGGCCGCGTAGCCGCCGCTGGCGGGCGAAGCAGTTGCTGGTGCTTGACGGTGCGCGCACCATGATCCAAAGCACAGTCGATCGCCTGGGCGGCCTGGCGAGCTCGAATGAGGTTTGGGTGATCACCAACGATCTGCTCGCGAAAGCCATCTCGGAGCAGTTGCACACGATGCTGGGGGAACAGATCATCTGTGAACCCACGGCGCGTAACACCGCACCGGCAGCGGGCCTCGCGGCCTTCCTGATCGAGCGTAGCTCTCCCGATGCGGTGCTAGGGATCTTCCCGGCCGATCATGTGATCACCGATGAGGATAAATACCGGGCCACCATCGAGCAGGGCATCGCGGTCGCGGCGGCGGGCGAAAACATTGTGGTGCTGGGCGTGAAGCCGGTCAGGCCCGAGACGGGATACGGGTATATCGAAACAGGAGAAGTGCTGGCGGGTGGGGTCAAGCGTGTCCGCCGATTTACCGAGAAACCAAATCGTGATCGCGCAGAGGAGTTCATGCTCGCGGGCAGATACTACTGGAACAGCGGTATTTTCCTGTGGTCGGCGCGCACACTGGCTAACGCCATCCGCGAACACCTTTCGGAGACCGCGCCCTATCTGCAGCAGATCGCCGACGCCTATGGAACACCGCGTTTTGAGCAGGTGTTTCGTGAACTGTATCCTTCGTGCGAGAACATCAGCATTGACTACGCTGTGCTCGAGCCGCGCTCGGCTAAGGGCGAACACCACTCCAATATCTACTGCTTGCCGGCGGAATTCGGGTGGAATGACCTGGGTTCCTGGGATGCCCTCTACGAACACCAGTTGGCGCTGGGGAACGCGAAGGATGGCAATGTGACCGAGGCGCGGGGCATGGTGGGCATCGATGCGCGTAACAATTACGTGTACAGTCCGGAGAAATTCGTGGCGCTGGTCGGGGTCGATGACCTGGTGGTGGTGGAAACCGAAGACGCCATTTTGATCACCACGCGGGAACGTTCGCAGGATGTACGCCGTGTAGTCAGTGAGCTTGCGGCGGGCAAGCACGACGAATTGATTTGATTCTGGAAAAACCGATCAAATTCGGGACGGATGGATGGCGGGGGATTCTCGCCGACGACTTCACCGAGCGAAATGTGCGTATCGCCGCCGGAGCGATCGCCAGCTACGTCTGCCGGCAGGAAGATCCGGCGCGCGGCATCTGCGTCGGTTACGATACTCGTTTTTTATCGCAGCGATTCGCGGAGATTGTGGCTGAAGTTGCAGCTGCAGCGGGCATCCCGGTGCGACTGGCGGATCGGATTACTCCCACCCCGGCTCTTTCCTACGGGGTGAAACATTCGCGCGCGGCCGGCGGGGTGATGATCACGTCGAGCCACAATCCATACAACTGGAACGGGGTGAAGTTCAAAGCCAGCTACGGTGGGTCGGGGAGCCCGGCTATCATGGCAGCGATCGAAGGGTACCTGGGCGTGGATCCACCCGTGGCCAGGGCTGGCGCAACGATCACTGCGACCGATTTTCTTAGCCCCTACGTCGAGGCCATCTCTGTCTTCGCGGATCTTGAGCGCATCGCCGCCACCGGGCAGAAATATGCCATTGATTGCATGTACGGGGCGGGACGCGGTGTCCTTGCTGGAATTTTTGCCGGCAGGAGGATTGATCATGTCGAGATTCGGGCGGAGTGGAACCCGCTTTTTCCGGGCATTCAGCCGGAGCCGATTCCTCCCCACATCCGCGCGCTCGAGGTGGCGGTGCTGGAGCATGGTTGCCAGGCCGGGTTTGCCACCGATGGCGATGCAGACCGCATTGGTGCGGTGGATGAGAAGGGGCGCTTCGTCGATGCCAACAAGATCTACTGCATCCTGCTCGAGTGGCTGCTGAAACGGAAGCAGTGGCCGGGAGATGTGGCGCGGGCGTTCAATACGACGAAGATGGTGGATCGGATCGCGGCCCGGTACGGACGGCGACTTTATGAACACGGGATCGGGTTCAAGCATGTATGCGAATTGATGCTCACCAAAGACATCCTGATCGGCGGGGAGGAGTCTGGCAGCATCGGCATCGGGCGACACCTGCCGGAACGCGACGGACTGCTGAATGCCCTGCTCCTGGCGAATGTCATGGCGGAGGAAGGCCGCACGCTGGGCGCATTGGTGAGCGGGCTGCAGGAAGAATACGGCGAACATCATTATGGGCGATTGGACCTGCATATCCCGGAAGAGATCAAGCAAGCGGCGATACGCCGAGCAGCAGCCGGGGTTCAGGAATTTGCCGGCAGGCGGGTTTTGCGCCGGGAAACGCTCGATGGAATGAAGTTTTATCTCGAGAACCCTGCGGGGCGTGCTTCCGGGCCCCCGGCTGCGGAGAGCTGGATCTTGCTGCGCGCGTCCGGCACTGAGCCGCTGTTGCGGATTTATGCGGAAAGCGGTTCGGCGGACTCGGTTCATGCGCTGCTGGAAGCGGGCCGGAGATTTGCTATGGGAGACACGGCATGAAGGAGAGAACAAAGGGCCTGCTTTTTGACATGGACGGAGTGCTGATCAGCTCGTTGGGGTCGGTTGAGCGCAGCTGGCAGACCTGGGCCGAGCGGCACGGCCTCGATGTGCGGGAGACGATTAAGACAGCGCATGGGATGAGGGCGATTGAGACCGTGCGCACGCTCAAACCGGATGCTGACCACGCCGCGGAACTCAAGGTGATTGAAGATCTCGAGGTCGGCGACAACGATGGCCTCGAGGTGTTGGAAGGGGTCATGTCGATTTTGCAATCGGTGCCGCAGAAGTTTTGGACGATTGTTACCTCTGCGACCGAACGGCTGGCACGGAGCCGCCTGGCATTTGCCGGGATTCCGGTGCCGCTGCACATTGTCACCGCCGACATGGTAACCAACGGGAAACCTCATCCTGAACCCTATCTCAAGGGAGCGAAAATTCTTGGCATCGCGCCGGCAGATTGCGTAGTCATCGAGGATTCGACTTCAGGAGCGAAGGCCGGCCACGCTGCCGGATGCAAGGTTCTGGCAACGACGTTTTCTCACAGCATTAGTCAACTGGCGGCGGCGGATTGGATTGTGGAGTCGCTGGCAAGGGTGAAGATCACGATCTTGCCCGACGATGAAGGTCTGGAGCTCGAGTTCACGCCGCTGAAAAGATAATCTCAGCGGTGATCGAACGCGGAGAGGCGCTTCAAGATAGCTGCGGTAGTAGCCGTTTGCTGCAGGGCTTGTTGGTGATCGTGATCGCCGCCCTTAGCAGCTTGCCCGGAAGAATCATCGATGGGAATCACAGTCTGCCGGCTCGAGACCTTGGCGGGGGCAGTCGAACCTCGATGAAGCAGTTGCGGGCCTGCATCGCCAGGCGTCGGAGCCAGAGGACCGGCGTCCGGCTGGGTAGCAGACGCAATGGATTCGGCCGCTTCGCTCGGGCTTGCCACCGACTCCTTCGAGCTAGCCAGACCTGATCCGCGCAGCGCCCTGGCCTTCCTGGTGGTTTTCGCCCTTTCCATTTTGCTGAGAGTGATGGGCGACTCCGCTGCGCTGGGCTGGACGATCTGGCGCTGAGCGTACGAAAACAGGATGGCCAGGGATGGCTCGATGGCCACGAAAGCGGCGAGCAGCCCCAGGCCGCACGCAACGCGGGACCACAGCAGCCATACCGGCAATTTTTTGGTTTCAGCGAGAATGGAGTGGACGCGTGCCTTCAACTGGTCCGAGGGCGCTGCGAAATCGATTCCCCAATTGGTCGAGCTCGGCGAGGAGTTCAGCCGCGCAAAATGGATGAGACACTCGGCGTACCTGGCTCTTCTGGCAGGCGAGTCAGCGACCGCGGCAAGATCGCATGCCAGCTCACGGTCAAATTGCATCCGGGTCACCGCATACCAGGCAGCGGGATGAAAGAACAGAAGCGAACGACAGGCAATCGCAATCCCATTCCAGACGAAATCCAGACGGCGCACATGATGCAGCTCATGGCGCAAGATGTCTTCCAGATCGGAGCGATCCTGTTGCAGGCAAATATCGGGGAGCAGGATAGTGGGGCGAATCCACCCAAATGTTGCCGGTGACGTAACCCCCGACAAAACCAAAAGTCTTGAACGGCCGACACCGAGGTTCCCGGCTATGGGCCGAAACGCTGCCGCAACCTCAGCGGGTGGTTGGCTGGTAAAGCCCAGCACCCACTTCAACTGAATGTGTTTTTTGATATGCGTGATCAGCAGGTAGGTCAATACCAGCAGATAGGCGACGCCCATGATGCGCAGGGAAATACCCAGCGGGAAGGCCCAGGAATCCGGAATCTGCCAGGTGGCCTGACTCACTGCCTGAACGGGAGTGGCGGAGGAAGCAACCGCCACGTGGCCTCGGGAAAACAGCCCCTTCGCAAGAAAAAGCCAATAGGCTGCCGAACCATACAGAAAACTCAACCAAACGAGAAATCTCCGGCCAGGAGAATTGACCAATCGGCTCAGGAACAGACATAACCCGAAGGCCAGGGTCGTCTTCAGGACAAAGCCCGCAAGGGCTGTGACCACACCAAGCGAGAGATCTGAATTCATGGCAGCTCTGGATTATTCGCGATCGCCCAGCTCATACCTCTTACGATACTCTCGCATCAACAATTCGAGCTCATCCAGCTCCTTCTTTTTGATCGAGCTCGATTCCAGCAAATTCACCAGCAGTCCGGCGGCTGAACCGTGGAAGTTCCGCGATACGAGCGCCTGCACGGAAATCTGATCGATCACTTTTCGGGTAACGAGGGGGCGAAAGACAAACACCCGGCCTCGTGCCTCGTGGGCGATAAATCCCTTATTCTCCATGATTCGGAGCAACGTTTGGGTGGTCTTGTAATGCGGCCGCTCCTTTTCCGGATGAGCATTGACAACGTCGTCGACAGAACCTTCATTCAGATCCCACAAGATCTGCAGGAGCCGCATCTCGGCCGTGGTTGGTACCGTGAGCTTTTGCTTTCCGCCCGCAGTGCCTGACGGTTTGTTTCGCATAGGCACCTCGTGAAGTCGTCTTAACAGTTTAAGATTACGCTAGCTTTGAAATTCTGTAACAGGAAAAACCCGATTTTACATGGAGACGGACGGGAGACTCACATTGGCTGTGGGCTTAATGAAATGAGCGGGACCTATTCTGTCATGGTAAGAGTGCGATGAAGGTCCGGAAACCAAGCAAGCGGGGCCAATGGCCTATAGCAGGCGCCATCATGCTGGGGTGGCTGTGCGGTTCCGCGCTTGGCCAAAGTGCGTCGATCGAAATCCCAGCCAAGACTCTGCTATCGATTCAACTGCTGCACCACGTTCCGATGAAGGTTGGCGAGCCGCTGGAAGGACGCCTGCTTTATCCCGTGTATGTGGACAATCGGATCGCCATTGCGGCAGGCGCGACCCTTCGCGGCACCGTCATGCAACTGGAATCGGACCGAAGCCGCCGGATCCATGCGCGCCTGAGGGGGGACTTCACCCCTTTTCACGTCCCCGTGGTCCGCTTCGACCAGTTGGTCCTGCCAGATGGATCGCTCGCGTCCGTGGTGAGCAATAGCGGCACGGATGGCGCCCCGATCCTGCGCTTGTCCCCCTCCCCGGGGGCGAAGAAGGGTTCGGTGGTTTCACGGGAGATCGCGGCGGAAAAACAGCGGGTCAAAGATACCGTGGCGCAGTTCACCATGCCCGGCCGAGGGGACCGCCTGGTGCAATTTGTCTATTCCCAATTGCCCTATCACCCGGAACGAATCGAAACGGGGACGGCCTGGGTGGTGGACCTTGGCAAGCCGCTGAATCTCAGAGTCACCGCCTCCCCGGCGGAGGCCCAGGAGAAGCCATCTGAAGCATCCGCCACAACCGAATGGCGGCTACGCGCATATCTGCAAGAGACGATCAACTCCGCCGAGAGAAAGCCCGGGGACACCTTCCAGGCAGTGGTCTCGGAGCCAGTGTTCAATGCCGAACACCAAGTGGTTGTCCCGCAAGGCTCTGTACTTGTGGGGGAGATCACGCAGACCAAACCCGCTCGTTCCTTCGGGCGCCAGGGTAAGCTCCGTTTTCGCTTCCGGCAGTTGAAACTACCGACAGGCTTCACCCAACCTGTGGAAGGCACGCTTGCAGGGGTGGATGCGAACAAGGCGGCAAACCTGCAAATCGACCCCGAGGGTGGAATCGCACCAAAGCCTCAAAACCGGGTGCTTCTTCCGCTGGTGCTGACTTTGTTGGCTGGGCGCGGCCTGGATAACGACGGAAACCAAGTGGTGAATGGTGCGGTTGCGTCGAATGGTTTTGGGATTGTTGGCCGGGTTGTCGGCATCGCTGCAAGTTCACGGAACGTCGCCGCGGGTATTGGATTTTATGGGGCGGCCCTGTCCTTCTACGATCTTTGCCTGGCCCGAGGGCACAACGTGGTTTTCACGAAGAATACGCGCATTGAGGTCACGACCAGGCCCGCTCGCAACCCGATGAACACGCCGTCCCCGTCTCAGTAAGCGGCGACAGCCTTGGGCTGCACCGCGCGGCGCAAAGCGAACCGCGCCAGCAATCGAGTTGAATCCAGGGTCGGCAGGGGTGAATTGGTGTCATTCATGAGTAGAGGTATCTCCGTGCAGCCAAGAACGACGGCATCGCAGCCCTGCTTTTTCATCCTTTCGATGACTCGCTGAAAGGTGGCGACCGCTTCCGGTTTGAAGACGCCGTAGACCAGTTCCTCCATGATGATGCGGTCGATTTCCTCGCGCTCGCCGGGTTCGGGGCGCACAAACTCCAGTCCGCGGGGTTTGAGTTTCTCTGGATAAACTTCGCTTTCCACGAGATACCGGGTTCCGGTCAGACCGAGGCGCCGGAACTGGCGGCCGGCAGCCTGTGCCGCCACGGCATCGGCAATATGCAACCATTTTAGTGGCAGTTTCTCCTGGATCAAAGGGAGCGCCTGGTGGATCGTGTTATCGGGACAGATGAGAAAATCGGCGCCGATTTTCGCCAGCTTGTTGGCGGAGGAAAGCATCAGCTCGCCAACTCCCTGCCAGTCATCGCGGTAGATACACTTCATGTAATCGGCCAGCGAGTGAGTATGCATGGAGATCTCGGGGTGATCGTGAGGACCGAGAAGGTCCGCGCCCCCGGCGCATATAGTTCGATAACAGAGAGCGGCTCCTTCCGCAGAACAAGCGACGATACCGATATGTTGGGCCATCGATTGATTTTAAGATAGGAGCCATGCGCCTCGGTCCTGCCATCGTACTTCTGGCTTCGAGCTTTCTTTCCCTGATGCCCGGTGTTTACGGGGAGACGGGACGAGAAGGTTGGCTTCGCTATGCCGCCCTGCCTTCGCAACTTGCCCAGCAATACAAGATTCCTCACCGCATTGTCGCAAGCAGCCAGTCTGTGGTTGCCCACAGTGCGGCGAGCGAGTTGGCTCGGGGCCTGCATTCGATGCTGGGCGCGAACCTCACGATCTCATCCACTTTGGCTGGGGATAAGTTAACTGGCAACGATGCGTTTCTGCTGGGAACGCCGGCCGAGATACGGCATTTGCTCCCAACCTGGAAGCCGGATTCGCCGGTTGCGGCTGAGGGCTTTTCTCTGTCGCAGTTCGCCGAGCAAGGCCATAACTACTGGGTGGTGGCCGGTGGAACCGATCGCGGAGTTCTCTACGGTGTCTTCCGCATCCTGGAGCAAGTCGCACAACAGAAGTTCATCGCGCCGGATGCGGAAGCACCTTCTTCGCCGATTCGCTGGGTGAACCAGTGGGACAACTTCGACGGCAGCATTGAGCGAGGCTATGGGGGACGCAGCATTTTTTTCGAAGACGGGCATGTCCGCCCGGATCTGAGCCGGGTTTCGGAGTACGGGCGGTTGCTGTCGTCGGTGGGAATCAACGGCGCTACGGTGAACAATGTCAACGCCAACCTGCATACGCTCGATCCGGAGATGATCCACGAACTGGCCCGCATTGCGGATGCTTTTCGTCCGTGGGGCGTGCGCATGTCGTTGTCGATTGATCTTTCGAGTCCGCAGGTAGTGGGCCATTTAAATACCTTCGATCCGGTGAATCCCGCGGTCGTGGCGTGGTGGCGGACGAAGGCGGACGAGATCTACAAATCCATTCCAGATTTTGCGGGGTTCGTGATCAAGGCGGATTCGGAAGGCCGCCCCGGGCCTTCGAAGTATGGGCGCACTCCGGCGCAGGCGGCCAATACTGTGGCTCGTGCCCTGCGGCCGCATGGCGGCGTAGTGCTTTATCGTGGGTTTGTTTATAACAACCATCTCGACTGGAACGACCTGAAAGCCGATCGCGCGCGGGCGGGTTACGACAACTTTCGCGCGCTCGATGGAAAGTTTGATCGCAATGTGGTGATCCAGGTTAAGCATGGGCCCATTGATTTCCAGGTGCGCGAGCCGGTGTCGCCGCTATTTGCTGCGCTGCGTCATACCAGCCAGGCGATCGAATTGCAGATCACGCAGGAGTACACAGGGCAGCAGCGCCACATGGTGTTTCTGGTGCCCATGTGGAAGGTCGCGCTCGATACCGACATGCGTGTGGAGAACCGGAGAACCCCGGTGAGCGAGATTGTCGAGGGCAAGACCTTCCATCAGCCGCTGGGGGGTTTTGTCGGAGTGGCTAATGTTGGCCTCGATACGAATTGGCTGCATCATCCGATGGCCATGGCCAACCTTTATGGCTTCGGCAGGCTGGCGTGGAATCCTGATCTGACTACGGGGGAAATCAGTGATAGCTGGACGCGGCTTACTTTCGGCAATGACCCCAAGGTCACGTTTATTGTCAACGGACTGCTCGAGAACTCGTGGCGGGTATACGAGCAATACACGGGTCCACTCGGGATTGGGACACTTACCAATATCCTCGGGATTCACTACGGTCCGGGCATTGAATCAGCTGAGCGGAACGGGTGGGGGCAATGGTTCCGCGCCGACAAGAAAGGGATCGGGATGGACCGCACAGTGGCGACTGGCACGGGCTACATCGGACAGTACCCAACGGAGTTGGCAAAGACGTACGAGTCGTTAGACAACTGCCCCGACAGCCTGCTGCTATTCATGCATCATGTGCCCTACGACCACGTGCTGCATAACGGAAAGACCGTGGTGCAGTATGTCTACGACTCGCACTATGAGGGCGCTGCGATAGCCGGTTCGTATGTGACGCGATGGAAGATGCTTCGTGGCTCGATCGATGACCAACGTTATTACGAAACGCTGGCGCTGTTTGCATACGAGGCCGGCCACGCGGTGGTGTGGCGGGATGCAGTCACGACGTGGTTTCAGAATATTTCCCAGATTCCCGATAAGCTGGGGCGGGTAGGGCACTATCCGGACCGTATAGAAGCGGAGTCCATGCAGGCAGATGGATACACAACTGTCGATGTGACTCCGTGGGAGACGGCTTCCGGGGGGAAGGCGGTGGTTTGCAATCGGCCGGGGGCGTGCTCACTGACTGCGAGACCTGGGCGCCCGGCTGGTACCTATTCCGTGAGTGTGCGGTATTTCGATCTGCGTACGGGTAACGCTCAGTATGAGTTACTGATCAATGGGAAGTCCCTGGCGCATTGGACGGCGAATGACGCCCTCCCGCCGGCGGCGGTGGATGCACATCTTGACGGGAGCACGAGCACCCTGTTTACGGTTTCTGATGTTCCGTTGAAACCGAAAGATACACTGACTCTCCGCGGGACGCCTGATCAGGGTGAGCCGGCTCCAGTGGATTACATCGAGTTGAAGAGGAAATAGAGGGGTGGTCCGTACTTCTGGGGCGGCAAAGGCGTCCGCGCGGCCGGGCAACTGCCTTCTCCCTCGGCAATGGCCTTTTCCCATTCCACTACCCTCTCCTTTTTGTCATTCCGCCTGCCCCGGCGTGCCGTGGGAGCGAAGCCGACCTGTCCCGGCGTGCCGTGGAGGAATCTGCAGTTTTCTTCCCTAGCCTCGACGGCCGATGAGCGTGAAACCGCAAATCGCTCGGGTTTGCCTCGGAAATTTGGGGAACCCGAATGGGGCAGTGCAGATTCCTCCACGGCACGCCGGGACAGGTCCGCTTCGCTCCCACGGCACGCCGGGGCAGGCGGAATGACAAAAGGAGAGGGTAGTGGAATGGGAAAAGGCCGTTGCCGAAGGAGAAGGCAGTTGCAATGGGAGAAGGCAGTCGATAGGCGGCGGGAACGTCTTTTCCACCGCCTACCGCCGCCCAGGGACAACTTCGATTTTGGCCGGCAGTGCAGCCGGCTAACGCGGTTTGTTGGGGAGGACGCGGGCTTGCAGGCGGCTGATTACTGTTTCCGGGACCAGGCCTTCGACGGAGCCGCCTAGTTCGAAGACGTTTTTGATCAGGCGCGAACTTACGTAGGAGTATTTTTCGTCGGCCATCAGGAAGACGGTTTCCACCTGTGGAGCGAGCCGCCGGTTCATCAGCGCCATCTGCAATTCGTACTCGTAGTCGCTGATGGCGCGGACACCGCGCAGAATGGCCTGGGCACGTTGCTCGAGAACAAACTCCACCAGCAGACCATCGAAGGTCGCTACGGAAACGTTGCCGAAAGACTGCACCGCTTCCGTAAGCATCTCGATCCGTTCGGATACGGTGAAGAGTGGAGCCTTCTCCGAATTTTTCAAAATTGCGACGACCAGGTGGTCGAAGATTTTTGCGCCACGAGCTACGAGATCCAGATGACCATTGGTCAACGGATCGAATGTACCCGGATAGATGGCTTTGACAGTGCTCAAATCTTACTGCCGGCGCACCGGCGCCTTTACCGCGTCCGCTGCCTGAGCCGAGCCGTTCAGCGGAACTGCCGGGATCTCCGCCGGCTTCACCCCGGTCAGGCCAAGCTTCTGCCGTAGCTGTTGATCGATGCGTGTGAAAATCTCAGGATGGTCCTTGAGAAAGGCGCGAACGTTTTCCCTGCCCTGGCCAATGCGCTCGCCGGCATAGCTGTACCAGGCGCCTGACTTCTCCACGATATTCTGCGCGACGGCTAGATCGAGCACATCGCCTTCGCGAGAGATGCCTTCTCCGTAGAGAATGTCGAACTCAGCTTCGCGGAAAGGGGCGGCCACTTTGTTTTTGACCACCTTGATCTTGGTGCGTGAACCAACGACCGCATCGCCTTCCTTCACCGCCGCGATGCGGCGAATATCGATGCGCACCGAGGAGTAGAACTTGAGCGCGCGGCCGCCGGTCGTGGTCTCCGGGTTGCCGAACATCACACCGATCTTCTCGCGGATCTGGTTAATGAAAATGAGCGACGTGCGCGACTTGGAAACCGTGCCGGTGAGCTTGCGCAGCGCCTGCGACATGAGGCGAGCCTGCAAACCCATATGCGAGTCACCCATTTCGCCATCGAGTTCGGCCTTGGGCACCAGCGCAGCCACCGAGTCGACCACCAGAACATCAATGGCGCCGGAGCGCACCAGGGCTTCGGTGATCTCAAGCGCCTGCTCGCCGTAATCGGGCTGAGAAACGAGGAGATTGTCAACATCCACACCCAGCTTCTTGGCGTACTGGGGATCGAGCGCGTGCTCCGCATCGACAAAGGCCGCCATGCCGCCCGTCTTCTGTGCTTCGGCGATGATCTGCAGCGTGATGGTGGTTTTACCCGAGGATTCAGGTCCGAAGATCTCGATCACGCGGCCGCGGGGAACACCACCTACGCCAAGAGCTGCGTCGAATGAGATGGAGCCTGTGGAAATGACGGAGATGGGCACGATTGCCTCTTTGTTGCCGAGGCGCATGATGGAGCCCTTACCAAACTGCTTTTCAATTTGCGCTAATGCCAGGTCAATGGCGCGGGAACGTTCGTCTGCCATGGGGAATTCTCCAGTCGGAATCTAGTGGATCATACCACCGCGCGAGGCTATCGCTGCAGCAGGTTAATGGGTTCATGTATATCGGCGACACGGAAGTAGGGGGCGAGTGCCGGATGCCTGCGCGCAACCGCCTGATACATTTCCCAGGCGACACGCCGGTAGGAGAAGTGTCCCGCGGGCGTAGAGCGCAGTTCCGCGATGTAAAGCGCTTCGGCGAAGTCCATCTTGAAGAGGGCGCGCGTGCGTGTGCCCAGAGGTAAGACGTAGCCCGCCTGATCTGGCAACCCGTGTTGTTCAACATGAACGAACGCTTCATGTGCCTGGGTCATGGCAGCGTTATATTGCGGAAGG
>Ga0070730_10003889_pt1 | contig 13272 bp, 13 predicted proteins | sample Coa_R1_3_FD_66447 | JGI IMG/M metagenome (GOLD analysis project Ga0070730, IMG submission 66447) | Surface soil microbial communities from Centralia Pennsylvania, which are recovering from an underground coalmine fire - Coalmine... | ecosystem: Environmental > Terrestrial > Soil > Unclassified ...
CCCCCAGCGCCGCCAGCACCCGCCGGGGCGCCTCGTACACGCCGTTGTAGCGGCCCAGGTAGCACGGGTCGTGATACGTGGCGCGCCCGCCCAGCGGCGACGCAATCTGGAGCGCACCGGTATCGATCAGCTGCGCCAGGAGCTCCGTGTAGTGCACCACCGGATAGTTGGCGCCGAAGGCTGCGTACTCGTGCTTCAGCACGTTGTAGGTATGCGGGTCGGTGGTGACTATGGCCGTGAAGGCGCAGCCAGCAAGGGCCTCGACGTTGTGCTCGGCGAGCGCCTCGAACAAGCCTTCTTCGCCAATTCGACGCACGTCGTTGCCGGCGTTGCGCTCGCCGTCGTACAGGATCCCGAAGTCGACATCCGCCTGGTGCAGGAGCCGTGCAAAGGCGCGGGTGGCCTTCTGGACCCGCGGATTGAACGACGCGAAGTCGCCGACGAACCACAGGTACTCCACCCGCTCTTTTCGAGCATCTTTGACTTTGAAGGGCAGTTCCTGCGTCCAGCGACCGCGCTGGCGTTCCGAGGCGCCGAACGAGTTGCCATTCTTGCCCAGTTTGGTCAGGGCCTCCTGCACGGAGTCGGGCATGTCACCTTCGTCGACCAGGCGCTGGCGGAGTCCGACGATCGTGGGCACGTGCTCGATACCAACCGGGCACGCTTCGACGCACGCCATGCAGGTCGTACACGACCACAGCGTGTCGGCGGCGATGACGTCGCCGGCCAGCGCGCGATGCCCGTTGCCGGCGGCCTGGTCGAGACCTGCCGCGCGCAACCCACCGCGGAACCTGGTCCAGGCGTTTACGCCAAGCGTGGCGTCGGCGTACTCGCGCAAATCGAGGATCAGATCGCGCGGTGACAGCGGTGCGCCAGACAGCTGCGCCGGACACGACTCATGGCATCTGCCGCACTTGGTGCAGGCATCCAGGTCCAGCAGCTGCTTCCAGGTCAGGTCCTCGAGTGAACCCACGCCCACGTACGCTGGTTGGCCTTTCGGAGTAAGTTCTACGGACGCGGGCGGTGGCGCCAGTCGACGCGCCGACAGTGGGTCGACAAAGGCCAGGTTGGCCATGTCGGTGAGCAGGTGGACGGCCTTGGTGAACGGGATGTATGCGATGAACGCGAGCGACAGCATGGCGTGGAACCACCACAGCCCGGGATGGACGGCATTCGCCGTGGCGATGTCCAGACCGACGGAGTTGAGCCCGCCGGCCAGCCCCCAGCCGAATATGGTCCACACTTCAAATGCCGGTCGTCCGTCGGCCGCGATGCGGACAGCCTCCAGCAGGAAACCTGTGACACTCACCAGGATGAGTAGCCAAATGAACACCAGATCACCAGTCGTGTAGGTGGATCGGTTGTATGTGGCGGGCGCCTTGTCGGGACGGGCGTAGTCAAGCTGGGCCGGTCGCGCGATCGTCCGACGCCACAGCATCGACACCAGGCCAAAGATCATGGCCAGGCCCAGGATGTTCAGCACCAGCTTATAGACCTGATAGAAGGCACCGTGCCAGAACCCCTCGGTTCCGAGCGCTTCGCGCAGGATGTCGAAGTCGATCGTGAGGATGACCGTGCCCGCGAACAGGGTGAGAAAACCCCAGAAGATGCCGAAATGGGCCAGCCCGACCAGCGCGTGCCGTTTGCCGATGGTCGTGTGTCGGCCGATGCGCTGCGCCGCGTCGAGCAGTCGCGGCAGCAGGCGGTCCAGCCGTCCGACCGCTACCCGGCCGCGGCGGTACTTGCGTACACGCAGCCAGGCGCCGAAGCAGAAGATGGCGACTGCCAGCGTCGAGGTGGCGTAGAAGGCGATGCGCATCCAATCCGCAAAGTGGCGGAAGACCTCGCGCGTGGCGGTGGCGTCAAACATAGTGTCCGACTCTCAGGTTTTCGGGTCCTCAACTCAGGCGGGGACGGCGCGCAACCCGCGGACCTTCTCAGTGAGCAGCGGCAGCAGGTCAAATAGGTCGGTGGTGGTGCCGTAGTGGGCCACGTCGAAGATCGGTGCCTGCGGGTCGGTGTTGATGGCGACGATCAACTCCGCGCCGCGCATGCCCTCCAGGTGCTCGGGCGCGCCGCTGATGCCGACCGCCACATACAGCCTGGGTTTGACCTTCATCCCCGACTTGCCGACCTGCCGGACGCGCGGCAGCCAGCCGCTGTCGATGATCGGTCGCGAAGCTGAGACGGCCCCGCCCAGCACTTCCGCGAGCGCCTCGGCCAGCGCAATGTTGTCCGCCTCCTGGATACCACGGCCGACGCTGACCAACACCTGCTCGCGAGTGATGTCCACGTCACCCGCCTCGGGCACGTTCAGTTGCTTGAACCGGACTCGCGCGCGGATCGCTGGCGCAGCCACGCTGTCGATTGAAGCCACTTCGGAGGACTTCCCCGCGTCAACAGGAAAAGCGCCGGCCAGGACCGACACGATTGCGCCATCGACTGGCAGGCGGCTCTCAGCACACAGTTTGCCGGCGTACACCTGGCTGGTGGCCACCACCTCGCCGTTGTCCACCCGGAGGTCCCCGCAGTAGGCGGCGAGTGGCAGGTTGAGCGCGGCTGAGAGTCCCGCCGCCAGGTCCATGCCCATGCCGGTATTACCTACCAGCACAAGAACTGGCTGCCGATCGCGCAGCACGCTGGCCAGCGCCTGTTGCCAGGCATCCGGCGTGTAGCGCTCGAGCGCCGGATCCTCCACCAGCAGGACGCTGTCCGCTGCACCGAGCTGCTCCGCCAGCGGCCGCACGTCGTTGCCGAGCAGGGCTACGCTCACCTTGCCCACCAGGGTGCTCGCCAGTTCGCGCCCTTTGCCCAGCATTTCGAATGTGATGTCGGCGAGCACTCCGTTCAAATGCTCCGCCACGACCAGCACGTCACCCATGGCTAGCCTCTCAGCACTCCTCGCTCCTGGAGTAGCCGCGCAATGGCATCGGCCACAGCCGCGGGGCTGCCTTTCAGCATCTCGGCGTGCGTTGTCGATGTCGGCTTGAACAGCCGCTCGACCTGGAGCCGTGTGCCCGCGGCGGACACGTCAGCCGAGACGGTCTCGAGCTCCGCGGAGCGCATGAGCTGTCGCACCCGGCTGACCGAGGCGTAACGTGGCGTGGCGCGCGCCGCCTGCACGCCGATGACCGCCGGCAGGTCCACTTGCAGCTCCGCGGTCACGCCCGCCCCATACTCCTGTTGCACACTCAACGTCCGCCCATCGGCGTCCAGCGCCAGGTGGGTCGCGACGCTGACGTGGGGCAGCTCGAGGAGCGTCGCCAGCAGTGGACCCACTTGCCCATCCAGATCATCAATGGCCTGGACTCCGGTGAGGACCAGGTCGAACTGGAGGTCGCGCAACGTCGCGGCCAGAGCCCGCGCGGCGGTGTGGCTATCCGGCGAACTGCCAAACGCGCCTTCCACTTTGATCGCCCGATCAGCTCCCTTGGCCAGGCACGTGAACAGCACCTGGTCGACGTCGCCATAGTCGAGGGCGATCGCGACGACCTCCGTAACGCTGTCGGTTTCCTTGAGTTGCAGCGCCTCCTCCAGCGCGTGGTCGTCGAACTCGTTCAGAACGTACTTCACCAGGTCCTGGTCGAGCGATACCCCGTCCGGACCGACCTCGAGGTCCTCGACGAGGTCCGGCACCTGTTTAACCGGGACGAGAATTCGCATCACTCAACCTCCGTATTTCGTCTTGAGATCCATGGCTTCGTCGACAAGCTCGATCACGTCGCGGACGATCAGCTTGCCATCACTGCCGGTCGCCTTGACCGCGTCCTCGAAGCGTGAGGGCTCGTACGGACAGCAGATCGCGAGTGTGTCAGCGCCCGCCTCGACCGCTTCTTTGACGCGCCGATCCGACATGCGTTCTTTGTTGCGCTCGCTTGTGAAGCTATCGAGCCACATACCCCCGCCGCCACCACCACAGCAGAAACCGTTCTCGCGACAGCGCGGCATCTCGATCATCCGCACGCCGGGGATCGCACTCACGATCTGGCGCGGCGGCGCATAGACACCGTTGTGGCGGCCAAGGAAACACGGGTCGTGGTAAGTGACAGTCAGATCGAGCGGCTGTTCAAACTTCATCTGGCCGACCAGCGGCGCGAGCAGCTCGGTGTAGTGCAGGACCTCGAAATCGCCGCCTTGATTAAACTTCGGCCATTCGTTTTTCATCGCGTTGTACGCGTGCGGGTCCGATACGACGATCCGCTTGAACTGGTATTTGCGCAGCGTCTTGAGGTTGTATTCCGTCAGCTCGTCGAACAGGCCCTTCTCGCCGGCCAGCCGCTGGGTGTCACCGGTGCACTTCTCCTCAATCCCGAGAATGGCGAAATCGAGGCCAAGCGCGGTCATCACGCGCGCCAGTGCGCGCGACGCGTCTTTGCCGCGTGGGTGGTAGGCCGGGTAACACTCCACGTACCACAGGATGTCCACCGCCCGGCCGAGGTCCTTCAGGATCGGCACCGGCACGCCCGCCTCGGAAATCCAATCGGCGCGCTTCCGCGCCGGCTCGCCCAGTGGATTGCCGTAGCGGAACGTGTTTTCCAGGGCTCTCTGCAGCTCGAGCGGCGCGGTCCCCTCGAGGAGTACCTGCTCGCGCACGGCCGGCATGATTTTGATCATGTCGACTTCCTTCGGGCACACCCGCAGGCAGTTCATGCAACTGGTGCACATCCACAGGTCGCTGTTGGTGAACAGGTCGACGCCAGTTTGCAGCTTGCGAAAGATCTTGCGCGGCCCATAATCACCCCCGACGATGTCGACCGGGCAAACGCCCACGCATTTGGCGCACTGATAGCACCAACCCATCGACTCCGCGCCAGGCAGGTCGGTTACCTTGTCGAGCAGATCCGTGTCGTACGTGGTTGACACACGCTGTTCGAACATGCGGTTCCAGTGTCCGGAGATGTCGACGCCGTCGACTACCGCATGTGACTGTTCGATCACGCGCTCGTTCTCGACGCCCGCCACCTGGTGTCTCTTAAACCTCCAAACCGTGGATGCCCAACAGGCGTCGAGCGAGCTGGGGAAGCTCCGGCACGAACCGGTTGAATTCACGCGTCATCCGGATGCGCACAACCGTGTACAGGTATATGCCGTATACACACGCCAGGAAGACGTCGATGCCGAAGGGGCCATGATTGAGAAACTGCGGCAGACCCGCCGCGGCGCCGGTCTCCTGGACGAAGGCGATGGCTCGGCCAACCTTGTAGTAGCTCTCAACTCCATTGGCGCCGCGTAGCTCGGCGGAGTCCATGGTCACCAGGCGCAGCGCGCCGGTGTCGATAGTCGGATCCCACATCCAGCCGGTCCATAGCCACCACCGTTCGGGGAAGGTGAAGTGCAGGAGCTCGCTGGCCAGGTCGAGCCCGTTCTCCAGGCCTTCTACGAAGTGTGGCCAGCGAATGTCAAGGGCCGCCGGACCATGGAGTAAGTCGTCGATCCGCGCCGCCAACTCTGCCGGACCAACGCTATTCAGGAGGGTGTCGGCGCGGCGGCGGACCGGAAACACTGAGCGCAGCACTCTTCGGAGGCCATCTCGGTCCAGGCTCAGCGCGGCTCCGGGTGTGCCCAGCACCGAACGAAAGCGGGCGCTCTTGTCGCGTGCCTCGTGTTCGATTGCGTGCATCTCGGTGTCTGAGATCTGCTCCAGCGCTTCACGCATGAACTCCTGGATGCTCTCCAGGTCCACCAGAAGCTCAGTCGCCGGGGCCACGTCGAGCTACTCTGCCGCGACCAGCGACTGGCGGCGGGCCAACGCAACCGCCCGCATGGCGGCCATATTCGCCATCCCTACCGAGTCCTCCAGGTCTTTGGGGCCGGCTGCCGCGCCCGCAACGTAGATGCCCTCCACGCCGGTACTGACCGGATCAAGCGGCACATTCGGCGTGTCAATGAAGCCATACTTGTCCTGTGGAATTTCGAGCGCCCTGGCAATGTGCCGTGTGCCGGTACTCGGCACCATCCCCACCGACAGAACGACGACGTCCATCGGGATTTCCATCGGCCGGCCCAGCGTGGTGTCCTCGCCTCGAATCAGCAGGCTGTCACCCTTGCGCAGGATCTCGGTGACGATCCCGCGGACGTACTGGACTTTGTACTGCTCCTGGGCCGGCCAGTAGATCTTCTCCTCCCAGTGGCCGTACATGCGCATGTCGATATAGAAGATCCATACCTTGGCGTCGGGCAGCAGTTGCTTGATTTCGATGGCCTGCTTGGACGCTACGCCGCAGCAGACCTTGGAGCAGTACTCATTGCCGATGCGCCGATCGCGGCTGCCAACACACTGGATGAAGCACACGCGTTTGGGCGGCTCGCCGGTGGACGGTTTGACAAAGCGGTGCTCACTGAACATCCGCTCCGCGTCGACGAGCGTGATCACGTCGTCGAACTCGTAGTAGCCGTACATCTGGGTTTCGCGTCCGGGGTCGAAGTGATCGAATCCGGTGGCGATGACGATGGCCGCGGCGTCCACCGCAGTACCCACCGATCCGTTGCGATGGTTGGTCTTCTGGAGTGAAACTTGAAAGGTGCCGGCGTGACCGGAGCGGCCCACAACCTCGGTTTCGAGGTGCACGGTGATGTAGGGGTGATCCGTGACGGCGCCAATCATGGTGTCGAGCGCTTCGCGGGCGGTGCGTCTGTCCAGGGTGATCGTGGAATAGCTTGCTGAGTCGGGATTACCGCCCAGCCGGTCACGTGCCTCCACCAGCACGCACGGAACGCCGAGGTCCCCAATCGCGCGTGCGGCCTCGAGCCCCGCCGGGCCACCGCCGATGACCACAATGGGCTGCGTCATGCCTTCCGCCCTTCCTCCGCGACGACCACCGCTACGCCGCGCGCCGTTTCAAACGGCTTCAGCACCGGCGCCGGACCAGGACCCGCATCCACCTCGTCCCAGGTCAGGTACTGGACCTCGCCACGGCGCAGTCGCTCCAGATCGGCCTCGAACTCCGCCCAGCGCGCCTGCCAATCGATGCCCATCTTCTCCAGCAGTGGCCGATAGTCAGCCGCGTGCCAGTGGAGCTGGGCCACCCGGTACGGGTGCGCACCGAGTGCCAGCGCCGCGAACTGGGCTTCGGACATCACCGGTACATCGGGCTTGCCCGCGAATTGCTCATGGGCTTTGGCGGCGAACTGGCTCTTGTCCAGGGTCGTCACGCAGCCGGTGTCATGGGTGAGCGTGACATCGGGATTGGCCTCCTCGCGCATGACGTTGATCTTGCGCTGGACGGCGAACGAGCGGCTGAAGTCGCGCTGGACCAGTATGTGGCGGAAGCCGAACCCGCAACAATCGAACCAGGTCGAGTAGTCGGCCACCTTTGCCCCCAGCGCCGTCGCGACCCCGGTGACGACCGCCGTGCGCTGCCCGCCGTAGATGTCCGGGTCGTAGATCGCGTCTTCCTGCACGAGCTTGTAGTAATGGCACGCCGGGTGGACGGTGACGGTGATGGTGGACAGGTCGAGCACCTTGCGCACCGCCAACTCATTGCGAATCGCGTACACCCACTCGCTGTAGTGGACGATCTCCTCCGGCATAACCAGCGGCTTGCCCAGCTTGGCCATGATCTCGCGGACCTCCTTGCGCAGCTCCGGGTGCCGCAGCAACTCCTCGCGGACCTCCTTGTAGTGTCCGTAGCTGGTGCCGCAATGAATGATCGGGTAGTAGCCGGTCTGATAAGCCGCCGCGAAGTTGCGCACCGCGACGGCCGCTTGGGCCGCCGAGTTCGAAGTGGCTGAGGCGTAGTAGTTCCAGGCAGTACATGACGTCTGGTCGCGCGGGTCGTCATAGTCGAGCCCGAGCTTGCGGTGCAGCCAGAAGATGGACGTCGAGTAGCCGGGGATGTGTCCACACTGGCCGCAGCTCTTGTGGTGCCAGGTGTGGCGCAACGGGATCTTCTTTTTGCGGCCGTACTTCGTATCGAGCAGCACCACGTCGTCCGGCACACGGTGCACGATCCACTCACCTTGAGCCTCGAGCTCCAGGACGCGCTCGCGCACGTCCTCGGTTGGTGCCTGCTCGGGATCGCGCTTGAAGGCGCGCCCGACCGCGCTCTCGTGTGGAATCATAGTGAGTAGCCCCGCTCCTCCAGCGTCTCTTCCATGACGTCGACCAGGATCATGTGCAGGCCCTGGTCGATCGCCTTGATCATGTCCAGCACTCCGGTCAGGTGCCAGATGACGTACAGCTCCTCGAGCGTGCTCTCGGCGACCTCCCACGACGCGGTCGTCGTGTGCATCGTCTCAGGTGGCATGGCCCGCCGCCACAACGTCAGGTTGTCCGCGGTCGCCGCCGCGGTCGGGCCCCAATCCGGGAACGCATCCGGGCGAATCATGTCCGGCGAAACTTGTGTGCCGGTCGACATGATCTTGTAAATGATTCGGCTGTATCCTTCGAGCGCTTCCCTGGCGCTGCGCAGGCCGTTGTTTACGGCCACTTCGCGCATGATGAGGATCAGGCCGCCGGGGTTGTTGCCCCGCGGACAGCGCAGACACGAGAAGCATTGGGAGCACTCCCAGACGTCCTCGTTCATCTGCTTGTAAGCCAGTTCGACGTCTTCGCGCGCCAACGCCTGGGCGATCACCCGTGGACTGAAGTCGTAGAAGCGGGCCGACGGACAAGCCGCGACGCAGATGCCGCACTCGTAGCAGCCGAAGAGGTAGTCGGTGTAGCGCGGATCAGCCTGGACCTGAGCGAGCAGCCGTTCCTTTTCTTCGAGCGGGACAGCGGCATACGGCGCGAGGGCTTCGACAGTAGTGGCCACAGTGCTCCTAGAAAGCGATCACCGCGTCGGCTTCGACCGCCATCTCGTTGAAGGCAGCGCCGCCGATCATCTCGACGCCATCGATCAGATCGTCGATGGTGAGGTCATGCAGGTCGAGGCTGGGCTGGCACACGTACAGCTTGACCCCCATGTCAACTGCCTGGTCGATGAAGAAGCGCAGCACCTGGCCACGGCCCTCCGACTTGATGTGCAGTGTCTCGGGGACACCTTTCTTCAAGGCGGTCGGGCCATTCATGGTGAAGTAGATGGCCGCTTCCATGTCCATCGCCGCGGCGGCGGTCGCCAAAAAGAACGGCGTGGCCGTGCGGCCGGGCATGTCGGCGCCGTGTGTCTGGACGTAGAGCACGCGCGTAGGCGCGCTTTCGTCGACCAGCTTGGCCATAGCAATCACGCGGTGCGGCGGATGAAGAAGCGGAAGGTCTTACCCTCCGGCTCCATCAGCGTAACTTCGTTCTTGGTCCGCCGTTGCCAGGCGGCCATGTCCGGTCTCGAACCAGGGTCGGTCGCCAGCAGCAGAATCGTTTGCCCCGGCTGGACCTCTTTGATCGCTTTGGAGAGCTTGACGATCGGCACCGGACACAGCATGCCCGTGCAGTCCAGCGTCCTGTCGGCGACGAGCTCCGCGGCCATTGATCCCTCCCCTGCCCACCGATTCGAGAATCTTCCTGAAGCGTAGGGACGGTCTCCTCAGCAGTGAACACCCCTGGGGGTGAATGGTTGTCACCCCGTCGGGTGAAAGTCGCGGCGCTCGATCAGGCGCTCACCATTCAACCCCGGGTCGTGGTCTTGCGTCAGGTGAAAGAGCAGGAGATTGAAGGCCACCAGCCCGACCTCGATGGAGTTCTCGTCCGCAAGCATTGCGTCGATGTCGGTTGGCCGGAACTCGGTCCGCAACGTGAATGGGCAATATGGACACGCAATACGGAGCTGGACGCGCGCGGTCACCCGGTCAGCCGCCACGTCGACCTGATCGGCGTGCTGCCTGGCCAGATGTTCGAGCGGGTCCTCCGCTTCAACTCGGTATGTGCAGTAGAAACAGTCCACGCGCGCTAGCCACCGAGCCTACGCCGACTCCATAGCCGTGCCATCACCCCCGCGGGTGAAAGTTGGTGGTCCGTCAGGACAGCTGGAGCAGGCCAGTCTTGACCGCGGTGACGACAGCTTGAGTCCGGTCCGGTTGCCCGAGCTTGTGTAGGATGCTCTTGACGTGGCTGCGGACTGTCTCGTCGCTGACCGTGAGCTGGCTGGCGATCTCGCGATAGGTATGGGTGGTCGCCATCAGCCGCAGGACTTCCAGCTCGCGCGGCGACAGGCCAGCATCAGCGGGAAGTGGAGTCGATGCCGCGGTCGCCTGAAGGTTGCGGGATCGCGCCGGGGAGTGCAGAAAGCGCTCGCCGCTGGCCACCGCACGCAGGGCTGAAACGAGCTCAGCGGGTGGCACCGTTTTGGGCACGTAGCCGTCGACCCCGATGGCCAGTGCAGCTTGAAACGTGGCCAGGCTCTCCGACCCGGTCAGGACAAGGACATTTGTCTCCGGTCGCTGCGCTTTGATGAGCGCCGCCGCGGCGATCCCGTCCAGGCCCGGCAGCACCACGTCGATGATGACGACGTTTGGGCGATGAAACCGCGCCGCCTCGACGGCCGCGCGTCCGTCGCCCACGTCGGCCACTACGTCGATGTCGGGTTCGGCGTCAAGGAGCAGCACGAGGCCGCGTCGCACGACCGCGTGGTCTTCGGCCAACACGACCCGAATACGCGACTGGCTCAACCCATCTGGCAGCACGGTATCGTTGTGACCACGCGCGTCCCGCGACCGAGTTGACTGTCGATCTCGCACTGGCCTCCGATCGATGCCGCACGCTCACGCATCGAACGCAGTCCGAGGCCGTCGCACGCCCTGGTGGGGTCAAATCCCACGCCACTGTCGGCCACCGACAGCGAGGCCGTTCCACGGTCGAACGAGAGGTTGACCGTCGCCACGCGCGCCGTGCTGTGGCGCGTGGCATTGCTGAGCGCTTCCTGCGCGACGCGGTACAGCGTCCGCGCGCTGACCTCGCTCAGGCTCAACGGGTCACCCTGGACGTTGAGCACCACGTCCATGCCGCTCAGACGATGAACCTCCGCAGCATGGCGGCGCAGCGCGCTCAATAGCCAGGCACCATCAGACTCACCCGTCCACAAACCTTGAACCGTGCCGCGCAATTCACCCAGCAGGTCGAGGGCCATCCCGCGTAGCTCCTTGAGCTCGACACGTACCCGTCCAGGTTCGCGCTCCAGGAGATTCGCGCAGGCTTCGAGGTGCACGGCCATACCGAACAGTGACTGGATCACCGCATCGTGCATTTCGCTGGCGATGCGCTGCCGCTCACCTGCAACCGCCGAGCGTTGGGCACGCTCGACGCACATCTGGACGTTGGCCAGCGCGAGCGAGGCCTGGTTAGCCAGACGCATCAGTCCCTCCAGTGCCTCAGGTCGGATCGGCTGCCCCGAACGTGGATTGTCGACCAGGATGGCGCCGATCGGCCGGTCGCGGCAGACCATCGGGACAACGGCGTATTCGCCAGGCCAGAGCGCCTCGTCCAACGCCGGCACGCCCAGCGGTGGTAGTTCATCTGACCTGGCGTAGTGCGTCTTCCGCGTCACGAGTGCCCGGGCGACGCCGCTCGATGCGTCATCCAGCAGAGCGCGCGCGGTATGCGGCAACGCCAGGTCATTCAAGCTTGTCCCGCTCGCCAGCCAGCCAGAGACCGCCTGGCCGGTCGGCTCGACGAGGCCCACGACGGCGCGCTCGAAGTGCAGCTGGTCGGTGACGATTGCCAGGAGCCGCTCCTGGACGCTCTCGACCGTGCTCGCGTCGCGGATGGCCAGGGCCAGGTCCTGCATGGCCTGCAGTTCCCGATTCGAGCGCTCCAGGTGCGCATTTTTGATCAGCAGCTCGGCGTGCAGGCGGCGCAGGTCGGGGGCGGACGCGCGGCGCACAGCTCGGGCTCCTACGTCAGAAGCTGGCCGGCAGCCTGGAGCTGGTCGAGAAGCATCTCCTGCGTGTTGGTCTGTCGCTCGAGGTGACGCGCCAGCACGCCTCGCAGCAAATCGATCGCCTCCAGGATTTTGGGATCACTGAGCGAATAGAACACGGCCGTCGCCTGGCGACGAGTCGAAACGAGACCTTTTTCGCGCAGCACGGCCAGGTGCTGTGATGTCTTGGCCTGGGCCAGACCGACAGCCGCTGCCAATTGGCCGACGCTGTGCTCCCCGTCGCGCAGCTCTTCGAGCAGGAGCAGGCGACTCGGGTCGGCGAGCGCACGGCAGATCTCGGCGTGGAGTCGATAGATCTCGTCGCGGGTCGCCGAGTCCATAGTTGCCTCTATGCGAGTATACGTCAAAAGGTATGGAGTCGTACGGCAAGCTTTGGGCCGGCTGGCCAACGTAGCGCGGGCGCTGGAAAAGCCATCTGAGTTCGTGCCGACATCGGCCTCAAGAGGCTTCTGACGATCCGGGCAGGCGCAGCCGCTTCAGCAGCAGAGCGTTGACCGCGACCAGCACGCTCGAGCCGGACATGGACAAAGCGGCGATCTCGGGTCGCAGCACCAGTCCGAAAGCGGGCTGGAAAACTCCGGCGGCGATCGGCAGGGCGATCACGTTGTACCCGACTGCCCAGGCCAGATTCTGCTGCATCTTGCTCAGTGTGCCTCGACCAATGGCAAATGCCGTCGCCACGTCGAGCGGGTCCGAGCGCATGAGGACGACGTCCGCGGCTTCAATGGCCACGTCGGTGCCCGCGCCAATCGCGATCCCGAGGTCGGCCTGGGCCAGCGCCGGCGCGTCGTTGACGCCGTCACCCACCATGGCCACCTTCCCTCTGGTGCGCTGCAACTCCGCGATCTTCTCCGACTTCTGGCCGGGCAGCACCTCGGCGATCACGGTCTGCACGCCCAGTTCATTGGCTATCCGACGAGCTGTCGCCTCGTTGTCGCCGGTGAGCATGACGACGTCGATGCCCGCATCGCGCAAAGCGGCGACGGCCTGCTTGCTGGTAGGCCGGACCGCGTCGGCGATGGCGATGAGGCCAGCCGCTTTGCCATCCACGGCCACCCAGACGACGGTTTGTCCTTCCTCGGCGATACGCGCCCGTTGCGCGTCGAGATCGCCCAGCGCGACCTTTTCGCGCTCCATGAGTCGCGTATTTCCGACGGCCAGGCGATGGCCGGCCACCGTCGCCGTCGCGCCATGCCCAGGGACGTTCTCGAAGCCCTCAGCAGACAGAACCTCGACTCCGGTCGACTCGGCTCGCTTGACGACCGCACGAGCCAGTGGATGCTCCGACTCGCGCTCGACCGCGGCCGCCAGGCGGAGCAGGTCGGCCTCCGTTGTGCCGTTGACCGTCACCTGAACGACCTCGGGTTCGCCCTTGGTCAGGGTGCCGGTCTTGTCCATGACGACCACCTGGATGCGGGCCGAGGCCTCGAGCGCCGCGGCGTTCTTGAACAGGATGCCG
>Ga0070730_10003890_pt1 | contig 13271 bp, 10 predicted proteins | sample Coa_R1_3_FD_66447 | JGI IMG/M metagenome (GOLD analysis project Ga0070730, IMG submission 66447) | Surface soil microbial communities from Centralia Pennsylvania, which are recovering from an underground coalmine fire - Coalmine... | ecosystem: Environmental > Terrestrial > Soil > Unclassified ...
CAGTGGGCCCATTTTCGATGATCAAATGGGCTCGTTTTCGATGCACACTTTATTGTCTACTTGCCCCAGGTGGGTCTGTTTTCGATGCACAAGTGGGCTCGTTTTATATTGACACGGACAGAGGGTCGCGCTGTTGAACCCCAGCGTGTTTGTGGGACCAGGCTCGCACCGCTGGGAAAGCGCTTTGCATTGGCTGCGGCACATTCCAGCCGTCCCGATGCTCGCAACCCTAAACAGTTTTGTGGACGTGCGCGATGCGGCCCGCGCCGCCCTGCTGGCCATGAGCGTCCCTCGCAGCGGAGAACGGTACATCGTCACGGCCCACAACGTCGACATGCTCAGCTTCACTCGCCTGGCCCTGCGGGCTACCGGAAGCCGAGCACCTGTTTTCCCGGCGCCGAGGAGCCTCATCCGCGCCGCCGATGCGGCCATGGCCGGGCTCGCTTGGCTTCGCCTCAACCCGGGAATCAAGCCCATATCAGAACTCAATGTGGACAAGGCCTATTCCAGCCAGAAGATCCGGCGCGAGCTGGGTTGGGCGCCGATGTACTCGCTGGAACAGTCGTTGCGTGACACCCTGGCCCCGCTGCCGGGCCAGATGGAAGCTTTGCGCTGGCCTGTTGCAGGACAAAGGGCATGCCAGGCCCGCATGGACAGTTAGCTCTCATCACGGGCGCCGCCTCTGGGCTGGGCCGTGAACTGGCCGTGGCGCTGGCCGCCCGCGGCGACTGCCTGTACCTGGTAGACCGCGACCTGGCGGGTTTGCAGGATTTGCAGCGGCAGCACCCGGCTGGCATTACGCGCCTGCTCGCTTGTGATTTGGGAGAGCCGGCCCAACGGGCTGGGCTCATTCGCGCGATGCGAGCCGACGTTCCCTCCCTGGACATCCTGATCAACTGCGCCGGCATCGGCAGCCATTCCAGCCTCCAACAACTGACGCCCGAAGAGGTCAGCCAGGTGATGCAGGTAAATGCTGTGGCGCCGTTGGAGCTCGCCGCGGGACTGTATCCCCTGCTTGTCGGCAGTGCAGCGGGCTGCATCGTGAATATTGGCTCGACGGCCGGCGAGGCCACCCTGCCTTCACTGGGCCTGTATTGCGCCAGCAAGGCGGCGCTGCACGCCTTCAGCCGGGCGATTGAGATGGAACGGTGGGGCACACACGTGCGCTGTCTTCTGGTGATCCTCGGATCGCTGCGCGACACGCGGTTTGGCCAGTCCATCCGGCATCCGGCTGGTGGTCGGCCCGGCTGGTATCGCCGGCTGGACGCCCATCCCGCCGATGTCGCTCGGGCGATCGTGGCTGCCATCGAACGCGGCCAGGGCCGGCTCGTTTATCCCAGTTGGTATAGCCAGGCGTTGTGGGCGGCGGCCGTTTTCTCACCCCTGGCCGGCTTGATCACCAAGGTTGGCTACCGGCGATTGAGGGCGGCCGCACAATATCTTGGAGACCGAACGTAGCTGGGCCTCGCGCGGCGGCCGAAATGAAACCGTGTTCACCAATGGCGCCTCAACACGCTTCGCCCTTTCGACGCGATTCTGGCCAGCAATATCAGTGCCGTCGGCACTACAGTTGGCGATATGGCGCCGGTACGCTGAACTTCCTCAGCTGCGCAACCACAATTCGATGCCACTTCGGCGTGGCCACCGCTGGCGATGCAACTTTCATCAACACCGGCGCGACCGGTCAGAGGCAAAGCTGGGCAAGGCGGTGCCTGACCGGGCCGATTTCGCCTGGATTGGCACTTAATGGCAGTCCGGAGGCTCGTCATGGCAGCAGGGGTCGGCTAGTCTGCCAATGTATCCTGCCAGCGAGCGCCTGGCGGCTCATCACCCGAAAGCACCGGCACTGGTTCCGTCGACACTTGCTAGGCCGGCACTAAGGCGGGCCGGCCGCGGCTTTGGATTATGTTTGGGCGACGCTGTGTACTGCTGCTTGGCTATCATGGGCGGTCCCGTGGCGTTGGTAGGGATGCTGGTAGTTCCGAGTTGATGTCCTAATCGAACGCCTTGGAGGCGCCAATGAAACCGTCCAACCCTATCGAACACACGTCTTACATGCGCCGGATTGGTTACTGCCTGCTGCCGGTGCTCCTGGGCGCGGGTGCCGCGCTCGTCCTGCTCGTAGTGGCTGGTAGCCCAGCACGACGAGCGGATGCGGCCACGCTGACCTTTCCCGGCTGCGCGTTGACAATCCAGGGCTGCATAGATAACGCCAACGCAGGCGACACGATCCTGATCAGCGCCGGGGACTACACCGAGAGTGTGACGCTAAGCAAGGCGGTAAGCCTGACGGGGGCGCTGTCGAGCACGACGATCCTTCATGCGTTATCCAACACGCGCGTGCTGACGGTGACCGGCGCGGCGGTGGACAGCTCGGTGATCATTTCCGGGCTCACCTTTGCCGGTGGGCACGCCCTGGGCGGCAGTTGCCCAGACGGCTGCGGCGGGGCCCTCCTCATCACCGGCACCGCTCAGCCGCTGCTCATCAACCTGACGATCAGTAACAGTATGGCGGATCGTTCTGGCGGCGGCCTCTATGCGGACATGGGCAGCCCGCTGGTGATGTCTGTTGTGGCGGTGCTGAGTAATACGAGCAACGGCAACTTCGGCTACATGAACGTTGGTGGCGGCGGCGGGGCGTTTGCGGCCGGGAACGTGACCCTGAACGGGAGCCTGTTCCAAAACAACCAGTGCACTGGATTCGGCTGCTTCGGAGGCGGGCTGTACGCGGGCAGCAGCCTGACCGCGACCAATACCCAATTCTTGAGCAACACAATCCATCTAGAGTTAGGCAGCGGTGGCGGGGCGTTTGCCAATGGGGATGTGACCCTGATTGGGAGCTTATTCCAAGGCAACCTGTGCGGCGGGGACTTCACCTGCCCTGGCGGGGGGCTGACAGCCCGGGCAGCGTTGTTGTCGATCGACAGTAACTTTGTCGGCAATATTGCTCCCGACTATGGCGGGGGCGCGTCTGTGAGCGGCCGGGCAATCCTACAGGGCGGGCTCTTCGAAGCCAACCAATGCTGGCAAACCGGCTGCTCCGGCGCCGGCTTGGGAGCCGGTACGCTGCTGATGACGGAAACGCAATTTCTAAGCAATACCTTGCCGTGGGGTGCGGCGGGCGCCGGAGCCTACGTTTTGGGTCCAGCCATACTGATCGGCGGGTTGTTCCAGGGCAACGTATGTCGCTACAGTTGCAACGGAGCTGGGCTGGCAACTTCCCAATCTCTGTCGATGACGGGCACGCAATTCATAGCCAACTCAGGTCGGGGGGGAGGGGCATGGGTAGCTGGTGCGGCAACGCTCAATGGCGGACTCTTCATGAGCAACGATTGCGGCTGCAACGGCGGCGGCCTGAATGTCGAAGGCGCCCTGAGCCTCACGGACACGCAATTCATTAACAACGCAGCTGTGGCAAATGGTGGTGGCGCCTTTGTCGGCGGAGACGCGACTCTTCAGGACGGTCAGTTCCAGGGCAACCTGGCTGAAGGAATTGGAGGCGGACTGAACTCGGCCGCGGTGATTATGACGGGCACGCGGTTCCTGAGCAATACGGCCGGTCAGGGTGGGGGCGCCTATATCGCCAACGGAACTTTGCGGGATGGGCTGTTCCAAGGCAACCTGAGCGGCGGCAATGCCGGCGGCTTGTTCGTAACGGGTACCCTAACTGTGGACGGCACGCAGTTCCAGAATAACCAGTGTAACCAACCGGCTTGCCTGGGTGGCGGTTTGTATTCCTCGGGTAATTCCCTGGACCTAGCCAACGTGGATCTTCTGAGCAACACGGCCCAAACCAACGGCGGCGGGCTATATGCGGACGGCACGTTGGCAGTAACCGGCACGCTCTTCCTGGGCAACACCGCCCAGCAGGGCGCTGGGCTATATCAAAATAGTGGGAACGGCCGCCTGGTCAACGACCTGTTCGCCGCAAATCAAGCCGGCGACTTCGGCGACGCGCTGGTTCTGGCCTCGCCTGGGGCCGTCAGCCTTTTGCATACCACCGTCGCCAGCCCAACGCTGGGCAGTGGCGCGGCCATCGTAGTGGTTAGCGGCACGGTCGGCGTTACCGACACGATCATCACCAGCTTCACGACCGGCATCAGCCTGACCGGCGGCAGCGCGTTCGAAGACTACAACTTGTTCTTCGGTGTACCAATCACCGTGGCCGCCGGCGTGACCAGCGGCGGCCACAGCCTCGCCGGCAATCCAGCCTTCAAGGATCCGGCTAGCGATGACTACCACATTACGGCCACATCGGCCGCCCGAGACACCGGCACCGACGCTGGAGTGACGATAGACTTCGAAGGCGACCCGCGACCTATGGGTGCCGGGTTCGACATCGGCTACGATGAATTTCGGACCCCCATCGCGGTCCCCGACACTTTTCACGGCGCGAAGAACACGACCTTGTCCGTAGCGGCCCCTGGGCTGCTGTCGAATGACACGGACTTCGATCTGGGCCCGATGACCACGACGCTGTCAGCTGGGCCGCTGACTGGCACACTAAATCTTGGAACAGACGGCAGCTTCACGTACACTCCAACGCTTGGCTACTTCGGCCCGCTCACGTTTACATATCAGGCCAGCGCCGCCGGGATATCCTCGGGGCCGGGTCAAGTGACTATCTTTGTCGACCGGCCGCCGGTCGCCGTGGCCGGAGCGCCCCAGACGACGACTGTTGGCCTGCCGGTTACCCTGGACGGAAGCGGGAGCTCAGATCCGGAAAACTATGGGCCCCTGACCTACGGTTGGCAGCAGAGCGGCGGGCCGGCCGTCGTGCTCAGCAGCGCCGCCATCAGCCGCCCAACGTTCACCGCGCCCGGCACGCCGGCAGTGCTCACGTTCACGCTGAACGTCACCAGCGCCTACGGGGTGCCAGGCGGGCCGGCCATCAGCACGGTCAGGGTGACCGATCAGGCCATCGCTGGCTTGGGTGCGATGAGCGGTAGCCCCACCGTGCTGGGCAGCGCCACGCCGTTCACGGCCACCATCAGCGCGGGCACCAACGTCACGTATAGCTGGAACTTTGGCAACGGCGCCGCAGGCAGCGGCGCGACCACACTCCACACCTATCCAGCACTGGGGTTCTACCCCGCTGTGGTGACTGCTACCAATAGTCTGGGCCAGGTGACGGCCACGACAACCGTCGCAGTCGATGATATCCCACTGGCGGCGAGTGACGCCTACAGCACAACGGAAAACGGGGCGCTGCATGTATCCGCGCCGGGTGTACTCGCCAACGACAGCGACTCTTTCCCCGGTGGGCTAACCGCCCAGTTGGTCACCAGCCCACTCACGGGCACGCTCGCGCTGGCGCCAACCGGGGCCTTCACCTATACACCGCCAATCGGGTTTTCTGGCCTTGTGACGTTCATCTATCGGGCCAGCGATGGCCTGCTGAGCTCGCCACCGGCCACAGTGACGATCACCGTCAACGCCTTCAAGGTCTACCTGCCGCTGGCGATGAAACATTGAGCCGCGGGGTGCGGCGAATGAGCACGCATCTTCAGTTATTCGTAACAATGAGGCGGCGACCAACGGCGGCGCGATCGATAACGACGGCGGCCGCCTGGACGTCTCCTCGACCGCATCTTTGTTCAATGCCGCGCCGATGAGTACCGTCGGCCTCGGCAGCGGCGTGGCCAGCGCCAGCAACGGACCGCTGGCGCTGGCCTACGACGGCTTCGAGGTAAACGGGGGCCGGTTCGGCGGCGCGGTGTTCGTGGGCAACAGCCTGGCCAACGCCGCGGCCACCATTGACCACACGGCTCTTATCGAAAACTCGGCAGGCTCGGTGGGGGCGGGCTGTACACCGGCAGCGACACGGTGGCCATGACCGTGACCGACTCGTCCTTCAGCCTGAACTCGGGACTGGTGGCCGGCGGGGGCATCGGTCAGTTCAACACGCCGCTGAGTATTTTGCAAACATCCATGACCAGCAACACTGCCCCGATGGCCGGCGGGCTGTCGATCAGCGCCGGACCATGTCCGGCCCACGGCGGATACGTGCTGGTGCGCGACACTACGATCGGCGGAAACACCGCCACCGGCGGGCAGGGAGGCCGGGTGGACAACAACGCGCTGAGCGAGTTCATCAACGTCACGATCAAAGACAACACAGGCGGCGTCTACAACTCCGGCGCGGGCCCGGTGATGTTTGCGGCCAACACGGTGCTGGACAACCCCGGTCGGCTCAACGGCGACGGCGACGGCACCCTGCCGCAATACCACGGCGGGAACTTCTCCGACGACTCCAGTTGCAGTCTGAAATCGAATGGCGATGCGGATCGCGCCGGGCTCGATCCCAAGCTTAGGCCGCTCAGCATGGATCCCACGGACTATACCTGGTACTACCTGCCGCTGACGGTCAGCTTGCTGATCGATACCGCCTTCGCGACTCGTTCGCCGCGCGACCAGCGCGGCGCGGCCGATCCACAGCAAATGCGACATTGGCGCGGTGGAGTATGGCTGGCTGTGCCGGCAACTCTGGGTGGCGTTCATCCGGCGTTGAGAAGCACCGCGCCATTGCCCAACTTGAAAGAGGTGTGAGCGTTAAGTAGAAACTACCTGCATCTGGCGCCAGATCAGTGCTGGGGAAACATGGTCAGAGGTCGTAGTATGATGTTTGTCGTCCGTCGGTGCCGGAATGCGACAAGCGCTGAGGCGCCACGGTACGGCGACAGAACCGGCCATTGTCGATATTTCGGCGGCTGCTCCCAGACAATCCATATCAACGACTCGTCTGCGACGGTTGCCTGAGGTAGACACCATGCCAAGTCCCGTGACGTATATCTCAGAGTTTCCCCATCCTCGGCTCATCATCCTCTATGACCCCTATCCGGACTCGTATGATGCTGATACCGTCCGGCGGCCGTTGCGCGGCCGGGCATCGGCGATCGAGCTGCCCCTCAGGCTTGGCAAACGGGGTGTTGTGGTGGCCCACGATACCGCTCATTCGGGCAGCCCGACTCTCGCGCAAATGATCCAGCACGTGCTGGACTGGAAAGGACCGTCGGCCACGGTCCTCAACGACGACCGCCAATTCTTCCTGATCCTGGCATTGAAGCAAAAGTCGCATGCCTTTCACCTTGGAATTGTCGAACAGCTGGCCTTGTTTCAATCCTATCTGAGTACGGCGGTCACCTCCGATGATAGGTACAGGCCCAGGTGCCTGACGGTCCTCATCACCGGGCACACGACTGAGTTCTACAATGACCTCAAAGGTCCAGGCCTGAATCGCCTGTGTATTGTGGAGGGCATTGACTATAGCCAGGAGCCGAACCCGATCCGGAACCTTTCGCCCGACAGGCCGTTCCAATGGACAGCGTATTCCTGGGACGCAATTTCTGGCAAAGTAAACGCGAACCATCTCGGGAGTTCGCAATTCAATGTGCGCGCCTGGTACACCGACGACTATCTTGGCGACGCGGACCTCCAATTCACCCTGGCCACCGGCGCCGATGCCGTGAATGTCCGCCCGGACAACTTCGACCTGTTCAAGGCTGTGATCCTGAGTCAGAGGCCGCGCGGGTATGCGCCCTGGCTCGCGCTCTGCGGCTCGCAGGCCCTGCTCGCCTGGGCCGGTGCGTCAGACAACAATTATCTTTATGCGGCGCCGGGGTCAATGGAGGCGCGGGGCCTTCTGTTTCCACGCCAGATCAATCTGAATGCGTTCTTGAAGGAGCGACCCCTGGCGTTCGCGCCGGCCGCGGCGCTGGGGGCCGATGGTCAGGTGATCATTGTCTACGAGGGGACCAGCGAACAGCGTCTCTGGTACGTATCCGGGCGGTTCACGTCACCCGATCACTTTATCACCTTTGATGGCGGCCCGCATGGGGCGCAACACCAGTTGGAAAGCGCACACGGAGTGACGCCCCACGGCAGCTTTCCCGCGGTCGCCATCGGCCCATCCGGTCAGGTCATCATCGTCTACCAGGGGACCGACGATCATCGGCTCTTTTACGTAACAGGAGCGTTCGACGCTGCCGGCCAAGTGATCGGGCAGGAGTTCGAGTTGACGCAGGGCGACGCGCGGCGCGGCTATACCCCCACGGTGGCCATCGATTCCACCGGGCACGTGATCATCGTCTATGAGGGCACAGACGACAGCCGGCTATTTTACGTGTCCGGGACATTGGATCAGGCCGGCCAGGTCCAGGGACAGGAGTTCAAATTGACCGAAGGCAGCGCCCGCCGTGGCCACACACCGTCCGTGGCATTCGATGCCCACGGCAGGGTTATCATCGCCTACGAGGGGACCGACAATCACCGGCTATTCTACGTTTCTGGCTGGCTGGGTGACTCAGGCCAGATCGACGGCCAGGAGTTCGAGTTGACCACGGGTGACGCGCGCCGGGGAATGCGGCCAACCGTTGCGTTCGATGGCAAGGGCAATGCCGTTATTTTCTATCTCGGGACAGACGGACTAAAGTTCTTTTATGTCCAGGGCCCGGTTGATGGACAAGGCCAGTTGATGGGCGTTGAACATTTGCTGGATATGGCATTGGATCGGACTTAGCCGAACCCGGCCAGGGTCAGGTCAACCTCCGGGTCGCCATCCCAATCGAAAGGAAGCCACCCATGTCGCATCGCGAGGGGCATGAAATTCCATTAGGGACCTGGCATCTCATGCTGCGCTACGGCGATAGGCCAGCCCCTAGAAAAGAAGCTTCCCAATTCCCGCAGTTCCAGAGCCCACGGAACACGGCCAACCTCCTGCAGCCGCTGACCATCACCATTTCGCGGGACTCTGCATTGCAGCAATACCTGGGGCGTGAAACAGATGAGCCGGACCTGTCTGTCATCGCGGGAACAAGCGCGCCGGTCATGGCTGGCGCCGGCTCGCCGATGGCCGTCGACCACGTGAAATGGCAGAACGGGGTTCTTACCTTTCTACGCCACGGAAGTGTACCCAAGCACACCCCAATCTGGGAGTGGTATTGGGGCACAATTGTCGAAGGCATCCTGGTCGGGCGGTTCACTCCGAGCCTGTTCAAGAAAAAGCGTCAGCCCCGCTGGCCGAGATTGCCGAACATCGCCCCACCGCCTGGCAAGACGACGCCCTTTCAGAACCATGTCACGGGCTGGAACGAAGAGGCGATCGACGATGGGATAGTACCGCGCGTCTTTGAAATCGCTTATGGGAACAAACAATTCGGTCGTCTGCGCCTGGACGGCGATCCCAAGGCGTCGACGTTTGTGGGGCGCCTCAAGCTCTACGCTGTTGGGGGCAACGGCAGCCCTGGAACGAGTGCTCATGAAGAGTTGGAATACAATCTTGAGACTGTTCAATGGGATGGCGCGAACGTTTCCTTCGTGAGACGTGACGACTTTGACGCGAAAGGCCCGTGGGTGGAAACGGTTCAGGGCGCGGTCACAGGGCGAACCGTTACGGGCAGCGGCACACGCACGCGCCAGGCGGCAAAAACTGGCAAGGTCACCACAACCCCGTTTCAGTGGTCTGGAACCCGCGCGGAAGTCTTGAGCTACGGGCTGTTGGAAAAGGACACGGCCAGCCGGACCGCCTGGCAGGACCGGACCCGGCGCCAGCTCATGCACTTGATGCTGGCCGACAACCCGCTGCCAGTTCGTGTCAGCCATCAATTAGGTCAACCCCAATTGCCCTTCACCGATCTCGAGTGCCAGGCCCGCGATGACAATTACCCGGCCTGGCCAAGGCGCTACAAGCGCCATGAGCTCCACCTCACCTACGACTTGCCCTATGGTTATGACCGCAGCCAGACCCTGGTTCGTCATGCGCATGGGTGGCTGCTGCTACCAGATACCCAAAACGACGGACCGCGCCGGGCGGTCCTGACCCTGAACGGCCACCATGGCAGCGCCTGGAAGATGATGGACCCTGGCAGCCATCATTATTGGTACGCCGACTCATTCGCGCGGCGAGGCTTTGTGGTGCTGGCGCTGGACGTGGGGCATCGCAACGACAGCCCCCTGTATGACGACGACTATAGCCAGAATGGCGACGATAGCGATCATGGCAATGGCCCGCACCCTTCGATTAAAGCCAAGGGTTTTGGCAACACCCCAGACTGGGAAGAAGACGGGGAGCGGGTTTGGGACGCGATGCGCGCCCTCGACTACCTGGCCACGCGTCCGGAGGTTGATGCGCGTTGCTTCGTCGTCACGGGGCTCTCAATGGGCGGCGAAGTGACCACGTTACTCGGGGCTCTCGATCCGAGAATCGGGATGGTCATCCCAACTGGCTATTCCCCCGATGCCAGTATCCATATGCGTAACGGCCATGCCTGTTGGTCCTGGGCCAATGCCGACACGCGCGAGTATGTCGACACGTCTGATTACCAGGCCTTGGTCGCAGCCCGGAACTTAATCGTGGAAAGCAGCAAGAGTGACACGACCTACTCGTCACTCAAAACGCCCTTTGCCACCGATAAGCAGGTGATGCGCCGGACGCGCGTCGCCTTTACTGCCCGTGACCAGGGCCATCTGTTTCATTATCTGCACGACGACCGCGGCTCGCACACGGGCAGCCCGGACACAGATAAGGGGCACCAATACCGCGTTGGAGATGTCAATCCGCAAAACAAGAGGTCGGAATTGGGCGTGCGCACCCCGGTCGTCAGCCAACCGCCGGCCATAACCGTACCGGGTGTTGATCCCCTCAGCTGGCAGACGGACAGCACTACGGCCGATGCGCCCAGACCTGCGGCGTTGGCCAGCCGCCAACACATCACGATATTTGACTTTATCGATGCCCTGCTGTGTGCGCAACGACCGCCTGGCTAAGTTACAAAGCCCATACGTTCGGGCAACACTTACAGTCAATCAGGGCCCCGGCGATTCAAACCGGCGTGGGTCACCACGCAACAAATTTAGGGCAATGAACGGGGATGACGGCCAGAACAAAGTCCTCCAGAACAATTGTGCCTGAAGGGCGGCCGGAAAAGCTAGCTTCGCCGCCAGCCGGCTGGTCCTCGCCCGCATTGTCTGTAACCTGAGCTGCGCGCCAGCCGCCGCGCCGCCGTCGCCCATGATCGCCGAGCCATCCGTGGCCCCGACGACTGGGCCCACGGCAACTCCAGCGTCCGCGATTGTGACCGCCGCGCCTCACATCGACCTGACGCGTTTCAGGCCGAACCTCGATCGGCCTGCTCGGCGGCCGTGGCATCCAGCCACAAGTACGGATACGGGCTGTTCAAAGGCTGAGTACGGAAGGGTTCGATCACTTCTCCCAGGGCTTTGCAAGCACGCGAGACGGCCGACTTGTCGATCCCGGTCAGCCCCAGGGCGACCAACAAGTCGTCCACTTTCCGGGTGCTGACCCCTTCCACGTAGGCTTGCTGGACCACTGCCACTAGCGCTTTTCGGCTCGCCGGCTTGGCTCCAGCAGGCTCGGGAAAAAGCTGCCGGTCCGCAGCTTGGGAATGCGCAATTCCAGTTCGCCCACGCGTGGGGCCAATCCCCGCTCACGGTAACCGTTCCGCTGGGTGAGGCGGTTCGGGCTGCGTTCATGCGGCGCGGCACCGACCTTCTGCCCGGCTTCCAGCTCGACCCGCACCCTGCGGGTGGGGCAGGGTGTCACCGCCTGGGTGAAGTTCTGCACCACACCTGCCCTCGCGGGCGGTGCCAGGGTTTGCCGCAGCCAGTCGTCGTCCATCTCCAACTCGATCTTGCGCAGACCGTAGGTCGATCAGTGTCTTAGTGGGGGCGGTCATCGCGTCTCCTCCGTGGATGGTGTGGCAATCACCCATAGAGGCGCCGATGACCCTTTTTGTCAAATTACACCACGTTGTAAGACATTATCGTGAAAAGCCGAACCGCTCGGCCAGACCGGCCCAATTACGCCATGTTATTCCATATTGATAGCAGCCTCGTGGCTGTGAAATATCCGTAGTGGCTCTGGGACATCCACCGGCTCACCTCGAGCTGCTCAAGTTGCTGGCGCATTCAAATCGCCGAATTTTGGCCAGAACAGGCGGAACCGCCAATTGCTCACCAAGATTACCAAAATTGTCATCAAAAATGCTTGACAACCGTTAAGGGCATGTTATTGTAGTACGGTATTGCCATCATACCAATTCTAGAGGGGACATAATATGCCTGGAAATAACCAAGGTGGTGACGGGTCCAACCAACCCAATTCTCTTGAGACGCTTCAAATTCGCCGCGGCAACCTTTCTGAGCAGGTCGCCGACCAGATTCAACAGTTCATTATCCGGGGGCAGCTTCGCCCGGGTGACCGTCTGCCGCCCGAGCGAGAGCTTGGCGAGCAGCTGGGCGTCAGCCGGACCGTGATCCGTGAAGCCACCAAGCAACTGCAGGAGCGTGGCCTGGTAAAAGTGCTGACCGGCAGCGGCACCTTTGTTTCCAAGATCGAGCCCGCGGCCGTATCCCAATCCATCGGGCTGTTGATGTGGGGACATGGACACGCTTTTCATGACCTGCTTGAGATCCGAAAAATGCTCGAAGTCGAAATCGCCGGCCATGCCGCCGAGCGGGCGGTGGACGACGATATCGAGCAATTGGAAGGCGCCCTGGACCAAATGACCGCAGCATTATCAAACGTTCACCAGGACGAAGCAGGCCTCGAAAAGTTCGTCCAGGCGGACTTGCTGTTTCACCAGATCATGGCCCGCGCCAGCAAGAATTCTCTCCTGCCCTTGCTGCTGGCCCCAATCACCGATCTGTTGGCCGAGTTTAGCCGCCAGGCTTCCTCGCTCGCAGGCGCCCCGGAAAATGCCATTCATTTTCATAGGACCCTGCTGCAGGTGATCCGCAGCCGGGATAGCGAGCTGTGCCGGGCCGTCATGCGCGACCACCTGTCCGATGCGGAAAAATTCCTGGATCAACTGGGCGACGGCAAAGTCAGACCGGTCAAGTAGCGCCGCCGGGCACGCGCCGGACAACGGGATCAAGCTAATGGACGCCAGCCAATCACTTTTCAGCCTTGCTCAACAGGTCCTGCCGGGAGGGGTATCCGCCTCGGCCAGGTCCAATGTCGCGCTGGGCCATCCCTTCTTCGTCTCGCGGGGCGATGGGCCCCGCGTTTACGACCTGGATGGCCAGCCCTACCTCGACTTTTGCATGTCGCATGGGGCGTCGCTCCTGGGGCACAACCACCCCAAGATCAAGGCGGCGGTAGCCCAGGCGCTTGAGCTGGGAATAATCTGCTCTTACGAAACGCCGTATCACACCGCCCTGGCCCAACGCCTCACCCAATTGGTGCCATGCGCCGAGATGGTGCGCTTCGCCGGTTCCGGCACCGAAACCATCATGCACGCCTTGCGCCTGGC
>Ga0070730_10003891_pt1 | contig 13269 bp, 7 predicted proteins | sample Coa_R1_3_FD_66447 | JGI IMG/M metagenome (GOLD analysis project Ga0070730, IMG submission 66447) | Surface soil microbial communities from Centralia Pennsylvania, which are recovering from an underground coalmine fire - Coalmine... | ecosystem: Environmental > Terrestrial > Soil > Unclassified ...
GTTTCGTGTCGGTGACGAGCCCCGTTGTGGCATCGCGAGTCAGCGATAGCGGACCCACTCCGGTGAGGTTGCCCGTTGCGTCGTAGGCAAAATCCAGACTGCTTGCGCCATTGACCTCTTCGCGCGTGGCGCGCCCATTCGCATCCAGCGTCGCGGAAATTGAACCAGTAATGGGACCCGACCAAGCAAGACGCTTGAGCCTGCGCCCAGCGTATCCATAATTCGTAATCACGCCGCTCGGGTCGCTCGCCTGACACCGCAGACCGGAATGCTCATCGTAGGAAACAGCGCTTTTGCCCTGATCGAAGGTCGAACTGGTAATTCGGCCGCCGGAGTCGTACTCGTAGTTAATGGCGCGCTGGCCCAAGCCAGAAATAGCCGCCAGGTCCCCATCCTTGTCGTAGGCGATCGTTTCCACCGAAGCGTCTCCTTCGACCATCGGCGGCGCGAAACCCGTCGGACGCCCCGCAGGGCTGATTCCTAACGAATAGTTGAAGCCGCCTGGCGGCTGAATCTGAATGAGGCGTCCGGCTGCGTCATGATTGGCCAGGACCGTCGAGCCTTCCCCGTCAGCCGCGAGGGCTGCTTGGCCCGCTCTGTCCACCGCCACCTTGACGGCGGTGCCGTGTGGCCGAGTGATGACGATTTGGCCAGTCTCTGGTTTGTAGGTGTAGCGCGTAGTGTAGGCAAGTTTGCCCGCGCCCACAGTTACGCTGGCTAGCCGCCCGTCGTCGTTGTACGTGTAAGACACAGGCGCCACGCCGGGAGCCGAGTGACTGAGGATCCGCCCTTGCGGGTCGTAAACGGCAGTCGTGCGCCGTCCTGCAGGATCCACAAGCATGATCGTGCGTTGCAACGGATCAAGATTTTGAATCCATGCCTGTCCATTGACGGTTGCAGTGATGGAGCCTGCCAGAACATAAGGGAGACCACCGTGAGGCTGTACGGCGTACTTTATCTCGCGTCGCGAACTGACTCCGTCGGACCTCGTTTGCACCACGGGAGTGAGTATGGGGGCGGCCATGCCCCAAACCGGATTGGGGTGACCACCGATGCTGTAGCTGGTGCCGTCAGGCATCTTGAGTACACGGCTGCCATGCGCATCAGTGGTTTCCAGCTTGGTCGTGCCGTCCCGCGCGACAAACGTGCGGCGGATGCCGTCGCTCGTCGATTCGGCGCGATAAGACCAATGCCGGCCGAGAGCTGTAGAGACGCGAACTTCGAAGGCGTTCCTCTGTGTCTTGTAGTCGAATTTGTGAGTAACGCCGTCTGGATCGGTTGAAGTGGCGAGCCGCCCAAGTGAGTCGTAGGTGAACCATACAATGTTGCCCGCCGGATCGGTCTCAGATTCCACAAGGCCCGCAGGATTCCACGCGACCCGAGTTTGTTGACCGGCTGGATTCGTGGTAGTGGTCAAGCGGCCCTTATCGTCTAATCCCAGACGGGTTGCCCCCCCGTCTGTGCCGACCAGCGATTGCGCTCTGCCACTGGAATCGCGCTGCACAGATACATGGATTGGCCGGCTGTTCGCGAATCCGTCCAGCTTCGCAAGCCGGCCGGCATCGTCGTAGGAGAGTTTGATCAATTCGGCGCCCAAGCGAGCGTCTACGGTGCGGACGTGATGTCCCGAAGAATCGAAAACATACGCGAGCGTACCGTCATAACTCGGAACAGCCTGCTCTCCCGAAGGAAGCGACACGCTATCAACGAGACGCCAGGAGCCATCGCCGCTAATGAGCAGCCGACTGGCCTTGTCGTAGCGTTGAACGAAGTTAATAGACCATCCGCCGAGCCCCAGGCCGTTCACGTCCCAGGCGTTCCGGCCAGACGGCCCGGGCGCCCAGCGACTGGAATATGTAAGGTAGACGCCAGTGCCCACAAGAGGAATAGAAGCGAACGCATCTTGCCGGACGCACGTGATGTAGCCAGCGGGATCACACTCCTCAAGTGCAAGGACAGGCACTCGCGGAGTCCGGTGACACGCTGCAAACATTAACAAGGACAGCGCTGCGACTAAGTGCAATCTGCGCATTGTGATCCTCCCAGAATGCAGCGCCCGAATAACCATGGAAAATTTCTCCTGCAGCTATCGCTCACTTCGCTAGCGAAACCTCCACACGACGATTCAGCGCCCGCCCGTTGGCAGTCGCATTGTCAGCGACTGGCCGGCTCGCACCGAAGCCTTGCGGCGCAAGCTGGCTTTCGGCTACACCATGCGCCGTCAGCCATGTCACAACAGAATCCGCACGCGCTTCCGAAAGCGTTTGGTTATGGCTGGCGCCTCCTTGATTGTCGGTATGCCCCGCGATCATCCAGCGCGAGCCCGAATGGTTGTTGATCAAACCGAGTACGGCGTTGAGCGCCGGCAAACTGTCTGGTCGCAGTTTCGACGAGTCCGTATCGAAGTGAATGCCGTAGATCGTTGCGGTTCCGGTTTGCGCGATGGATTGCTCAAGGGCGGCTGTGCTCTCCTGATGCGCATGCAACTGGATGTCAGCGTGTCCGGCTTGGCCGGCGGGCAGATCGACAGTTACGGAATTTTCGTCGTATCCGGGAGCGGTTGCGGTCGCCACCACTAGGCCTGCCGGTATTCCTTTCAACTCACATTTTCCACTGCGGTCAGTTGCTGTAGATTCGAGCGCCGCACTGACGGTAGCGCCGGCAATCGGCGTGTGCTTGTCCGCGTCGGTGACCGTGGCGGTTAAAGAAACTTGATACTTGTACTGGTGGGGATTAACGAGAATGCGCACGAAATCAATTGCGTAGCCGTCCGGCACGTGGGTGGTCGGATCATCAATGAACAGCTTCACATTTCCGGACTTCAGGAGTGGCCAATACTCCGGCAATAACTGCAAAGTCAGGAGCTTGCCAATCGGCCCGGTTTGCTGCAGGGCGTTAATGTCATCTTCGAATGGGGGAATGCGCGTGCCATTCAGGCTGACTTGGAAATGCGAATGCAAAACCGGGGCTTGAAAATCGTCCGCGAAGACCTGGAGTAGCACAGAACGAATGTTTGACGGCAATTCTCCGACCGCCAGCGTGATGGGTTGCGGCATCGTATCGAATCGGCCTTTACACGGAGGGAAATTCGATGGACAGGAACAGGAGTAAATCACCCTGCTGTAGCCGTCGCTACGGTGAGAGAAGTCGAGTTCTGTCACAATCGAAGCGACCATGATTCGGTCGGTGCCTGCCGGCTCGTCGGCCGGGGGCTTCCACGGATAGTGATGTGAAGGAGTGGACTGGCCGGAGAATGGATCGAATCCCTGCGCCCAACCGAAACCGAGGTTGTTGATGTCTCCCGTGCGAATAACGAGGTCGGCTTCGGGTCCTCCTACGGTACGTTCATATTTCAGCGACCAGTCGTGTAACTGGTTGCCCGTGGCACTCTGCGGCTGAAGCGGGGATGGCTCGGAAAGAGGCGTCGGAAGAGGACAACCGGAATTGGGGTAAGTTTGAGAATGATAGACGTAGCGGAGGCCTTGCCCATCCCATGTATAGGTCCTGTCCCCTTGTTGCCATGTGTAACTTCCCGGAGCGGGGGATGAAACGCTAACGCCTGGCGGAAGCGCACTCTGAGGAATTTCTCCAGGCTCCTTGCCGAGATTTTGCATGATGGCGTTTGCCACCGTAGCTACATCACTAGCGCTGGGGTTCCTAGTGGCATTCAGCGCCGCTGGGTTGTTTGACCCTCGTCCTTCCGAACTTACGGCGGTGGCCGGTTGGTTAAAGGTCGTCGCGCCGCTCGTGCGCAGTTGAGCGAAATTTCGTTCAATCTCCGACCTCGTCTCAATCTGCGCTGCTTTGTGGCGTACTCGATTCAGCGCATAAACGCCGCCCGCCACGATGCTGACGATCAACAGGGCAACAATTCCGATGGCAACGATCACAAATTTCGGGAAGCCTGACGATTGCACCACAGGAGTACGTGAGGACTCAGCCGCTGGGGCTGCGCTCCTGCTATTGGTCACTGAGGATACTTCTGTTCTGCGGATGCTGGTTGCAAGCGGAACCTGAGATGTCGTCAATGTATCCGATGGAAGATCAACCGACGTCCCGCATTTCGTGCAGAACTTTGTGCCATCCAAAGTTGCGCCGCACTTGGTGCAGAACCGTCGGGGACGGCTCGCCTGCGGCACCACGCTTCGCCGCGCTCCGCACTTCGTGCAAAACGCATCCGAGTGCTCAAGCATCGCCCCGCATTGCTGGCAAAAAGAATGCACGGTTTCCCTCACTCGTTCCGCGATCCTCGCGGCCTCGATTACCCTCCACCGCAGATTTTGTTCTCCGGATTGCGCTGAACAATGTTTTTGCTGAAGAGGTCCTTAGGCGGCCAATTCGTGTTGTTTCCGAACAACTGGGCGTCCACTCCGACCTGACCCGTTGCAATCATGGTGAACTGCTGGCAGGGCACGAGACTTAGCATTCCGGAGTGTGCTGCCGTGGTGGAGACGACCAACTGAAAATAGGCCGCACCTTCAATAGCGAGTGGATTGCCACCCAACTTCCCCTTAAGCCACTGCCCGGCGAAGCTGTTATTTAGGAGCACATCGGACAAGGTCGTCGTCAAGTTTTGGTTTAAAGGAATTCCGGCCATGTTCCAGAGTTCTTCGGTTCCCATTCGCAATTCGATTCGCGGCGCGGCTACGGCCGCGACAAGACCGAAAGACGCCATGGGAGAGAAAGCAAACGTGTTCTGAATCGCACCGTCACCCTGCGCTTGACCGTCGATTTGAATACCTGACCCCGCCGCCTGCAAACCTTCATCTCCCCCGTACGTGACGTGGAAAGTGCCCTTGGCGACCTGGTCCTTGGTGGTGAATGCGGGATGGAACAATAGCGCCGTTCCGATTTCTAGCGACATCGGGAGCTCGGTGTATTTCACAAGCGGAATCTTTACGCTGCCTGGGAGCTTGAGTCGCACTTCGTTCATCGGCGTCTTGTTTGCGTCCGTCTGAATCACCCAAGCGAAATCCAGGTCGCCGTGCAAGTCCCCGTTCTTGAAGTACTCGCGCATGTTTCCTTCCGGTGTGAGCTCGAAGGAGACCTGCTGGACGAACCTGCTCACCTTGCCCTTGATGCTGAGATCCACATCGAGGCCGTTGGCTTTCCGCACTATATGCAAGTCCAGGTTTAAGCTGTGATCGGGGTTTTGTGTATAAAGGTAGTGAACGTTCCAGGTCACAAAATCGTCCGCGGTGACTGGGGCATCCCCTTCGATTCTGTCCCAACTGATTTCGGCGTGCACCGTCGGCTGCAGCCAGTCCCACCAGCGGGAGGGCGATGCTAGTTGCGTCAGCCAATTGGGCTGCGGTTGAGTGGAAGTGGATTGCGCAGCAAGCTGGCTGAAGAGCTCGCCGAAATCCACGTCAGTTTTCCATTGAATGTCAGCGCTCTTCAAGGCCTGGTTTAGAGGAGCCGTTTCCGTGCCCACAATCAGGTTTTTGCTCTTTGGGTCAACAGCGAGCGCATCTACCTTGCGCAAATCAAGGCCTTCGAAAAGCACGAATTTGCCGGGAGTCAGCTTGGCGCGAAGCTCCGGAGAATCTTCAAAAAGGAAAATGCTGCGATCTTCACTGACGCCGCGCAGAGTGCGCCCGACGGTCGGAAGATTTACGATCGAAGTATTAGGCGAATACTCCATGTGAAAGACGCTTCCGGGCTGATCCATAGGATGAAGCGCCCAAGTTTTGCGCATGCCGGGAACCAACCTTGAACCTCCGGATACGCCGGCATTGTTCAATTTCGAAGTCGAGTCGGCGGTCTTCTTCGTGCAGGCCGCTAAGGCAATCAGGACACCAGCAGCGCAAATCAGGACGAGGCGGCGCGGGTTACTTGAGAACTTGGAATAGTTTTGCCAATTCACCCTCGCCTCCGGAGGCTCATCCTAGATTGAATTTCCGTCCGCCTCTTGCGACTGACGACTAATAGGACTGTTGCGGTGGCTTTGCTTCTGCTTACTTCCCGTCGGCCGAGCAGGTTGCACCTATCCACTTCGCGGTGTAAGTCCCGTCGAGTGTGGCGTTGATGCCGTTTCCAGTTTCAGTGCCGTGAATGTTGCCGCGCAGATGCTCCGGGTCGAGGACATGAATTGTCACGTCTACACTCGAGGTCCGACCCTCGTTCTTGCCCTCCCGGCAAGCGGTTCCGTGCACTTCAAGATCGCTGCCAGTGGATTTCAGCACGGTCCATTTGCAATTGTTGTCACCTTGGACCCATGAAGTGTTCAGCTGTTTTTCGGTTCTGCAGGTCTTGAACGGATGGGGCGCGTCAATGCCCATGGCCGCCTTCTGCTCGGGCGTCAGTCGGTCCAGCATGGCTTGATACTGCGGCGGGAGCCCGCTGTAAGTTATGGTTCGCTCCACCTGCCAGAGCCCAGGCTTTACGTTGAGCGGTTGCTCTGTGACCGCGAACAGAACCGCCGCGCATATCACCAGACAACCGACAAGCACCAAAGACTTTTTCATTTCCATTCTCCTCAGGAACTCGTCCAGATAGTGACTAATCTGTAACAGACCGTTCGTAACTTCGTGAGAACTGCTGTGTCAGGTTTTCTCTTTAGAATTTGATTTACCCCAGCTGGAAACCAAGAACTCGAAACCAGAAAAACGGGACAGCTTTCTTCACGCAGAGCGCGTTGCGGCAATCTCAGCGTACTAAAGACCAGAATCAGTGCATCTGCTTCGCAACGATGTCACCGATCCAGGGGATGCGGTACTCGTGCTGGCTATAGGCCTGAAACATCACGTAGAGCCAGAGCCCAAAAATCACCAGCCCGAACAGCAACCGCAGTGGGATATCAACCGTGAGCACCCAATATCCCGCGATGCTCACCAGCATTCCGACTCCGATGCTCCAAATAATCGAAACGATTACGCACGCAATGCTGAATAGCACTGATTGCATGGCATGGAATCGGACAAACCGATTGGCCTTGTAGGGATCGAGCACGAGGAAAAGAACTCCGGTGATCGCTCCCAACGCGTAGGAAAGCGCTGCTGCTAGATTCATGGTCAGCCCAGTGCTTGAGGCAGCTGGCGCTGCACTCACTTGCGCCGCAGCAACCTCAGGCACTGGTGTAACGACGCCTTGGACGACAACCGGTGCTCCGCAGGAGCCGCAGAATCCGTTTCCCTCGCTCAAAGCAACGCCACATTTCGCGCAATATGCCATGGTGATGCTCCTTCCTCCGATCGGTGGGACCTTGTTAGCGACTTCTAATCTCGTAACGAGGCCCGGCCCTTCCGCAAATTCGCTCCGTTTACTGTGCGTTATCGGCCACTCGAAATGTCCACACAGCGTTGAACATCAGGCCCGGGCCTTGTCCGCGTGCCACATCTCCTCCGGAAAACTTCTTGTTCTTCTCTACCGGCCGGAGCACCACCGCGTACTCGCCGGGCAAAAGTGGCGTCTGTGGAGAAACGGTGTAATTGCCGGTGGAGATTTTTTCGACATTTGCAGGCACGCGATCTTCAACAAACGCTGAGTAAATCTCCCAGTCGGCGGCATTGTCAGAACGCGCGTCTTCTTTGCCTGGTGTTGCGCCGACCAGGCGGCAAGTATTCTGCGCAGGGGTTGCCTTCACAATTTCCGGAACGAATTCCTCGGGATTCACCCCCGGGGCTTTCGCAAACTGGGCCTTAAACTTCGGCGTGGTGGTTTCGAGCACATTCGGAGACGCCGGTCCCGCCACTCCCCAGACATAGGTGACAGTGGACTGTCTATGCCCCATCACCCCGCCGAAGATGCTCCCCGCTTGCATGACTGCTGAGCCGCCGACGCCGGAGTGAGTGTGTGCTGCTGTATCCCACGCGACATCGTTGACACCGGCTTGAAGTCCTTGCGTTACCGCCGAATCGCCCGCGAGGCTGGCGAGTGACCGCGGCTTGGTCTTGGTCTCCGCCAGTTGCGTCTTCTCCAGCGGCAGCTCTTGGTTGGATCTCATCGTAAGAATGGTGACCGACGGCATCTCCCACCTCGATGTGGACGCAGGCGCAGGATCCCGCACTGCGGCCGCTGACTTCGCCGGCGGGGTGTTTTCTCCCCCATTCGCCGCCTGCTGAGTGGTGAGTATCGCTTGCATTTCATTCGCGGTAACGCCCGCTTTCTTCAGCTGGATCAATCCATCGGTCGAGATGTCGTAGTTGGCTGTGTTCGATTGAATGGCAGCCACGATCACCGTCTCCGACAATCCGGCTTGCACCATCTTGATTGCGTCCTCGTTCGTTAACGCTTTCCGCGCCTGCTGCGCCAACACCATCCTGCAAACGGACATGCTTGCCAATACGCACGCGGCAACAGTGATCGCGCTTCTCGCTTTTCTTCTGATCATTGCTGAATCCTCTCGTCCAACCACTCGAATTGCATCAGCAGGTGGATAACTTCTTTTGTCTCGCGATTCGCTCTTTGCGAACGCCGTCATTAACACTGTGTCGAGCTCAGTGCTATTGAGCGCTTAAGTCCACCCCATTGAGCTTGGTGTTTCCGTTCTGGCCGAGCACAAACAACATCAGGTTGGTGAGTTGCGGCAGGCCAGAGATGCTCGGAACCGAGACAAGTACGGAACCTCCCCTCCATTCCGTGGGAAATATGTGGAGAAAAAACGTAAATGAACTGCCGTCTGACAGATACACGGCGTTGTTTGGGTTCGCCGGTCCAAAGGCGCAACCCAAAATCGTGTACCGGTGACCCTTCTGGAAAGTAATGGGTTCCCCGACGTTAACTACACCGAGAATCCTGGGCGTGGGATCCTTTGCGCAAGCAGCGCGCGCGAGCGCACGACTGAGGCCGACTGAGTTCCGCATTTGTGCACCGATCACTCCAGCTGGAGTGCCACTTGGCGGCTGATATTGCGCGACCGAAGCAGCCACTGCCTTATCCGAAGGCGGTGCTACGGGCTTAATTGTCTGCGGCGATGCAATTGCCCGCGAGCCGGCCCGGTTGTTTCCAGCGGTCATTGTCAGAGCACCGGACGTGTTCAAAGACGGGCCTGCGGGCGTCGTTGTGGGTGATGCAAGTGTGAGAGCACCGCCGGAGGTGTTTATGGACGAACCTGCAGGGGTACCTGTGGAGTTTGCCCAGTTCCCAAAGTTGCTGTCGTGGGTGACGCCACGTTGTGCAGTTATCGCCTCATACTCGTTCCGTTGATGGCCTTTTGATGGAATGGATGTAGGCGTTGCAGAAGGGTTCGTCGCCGGCGGCGGCGGTGCAACTCCCTTTGAGCCCTGATTTGTCGCGCCGTTAAGCGCGAGTGTGCCTCCGTTTGTCATAGTGAGGCTGGAATTGCTTCCGTTGGAGAGCTGAAGATTGCCAGGGTTATCCATTGAAAGGCCCGGATTGCTTCCGCCGGAAAGCACGAGCGTACCGGTGCCATTCTTGGCCAAACCTGCGGGTACGCTTGTCGTTGGCGCCGCTACCGTCCTGGAATTGCCAGTGTTTCCCATCGCACCCATAGTTTGGCTCACGCCAATGTTGGGTGCGCCGACCTGCTGAATGGGCCGCTGTACGGCGGGCGAAGAACTGGTTCGCATACTGCCATCGCCCGGGCTTGCAGCTGTAAGGGCGGACCGCTCTACTGCGGTGGGCTGTGCGGATTTATTGCCGTCCGCCAGGAGGGGCTTTGCTTGACCGCCGAGCATCGTCTGTTGTCCACCGGGAGTGAGAAGTGTCGCCTTAGGTGGATAGGGTTGCGGACTAAGCTCATCCGCATTTGTTTCTCCGGCCGCGCTTACTCTTGACCTCGGTGGATACGGTTGGGGACTGAGTTCGTCCGCTTTACTTCCGCCAACCTTTCCCTGGCGCATTTCTGCAATCGTCATTGCATTCAGAATCTGCGTACTGACTCCCTGACGATGTAGAGCTAAAAGCATCTCCACCGAGAGGTAAAAGTTTGTGGGGTGGGTTCGAATTGCAACGATAATCTCGGTGGTCGGCTTGCCCGACTTCACCATGGCAACGATGTGGGCATTGGTGAGGGGCGCTACCGGTCGCCTCGTCGCCGGTGTGCCATCTCGCAGAATGAGTGGCTTCAATTGAACGTTCTGCTGCGCGACTGCACCCGAAGCGCAGAGTAGGACGAACAAAGTAAGAGCGCCAATTTCGTTTCGCATTTCCTACTCCTTTTGCGCTATCCACAAGCTGCACAGCACAATTGTCGGTGCCGTGCAAAAACCGCTCGGCTCAGTTTGTCCATCCAATGACGGCATCCTTTTTCCACTGATCTGCACGCGTTCCCTCACCGAACCGTTCTTCCCCGGAAGCCGGTTCCAGCGCAGCCCTGATCGTTCGCGAAGCAGGCTGCCGCAGGTTGGCATGAAAGGTCAAAGGAACTGATTCTTAAATCCGTCTGACATCGTAAGAGCCTTAAATTGAGGCGGTTAGCACGATTGCTGACATGCCTGATACGCCATGCTATGATTTCAGCCACTCTTCTGCCGGTCGATGGAATATGGGGTCGGCTGTTTCCTCGGGGCCAATTTTTCGATTTGGTTTATTTGAAGCGGATGTCGCTCGTCATACGCTCACGTGCAAGGGTGTGCGCGTCAGAATACCCGATCAATCCTTTCAAGTTCTCATCCTGCTTTTGAAGAAGCCCGGAGAAATTGTCATCCGGGAAGAATTACACAAGGCACTTTGGCCGGAAGGCACCTATGTTGATTTTGACGGCAGCCTGAATGTCATCCTTAAAAGGCTGCGCGCAGCTATTGATGATGATTCTGATAATCCACGATTTATAGAAACTGTTCCCCGGCGCGGATATCGGTTTATTGCTCCAGTTTCGATCGATCAGCCTGTGCCAGCTTTGGAAGTTGGGACTTCTGGGCCGAAATTTAGATCTGTTTCAGCGGTGACCCTGTCTACCGAGGGCCGACGAAAAGTAAACTCGTGGATGACGCTAGCCCTCGCAGTTGGAGTGCTGCTGGTCGTTGGCTGTTGCTGGTGGTATTTCCTTCGATACCGGTCGGTCGTCCACGCTGCACCGAAAGCCATTGCCGTTTTGCCATTTACTAATGAGGGAGCAGGCGCTGACTTCGACTATTTGCGGTACGCCATCGCGAATGACCTGGTCACAGATTTCAGCCATACGCAGTCCATTAACGTGCGCCCGTTTGCTTCCACCAGCAAGTACGCAACACAACCGTTCGATCCGGCGGCCGCAGGCAAAGAGTTATCTGTCAGCCATGTTGTGGAGGGGAGCTTCCTGAAGGATCAAAAGAGCCTGCGCGTTAATCTGGAATTGGTGGATGTTGCGCGGAACCAAGTGGTCTGGCGCGACGAAGTCACAGTCGGGCCCCAAGAACTCATTACCTTGCATGACAAACTGGCGGTTTCCGCAACGACGGGGCTGCTCCCGGCCTTGAACATCCCGGATGTTACGAAAGACGATATACCCTCGCCGAAGAACGAAGAGGCTTTCTACCTCTTCCTGCATGCTGTGACCCTGCCGCTTGATCCAGTACCGAATCAGACCGCAATCACGAAGCTTGAGGAGTCCGTTTCCCTGGATAGCCAATATGCTCCAGCTTGGGGTGAATTGGGCTGGCGTTACTACCTGGATTATAGCTATGGAAAAGGGGGTGAAGCCGCAAAGGACAAATGCCTGCAAGCCTTCAGGCGCCAATACGATCTGGATCCGAACGCACCATCCTGGACTACCATTCGTGTCGAGCAGGGCGACTTGGCCGGCGCCTACGATCAGGTCGCTCAACTTCTGCGGAAACGTCCCGACTTCTCCGGGTCACATTTCGGCATGAGCTATGTGCTGCGCTACGCCGGGCTTTTGGACGAAGCCGGAAAAGAGTGCGATGCGGCTCTCGCGCTGGATCCCGTGAACGGGTACCGGTCGTGCGCCACCGTTTTCATTCTGCTGGGGGAGTACGCCCACGCAAAGAAATACATCAATCTTGACAAGGATTCTGGTGTCGCAGCGCTCATGCGCATGGTTGTTGCACTCCGCATGCGAGACTCGGCTTCCGTTTTGGCAGAGGCCAACGCGGCAGCGCAACGTGGTTATCTCAGCGTGAACGCTGGACTCGTTCGCGCTTACCTGAGCCACGCTTCTGCAGCAGAGTTGGCAAAAACGGTGGCAGAAGTGGAATCTGATCCTGCCTCGTCGCACGACCCCGAGCTCTTATATCAGAATGCCGAGGGCTTGGCGTTTTGCGGTCAATCGGACGCGGTGATTCGGCAATTAGGTAAAGCTATCAAAGGGAATTACTGCTCCTACCCTGCTATGGACCAAGAACCGCTGTTCGATTCTATTCGCCGGCGCCAGGAATTCGCACAACTACGGCAGGCCGCTATCCAGTGCCAACAAAACTTTTTGACTCACCGGAAACAGGTTGAAGCCACCTTAGCAGTTGCTCGGTAAGCCGCCAGACCAACGACTTCGCGTCAGTTTTCTGCACGCTGCGTCGGAAGTCCAGCACTAGTTGACCTAAAAGTCTTGCAGCTCATGTCGCCGTCACATAATTCTGCGCTACCAGGCTGACGGGACGGACGCCCGCCATCAGAACAAAGAAAATTCGAAGTGAACTACGATTGAATCGCAAATTTCCCCCCGCCAACTTCGGTACAGTGAACATTCGCTACGAGCGGAAAAGCGGCAATTCAGGCTTAAATGGCCGGCCAATGAACGTCACTCCGTAAACAGGCCCTCGTTCAACTCTGCTTCTACTTGAATACTGCGGAAAAACGAGAGCGATTTGGCTCAGGTAAGTAAACTTTTTTTCAGCCGGGGTTTCACGCCATGAGGAGCACAAGGGTCACGACGGCCAAGACTCCCGCGGCGGAAACCTTGATGTCGCGCTATCTCTCGCGCAGACTGCTCAAATCACACTCAGCTTTGTGGGGTTTAGGGGCAGGTCAGAGGGACGGCTGAAGTTCTCAAGCACACTCTTCCAGCCACGCCCTAAAACGCATCGATTCAATTACGGCTTTATAGCCGCCCGAGTCGATTGTCCCACCCAGAAGTAATGTTTCTGCAGCCTTCTAAATTACCAGCGTAAGCGTTAGTCGAATGACTCGCGCGCCCGGTCTGGCTACAAATTATGGTATTTTCCCCGGTCGGCACCTCCTATTTCTGGGAGCGCCGCCGCGATTGCAGTTGTCTTCCTCTTGCTGAATGGCGGTTGCCACAATGTGCGACTTTGTCTGCAAAAAGAGACAGGAGCATAACAATTTTTTCTGTTGACTGCTGTGAGATTTTGTTCGGGATCTTCGCTTGCGATCACGATGAAATAATCGCTTCCCTGCAACGACCGCGAATAT
>Ga0070730_10003892_pt1 | contig 13269 bp, 14 predicted proteins | sample Coa_R1_3_FD_66447 | JGI IMG/M metagenome (GOLD analysis project Ga0070730, IMG submission 66447) | Surface soil microbial communities from Centralia Pennsylvania, which are recovering from an underground coalmine fire - Coalmine... | ecosystem: Environmental > Terrestrial > Soil > Unclassified ...
CACTTGCTGCCCCGGCCCCCTGAGGCGGACGAGTTGCGCCGACCAGAGCGACTCGACTACTGTGCAGGCGTACCGTCAGGTACAGCAGCAGCTCCAGGCTGGCGCTATCAGCCCATTGCAGATTATCAATGCAAAGCATGACCGGTCGCTCGTCTGCCATATGTTCAAGGAAAGTGGCGACAGCATCGAGCAGGCGAAACTTCTCTTGCATAGGATCGAGAATTTCAGCTGGCGCTGGCTCGATCTGGAGCAGGGCAGGCAGCATAGGAAAAATACGCGCCAGGGCAGTCAGGAGCGCGGTGCCTGAGAGAGCGATAGCGCCTGAGCCATTGGCCGGATTACCAGCACCGTTGTGAGCGGTGGCCTCAATAGTGGAGGGAGCAGCAAGCCCAAGGTAGCGGCGTAATTGTTCAGTGGAGGAGATGCGCAGCAATGGGCGTAGCGCCTCAATAAAGGGAAGATAAGGAAACATCCTACCCGCTTCGTACGCGTTGGCTTGCAGCAGGGAGAAGCCACGCTCTCTGGCTTCCAGAGAGAGTTCCGCCAGTAGACGCGTCTTCCCCACCCCCACTTCGCCACTGATGGTCAACGCACGCGCACCCATAGGTAGATCGAGGGCAACCGTATCCAACAGGTTGCGCAGCATCTGCAATTCGGTCTCGCGTCCGACCAGTGGTAGGGCTGCTCTATGCCGCTCTAATCCCAGCAATGGATCAGCGAATGGTGCCTGCATACTTTTCCTAACCGAACTGTTCACTTTTGCGCTTGTCCATACGTGGCGCAATATCGTGATAAATAAAGAGGCCGTAGAATACCATCAGGAAGGGGACATCAAAGAGAAAATAGAGCCAGAAGATGGGAGCGGCGCCAAGCCAGAGCAAATGGTAGATCAAGGCCAGCGCCACCAGCGTGCCATACACCGTAGCGACCAGGGCCAGCGGGCGCACGCGCGCCCATTCGCGCTCAGTCGAGAGCCAGAGCGCCCCCGCGCCATTGCCGACCACGATCGCACCGATGAAACGGTCCAGCACAGGTGAAATACCCGCAGGCCACAGGGGAAGATGGAGTTCGGGAAGAAAGAAGAACCCAAACCCGATGATGAGGTTCAGGATTCCCGCGATCAAAGCCAGCCTGCGTTCAGACGGGCTAAAGGCTGCATAGTTCATTAGCTCCCTCGTTTCTTGCCGCTATGCTGATGCTATATTACTACCATTAACGATCGATGAGGGCTTTTCTGCTTGTTGGTCAGATTCCTTCTGTTGTTTCTCGATTATACAACAACGAGGGCAAGAGCGCGACAATGGCTCAGGGCGACCCTACAAGGCTTGACTTTTCACCCCAGCATCCGTATACTCTTCCATAGATCACATACCGCTAGAAAGGTATTTTTTATGCAAGTCGTCGTCATCTGCGTAGAGGGCTGTCGCTAGCTTGCTCGCTTCATACCTTGTTACCACTCTATAACATGCTTCTGCTTTGTAGAAGAGAGGCGCATTGTATGAGAGAATTATTGATTACGAGCGAGTAGTCTTCAGAGGTCAGCATGTGCTGTCTCGGAAGATGCTTTTTCTGCATTCCCTTCGCTGACAAACCTCTACGCCCCCTCACCCTTCACTACCCATTTTTACCACTGGCAAGCATCAGGCAACTGGCGTCCGCATGTCTTTTTGCGTTCATACCGCTTCTGTTACCTTTGCATGCCATATGTTCCCGTAGCACCACCAGACCTTGATGGTCTATGTTCAGGTATAGCGGCAGGAGCAGCGCCAGCACAATCCCGCAAGGGGATGACCTATGGCCCTCGAGCAATCTCTACGCGCTTTCTGCCCTCGTCCGAGCTGGCATATAGAGCCAGGTTCGAGCTAGAAGGAGGATGAATTCTTTATGTGTAAAACTGCGATATTGCTTACCCTCTCATTGGATCTCCTGGTGGCGGCCCGGGCCGCATTCAGCAGGAACACGATTACACACGAAAAAGCATCAATGATAGAAAAAGAAAAGAAGAGGGTTTGCATTGCGCACATCACGCAACAAATATACCTGTGCCAGCGAGGAAAGATACCATCGATTTCGTTCTCCACGACAGCACCGTCATACACGCTCCACCGAGGAGGTGTTTAAGTGTAAGCATTGCCGACGTTTTATTGGGCCACTGCCATCGGGCGGACATCATCGCAACCATTGTCCTTTTTGCTTATACTCGCGGCACGTCGATTACCGGCAAGCGGGCGACCGTCTGAGTGAGTGTGGATGTCAGATGCAGCCGATTGGCTACTTCCAGCGTCCCAGAGGAGAGTATGTCTTAGTGCATCGCTGTCTTGGCTGCGATTTCGAGCGTTTCAACCGCATCGCCGCCGACGACGATTTCGATCTGCTGCTCGCGCTTCCTCTGCTCCCTGCGCGCACCGGCCGTGAGATGAAGCTCCAGCGCTGGCTGGCGGAGGAAGAGGCGCTCATGGTTGTGGAGGAGGCGGAGTAGGGATTTCCCCTAAATGCGCATGAATATACTTGCGATATTCATGCGCGTTCCCTGCCAAATGGAGAATGCTGCAACGCTTCAGTCACACTGAAGGAGTGCAAACAGGCGCTCTCGATCAGCATGGTTCTTGACGAAAAAGACCTTCTCTTTGTACTTTTCAAGATACATGCACACGAAGTCTGCAGTAAGGGGTATCACACAGCTATACTTTTCAAAACACGTGAGCAGGGCCTCCGCATCAGCCACTTTGGCGCCATCTCCTTCATGCTCTTCAAGATACGCGTGCACAGCCTCTGCCATCGATGGGTCAGCACTCACTTTGTCTACATAATAGCGACGTGTATCTTTTAAGAAGGGAAAGAGCAGTCTGGTGCGATAAGGATTGGTGCCGTTCAGTGTCTTGCCAATATGGCGACAAATGATGCGCCATACCGCCACAGGCCAGGGGACTTCAAGCAAAACGATGCAGTCGGCCTGATAAAGCAGTGGATCTGTCCAAATGAGGCCGATATTTTCTGTGACCCATGCAGGTTGCCTGGCAATAGCAAAGATCTCGTCCATGCCCGCTGCCATCTGACCAGCGTATTTCCAACCGATTTTATCCAGGTCATAATGAGGGATGTGCAATCTGGAGGCTATTTCCTGTCCTAATGTCGTCTTCCCACTGCCAGGTCCTCCAAGAATATGTATTTTGAGCATAGGTTTTTTTCTCCTCTGAAGTAAATGCTTTTGTGGTCTTGTTATATCGGGGTTTGCGGTCTTTCTCTTCGTGAAGAAGATGAAAAGGATGAGGTGCCAGCAATGTCAGCAAAAGAACACCTGCGCCTTGTTCGACAACAGGGGCAACTTCAGAAGGGGGCGGAAAGAGGAACTATGAGCGATGAGAGACCTGCCGAGCCTATGGAGAAGTTGCTAACGCTATGCCATACTATCGGTATAGACAAAATGATCGCCCTGTCGCGTTTTAGCTACAAGGGTGTTCTTTCGTCATATTTACTGGCATACATTAGCGGCGGTCCGGCATGTATCTCTCCTGATTGGAAAAATTGCTGTTACCTGATAAGTTTACACCGGGCCGAGCGAAAAGTAAATCCAGGTCTGATAAAAGGGATAGCTTGAATTGATAGCGATAGGATATAATGGAGATCTATTTCCTGGTAGCTTCAGGCTGTCGTACACCTATGGTAAGAAAGGCAGGAGAGTATGGTATCCGCGATAGTTTTGATCAACGTGCAGCGCGGTGAGGTCAATGAGACGGCTCAGCGTCTGCTAGAAATCGAAGGCGTGGCCGATGTCTATTCTGTCACCGGCGAGTACGATCTGGTAGCATTGTTACGCTTCCAGCACTATGAAGATCTTGCCGAGGTCGTCACCAGGCATATGCAGCAAGTGCCAACGATTACGAACACCCATACATTGATGGCCTTCAAGTGCTTCTCGCGCGATGATCTGCAACAGGCCTGGGACATTGGCATCGAATAGGCCAGATAGAGTAATTCATGATTTTAACAACGGAACGGCTGCTGCTGCGTGAATTCGAGGAGAGCGATTGGCGAGCAGTTTATGCGTACCAGAGGCATCCGCTCTATTTGCGCTATACACCCTGGTCGAATAGAACGGAGATGGAGGTGCGTGTCTTTGTGCAGACATTTCTCAGCTGGCGCGCAGCATTGCCGCGCAGCAAGTTTCAGTTCGCCGTCATTCTGCGCTCCAGCGGAGAACTGATCGGCAATTGCGGTATCCGCACCACCGCCGGGAAATCCTGGGAAGCCGATATCGGGTACGAATACGATCATCGCTATTGGGGTCAGGGCTACGCAACTGAGTCGGCCCGCGCCCTGCTCGCCTTTGGCTTCGGCGAGTTGAACTTGCACCGCATCTGGGCCCACTGTATCGCGGAAAACACTGGCTCCTCGCATGTGATGGAGAAGATCGGCATGCGCTACGAAGGGCGCTTCTATGAGGCGGAGTGGATGAAGGAGCGCTGGTGGGACACGCTGGTCTACGCGATCCTGGACCGCGAGTGGATGGCTCACACGAAGTGAAGTCAATGCAGAAATAATCTAGTATATTTTTAGTCAATTCCCTCCCCTCCGCAAGGCAGCTCGCCCAATGCGATCACCCATGGGTGGCGTTGGGGCCTGAAGTTTGCGCCGATGTCCTGCCAGGACAATTTGATTCATTTTGTCCTGGCAGGACATTTTCAATCACAATTATCGCATATCAATAGAATGAATCGAAAATGACTCCGGGAGTCATTTTCGTTCACTTTCGTGGGGAGAGAGTGATCTCGAAGACTGTTTTCACTCACCTCCATCGCACAATGATAAATGTGAGTGAAAATGACTCCGGGAGTCATTTTTGATTCACTTTGGTCTCGCAGACCATTTTCATTCACTTCTATTGCACGATGATGGATGTGAGTGAAAATGACTCCCGGAGTCATTTTCACTCACATCCATCAGGTATATTGAGCAGGCATTAGAAAATGATGGTGCGCTTCTCCGCTTCGGATTGGTAGGCGCCCAGGATCATTTTGAGCACGTTGATGCCGTCAACCTCTGTGTGAATGGGTTTGCGCCCGTCACGTAAGCAGGCGATAAAATCGGCGATCTCCGCTTCAAAGGTGTTGACATGGGGCAGGTTCACGACGACGGGCTCGCTGCCTCTCACTTTATAGTGTAAATCTCCACCATTACTGTACATATTGCCGCGCTCAGCGACGACCGAGAACTTCTCTGTGTTAGGGGTTGGCTCATAAGCCCAACTTGTCACAATATTGCCCACGGAGCCGTCCGCGAAACGCACCAGCACCTGCGCCGAGTCTTCTCCGTCCATAAAGTGCAGCCGATGCTTGCTGATCATTGCGGTCACCTCGATCGGCACGCTACCAGCCAGGTAGAGCAGCAGATAGGAGGGATGATAGCCAGTATCAATCAGCTCCCCACCGCCAATCATCGAGCGGTGGCCGCGCCAGCCAATGGTCTCCAGATTAAAGGTGTGGTAAAAGGAGTCCGTAGTACGAATCTCATAGACCTTTCCCAGAATACCTTCATCTAAGAGTTGCCGCGCGCGCTGGACCGCCGGAATGAAGAGTTGATTGTGAGCGCACATCAGCGTCACACCATGCTCTGTCACCGCGCTTTGCACAGTCGCAGCCTCTTCCAACGTCAGGCAGAGCGGCTTCTCGCAGAGAATATGTTTCCCAGCAGTGGCGGCGGCTACAATGGCGCCCTTGTGCAGGTGGTGTGGCAGGCAGATATCGACCGCATCCACATCGCCGCTGGCAAGCATCTCATGATAGTCGCTGAAGATACGTGCGCCACCAGCCTGCTGAGATCTCTTATGTGCATTTTCTTCGACAACATCGCAAACTGCGGTAATCTGGGCGTCTTCCGCCACTTTCAAGTAGCCTTTCACATGCCACTCCGCAATGCCCCCACACCCAATCAAGCCAATTTTGATCGTCATTCGGTTCTCCTCAACTCGCTATGTTTTCAACTGTATTGCCCTACCTGCAGTGGGGTGTAGAAGGATAGAGCTACGGGGCCGATAAATCGGCGGGGTGCCACGATGAAATCGGGCACCTCTAGACACCGGTGCAGGTGGGCTTTATCTATCTCCTCGGAGGAGGACTCCTGTTAGGCCTCAGATGGTCGTTCAGCCAACTAGAAGCCCACAAGATGTCCTCCTACACGGGGGGTGGATCTACACTTTTGGCAGGGCGCTGTTGCTCGCGATACCGCAAAGGCGTCTGCCCGATGCGTTTCTTAAAGACATAATGCAAATAGCTGCCATTGGAGAAGCCATGTTGAACGGCAACTTGCTCAACTGTCAGATCGGTATGCATTAATGAAAGGCAGACCTGAGAGAGGCGATAGCGTTCCAGGTAGGCGCTAAAGGTCTCGTTGGACTGCTCAGTCATAATTCTTTGCAACTGCCTGCCGCAAATGTGCACTTCGCCAGCAACCTCTTCTAAAGTAATGGCACGCGCATAGTTGTCGCGAATATATTGGGTAGCAAGCTGATAACGATAAGCATTCATATCTCTGGATGGCAGAGCAGTGTGAATCTGGGTAAGGGCATGAGCGCGCGCAGCCCGCAAGAGGATCTGGATGATCGACTGCCGGATAGTGCTATAGGCCCCCGACTCGCGATCATACCAGGCAGAGAAGGCCGTGAGAAACCAGTCCATGGCATCATACTGATCAAGGGTCGGATGCGCCGGCATAGTGTTGAGCTGTCGCACGCACTCATCGGCCTCCAATATTTCGGGTTGCCGCCCCCAGGAATGGTCCTTCGACAGATCCGGGACGCTCTGGTTATCAAGCTCGACAATGTCTACATGTAAACAGAGTTCGTTCATAGGGTCCCAGGCATCGATATCCTGCCGATGCATGACCTGAGGGCCGGTCAGATAGAACATCCCCGCCTGTAGAGGGAAGGTTCCATCGTCAAGCGTGACAGAGCCCTGACCCCACGCGATAAAGTGGAACTCATATTCTCGATGCTTATGTGCGGGGATCGTGGTGGCAGCGTCAAAGGCTACGAGATGACAGCGTAACACCTGAATGCCATAACGCCCCCATTGAAAGCGAATATCCAACCGATCCAGCGCAAAAGGATCTTTCTGCATATGTTGGAAGTGCAATGGACCCGTATTTCTCTTGAACACCTGGTAGCGTGTCCGACCAGGGTCATTTTCCATTGTTATCGCCATAGCATCACACCGCTAAAGTATCAAGTCGCACTGGTTGATTACTGCGCGCGGAAAGATTGGCCGCCTCCATAAGTATGGTTAAATCAACCGCGGTCTGGATATTTTCGGTGGCCGAAGTGCCCTGCTGGATATGTGTGACCCATTGCTGGAAGGCCGCAGGGCGATCCTGTGGCTGCGGCAGCGTCTCCCACTGCTCGCCTCCTCCAGGGGCTCCCGACACAGCACTGCGTATACGCAACGTGCTATCCGGAGTACCATAGAAGAGCGAGCCTTCGGTCCCGTGCAGCTCGATAGTGAAGGGGGAGAAACGATTGACAAAGCCAGCTTCGACAACGCCAAGAGCGCCCTGTGGATAGCGCAAAACCGCCACGGCGTTATCCTCGACTACACGGCCGGTGAGGTAGCCATAATTGGCACTGACACTCTCAGGCAGCCCCAGGAAGAGGCGCGCCAGGTACATGGGATGGCAGCCCAGGTCGACCAGGGCGCCGCCGCCAGTCTGCTCAGGGTTGTAGAAATGGGCCGGGAGCCAGCCCTGGCCGATCGCGCCATTGTGGGAGAGACGCGTCCTCACCAGCGTCAACTCGCCAAGCCAGCCGCGGGCCAGGATATCTTGAATGGCTAAGGTGTAGCCGGCATTGAGCCGGGGCAGCGAGACGGTCAAGACAACGCCTGCCTGCTCTACTGCATCTAAGATTTGTCGACACTCGTGGAGGGTGAGCGCGAGCACTTTTTCGGTAAAAATATGTTTGCCAGCCCGGGCGGCCGCAACCATGACCTCAGGGTGCATGTTAGTGGGAGTATCGATAATTACCGCATCAATATCAGGTTGCGCCAGCAGCTCATCCAGGCTCGTATAGAAACGCGCTCCCAGGCTCTCCGCCGCCGCCCGCCCCCGCTCAGGCAGTTCATCCCATGCCGCAACTATCTCCGTCTCGGGATGTGCGGTCGCCTCCCTGGCGTAGTCGCGCGCATGCACGTGCCAGAAACTAATCATTGCTACACGGATCATGACAAATTCTCCTTTGACTTTCGGCCAGAGACACCTCGTTGTGCTCATCAGGCTGGAACGGGACTGCGCCAGCAACACCTCTTCCGTGTCTATCATCTGGCCGCAAGATATGGTCATTGAAATTACGACTATGACTTCTGTGGATTCGCGACTTCCAACTACAGCAAGCGTAAGAGTCAGACACTTTCGGGTTCTCTACTACTCAATTCTAATAGCTAAACCCGGCTTTTACAATAGGAGGAAGCGACACACAGGGTGCGAAAATGCGACATGCCATCATTTCGGATACTGCCAAAGCAAGGCTCCATCGCGCGCACGATACGCGTTGAGGACACCTTGAGATGATGTACTATAGGCAATCTCGTCAACCACCTGTAGCCCTGAGGCCGGGTGTGGTGCGAGCCAGAGCACGTAGCCATCACTGGCACGGATAGCTCCTGGCTTATCGGTGGTCACATTCAGGTAGAGCGTATGATGGATCACTTGCAACGGCGATGCGAAATTGAAGAGGAAGCCGCCGCCAAAGAAGAAGCCTCCATCAGAGGAGAAGCTGGCGCCAATGACACGCTTCCAGAGCAGAGCGCTATCACTGGTTCGTAGCGCATACAACGTACTTTCAGAGCCCGGCTGCGATGGCGCCTGCCCATCGATATAGACGATACCATCCTGCGCCGTTACTACACTGACGTCGGGGGCAACAGCATTGGCGTCAGGACCCGAAGAACGTGTACTGAAATGCCACAGCTGCACGCCATCTTGCGCGCGAATGGCATAGACCACCCCATCGGTCGTCGTAGCATAGACCACCCCATCCATCTCCTGGACCATGTGCATTGCCAGGGTTTGCTTCCAGTGCCAGAGCAGCGAGCCATCAGTGGCATCCAGAGCATCAATGCCGCCCAGTTCTGTATCTACATAGATCTTGCCATCATTGATAGCAACGGTAAATAAGCCTGGTATCCTGGGCGTATACTGCCAGGCGATGGAGCCGTCGCTGACACGCAAGGCCCTGACCGCCCCCTCTGAATCGCTCAGGTAGAGCAGACCATTGAAGAGATTTGCAGGAGCGTACAACAGCGAAAAGCGCGAGTCGGCATAATGCCAGATTTCGGAGCCATCGCTCACTCTCAACATAGACAGGGGCGCAGATTTGCCTGCCGTTGGGGAGACGCTGACAAGTAACTTATCACGGAGGGGAATACCGCTAAAGCCCTGATTAGCATTGAGGTGATATTGCCAGAGCAGCGAGCCATCACTGGCATTGATGGCGGAGATACTATTGCCCACCCAGAAAAAACTGGAGGAAGCGACGTTGCCATGATCGATGAGCACCGGCCAGCTGCCAGGAGGAAGGCCATCGCCGCGCGTGAGCGGCCTGCCATCAGAGAGTCGCAGCACCGCGGCCTTGCTCTCCGACGCCATCTGGACCTGGTTCTGTTGTAGCACCTGGTAAGCGAAATCATGATCGATATACACATAGGTATTCTGGGGGTTCGCTGTATAAAAAGGAAATTTGGACTGCCAGAGTTGCGTGCCATCAATCGTGTTCAGAGCGTGCAGGGTCTGATTGGGGCCGATGGCATAGGTAACGCCAGCGGTAACGGCCCCGATAGAGAAAGGCTGGAATGATGAAGAGAAGGCAGGATCCGCTACTGGCGCCTGAAATGACCGGTTTGGAGCCAGGAAGCGGATCAGGGTAGGAAAGATAACCACGACTATAAGCAGTGCGGTTGCGACAACCAGCAGCCCGGCCAGCCTCCTGCGGACTTTGGAGGTGAGGCCAACTCTATGTAGGAGAGTTTGAGATACCTTGCTGTACCTGGCCGACGCCCCTTGCGAAGCTCTGGTCAGGCCTGCCCTTTGTGGGAGCCCAGCAAGAGGTCCTTTAACACGAGGCGATGAGGATTCCTCAAAAACGTCTCCATCGCGTAAATCACGTATCTCGACCTCGAAATCATCCTCCAATGCATCGACAGCACTGGTTTTCCCGGCGAAATCGTCCGTTGGCCCGCTTTGCATCGCTTTGCGCATAGATCGTCCTTATCTTGAGCTAACGCCATGCGTAGGTTGTTTTGACGGAAATCCTCATCAAGAAGGTTTGCTTGTAGTATACATTACGGCGCTCTAGTCGAGGAGAGATCTCCTATCTACAAGTAAATCTACAGATTGATGAGTGGAAGGGGCCAACGAATCGACACTTAATTCTGACTGATGACTACCTTCCCAAAGGGGCTGGCCTCCTGGTAGTACTGATAAGCGGCTTTGGCCTCCTCGAAAGGGAACACGCGGTCGATGACCGGCTTCAACCTGTTCACGGCGATGGCGCGGTTCATGGCGAGAAACTGGGCGCGACTGCCAACGGCGATGCTCCGCAATGTGACGAGGCCTGCAGTAGCAGCGCGGTGAACACCGACATCAGCTGCGGATGAAGGATCGGTAGCAAGCCCAATCAAGGCAACCTCTCCCGAAACCCTGGTAGACTTGATCGACTGCACGATTGTACTGGGGCCGATTACTTCGATCACCTGATCGACGCCTCTACCATCCGTCAACTCTCGCACCACCACATGCCAATCGGATGCAGCGCGGTAGTTGACCACAGAGTCCGCTCCCAGAGCCTTGAGCCGCTCTGCCTTCTCCTCGCTCGATGTGGTTGCAATAACACGTGTGCCGAAGAGTTTGGCGAACTGAAGAGCGAAGAGCGAAACTCCGCCTGATCCCAGAGTGAGCACCGTGTCACCAGCTTGCAGCGCTCGACCGCCGGTGAGCCCATTCCAGGCGGTGACTGCGGCACAGGGCAGTGCTGCTGCTTCCTCGAAGGAAAGGTGGTCAGGGATATGGACGACACCCTCTTCAGGCAAGAGGGCATATTCTGTCAACATACCATCCAGAGAGCCACCGAGTTGGGGTGCAGAGTCCCGTGTATAAGGGCCATCAATCCAGTAAGGGAAGATGGCACTTGAGACCCGGTCACCGACCCTGGCACGGGTAACGCCCTCACCGACTGCTACAACCTCCCCCGCCCCATCGGATACCGGAACAACATCCGGTCGGATGGGCAAGGGATAGTAGCCATGTATCAGGATCATCAGTTCCCGAAAGTTGAGCGAGCAGGCTCGCACCCGTACAAGCACTTCGCGCGGGCCGGGCACCGGGATAGCATGTTCTTTTAGCAGCAACCCATCAAGGCCTGCGCCCGAGTTGATATGATAGCTTCGCATTTATAGAGTTCCTTTCTCTCATAGGTTTGCAGCGTACGACATCTCTTTGTTAGATGAGAACCCCCTGGGGCGTCAGGGCAGCCGCGCGCACCGCAGGCGTCTGCTGGCTGATGGAGAACGCGGTCCCATATGGATCGGTGATTCGAGCACTCCGTCCAAAGGGGGTGTTTCTCGGAGGCTGCGCATTCCCACCAAGTTCGATGGCATGTGCTGCTGTTGCGTCCGCATCCTCGACCGCGAAGGAGACCTGCCAGTGCGGCGAGACATCTTCTGGCCACTGCCCGTTCATTGCCATCACTCCAGCCACGCCACGCACCCCATTAAAGAAGTAGGTGAATACGAAGCCGCCGCCCATGTCGCGCTCGCGCGGCTCCCAGTCAAACACCTGAGAATAAAACTGCTTCCCCGCTTCAGGTTCACGTGTCAACAGAAGATTGAACGTGAGCGATCCAGGCTGATTAAACAGCTGCGCGCCGCGGTGAGTGCCAGGTTGCCAGAGGCCAAACACAGCGCCCACCGGGTCCTGGAGGAGCACGCTTCTCGCCTCCTCTTTAAGGTCCGTCGTCATCAATACCGAGCCACCGGCAGCCTCGGCGCGACGCACAACCCTGGCAGCATCGTCAGTCGAGATGTAGGTCGTCCACTGGGGTGACCGCAGCTCGCTCTGTAGTGGCCTGATGCCGGAGACGAGCTTGCCATCAAGGGAAAACATCCGGTAGCCGCTGGTCTGCTCGGCCGGGCTGGCCCCCCAGCCAAACAGGCCGCGATAGAAGGCAATAGAGGTCTCCACGTCAGGTGAACCAAGATCGACCCAACAGGGAATTCCAGCTGAGTTGTGTATCATGAGCGTGTTCCTTTCAGATTGACAGGGAGACGAACTCCCTGCTGTTTTGAGATCCATCGTCTACGTTCTTGATTGTAGCCTGATAAGCTGATAGAATCGTTCCTAATTGAGAATACTTTCGCAGAGGAGAAAGAAATTGGTCTATCGCCCGACAGCCCGAGTGCTCACTGTCTTAGAATTACTGCAATCACACGGACGTATGACTGGCGCAGAACTGGCTCGACGGCTGGAGGTGGACATCCGAACGGTTCGCAATTACGTCGAGACGCTGCTAGATCTGGGCATCCCCGTCGAGGCTGAGCGGGGCCGCTATGGAGCTTACTTCCTGCGAGCAGGCTACAAACTGCCCCCGCTGATCTTTACAGAGGATGAGTCGCTGGCACTGACGCTCTCGCTACTAATGGCACGGGAGAGCGGCCTGGCACAGATCTCCGCAGCCTTTGAAGGGGTGCTGGCCAAGATCGAGCGCGTGCTTCCGGCATCGACCCGGGCACGCATCCAGGCGGTGGAGCAGACGGTGACCTTTGATAGCGTCAAAGCCCGAGCAACCCCTTCGGGTCTGGCGGTGATGCTGCTCAGTTCAGCGATCCAGACCGGGCGACAGGTGAAACTACACTATCGTTCAGCACGGGAAGAGGTCACGGAGCGAGCATTTGATCCCTATGGGATTGCATACCACAAGGGGTTCTGGTATACGATCGGCTACTGCCACTTGCGGCAGGGGCAGCGTCTCTTTCGCCTGGATCGTATCACGCATATCGAGATGACGGGCGAAACGTTTCCCCCGCGCGTCAATTTTCCCGCGCTCGAAGCGGTCCAACAGGCGCTGGCCTTAGTTCCCAGAGTGTGGCAGATCGAAGTGTGGCTGGAAACCACATTGGAGGAAGCGCAACGGCAGATGCGCCACCCAAAAGCGTTTTTTGAGGAGGTCAATGGTGGAGTCCTCTATCGCGCCGATGTCGAAGATCTGCCGTGGATGGCTCGTTTGCTGGC
>Ga0070730_10003893_pt1 | contig 13267 bp, 7 predicted proteins | sample Coa_R1_3_FD_66447 | JGI IMG/M metagenome (GOLD analysis project Ga0070730, IMG submission 66447) | Surface soil microbial communities from Centralia Pennsylvania, which are recovering from an underground coalmine fire - Coalmine... | ecosystem: Environmental > Terrestrial > Soil > Unclassified ...
CTCGATTTTCCTGGTCCCGGTGCTGATCGCGATCGCTTACCTGATGCTGCGGATGGCGCATCGTTCGGAGCTGGCATAGATGATCGACCGTACTTCAACCGAGACGAAGAGACCGCTGGGAATTGCCGTGTTGAGCGCGGTGTTCGCTCTCGGCGCTGCCGCGATTCTGTGGCGCACGGTGGCCCGGCATCATCTGGTGCTGGGTCTCATTTTCCGCACCGTGGCCGCGCTGCTGCTGGGCGGAATCGCCGTGGGACTTTGGATGCGGCGGAATGGCGCCCGTATATTCCTTTTCTTCCTGTTGTGCCTGGAAGTCGCCGCGTGCCTGGTGGCGTTGTTTCTGGTGGCGCTGCGGCAAGCGCAATACCGGTTTGCCGGCGAACTGGCGGCGGTGGCGCTCATCTCCGCTGCGATCATGTGGTACCTGCAGAGACGGCAAGTGAGCCAGACGTTTGGCGGCGGCAGCGCCTGGCCTACGACGGTGAAAGCGCTGGTACTGACGATTTTTACCACGCTCCTTTCATTTCCGTTTTTCTGGATGGCGGTTGCGACGTTCAAACAGAACCTGGATCTCTACGACACGGCGAATGACCCGTTTCTGTTCAACATGCCGCCAACGCTCGACCACCTGCGTTATCTCTTTACCCAGACGGATTACCTGCAATGGCTGGTGAACACGAGTTTCGTAGGCGGCATGGTGGTACTGATCACGCTGCTGTTGTCTCTCCCGGCCGCCTACGCGTTGGCGCGGCTCACCGGCCGCTGGGGAGAGCGGTTGGGCATCGGAATCTTTCTTACCTACCTGGTCCCGCCGACGCTGCTGTTTATCCCCTTGTCACGGGTGGTGGCGTGGCTGGGATTGCAAGACTCGCTGTGGTCGCTGGTGGTGGTCTACCCCAGCATCACTGTGCCGTTTTCCATCTGGCTGCTCATGGGTTTTTTCAAGTCCATTCCTCGCGAACTTGAAGATGCAGCCATGGTGGATGGGCTCACGCGATTCGGAGCATTTATCCGGCTGGTGATCCCGATTTCGATCTCAGGAATTCTTACCGTGGTGATCTTCACGTTTACCCTGGTGACGCAGGAATATGTGTACGCGGTAACCTTCATTTCGCCGAAAGCAAACCAGATGGTGGGCGTCGGCGTGCCTAACTTCCTGGTCCTTGGCGACGTCTATTATTGGGGCGCCCTGATGGCGGCGTGCCTGATCGCCAGCCTGCCGATAGCGTTTATCTACAATCTGTTCCTTGATCGCTTTATCGCCGGCTTCACCGTAGGCGCGGTGAAGGGATAAATAACGATCTAGCCAAATTACACGAAGGGCCACAAAGGGATCGTCATTGGCCCGGTGCATATCTCGGTTATCCCAGCACGATGACCTGCAAGACTACCTGCCGCTTACCCTGCGAGCTGGTACCCGTGAGTATGACGTCATAGATGCCGATCGGAGTGTTTTGGCCGGCAGGCGTGGGTGTGGGCGTGATGGGCGGAGTCGGCGTAGGACCACCTCCACCGCCGCCACCGCCTCCGCAGCCGATGATCGCGATGAACAGGCACAGCGTGAGAAATCTTCCGCGGTAACGGCGGCTGACGATCGCCAGAGCGAAGGGAAGCGAGAGCACCGCGGTGAGCAAAATGAACCCTGTTCCCGACCGCATGTAGGAAGGCGGTGCGGCGCTGGCCGTTGACGTCTGGTGCGTGTTGACAGTGACGGTGAACGAGCCGCTCACGAGATTGTTGATGGAAGCAGGGGTCACCGGGTTTTGCGAGAAGGTGCACGAAGCAAATTGCGGCAGGTTCGAGCAGGAGAGCGTGACCGGTCCGTTGAAGCCATTGGTGGAGACGATTCCCAGATTGAACACCGCGGCAGAGCCGGAGGAAATCTGGGCGGTTGGGATCGGCGCCTGGCTGAAATTTGCGCCGATATGGAACGGCGCAACCGCACCCGAGTTTCCGGTAAGGCTGCTCCGCGTGATGGTGAGGCCGTTGCCGCCGAAAACCAGCCCACTCGTACCCCAGCGTTGAATCGAACTTACAAAAGACTGCCTGGGTATGATGAACGAGCCTTTGGCGGCCAGGGTCACCGTATCGAAAGCCTGAACCAGGCTGCTGAGGCCCGGAGGACTGGTGGAATCACCGGCAAAGATGGCGCGGTGCGTGGTGGCGTCGACCGTGACAGCGTGCATGAGAAGGCCGGGCGCGAGGGGGAAGGTTCCTTTGATGACCAGGGTGCTGGGATCGAAGATGGTCCCGTTGGAGAGGTAAATCAAGGCGCCGTCCGTGGCAAAGTCTTCCGCGCCAAGGCCGGCAGTTTTGTCCTTCAACGTTACGCCATTCGCGTCGATGGTGAAGCGGTAGAGCGAAGTGGAGTCGATGGAGTATACGGTCGTGGTATCGCTGCCGACGAAGAGCAGCTTGCCGGGGAAGATGGCGCTGGCGTTGCCCTGCTCCACGGTGTTGGCGCGAGCAACTCCGTCATCGAAAACCTTAAGCGCGATGGGTTTGGTATCTCCGGTCGGCTGGAGCGAGGCAACCCAGGTGTGCGGATGTCCGGGCATCACGCGGATGAACCTGGCGTTGTAATTGCCTAAAGCCGGATCCTTGCCGAGCACGGCCCTGACGTTGATGGCACCGCCGGGAAGCGCGACCTGGGCGACGGCGTTGGTGTTGGGAAGGGCCGCATAGAGCAACAGCTCATCGTCAGAGATTGCGATGGTGCTTGCCTGGTCAGGGAACTGAACCAGTCCGCTCACCAGGTGCTCCGTATTGGGATCGACCACGGCGATGCTGGGGACGCTGAGATTGGGCGCGTCGACCGGAGGAATGGCGCTAAAGAAAGCGTCGTAAATCAAGCCGGATTTCGGGCCGACCGTCAGGTCTCCAGGGGGCACCTGCAGGATCAACCGTTCGATCGCTTCATAGTACTTGATAGGCGAGGCAATGGTGACGACGCTGCTGGAGCTGCCTCCACCCGGCGACGGAGCGGTGGCTACGACGGGGACCTCGCCGACATCACCAAAATCGGTGTCAAAAAGATTCAGGTTGATCTGCTGAGGATTGACGAGCGTCATCTGGCGGAAGTTGTTGTCGAAGAGAATCCCGTCGAGCGTAACTGTGGTTACGCGGCTGAAGCCGCCCCCTGTGAGGGGAAGAGTTTCCGGACTGCCGGTGCTCTGATTCACGTTGGCGCCCGCGCCGGTCACATTCAAGGAAGCGCCGCTCGATACAGCCGGAGTGGGCCAGGCTGCCAGACCGAGACCGGAAAGCTTCACGGTTTGCGGACTATCGAGGGCGCTGTCAGTCATAACCACCGTACCCAGTCGCGTTCCCGTGTTTGTGGGGGAGAAGAAGACGCTCGCGTTGCAGAAATGAACTTGCACGCCGAACGGAGGAATGGGACTCGGAGGCGGGAGTATGGCGCCTACACAGTTCTGGGACACGGAAAAATCGCCGGTCGTGGAGAGCGCTGTGATGGTCAGATTCGTAGTGCCGGTGTTGCCTATCGAAAGAGAAAGGCCTTCGCTGGTGGTGACCGGCGTTTCCGCGAAGGTCAACGATGAGGGTGAGAAGAAGACAAAGGGCGCATTCGGAGTTCCGGATAACCCGATGTCATGCGGCGAGCGCAGAGCATCGTCTGTGATCACGATGTTGCCGGATTGATAGTTCACGGGCGAGTAGGTGGCGCTTACCGTGCATGAGCTTCCCGGAGTGATGGCCGAGGGCGCAAGAGGGCACGTGGTTGTCACATTGAAGTTGGGATTGTCAGAGGCGACGCTGCTGATGTGCAGATCAGCGTTGCCGCAATTGCTGAGGGTGGCGTTTTGCGCCGCCGATGTGCTGCCCACGTTTGTCAGCGGAAAACTCAGCCCGAACACAGAGCGGCAGAGCGCCGGCGCAGCCACCGTGAGATCGATGGCCGAGATATTGGGAAGAACGAATAGATCGCCGCGGCTGGGGGGCACGATGGTCTGAAAGGCGCCGGCAGTCGGCGAATAACCGGCGTTGCTGGCCAAAATCAGCTTTCCCGCAGTTGGAGCTGCGATATGCGCCTCCGGCCCGCCGGAAGAGAAGAGCAGGGTAGAGAGATCGCTGCTCAGTTCCAGGATGAAGCTACCGCGCAGCTGCTCCAGCGGGTTCTTCATGGGGAAGTTGATGGCTTCAGGATCGGAGCCCGAGACAAACACGTTGCCGCTGGGATCCAGAGCGATGTCGGAGAGTCCGGATTGGTCGGTAGTGTTCCTGGGCGCACCGCGCAAATAAGTCCCGGCGAGCACCGAAGTACCGGAGTTGTTCACCTTCAAGACATAATCAGCCTGGCATCCGGCGCAGCCCGGATCTTTCTGAAAGCCGGTTGCTGAAACCGGCAGGGAAGCGGAGTTGGTGACGCCGGCCAGGAAGATGTTGCTGGAGCCGTCCAGTCGCATGGTGCTCACGAGCGAGGTGCCGGGAACATAGGTCGCGTAAGTGATCGCGCTGCCTGTCGGGTTCAGTTTGAGTAAGAAGCCTTCCCGGGGAAAGAAGACGAAGTTTCCGCTATCGGATGCGAACGCGGGGCCGATCACGCCCAGCGTGGTGGGAAGACCGTCATTCGCCTGTCCGGCAATGTAAGCGCTGCCGGTAGAATCGACCGCGATAGCGTCCTGAAAGAACGTGTTCGGACCTGGAGCCCCGAAATTGCCCGGCGGGCCTGAGGCTGCGCGCCCGGGAATGGCCGTCGAGTAGACCAGCGAGCCCGTCGGGCTGATCTTCATCGCTATCAGGATTCCGGTCTGAGGGTTGGGCGGAACCGGCGCGAGAACGCCGCTGGTCGTCGGGAAACTGGAGTAGATGGTCCCCGTAGTGGCGTATGCGTTGCCGGAAGCATCGACGGCGAGCAGTACGCGAGTGGATGACGGAAGGGTCGTGGCACCAGAAAGAAGATTCAGAGGACCGACGATTCCTGAATAGTTCAGGGTGCCGCCGGTCGGCGAGAGCGAAGAGACGAACATGTGAAACGTTGAATTGTTGGTGAACGTGCCGATTGGATTGACGGAGGGAAAGTTAGAGGACAACGTATTGCCCGCGATGATCGCGTTGCCGCTGCCGTCAACCACGATGGAATGCGCGGTGTCGAAATCGGAGCCGCCGATGAAGGTTGAGTAAACCAGCGCGGTGCCGGTAGGGTTCAGCTTGGTGACGAAGGCGTCTTCCGCGGCGCCATTGCAGGCGTTGCAAGCGGGCTGCACGGACCCCGTGGTAGTGGGAAAGTCCGCTGAACCGGTGTCACCTGTGACGTAGATGTTGCCGGAAGCGTCAACCGCCATGGCGGCTACTTCGTCGAAGACACTGCCTGCCAGCAGAGTGGAGAAGACCAGCACGGGATCGATAGTGAGCGCGCGGCGACGGTCATAGCGGCCGAGAGCAAAGCTTACCTTGTTGCCATTGAGCCTGAACGCTGCCTTTACCGCCCGGCGGCCTGTACTTGTTTCCTGATAAGCAACAGGTTTCCTGAAGGTAACCAGAGAATCGCCAAGATGGACCAGCAAATCGCCATCACGAGTCGTCGCAACTGAGCGCGCTCCTTCCAGTTCAAACCCAATTCTGCCCGGATCGGCGCACGGAGCCAGGACGAAATCATGCTCCATATGCTCGCCATTGCCGTAGAAGACCAGATCGGTGCCGGGCCAGAGTTGCAGGTAACGGATGCGGCCATAGTTGGGGATCCCGGTATGCCACGCGCTGGGGTTGTTGCCACGGAAATAGTTGGTCTTGCCCGGCAACGGTTGTTCAGCTACAACCTGCGCCGAACTGCGGAAGCGAATGCCGAGCCGGGCCGGAGACCTGCCTTTCTGCGGGAGAAGCAGCGTGACGGAATCGGAAGCAAAACCTGCGCTCAGGCCGGGCCGGTGCACGAGGAACCTAGTCTTCGCTTCTGACTGTCCAAGATTCGGTTCGAAAGCAAGGGGAACCGATCCGAAAGCTTTTGCAGGCGGGACCTGGGCGCTCGCTTGTATGGGCTGGTCCGCAAAAGTCAGAGGAAAAGAAGCTATCAAGACCAAGAGTGCGGCGACTATGGATCGTGGGACCCTGCGCATCGGTGAAACTCTCCTTCTATCCTGCGCCAACTACCTGAGCTCAGGAATCTTATAGCAGAGCTGCTGGTGGAACAACCCACGGTGAAGTGAGAGCAGTTGATCTACCAAAATCCTCGTGTTCCACTGCGCCGCCTTCGAGCGCCGACAGGCCGGCGATGGGCAGGCAAATCGCCCCTGTTTGCAGGTGGTGGGTCCATTGAAACGCACTGGTGCCTTGATCCAATGTGATTGCAGTCACTGCATCGGTGTGAGGGAGTGTGTTCTTGCGATACGCTGTACACGCTTAATCGACGCGGGCGCGGCGCGGCTCCAAACCCCGGGCCATAGCCCCCATTTTTGCGAGCGGACGCATCAAGAGAAGCACACAAAAACACTTGACAGAAGCGGCCTTAGAGGGGAAAGTTATCGCGCACTTTTACGCCTCTTATTGCGAGATTCTGGCCCGGAGGCGGAAGTGTGACAGGGCAGTGCGAGGAGGTTTGGGCCAAGGAATGTAAAAAACTTCAGGAGAGTATATGCAACCTTGGACGCAGGTTTATTTTCCGTTCGGAGAACACTCGTGGTGGCTTTCTGCTCTGGTGGCGGCCCTGCCGATCATCGTCCTGTTTACTTTGATGGCGGGCTTCCGGGTTAAGCCTCACTGGTCGGCACTGGCGGGCGCAATCACGGCAATCATCGTCGCTCACTACGTTTTCACGATGCCGTTCAATCTGGCGGGCAGCAGTTTTTTGTACGGCGTTTCCACCGGTCTGCTGAATATCGTCTGGATTGTGGTGGCCGCCGTCTATCTCTACGATATTTCCGTCAGCACAGGCGATTTTGAGATCATGAAATCTTCGGTCGCCGGAATTACCGCCGACCGACGTCTGCAGCTGTTGCTGGTGGCCTTCTGCTTCGGCGCGTTCATTGAAGGCTGCGCCGGGTTTGGTTCACCGGTGGCGATCGCGGGCGCGTTCATGATCGGACTTGGATTCAAACCATTCCACGCCGCCGCGCTCAACCTGATCGCAAACACAGCGCCGGTGGCCTGGGGCGCCATCGGAACGCCAGTGCACATGCTGGCGACGGTGACCGCAGGCGGCTGCCCGGCCGTGATTACCTCTGCGGTTGTGGCCACCTGCACGCCGGAAGCGGACATGAATGCAATGATCGGACGAATTCTTCCGATAACAGCCATCATCGTGCCGTTCTGGCTGGTGCGCGCCATGGTGCCATGGAAAGAGACGTTTGAAGTCTTTCCCGCCATCCTGGTTGTGGGAATCTCCTTTGCCAGCATGCAGTATTTCTGGGCCAACCACATGGACAGCAATCTGGTGGACATTACCGCCGGCCTGTTCTCACTCCTTTGCACCGTGATCTTCCTGCTGTTCTGGAAACCGAAGAAAATATGGCGCTTTGAAGAAGACAAGGTCGCCATGGCCACCGCCGGCGGCTTGCCCAGTGTTTCCGGTGGAGCGGGCGAGGTTGAGATGCATACCCATTCCGCCGGCCGGACCTTCAAGGCCTGGCTGCCGTTCCTGATCCTTTCGGTGTTCGTATTCTTGTGGGGCTATAAGCCGGTCAAGACCTGGATGAACGTGCACACCACGCCGGGCTGGAATGACAAGGACGCGAAGGGGAAGGCGAAAAACGGCTGGGACACGCCGCTGCACGGCAAAGTTTCGCGCGACAAACCCGTTGTGGCAACGCCAACGCCTGAAGGCGCGCGCTTCCCCTTGATTTGGCTTTCGGCGACGGGAACGGGCTGCTTCCTGGCGGCGATTATCGGCGGGTTGATCCGCGGCGTGAACCCAGTGAAGTTGATCAAAATCTTCGGGCACACACTGTTTCGAATGCGCTGGGCGGTCCTGGCCATCTCATGCATGCTGGGCCTGGGGTTCGTCACAAGATATTCAGGGACTGACGCCGTCCTGGGCCTGGCGTTCACCCACACCGGATGGTTTTTCCCGTTCTTTGGGACCTTCCTGGGGTGGCTGGGAGTGGCGCTGACCGGCAGCGACACTTCGTCGAACGCGCTCTTCGGCAGTCTGCAGAAGATCACGGCCGGGCAGCTCCATCTGGATCCGGTGCTGATGACCGCGGCGAACAGCGCCGGCGGCGTCATGGGCAAGATGGTGGATGCGCAGTCGATCTGCGTCGCCACCGCCGCAACCAACCAGGTTGGAAACGAAGGCACAATCTTCCGTTTCGTGGTCTGGCACTCGATTGCGCTGGGCGCGATTGTGGGCTTGATCGTGATGTTCTATGCCTACGTGGCACCAAACCTGGTGCCGCACGGCGTCAAGCTGCTTTCGCAGTAGTCACGATTGTGAACGATGGGAACGCCGCCTCAAAAAGGCGGCGTTTTCGTTCCGGATTGAAAGCACAACTGGATGGCCTACGAATCGCTTTTACTGCAAAGATCGCTGTAGCTGATCCCGAGATTTACATCAACGATTGCTGTTGGGGCGGTGATGTCATACGCGACAGGCTGCTGCCGCTGGTCAAGGCAGGCTATGACAATATACAAACGAATCAGGAAGACTGGGGCTGGTTCATCTGGATGGAGCGACGGCCGTACTGGATTTCAATCGATATTATGTGCAATGACAAAGAATCAGGCGAGTCCTTGATTCACATCTCTGCAACTTACAGGAAGTGGTTTTGGTCCAAAGCCGTCGAACTGGAGGAAGTAAGGCTGCTCAAAGAGATTGTGGTGAAAGCGCTCGCCGAGTTCAGCACCGTCACCCGCACGCAGAGATTTTCACCTGACTTCAGGTATGAACTAGCCGACGAACCATGACGTGAATGCCCGTTAAGGGGCTACCGAAAGAGTTTCCATCCAATCCAGGCCGTCGCTCACGCCGCGTACATAGAGCACGTACAGGAGTTGGTGGCGGGTATCAACGATCTGACGAAACGTGATGAATGTGGCCGCGACCCACCTTGGGTATCGGTTGCCACTTGTATCCGGAGGATAGAACCCGTCCTGATGGCTGGGGAGCCTGTAAGTCACCGTCCGGGCCGTCAACCAGGACACTCCTCCCCACGGGCCCGACTTATCCGACACCAGTTCCCACTTTGCGTCCTGCGCAAAGCGGTCGCCGGTCCGCAACTTGTCCAACTCCGCGAAGATCTTAGCGGAATCCAGAACCTTGTTTTCGTTGGAACCGTCCATCCTGGTGACGATGAACTCGTAAGCCGGGAATTTCACGTCAGAAGTACGCCTGTCCACGAAGTTGTAATTCCAGTGCGTCTGATCTGCGCCTTGGTCGTTCTTGTCGTGAGTAATGCTGGGTTTCACTTCCAGGTCGACGTTGGGTTGGCCGCAGGGGTTGTAGGTGAGGATGGTCAAACCCTGGTGGAACTCCGTGCGCTTCATCTCACCGTGGGCGGTTCCGTTGTTGTCTATTGCGCACTGCGCTTGCGCCGCCGCGCCGGAGAGAATCAGGACGAGAACTGCCAATAGGTGTCTCATATATATTGCGCATCTGGATCGTATTCGCGGGGCGACACCATCGGGTGCACTACCCCTGCGACAGACGCAACTATTCCGATGAGGCCAACAACCATGAGCTGGCGGAGAGGGAAGGATTTGAACCCCCGATACACTTTCAGGTATGTCCGCTTTCGAGGCGGAGCTCCATTTCAAGGGCTCCGCAACGCTACGCTGCTGCGCCCTCTTGCTCTGCTCGCGCAGTCCGGCGCTCGCTCCGCAATTCACCCACGATCCGGCGGAAGTAGAAAAAGCTGGCGGAGAGGGAGGGATTTGAACCCCCGATACCCGTTAAGGTATGTCCGCTTTCGAGGCGGATCGTTTCAACCACTCACGCACCTCTCCGCGCCGTGAAAACCGTGGTTGCAACTATTTTATCAGGTAAGCCGGGACCTCAGGGGCTAAAGCCCGGCGCTGAAGAGAGCCTTTAACGCAGGCCTAAAGGCCTGCTCCACCCCGCGATGGCTACGATTCCTTGACTTTTGATGATGATCGGTTCGGTGTCATTCCTGGCGGAGGGCCTCGATGGGGTCGACCTTCATGGCTCTTCGCGCGGGAACGTAGCAGGCGAGCATGGCGATCAGGCCGAGCAGCGCGGCCAAGGCGACGAACGTGAGAGGGTCGCCGGGTTGGACTCCGAAGAGCATGCTGCGCATGAGTCGCGTCAGCAGCAGTGCGGCGGCCAGGCCGATTGCGACGCCGACGAGCGTCATCTGCACGCCATTTTTCATCACCAGGCGGAGCACGTCGAGCTGTTGCGCGCCCAGGGCCATGCGCACGCCGATTTCGCGGGTGCGCTGTCCGACCATATAAGAAAGGACGCCATAAATTCCGATGGCTGCAAGCGCGAGGGCCAGCGCGGCGAAGATGCCGAGCAGCGCCATGGAGAAGCGCTCGCTGGCGATGGTGTCAGCCACGGTCTTCTCCATCCCTTCAACGTTGTGGACGACAAGCTCGCCATTGAACTCAAGGATGCGGCTGCGCACGGCAGGCAGTACCGAGGCGGCCGAGGCACGGAGGCGCATGAAAACCTCGCTGCCAAGGCCAACCCGCTTGATGATGGAATCCGGAATCTGCGAGAACGGGAAATAGACCTGCGCGTGCAGCGGGGCGGAGGCATCCACGGCAAGGCCCCACTGGTTGACGTGCGCGACCACGCCGATGATCTGGGGGTTGGGAATCTTATCGAGATCGGCGGGGTTGGTGTTGAAGTCCAGATACTGCCCCAGGGGATCGCTGTCAGGAAAATATTTTTGCGCGAGGCTCTCGTCGATCACAATGACCGGCGGGGCATGCTCGTTATCGGCATCGGTAAACAGGCGGCCACGTTTGAGCTGGATCTGCATGACCTTGAAGTAAGCCGAGTCGACGTCATATTCAATGGTCATGGGAAATTCGGTCTCATGGGCAGGTTTGGGCCTGCCAACGATGGAAAAATAACTTTCGTCATCGCTGCCCATGGGGTGCGCGCCAAAGCTGTAAGCCACGGTTTCAACGCCGGGGACAGAGGCCATTTTGTCGTGGACCTGCCTGTAGGCGGCGCGGATGGCGTCAGGCGACTGATTCTTGAACCCCTCTGGACCGTTGAACTCAAAGGTGAGGACGCCCTGGGGATTGAATCCGGGGTCCACGTGCCACAACTCAACCAGGCTGCGGATCATGAGGCCTGCGGCGATCAGCAGCACCAGCGCCATGGCCATTTCACCCACGACGAAAATAGATTGAGCCCGGCTGCGGCTGCCGGCGACCCTGCGGCTGCTCTCCGTGAGCGTACCGCCGATGGCGGACCGGGCGAGCCGCCAGGCGGGCGCGAGTCCGAAAACGATTCCAGCCACGACCGATATAACAAAGGTGAAGAGAAGCACGCGGACGTCGAGGCCGATGGCTTCCGCTCGCGGCATGTTGCGCGGGACCGCGGCAATGGCAGCCGACGTTCCCAGACGCGCAAGGAGAAGGCCGAGCGCGCCTCCGGCCAGCGCCAGCAGAACACTTTCCGTAAGCAGCTGGCGCACCACACGCTTGTATCCGGCACCCAGGGCGATGCGGATGGCAAACTCGTGCTGGCGCGCAGTGGACCGGGCCAGCAGAAGATTGGCGACGTTGACGCAGGCGATCAGCAGGACCAGCGCGACGGCAAAGAGCAGGAAGAGGAGGACGGGCCGGATCTGGCCCACCATTCCATCGCGCATTGAAATAAGGTTGGCCTTCTTATCCGTGTCAATGTCCGGGTAAGCGACGGCAAGATCGTGGGAGACGCGGTCCATATCGGAGCGCGCCTGGTCTAGCGTCACTCCGGGCTTCAGGCGGCCGATTGCATCCATGCCCCAACCGGAGCCGCGTGCGTTGTAAAAGCGCGGTTCGTTGTATTCGCCGACCGGGGTGTAGATCTCGTTCGGGGGATTGCCGCGTTGAAAATTCTGAATGCTGAGATGGAGCGTCGGCACAACGCCCACAACGGTGCGACCGTTGCCATTGATGATGAGCCGTCGGCCGATGATGTCACGGCTGCCGCCGAATTTGCGCTTCCACAGGGCATCGGTAATGAGGCATGTTGGCTCGGCGCCGAGGCGGTCGTCGTCAGCCGTGAAGGTGCGGCCCAGGATGGGGTTGACGCCCAGGATCTCGAAGAAGCCGGCGGAGATCATCTCGCCGTGCAGACGCTCCGGTTCGCCGTTGCCGGTGAGGGTGAATCCCACACCGCGGTAGGCGGCCATCGCCGAGAGGGTGGTGTTCATCCGGCGCTGATCCACAAAATTGGGATAGGAGATGGAGGCGTTGGTGAAGTTCGGGATCTGTTGAAAAATCGATACAAGCTGTTCCGGCTGATGGTAGGGAAGCGGGCTGATCAGGACGCCGTTTACGACTGAGAAGATCGCGGTGTTGGCGCCGATTCCGAGCGCGAGCGTGAGGATCGCGATGACGGAAAAACCGGGCGACCGGGCAAGCATGCGGAGGGCGTAACGGAGATCCTGAAGCATATCTCTTTGGACTAACGAAAGCCTTACAGGTTAGCAAGTTGCTGGCGCTTGCGGCGGAAGAAGTCCTGCAGGATTTCTGAACACTTTTCAGCCAGCACGCCTGAAGTTACCTCTATTTTGTGGTTGAGGCTCGGGTGGTTTACGACCTGGAGGACGGAGCCTGCGGCGCCGGCCTTGGGGTCGGAGGCGCCGTAGACCAGGCGCCCGATGCGCGCGTGGATAAGTGCTCCGGCGCACATCGAGCACGGCTCGATGGTCGCATACATGGTGCAGCCGGCGTCACTCAGGCGATGGTTTCCCAATCGCGCGGCCGCCTGCCGCAGGGCCACGATCTCCGCGTGCGCGGTGGGATCGTGATCGAGCAGGTTACGATTGTGCCCAGCGCCGATGATTTCCCCATCCTTAATGACTAATGCGCCAACAGGCACTTCGCCGCTTTCGAGCGCGAGGCGGGCCTGTTCCAGGGCACGTTCCATCCACGCGGCGTCTTCATTCGCGGGCCTGGCAGGCGGATTTGGCGATGTGGACGACATGGAATGGTTGCATGCTTACGTCAAGAATTCTACATGAGCAGCAGCTCTGCTTATGTTTTGCAATCGAGTCAACCCCGCGCTGTTGAGTCGTTTCTAACCAGTTAATCGGGGTCCAGACCTCAGCGGACACCGGCGAAGAAATTCGAAAGCCCCGAGGGGCGAACTTCGAAGGAGCAACGACATGAACAAGAGATTTATTCTGGCGCT
>Ga0070730_10003894_pt1 | contig 13263 bp, 9 predicted proteins | sample Coa_R1_3_FD_66447 | JGI IMG/M metagenome (GOLD analysis project Ga0070730, IMG submission 66447) | Surface soil microbial communities from Centralia Pennsylvania, which are recovering from an underground coalmine fire - Coalmine... | ecosystem: Environmental > Terrestrial > Soil > Unclassified ...
CAAGAAGGATTTTCGTTGGCTGAATGCTGCGTGCTGATTGCTGAGTGCTTACAATGCCCCGGCCCTGGCCTTGTCCAGCGATTGCAGGACTTGTTGAATGGTGTTTTCGAGACCCTTGCTGTCGATGGGTTTGGTGATGTAGCCATCCATGCCCATGCTCAGGCACATTTCCTGATCGCCCTTCATGGCATGGGCCGTCATGGCAATGATTGGGATATGCAGTCCTGCATTTTTCTCCCACTCGCGTATAGCCTGGGTAGCTGCAAAGCCATCCATTTCGGGCATCTGGACATCCATCAGAATCACATCAAATGTTTGTTTTTGCACTTGCCCCAGGGCATCGAGGCCCGATTGCGCCACGCTCACCTGATGGCCCATCTTTTCCAGCAACCGCTTGGCCAGCTTCTGGTTGATCACATTGTCTTCCGCCACCAGGACCCTGAGCCGGTCTGCGATCGGAGATGTGGGAGCACTCGGGGCAGCCGGCAAGGTTGCGACAACTGTCTTTTTCGCGGTGGTAAGTAAACGGCGCAATGCGGCCAGCAACTCGGAGGGCTTGATCGGCTTGATCAGGTACGCCCCAACATTCATCTCCGCGCACCGTAACGCAGTGCCGTAGTAATCGTCGGAGGTAAGCATCATGATGACCATGGCAGACAGGCCAGGCCGGACCGTGATCTTTTGCACCAGTTCAAGACCATTCATGCCAGGCATTCGATGATCGGCCAGCACCATGGGAAACGGATCATGGTCGGCAGCAGCCTGATGCAGCAGCCTCAGGGCTTCACCGCCCGATTCTGCCATGCTGGCCAGCATTCCCCAGCCACTTACCATCTGTTGCAGGATTTCGCGGCTGACACGATGGTCATCCACAATCAATATCTTGATACCGTGCAGCTCGCCCTTGTATTCCTCGGCCATGCCGGAAGCCGCGCCCACCATGAATTTTGCTGTGAAATAAAATGTGGAGCCGCGCCCCACGTCACTCTCCAGCCACAGTTGCCCGTTCATGAAACGGACGATACGCGAACAAATGGCCAGTCCCAGACCAGTTCCGCCAAACTTCCGCGTTATGGAAGCGTCGGCCTGCTCGAAAGCTTCGAAGATCAAGCGGCGTTTCGCTTCGGGAATGCCGATGCCGGTGTCGGATATTGAAAACTTCAGCTCAACTTCCAAACCATTGTGCCGCGCTACTTCCACGCGCAACACCACCTCTCCTACATGGGTAAACTTGATGGCGTTGCCGATAAGGTTGATCAGAACTTGTTTCAGGCGGGCAGCGTCGCCCACCAGGTGCGGCGGAATTCCCGGAGACAGGCAGTAAGCAATCTCCAGCTTTTTCTGGTGGGCCTTCAAAGCCATCGTGCGGGTAGCATCGGCCACGGCTTCCGCCAGGTCAAAGTCGCGGTCTTCGAATTCCAATTTACCGGCTTCGATTTTGGAGAAATCCAGAATGTCGTTGATGACCACTAGCAGCGTATTGGCCGAATCCTGGGCCATTCCCAGCAATTCGGCCTGCTCTATGGTGAGTTGCATCTGCTTGACCAGATCAAGCATACCCATCACGCCGTTGAGAGGCGTGCGAATTTCGTGACTCATATTGGCCAGGAATTCGCTCTTGGCCCGGGTGGCCGCCTCGGCCGCCTCCTTGGCACACTGCAACGCCTTCTCGGTCTTTTCGTGCTCCAACACCTCTTGCTGAAGTTCTTTGGTGCGCTCATCCACCAGCAAGACCAGCTCTTCTTCCCTGCGCCGAATCCGCCGCGCCCGCAACCGGTAAATACCCAAACCGGTCAATGCCACGGCCAGACCCAGCAGCGCATAAAACCAGCCATTCTGGTAAAAACGAGGTTTCAAGTAGAACTCGAAGGTTGCTCCAGCTTCGTTCCAGATCCCGTCGCTGTTGGCGGCGCTCACATGAAAGCTATATTGCCCCGGCCCCATATTGGTGTAGTGAGCATCACGTTTGCCTTTTACATATCTCCACTCCTGGTCAAAAGGCTCCAGCTTGTATTTGAAATCCATGCTTTCGGGCGCTACAAAACTGAGAGCGGCAAAATGAAAATCCAATTCACCTACGCCCACGGGAGCTTTACCTCCCTTCAGCGCCACGCCGTTGACCAACACCGTCTCGATCATTACGCGCGGGGGCACCGGATTAGGGGCCAACTTTTCCGGGTCCACCTCGATCACGCCCTTGCCACTGGCAAATAGCAGCTTGCCGTCAGAGGTTTTCCAGCCGGTAGACTGCGAGCCACCGTTGAAGTCGGTGGTGGGCAGGTCATCGGCGAGACCAAATGAAGTGGAATGAAAAGCCTGGATTTTGTGCGCGGCGAAATCGTTGAGATCGGCTTTGCGCGTCCGGGAGAGGCCGCGGTCGGAGCTCATCCAGAAATTGCCCTTGCGATCTTCCAACAGGCTCCAGATCGTGTCATCGAAAAGACCGTCTTTGACCCGGTAGGTCGTGAATTGTCCATTTTCATATCGAACCAGGCCGGAGCCAAAGGTCCCGAACCACATTACGTTGTCCGCATCTTCATAGATACAGGTTGCGCCTCCGGCCAAAAGGCTGGGATTTTCAAAGCTCTTAAATTCGCCATCTTTCAGGCGCGCCAGGCCTTCTTCCGTGCCAAACCAGACTCCCCCTGCATGATCTTGAAAGATGACCCGGACGCGGTAGGCCCGCCCATCTTTTTGGGTAAAGACTGTAAATTTTCCATCTTTGTAGCGGGTCAGCCCGCCGTCGCGATTACCGATCCACCAGTTCCCTTCCCGGTCGCGATAAAGCGCATGAATGGTGTTGCTCGCAAGGCCGTCTTTGATGGTATAGCTGCGGACGACCCTGCCCTCGCGCACGACCTTCACGCCATTTTCGGTACCGACGAACATGGAGCCGTCTATATCTTCTGCGCTTACGAATACCGTGTTGTCCGGCTGGTTGGGGCCAAGCTTGATGGATTGAATTTTTCCATTCCGCAAGATGCTCAATCCCTTGTTGGTGCTGATCCAAACGCTCTTATCGCGGCCCTGGTACACGCCCCAGACCAGGTCATCGGCCACTCCCATCTTGCTGTCATACGACGCAAAATTCACGTCTCTGAGCTTGGTCAGCCCGCCCGTTTGAGAACCCACCCACAGATTTCTTTCGCGGTCTTCGTAGATGGATTCGATCTCGTTGCTGTTGTTCAATACGAGACAATCGAAGTCCCGCGATTTAAGGCGGCATAAGCCACCGGAGGAGTTCCCGATCCACAGGTTCCCGGCATCATCTTCATAGAGGGAGGTAATGGCAGCCTTGCGGAATTTGGCGCGGAATCAAAGTGAGTCAGTTTGCCGTTGATAAATGTGTATAGACCGTGAGTGGCCGTTCCAATCCACGCGCTGCCTTCATGGTCGAAATACAAAGATTTGGGATCGTTGAAAGGAAACCGAAGCTTTTCGACGCTCTTGCCGACCCGATAGACATCGTGCGCAGTGGCTGCCCACACCTCATCGCCGGGCGCGACGGCCAGCGAGATAATTTCTTCCATCACTTCCTGGCGGGAGACAAACTTGCCTCCCTTGAACTCTGCCAGACCGCGATCCGTTCCTATCCACAGCGTGCCTTGGCGGTCCTGGGCGAGGGCCAGAATGAATTTACCCGGCAGCCCATCTTCCTCGGAGTACGATCGAAACTCGCCCGCGGTATAGCGCGATAAACCTCCGCCAAAAGTGCCGATCCATAGTGTTTTTTCTTTTCTGTCCTCCAGCAGTGACCGGATGTAATTGTGTTTGATTCCGTCCTTCGTGGTGGTCTTGTCGAAGGTCGTGAACAATGTGCCGTCAAAGCGGCCCAATCCCTGTTGAGTGCCCACCCATATAAAACCATCTTCATTTTGCACAATGGCATCAACCCAGGCATTCGGAAGGTTCGACCCCACGTCCCAGGTGTTGCGCACATATTGCCTCACGGGTGTAGCGCGGTCCGCGGGCGGCGCAGCGGAGGCGGTCAGAAGTAAAAAAAAACAGAGCAACCATCGGAGCGCCACGCGGTTGCCAATATGGTGAGGAGTCATCTGCATCGTTCCCGACGTGCTACACCTGGGACCTTGGAACACAACTTTTCCGACAAACGAAAGGATTCTAACTTTCTAGCGGGGGAAACCTTCTGTTTTTACAGAATTTACACAGAATATACAATCGAAAATCAAGCTTCACGTTACCAACGGCCATTGTTCTTGCAGTCTGCCACAGAACGCCGCTTCCACGAAACATCATGTATATCTTTAAGGTTTTCGGAAAACACTGCTAAGGATATTATTCCGTTTTCAGGACACCCGAAGAGGAGCACCAGAAATTCAAAAACAGAAAAAGCGGCAGGAATAAATCCCTGCCGCTTTGTGTGTACAGTTTTGGTTATCAGCAGCTACAGTTCATCGGCTTCGCCCAGTTCAGCAGCAACAGGGGTGAGCGTTCCGAATAGTCCGTTCACCTCGCCATCCGGACCTGCGGTGAAAAACAGAGTCGTAGCGGGACCGGAGTTGGCATTCCCCGCGCCGAATTGAAGCGCCCACAAACCACTGTTGGTGAAGGTTGTGCCGTCCGGATTCAGCACATTGCCCATGAATCGTCCGGTAACTGGATTGTAAGCGGCAATGGTGCCGCCCCGGAATTGTCCGACCAGGATGGTATGGCTGAACTCTCCGAAGTTGCCAGGAGTCAGCACTACCCCCCAGGGAGCGTTTAACCAGTCGCCGTGCTCAAGACGCTGAAGCAGTCTGCCATGGGTGTTGAAGACATCAATAAAGCCAAGCCCCGCTCCACCGACCGGATCATGCTTGGGAGCGTCTTGCTTGGCATAGGTTACATAGATGTTGGGGCCGATTGCTTGAACGTTAAACGGAGCAAAGCCGTCGCGGACGCGCTCGTCTGCAAATGCAGCATCGTCGTCACCGGCTAAACGCACTTGCTGAAAGTTCGTGTCAAAGACATCAACGCGTCCGCTGCGGAAGTTGGCGGCCAGGATAAATCTCTTGCCATCAATCTCCGCGATGGTTGCGCCTTTGAAGACGGCCCCGTTCTTTGCATCGGGTATTTGGGAATGGTCGACCTTGATCACCGCAGTGGTTGGCTTAACCGCGGGATTCCAGCCGGAGATGGTGCCATCCTCAGTCACGAAGATGAAGATGGCACGTTGGCCGGGAGCCAGAAGAAAATCCGTGGCGCTGCCATTGAACATCACTCCCGTCGGTGATCCCGGGGCCGACTGGCTGGGAGCATTCGGGATGGTGACGACCAATGGAACGATCGCTCCGGCTCCGTTATACAGCGTGGAAGTGCCACCGGCATTATTAGAGATCCACCAGGGACTACCTGGGCTTGAAACCAATCCCCACGCGTTTTGCAGGTTGGGATCAGTAACGGCCGCGCGGCCGGGAATATTTGAAACCAGGTTGGTGGTGGTGTAGTGCTGCGCAAATGCCAGGCTGGAAAATAATAGGACAACAAAACTAAGCACAAGTAATTTCAAACGGCATATGGGGGAATTAAGCATGAACTCTTACCTCCTTGGGTTTTTCGTTACGGTTTATGGATTCAAACGGATGTTTTGAGGGAACAACAAGAAAACGTACATGCAGAACAACGAGAGAAGTAGTGTGCAACCGAAGTTCCACACCTTGCCAGGTAGAGCGTAGTGAGAACGAAGGACTTGGAGGTTTTATTGCAACAAAACTTTCGACGACTATCTCAGAAATCGTAGATTCTGATTGCAGCAGCTCCAGAGATTCGTATCGAGTGCTGGCCCTGATGAAAACAGCGAATGCTCAACGGTAAAGATGTATTAATTTAATGTCAAAGTATTGTTATATTCTTTTGGAGCTCTGGTGAACGGCACGAAAAAAGCAGAGCTTAAAGAGAAATTTACATTTGGTTGCAAGATTTCTGCGCAACCGCTCGAATGTCGAAGAAATGAGATACGTTAAAAAATTACCTGCTGGTATGAAAAATCATTGACGCTTCTACGGGTTTTGAAATCCAGCTTCTCGGTATAAAATCCACTCCCTGGAGCCACCGATGCACACGATGATGGATTATCCCCTCACCCTGATTCCGATCCTGGAGCGGGCCGGAAGTTATTTCAGCGATGTGGAAATTATTTCACGGCAGCCTGATCGTTCCATCCATCGCTATACCTACTTGGATTTTTATCATCGCGCCCGGAAGCTGGCCGAATGCCTTACCGCCGCCGGACTCAAACGCGGAGATCGCGTGGCCACCTTGATGTGGAACCACTCCACTCATGCCGAGATTTTTTTTGGCGTCCCTGCGGCAGGCGGCGTGCTGCACACGCTGAATCTGCGGTTGCATCCCAACGAGATTGCGTACATCGCAAACCACGCCCAGGACCGATTCCTGATCGTGGATGAAGTCCTGTTGCCCACGTTTGAAAAGTTCAGGCCGCAGACTCATTTCGAGCGCATCTTCGTCGTGGGAAAATGCCCGAACTCTGTATCGCCTGCATTTGAAGATTATGAAGGGTGGCTGGGACAGGCCAGCGGAAATTTCCAATATCCTGCCCTCAGCGAGCAGGATGGCGCATCAATGTGCTTCACCTCCGGCACAACCGGCAATCCCAAGGGCGTTCTTTACTCGCACCGCTCGATGATTTTGCACAGTTTTGCCGAAACCATGGCCGATTCCACTGCGCTTTCCCGGCACGACGTGCTGATGGTGATCTCATCCATGTTCCACGTAAACGGCTGGGGCCTGCCTTACACAGCGGCGATGGTGGGCGCAAAGATGGTCTTTCCCGGACAGTATCTCGATCCGGAAAGCATCTTGAATCTGATTGAACAGGAACAAGTCACGATCACTTGCGGCGTCCCCACCATCTGGATGTCCGTCTTGTCGGAGTTGGAAAAACACAAGGGCCGCTGGAAGCTGCCCGAGCACGTACGCATCCTGTGCGGAGGAACCGCTCCGCCTGAGTCACTGATTCGCGCCCTCGATCCCCACGGACTGCACATCTTACAAGCATGGGGTATGACCGAGACTTCACCCACCGCTACCATGTCGCCGATACCAACTGCAAAGCTAAATGGCACAGATCAACAATATGCAGCACGCGCCCGCTCAGGCTGGCCTCTGCCATTTGTGGAGCTTCGCGTAATGATCCCATCCGGCGAAGCGCCCCGCGATAGCCAAACCATTGGGGAGCTTGAGGTACGCGGCCCCTGGGTCGCCCGCCAGTATTACAACGCGCCTGAAACCAAAGATCGCTGGACGGATGACGGCTGGTTCCGCACCGGAGATGTGGCCACCATGGCGGCGGATGGCAGCATCAAGATTGTGGACCGCAGTAAGGACTTGATCAAATCCGGTGGGGAGTGGATCAGCTCCGTTGACCTGGAGAACACGCTGATGAGCCATCCAGCCGTCCGCGAAGCAGGAGTGGTTGGCATCTCCCATCCCAAGTGGCAGGAAAGACCACTGGCTGTAGTGGCGCTCAAGAACGGTGCCAAAACTACGTCCGAAGAACTCCGCGCGTTTCTCAATGTCAAATTTGCAAAATGGCAATTGCCTGACGACATCGTCTTCGTAGAAGAGTTACCCCATACCTCTACGGGCAAACTACTCAAGTCCGAATTGCGAAACCGTTATGCGGGCTGGAAGTGGAGTTAAGCAACTATTTGGAATTGGTCTTGTCCAAAGCCTGCTTCAGTCCCTTCGCCAGTTTCACCGCATCATCGTTGGCCCAGAAATGCATAAAGAACAAACGTGGCTGTTCCCCGAGCATGTGGCTGTGGATGGCCGTCGGCTGAATGCCGTTCTGGCGCAATACCTTGATCACGTTGTTGACCTCGCTTGCCAGCAACACAAAATCTCCGCTGATTGCAGCCTTCCCTCCCCCAGTCGGCTGGAAATTCAACGCCGTGGAAAGTCCCACAGATGCCGGAATCGTCATGCCTCCCTCTGTAATACTCTCCGCCCTAGGCACGCCAACCTGGAAAACGCCTCCATTCACTTTTCCTTTGTGACCAAGCGCCTGCTCAATCGCGGCGGTATCAATGTCGAGACTCGGCGGCGCGGTCGGAGCGGGTGAGGGAGCAGGTGTCTTGGTCAGTGCCAATGCTTGCTTGACAGCGCCCGCCAGTTTGGCGGCATCTCCATGCCCGGATATGTGCATGTACATCACCCGGGGAGACTCATGTAGTACGTGGTTGTGCAGCGCCGTTATATCAACCCCGTTACCCTGCAGCGACGCCATCACCGGAGGGACCTCATCTTCCGCCAGCACTAGGTCGCCCATCATCATGGCATCTGCGCCGGGGCTGTTGAACGCTACCCACGATCCCAGAGCCAAGCCCGGCTTCAACGTAACACCTTCAACAGTGACTTTCATATCGCCACGGGGTAGACCAACCTTATAAGCGCCATCGCCCTGCACCTGCCCTGCCCGCCCAATCGCCTGCTCTACCGCTGACCAAGGATTGGAATTAGAAGGATTCTGGGCTATGGCTAAGGAACCCAAAATGAATAGAGTTAAGAAGACGAAACCACGACGTTGAATGTGCATGCTTGCTCCTTTTTTCATGAACACATATTGTAATTCGCTTGCGATGCAGTTGATGGCAGCAGTAGAGAAAGAAAATCTTAAGCCACGAATTAACGCGAATTAACACGAAATTTAAAAAGCAAAACCCAAAAACACAAAATCTAAAGACAAGTTAGGGCCGCTTGATGAGGGTCCGTCTTGATTCGTGTTCATTCGCGCAAATTCGTGGCTAAAGTGGTTTTTCTTCTTCCCTACTTAGCTGAGTGCTTCCTGGTCAAACAGCGCATCGAACTCTGAGAGTAACGTGATCAACCGATCAGCATCCGGATCGCCGTCAAACTCACGAACGGCCTGGGTGCCGACGCTGCTGCTTGACGGAAACTCGTTGGAAGCAACAGCCTCTCGGACTCGAACCAGAAAGATGAACTGCAGCCATTGGGCGAAAGTCATGGTATCCATGGCAAATGCCTCCTTAAAACGAAGCTGCTTAGGCTCAAGGGGTTTGTCTTGCCAAAGGCCGATGCTGCGCATCTCAGCCTCAATCTGATCGGCATAATGAGCGACACTTTGTTGAAGCTGGGCTGCGTCCATGGACTTTTCCAAATAAGTTCTCCATCATAATAGAAAAACAGTCGTTCGCGGTTGAATCCACAGTCGTCAAGAACGCCAGCTACTCTGCAGATGGCTTACGGTTGGAGCAAAACTCACACGCCATTGGCCACTTTTCTTGAAATTACGGAAATCTATTCCCGCCAAATTTTTCTCAGACTGTGAAAAGCCAGACACCCGGAAAAAGCTGTACAATCTCCTGTTTGCGGAATCTTCAATTTGTCTGACCTGCTAGGTCCCAAGCTGCTGAAAAGGTGGTCCATGAAAAAGACGATCAATGTCACTGTAAACGGCGTTTCCCACCAAAATGAAGTTGAACCCCGAATGCTGCTGGTCCACTATTTACGAGATGCGCTCAGTCTCACCGGCACGCACATCGGCTGCGAAACCTCTCTTTGCGGCGCATGCACGGTGCTGGTGGATGGACAGGCGGTCAAATCCTGCACCCTGCTGGCAGTGCAGGCCGATGGCTCCAAGGTAACGACAATTGAAGGTTTTGCCGCCGATGGAAAGCTTCATCCGGTGCAGCAAGGCTTCTGGGAGCACCATGGATTGCAATGCGGCTATTGCACCCCTGGCATGATCGTGGCTGCCGCCCAGCTTCTGGAGAGAAATCCTGATCCCAGCGAAGAAGAAATCCGGCACGGAATTGAGGGGAACCTCTGCCGCTGCACCGGCTATCAACATATTGTCCAGGCGATTCAATGCGCCGCCAAAAAAATGCAGTCTAAATCGGCGGTTGCCCGGTAACTTTGCCCGATAACTTTTGAACGGAGACCTTATGGCGGAAAAACTTGTTGGTCAAAGACTCAAGCGTACGGAAGACCCGCGGCTGATCCAGGGTCTGGCTCACTACGTAGACGATATTCGACTCCCCGATACTCTGCATGCAGTCTTCGTGCGCTCCATTTATGCCCATGCGCGGATCAAGGGCGTAGACATCAGCGAAGCCACAAAGGCGCCCGGCGTTGTGGCTGTCTACACCGGAAAAGATGTCGCTAAAGTTGGGCCGGTGCCCTGCGCGGCCGCCTTACCCGGCCTAAAAGTTCCCGACCACCGTGTGCTTGCCGGCAACAAGGTCTATTTCGTGGGACACCCCATCGCCGTGGTGGTTGCTCACGACAAGTACATGGCCAAAGACGCGGCGGACCTCATCCAGGTGGACTATGAAGAGCTGCCGGTGGCCATGGATGAGGAAAAGGCCGCCCAGGGCGGCCCGGTAATTCACGAACAATTTGGAGACAACGTCGCCTACAAGCTCACCGCCGGTGAAGGCGACATAGAGGCTGCTCTCAAGTCGGCTGACAAAGTCATCAAGCAGCGCATCCTGCATCGCCGGCTGGCTCCCATCGCCATGGAAGGCCGCGGTGTTCTGGCGCGCTATTATCCCGGCGAACAGGAGCTCACTCTCTGGACCTCCACCCAGATTCCCCATCTGGCCCGCACCCAGATTGCGATTATGCTGGGGATGCCCGAAAACAAGCTGCGGCTGATCGCGCCGGAAGTGGGCGGCGGCTTCGGCTCCAAGTTGAACGTCTACGCCGAAGAAGCGCTTCTGGGTTGGATCTCCATTCAGACGGGGAAGCCCATCAAGTGGATTGAAGGCCGTCGCGAAAACATTCAGGCCACCATCCACGGACGCGGCCAGACCGGCACCATCGAAATCGGCTTTAAGAAAGATGGCACGCTCACCGGCTTCCGCTACGATGTCTTCGCCGATATGGGCGCATATCATCAATTGCTTACACCCGCCATTCCCACGCTTACTGGCCTCATGCTCTCCGGTTGCTACAAGATTCCTGCCATCCAGATGAACGTGACCGGCGTTTTCACCAACAAGATGTCTACCGACGCCTACCGGGGCGCGGGCCGTCCGGAAGCCACATACGTAATTGAGCGTGCCTTGGATTTGGTGGCTGCCGATCTGGGCATGGATGTAGTAGAAGTGCGGCGTAAGAACTTCCCTGCCCCCAGCGAATTTCCCTTCAAAACGGCGACTGGTCTTTTCTACGACAGCGGAAATTATGAAGGCGCTTTGAAAAAAGCCCTCGACATGGCCGGATATCCAAAGCTGCGCGAGGAGCAAAAGCAGGCGCGCAAAGAAGGCCGGATCATGGGCATCGGCGTCTCGACTTACGTAGAGATCTGCGCCATCGGACCTTCCGCCGCCACACCGGCCGGAGGGTGGGAGAGCGCCACGGTACGCGTTGAACCGACCGGCAAAGTGACCATCCTGACCGGATGTTCGCCTCATGGTCAAGGCGAGGAAACTGCCTTTGCTCAGATCGCCGCGGACCAACTGGGCGTCGACGTAAACGACGTTACTGTCATCCACGGCGACACTGCCGTCGTTCAATACGGCATCGGCACCTTCGGTAGCCGGGGTATGGCCGTCGGCGGCACTGCGGTCTACCTCGCGCTGCAAAAATTGCGCGAAAAAGCCAACAAGATTGCGGCCCACATGTTGGAGTGTGAGGTTGAGCATGTCAGTTTTCAAGAAGGCAAATTTTCGCGTCACGGGGGTAAAGCCAAGACCGGCAGTGTTCCAGCGCCGGTTGTGCCCGACATGGAAGCACCTGCTGGAGCGCTGCCTCAGCCGCATCCCCAAGGAAAACATGTCACCATTCAGGATGTCGCTCTGGCCGCTCACATCGCCAAGAACCTGCCTCCGGACATGGAGCCCGGCTTGGCCGCAATCCACTTCTTCGAGCCGAAAAACTTCACCTTCCCCTTTGGGACTCATATCGCCGTAGTAGAACTGGACCGCGAAACCGGCGAGACCCATTTCAAACGTTATGTAGCCGTGGATGACTGCGGCAAAGTAATCAACCCCATGCTGGTGGAGGGCCAAGTCCATGGAGGCATTGTTCAATCCCTGGGACAAGCGCTCTACGAAGAAGTTGTCTACGACGATCAGGGCCAACTTGTCAGTGGGACTTTCATGGATTATGCCTTACCCAAAGCCTCCATGGTGCCTTGGCTCGAACTGGATCGCACCGAGACGCCCACCGACGTGAATCCCATGGGCGTTAAGGGAGTTGGTGAAGCCGGCACTATCGGCGCGACTCCGGCCATCGTGTCCGCGATAGTCGATGCACTCAAGCCTTACGGCGTGAGCCATCTCGATATGCCGATCAAACCTGAACACCTCTGGCGCATCATCAACCAGAAAAAAACCGGGGCTGCTTAAGCGAAGGAGAACCATGATTCCTGCACAGTTTGACTACATTTCTGCGAAGAGCGTGGACGAAGCAGTTACCCTGCTTGCCAAGCACAAGGACGACGCCAAGCTCCTGGCCGGCGGCCATAGCTTGCTTCCCGCCATGAAGCTGCGCCTCATGCAGCCCAAGGTCCTGATCGATATCTCCCGTATCAAAGACCTCAATTACATCCGCGAAGATAAAGGTCAAATCCGCATCGGCGCCATGACTACGCATTTCCAGATCGAATCGTCAGATCTGCTTCGTCGCGTGTGTCCACTCTTGACGGAGACTGCCAGCCACTTAGGCGATGTCCAGGTGCGTAATCGCGGCACCATCGGGGGCAGCATCGCCCATGCCGACCCGGCAGCGGATTGGCCTGCCGCTATTCTGGCCCTCGATGCCGAGATTGTGGTTGCTGGACCAAAAGGCCAGCGCTCCATCAAGGCCGACAAGTTCTTTGTGGAACTGCTCACCACGGCGCTCCAACCAGGGGAAATTCTGCGGGAGATAACTTTCGCCACGCCCAAAGGAAAGGACCAATGCTATGTAAAGGTCCGCCACCCTGCTTCCGGATTTGCGGTGGTGGGAGTAGCCGTGAACCTCACCCGCGATGGCTCCGGCAAATGCCAGTCCGCAGGAATCGGTATCACCGGAGTGTCGCCCACAGCCTACCGTGCCCGTGCAGTGGAAGATGCGCTGAAAGGCGCCTCGCTCGATGCCAAAGCTTTAAGCAATGCAGCCAGCCACGCAGCCGACGGAGTTCAGGCCAACACCGACCTGTTTGCCTCCGGCGAATACCGCAAGCATTTGGCTGCAGTGTATACACGTCGCGCGCTGGAAACCGCGGTGTCGAGGGGGAAGTAGAATCGGAATTGGGTAAGTGGGTAATTTCGTAATTGGGTAATTGGTCACTTA
>Ga0070730_10003895_pt1 | contig 13258 bp, 11 predicted proteins | sample Coa_R1_3_FD_66447 | JGI IMG/M metagenome (GOLD analysis project Ga0070730, IMG submission 66447) | Surface soil microbial communities from Centralia Pennsylvania, which are recovering from an underground coalmine fire - Coalmine... | ecosystem: Environmental > Terrestrial > Soil > Unclassified ...
CTGGTGAGCGGGGCTGCTGACGGAGAAAAAGGGGTGTTGTCCATCTGGAATGTGCAGCAGGGCAGACTCCTACGAACGTTAGAAGGTCATAGTGGGTTTATCATGAGCGTCGATTGGTCTTCTGAACAAGAGAGCCTGGTGAGCGTAGGAACGCATGGCACCCTGCGCTGGTGGAATCCGGAGCAGGGTGTGAATCTCGCAACGGTACAGGCGCACGATGCCTGGGCCCGCGCCGTGCGCGTCAGTCCCGATGGCAAGACGGTCGCCAGTTGCGGGGAGGATGGCGTGATCAAACTCTGGGACATGCACAGTTACCAGCATCTCGCGACCTTGCGAGCCGATCGGCCCTATGAGCGGCTCGACATCAGCGCAACGCTCGGGCTCACGAATGCTCAGCAGGTGGCGTTGCGAGCCCTGGGCGCTGTGGGCGCGGAGAACGCCACGCCTGGATTTTGAACTATCTGTTTCTCGGCAGATGTGAGTCGGCGTGCAACGTCTTACAGCGTTCTCTTCTCGAAGGAACGGTTAGCCTATTGTTTAGTCACGAGTGCTTGAAGCAGGAAGATTAGTATCTTGCTTAATGCATCGATGCGTTGGCGGGCGGATCTCCCAACACCATGACCGCCATCAGGCTCGATACACAGCAATATCGGATGTGGACCTGCGTTGGCCGCCTGCAGCGCTGCCGCGAACTTCATGGCGTGCGCGGGAACCGCCCGCAGATCGTTTTCTGCCGTCGTGATAAGCGTCTGGGGATACGCTTCTCCGGCACGTACATTGTGCAGCGGAGAAAACGCGAGCAGCGCACAGAACTGCTCATAGTCAGCCTCAGCGTTCCCATATTCTGCCACCAGGTGTGCGCCAACGGTGAAACGATGGTAGCGCAGCATATCCGCCAGCGGACTCTGGCACACCATCGCTCCGAACAGCTCGGGATGCTGCACCAGGCAGGCGGCTGCCAGTAACCCGCCGTTACTCATGCCCATCAGAGCCAGGCGCTCCGGGCAGGTATAGCCATGCTCGGTCAGAAAGCTCGCACCGGAGAGCAGGTCATCGATGCTCGTCTGTTTGCGTTCGCAGACCGCTGCCCGGTGCCACTCCTTACCGTACTCACCACCCCCTCGGATGTTGGCGACGGCAAAGATCCCCCCTTGCTCCAACCAGCAGAGTTGCGAGAGCCAGAACGAGGGCGTGACGCTCATCCCAAAGCCTCCGTAAGCATAGAGGAGGGTTGGCGTCGCACCGCTGTATGACAACCCCTTCTTCCGCGTAATAAACATGGGAATGTGTGTGCCGTCTTTCGAGGGGTAGAACACCTGAATAGTCTCATAGCACAAGGCATCGAAACTCGTCTGTGGAGGGTGCAGAAGCGTCAATTCTTCTGCCTGCGTATCGTAGTGGTAAATGGTTGGTGGGCACAGGAACGACTCCCAACTCAGGAAGACTTCAGGATCGCTGCTGCGCGCCCAGATGCCATTGATAGCTCCCAAAGAAGGCAGCGCCAGTTCGCGCACAAACGTTCCGTCGAGTGCATACAGGATCAGGCGATGCCAGGCGTGGTGCAAGAATCCAACGAGCAGGTGCGAGTCTGCTAAGGTGGAGAAGGCGATACTATCATCCTGCTCAGGGAGGATCATCCGCCAGCGCTCGCGTTCCGACGAGGCCAGGTCAACCGCTATCACGCGGCCTCGGGGGGCATGATGATCGGTTTCCAGATAGCAGGTGCTGCCTCTACTGCCGATAAAGCGGTAGTGGGCCTCAATGTGGTGGAAGAGTGGAAAGAAAGAGCCATTCCTCCCAAGGGGCCGATAGAAAATGTGGTCATCGGGCGCTGCACTCTTGCAAACATGTATCAGCACATAGGCCCCATCATCCGTGACAATGGGGGTGCATATGACCTCACTAGCTGCCGGTGTGAAGATGGGCTGGTCGGCGGACTGGGATGTGCCCGGCCGATGAAAGCGGATATGGTTGGAGCCATGCTGCTTTCTCTCGTCAGTGGCTTCATCTGGAGCAGGGTAACAGTTGTAGAAAAAGCCAGCATTGTCAGGTGTCCAGGCGATAGCAGGAAATTTGCACCAGTACAGTGCATGCCCCTCTTCCACACCGCTGTTCAGGTGAAGTATCCTGATTTCTTGCCAGTCGCTTCCCCCGCGTGAAAGTGCGTAGGCGAGAAATGCCCCATCAGGGCTGACGGCATACGTAGTAATAGCGGCTGAACCATCCATGCTCTGACGACTCGGATCAAGAACGACCTGGACCTCACCTCCAGACGCTTCTTGCCTGTACAGCACAGGTTGTTGCTGGAAATCTCCCGGTATGGCCAGGTCTTGCCCCCAGAAAAAGCGCCATTTGCCATGTTTGAACGGAACCGAATATTTCGGGAACTGCCAGAGTTCAGTGAGCCGACGCCGAACGGCTTCATAGGAAGGTTGGTGCTCGAAAAAAGCTGTAACCGCCGTCCTCTGATCCTCAATCCAGGAGCGCGTCTCAGGTGATTCTAGCTGCTCCAGCCAGCGGTAAGGATCGGGAATACGCACTCCATGATACTCATCCACGACGGGATGAGCTGAAGGCGGTAAAGCAAGGGAGGATGGTACTGTTCCTGCCATGACATCAAGCTCCTTTTGCCAGCAATTGTAGCTGGGGTGAGAGCTTGTTCTCATTCTCACCGTTGCTTGCGGTGAGAATGAGAACAAGCTCTTGTCTACGTCCTACTGTAAAAACGGTGGCTCAATACCAGGTCTTCCCAGTCCAGCGGGGCAGAGGTTTGGCCAATTGCCCGGTATAAGGGGAGGGCGATCCAGTAGCGCTGGTCTGCAGACGGTGTTTCCTGTCTGGCGGCGAGTACGCATGGATGGAGAGAGGGAGTTGGTACGACGCATACGCATAGTTTTAGGTTCCTTTCTTTTTTCGTTTTCTTTTTTTGTCATGCCCGACACATACCTCGTCATTCGCTAGCAAAATTTGGTATGATAGAGCTATTGATATTGAAGAGGGTGTATGGGCTCGTGCGCAATCGACCCCATACACTCCGTCGCGTAGATGTTTGACTCAACCCTTTGAGGACATCCACTGCTCTCAAGTGTAGCGGCAGATGGACGAAAGATCACTGGGAGTCCAGGGGAGTTCCACTTCACATCGCATCGCATCATAGAGGGCAGAAGAAACGAGTACGTCAATGCCATCCTCCCATCAGTACCGCGAACGCGATTACGCGTTCGCCAACACCTTGCTGAGCCTGCGCACCACCATCGGACTGACGCAGCAGAGCGTGGCCACGAGGCTTCGAGTCTCACGCCGGGCGGTGGAGAATTGGGAGCAGGGGCTCACCCGCCCCAAGGCCGAGCACCTCAAAGCGTTCCTGGAGCTGTGCGTGCGCCACGCGGCCTTTGCAGCCGGGCACGAAGAGGAACAGATCCGCGCCTTCTGGAAAGCGTCGCGCCAGAGGGTACTGCTGGACGAGTCCTGGCTCTCCGATCTGCTCGCGCAAAGTGCCCCCACGCCGTCCGGCGGCGCTGGGCAGGACAGCGCGGCGGCCACCCAAGGACCCGCGCTCTGGACGGTGCCGTACCTGCGCAATCCCCACTTTACCGGGCGTGAGGAACTGCTCTCCCAGTTGGAGCACGAACTCACCCCGAGAGACACCGAGCCCCTTGATGGCCTGCACCATGCCGCCCTGACGCAGGCGCAGGCCATCAAGGGGCTCGGTGGCATCGGCAAGACGCAGACCGCCATCGAATACGCCTACCGTGCCCGCGAGCAGGGACGCTACACCCATACCCTCTGGATAGCCGCCGGAAGCCTAGAGGCTCTCCTGGCCAGCCTCGCCGCCCTCACCGATCAGGTACCCGCTCTCAGGCAACCGGATGAAAGCGACGAGCGCGCGTTGGCGAACCGTGCCCTGCGCTGGCTGGAGCACTGCCAGGAGCCCTGGCTGCTCATCTATGACAATGCCGATGAGACGAGCTTTCTGCCGGCGTATGTGCCCACAGCAGGTCGGGGCAGCATCCTGTTCACCACGCGCGCCAACGCGGTAGGGGCCCTGGCCCCCTCACTGGAGGTGGACGCGCTGTCTCTTTCGGAAGGCATCCAACTCCTGCTGCGCCGTGCAGGATGTGAAGGCGAGGTGACGCCTCAGGAGATGGAGGAGGCCCGCGCTATTGTGCTGGCGCTCTCGCAGTTTCCTCTGGCCATCGATCAGGCGGGGGCCTATATTGAAGAAACCGGATGCAGCCTCTCGGACTACCTGCAGCTCTATGAGCAGCACCAGTACCAGTTGTTGGCCTGGCGGGGACAGCAGGCCACCGGCTACCCTGACTCGGTCGCTTCAACCTGGGCTTTGGCCTTTGAGAAGATTGAACGAACCAACGCGGCGGCAGCGGAGTTGTTGCAATTGTGCGCTTTTGTGGCACCGGATGACATCCCTGAAGAGCTGCTCATCGAGGGAGCAGCCTTCTGGCCTCCCGCAACGCGGGAGGCCGCGCGTGACCGACTGCGTTTCAATCAGGTGCTCTCCACCCTGCTGGCCTTTTCGCTGATCAAGCGCTTCGGACGGGAACGGACACTGAGCCTGCACCGGCTAGTCCAGGTCGTCCAGCGCTCTCGCATGACGCTCTCTGAACAGCGCCAGTGGGCAACGCTCCTCGTGCTGGCCGTAGAGGCCGCCTTTCCCCCTGACCCCAGCGACTTCGCCTCCTGGCCAGCGTGCCAGCGCTCCCTCTCACAGGCTCTGGCCTGCTCCAGGCTGATCGAGCAGTATGGCCTGCTGCTGCCTGAAGCGGCAGAGGTGCTCCATCGAGCCGCCATCTACCTGTACGAACGCGGGCTGTACGGGCTGGTTGAGTCCCTCCTGCGGCGGGCGCTCTCGCTGCGCGAGCAGCTCTTGGGCGAGGCGCATCTCGACGTGGCCCCCACGCTTCACGCTCTCGCTCTCCTCACCCAGGAGCAAGGGCAGTATGAAGAGGCCGAGTCACTCCACCAGCGGGCGCTGCGCCTCCGGGAGCAAGCGTTGGGCGATGCCCACCCCGAGGTGGCCTCCTCGCTCAACAATCTGGCGGAACTCTACGTCAGGCAAGGGAAGTACGAAGAGGCGGAGCCGCTCTTGAAGCGAGCGCTGCACCTCCGGGAGCAGTCATTGGGGCCAGAGGATCCCCTGGCGGCCGCTCCGCTCAACAACCTGGCGGTAATATACGTCGAGCAAGGGCGGTATGCGAAGGCGGAGCCGCTCTTGAAACGAGCGCTGCGCCTCCGGGAGCAAGCGTTGGGCGACACCCATCCTGATGTGGCTGCTGAACTCAACAATCTGGCGGAACTCTACGCCAGGCGAGGGAAGTACGAAGAGGCGGAGTCGCTCTTCCAGCGAGCGCTGCACATCTTCGAGCAGGCATTGGGCGACACCCATCCTGATGTGGCCTACCCGGTTCGAAACCTGGCGCTCCTCTACACCAAGCAAGGGAAGTACGAAGAGGCGGAGTCGCTCTTGAAGCGAGCGCTGCGCATCTGGGAGCAGGCGTTGGGCGACGCCCATCCCTTGGTGGCTTCCCCGCTCCACGGCCTGGCGGACCTCAAACGTTCGCAAGGGAGGTATACCGAGGCGGAGTCACTCTATCAGGGGGCGCTGCGCATTAGGGAGCAAGCGTTGGGGGCCGAGCACCCCCAGGTGGTTGCTGTGCTGCTTGGCTTAGCCCTCCTCTTTGCTCGGCAGGGACGAGAGAGCGAGGCTCAAGCGCTGTTTGGACGGGTGCTCTCCCTTCGCGAACAGCGCAGGGGAGAGAGACATCTGGAGACGGCGGAGGTGCTCCATGAGTTCGCAGGTTTTCAGCAGGCGCGAGGCCGGACGAGGCAGGCGGTGGTCTTGTACCAACGGGCTCTGACCACGCGCGAACAGATCTTGGGACCAGACCATTTCCTCACTAACGACACCCGTGAACGTCTGCAGGGGGTGCGGGCTGTGCTGGGTCAGGCGCCGGAAGCAGCACCGGTGGAAGCCGCGCTCCAGCAGGAGGAGAGGGTTCCTGCGCAGGGCCCGGTATCGGAAACCTGAAGCGGACACGCACCTTAGGGGAGACGCACAGACGGGAAACCTGGCACTAGGCCAGCGGGTTCCTGGCACGCAGCGTGTCAATCCCAAGCGGAAGCGGGTCCTGCCCCAATCAGGGTCCTGGCGAGTGAAACGCTCTCAATCCGCTCACCCACCAGGACCCTGCTGGAACTATCGCCAGAAGCATGGTGGGGTTGACACATTTCCCAGGGCCTCTCAGAGTTCACGCTGGGAAACAACAGGCGAAAACACACAAAAAGATGACCAGAGCAAGGCTTTTTACGCTTCAGCAAACGCATTTCTTCACGCGCGATTGATACCCTCAAGACAAACACTATCAGGGTTCATATTCTATGTGGCCCTGCGAATGTGTTCACGCTCAACAGAGGGGAAAAAGAGAGGCATACAATCATGCTCACAGAAAAAGGCAAGTCGAACACATCCTTCCTGACAGCTATTAAGAAATCCCTCTACGATTCTATCGGCGATATCGTCTTCGGGATGGAAGATGGGACTGTTTCCATCTTCGGCCTGGTATTTGGGGTCGCCAGCAGCACAACCAGTAGTTCCGCCGTATTGCTTGCCGGGGCGACAGGAGCCATCTCCGCCGCCGTCTCGATGATGGCCGGGACGTTTCTGGACGTTGAGTCAACCAATGACCAGGCAAAAGCGCAACTGGCCCAGGAGCAAACGGAGATCGACACAAACCTGGAGGGGGAGAAGCAGGAAGTCAGGAGCCGACTGCAAGTTGCTGGTTTTAACGATCAGGAGATCAACCCTATCGTCGATGCCCTGGCCCGTCATCCCAGGACATTCCTCCAGGTCGAGGCAGCCTCTGAACTCCAACTAGGGAGTACCGAACGGAAGAATCCGCTTGTCCAGGCTGCGTGGATGTTTGTCTCCGACCTGTTTGCCGCGTCCGTTCCTGTCGCGCCATTCGCATTTCTCCCCCTGGAATCCGCGCGCCTCGTCTCGCTCATTGTGACGGCCTTGCTCTTATTGCTCCTTGGTATCGGGCGCGGGCTTGTGGGCCATCGCAACGTGGTGCTCACTTCGTTAGAAACGCTGGGTATCGCAACCGCTGCCGCCTTTGCGGGCTTTTTGATCGGCAAGTTGGTGACAGGTTAGGTCTGGTAAACACGAAGTACCGGGTTATCTCCCCAGGGAAGAAATGAGGATTTAACAATGATATCACTGTGGAAAGCCTCTGGCGCTAAGGCAGTTCATCTTTTTGTGCTATTACTCGCACTGCTCCTCCCACTTGCATTGCTGGTCGGCTGTGGTCAGCCTGCTCCTCCTGCGCTTGAGTCGCTCAATCTCGGCATTCCAACTGCGGCGCTGCAATCGCCTGTCAAGGGTCCACTCTCCGATGCAACCCTGTTGCATGTTGGCATCACGTTCAAAGTTGACCCCCATGTGCTCAGCCTGGTGAGCCAGCAACCGCTCCGCCTAGGACAATCCTCCAACCTGGAACAATTCGCCAGGCAACTCGGCATTAGCGACAGCACCTACCAAAAGATCGAAGACTTCTTCAACGCAAAAGCTCTTACGTTGAAGTTGAGCAAGTTACGGACGCATCTGTCGCTTCAGGCAAAGGCGGGGACCATCGCTCGGTTGCTGCACACCACGTTCGTTCTTCACCAGTATAAAGGACGTACCTTCTACGCACCTGCAACCCCACCCAAAGTTCCCACCTTTCTCGCCAACACCATCGATGCTATTACCGGGCTGGACAACTACAGCGCACCTCCCAGGCACGCGCTGGATATTACCTATCCTCAAACATCACATGTATTGGGGCATGAGGCACAGGACTGTAGCCCTGATGACCAGACGCTTCTTCCAAGCGACGTGGCCACTGCATACGGCTACAATACCCTCTATCAACACAGCCTGCACGGTGAGCAGATGACCATCAACCTCGTTGAGACTGACGGCTCGTATCAGGATGACATACAGAACTATCTGAACTGCATTCAGTTCAAAGGGCATCTCTCGGTCGTCAATGTTGATGGCGCTCCGTCGGACGCCGAGGGCGAATCAACGCTGGACATACAAATGGCTGCGGGGCTGGCCCCTGCGGCCTCTATCAACGTGTACCAGACCGATGGGAATGCCGACGGCGATACCTGGACGCAGATGAACGATGAATTGCAGCAGGTCATCGATGCGAATACCAACAACGCCAGTTCCGGGAGTGTTGTGAGCATCAGCCTGGGCATAGACGAAGCGGATATTTCATCCGACGATGCCAGGGTCCTCGATAGTAGCCTGCGACAACTGACACAGGTGGAGCATATGACCGTATTCGTTGCCAGCGGCGACTGTGGGGCGTTTGCCGACGAGACTTTTGGAGACCTCTCGGTGAGCTTTTCCGCCAGTGATCCGTGGGCAGTGGCTGTCGGAGGCACAGAGCTGTCTGTCGATGGTCAGCACAACCACGCGCATGAGGTGGTGTGGTCGGATAGTCTGAATCCCTTCGAGTGTAATAATAGCTGGGGCAGTGGCGGTGGCAACAGTAGCCTGTATACTCGCCCGGCCTGGCAAAATGCAAATGGCGTCAATAATCGATACTCGCAAAATGACCGTCAAGTGCCAGATGTGTCTGCTGTTGCGGATAACTTGGCCGTCTACTTTGATGGAGAATGGGGGGCCGTTGGTGGAACGAGCGCCGCCGCGCCGATATGGGCCACCGCTCAGGCGCTGGTGAACGAAGACACGATACGACATTTGGGTAGCTTCGCCTATGCACCACAGCTATTCTATTCAGCCGCCGATAAGAATGGCAGCAATGCCTACTTTGACATTACCAGAGGCGATAATCTGCACTATCCAGCGACGCCGGGCTGGGATTTCGCGACGGGTCTGGGCACGCCAAACCTTGCTAGATTCGACCAAATCGTATCAGACACCCTTGCCTGAATAGTGAGGAGAGTGCTTCTTACTCTTCCGGCAATGCTGCTTATCTATGGTTATGAGAGACTCCCATATCTGACAGAGGAAAGGGTACACCGAATATGGAGACAAACCAGCTGCAACTAGATCTTTTGAGACAGGGGATATCAGAGCATTGGAACAGGTGGCGGTTAGAAAACTCCGACAAGCGGCCCGCACTTCAGGCTGTAGAACTGAGCGAGGCCAACCTGAGCAACGCCGACCTGAATAATGCCGATCTCAGCGGCGCCAATCTCGCTATGGCCAATCTCAGCGGTGCAAACCTGGCCATGGCCAATCTCTCCGGGGCCGACTTGAGCGGAGCTAACCTTGTCGAGGCCGACCTGACCTCCGCTGACCTGAATGAAGCGAACTTCACCCATGCGAATCTGCATGCAGCCAATTTAAGTTGGACAAATATCGCTAAGGCAATCATTACTGCTGAGCAACTGAAGCAGGCTCGTCCCAGAGACGACTTCTAGGGGCAGATATGAGCGTGTCGCATGACTTTTGTCAAGGAAACCGGTGCGGGCCTCTCGATTTTTATACGGCTGCCAACGCTTTTCTTCACACCCTAGATGTACGCTAAGCATGTAGTCATACACATATTCTCCCCTTTCGAGGGAATAGAAGCAAAGATCTGCTTCGCCTCTACAGGTGAAGCAGGAGAAAGGAAAATGAAAAGTGAAAGACAACTCGTTACAGGAAAGAATTCAGGGTAACTGGAAGCAACTGGTTGGAGGTGTGCATCACGAGTGGGGCAAACTTACGAGCAACGACATAGAGCAGATTAAAGGCGATGTCGAGATGCTGGCTGGCAAGATCGAGAACCTCTACGGCGTAACCAAAGCAGAAGCCAAAAAGCAGATCGAAGGGTGGGTTGCGAAGTACCTTGCATCCAAGGCTAATTCTTCCAAGGAAAGCGACACGTCAGAGAAATAGTCTATGGACCTTCTTCGGTGTGAATGGCCCTGGTCAGTAGCAATACTGACCAGCGCGTGTCTACAAACCTCTTTTTCTTCTTCAATTACCATGGGAGGAAAACGCCTCCCGACTCAGCGTGGCGACAAGACTAGCAAGAACAGCTATGACTAGAAATGGACCTGAAAAGCCCCTGAGAGGTGCCAGTGTACTGACAGTGTTGATAAGCGCCAGGATAACCATCGCCAGCGTGACACCTATCAGGATGACCATATCACCCACGATGAAATTGTAGACAGCTTTGATGATCTTCACGGAGCAACCTCCTGTGTTTGCTTAGAAGTGGGGACCGCTTGACTCGTCAGCGCCCGGTCGCGCTGCTGCTTTTTCACCCGCTTGAGCCAGGCGATCAGCACGAAGGCGGCACCAAGGTAGATGGCGGCAAGGATGAATAGAAAGGCGTCCGAGAACGGCCACTCTACGCCAAATCCCTCGCCTGCCCAGAAGGTGCCAAAGGTCGTCAACATGATTCCAACGACGAACTTTAGCGTGTTTTCGGGCACATTTTTCAGTGGCACACGCACCAGCGCTCCTACGAGAATGACCAGAAGACCTGCGAGGAGTGCGCCAAAAGCGGCAGAAGCAATCCCGCTGGAGCGTGAAGCTGCGTCTGTTGCTGTGCTCACTCCAAAGGTGATTACAATGAATGCCACTTCGAGTCCTTCGAGTAAGACCGACTTGAACGACAACAGAAAGCCGAAAAGATCGAAACGAGACGACGAGGCTTTGACTTCTCCGCGAGTACGGAGTTCAGCGAGGGTTTGCTCGTAAATGGCCTCTTCGTCATGAAGCGCTTTCAAACCGGCATAGCGCATGATGGCGTTCTTCAGCCACTTCAATCCAAAGAGAAGCAGGAGAATGCCAATAACCAGGCGAAGTACGTCGAGCGGAACCCACTGGACAAGTGCAACTCCTACGGTCGCTACTAATAGGGCAAGTGTCGCCACAGCTGCTAAAGCACCCAGCAGCGCACTTCGCCAGTTGACCGTGACGCCAACGACCAGGACGATAGTAAACGCCTCCACAAACTCAACGGCAGAGGCCAAAAACGCAGATAGAGCAATAGCCCATTGCATAGTGTAGCTCCTTTGAATAGCTGCTTTCGTCTGGCGGAGCAGCTTCTTGCGATACACGCTTTATGATGTTATGTTCTCCGTCCAGCCTCACAGTGGGCTGGACGGAGAACTGGAGGCACCGGGTGCAGGGAGGGTTATGCCAGGATGGTGAATGCTACTGACAGTAAACCTCGATGCAGGTGGCCCCAGGGGTAGTTGCATCGATGGCAGCTTATCATAGGACGAGGACGTTGTTGGTGACGCTTGTCACTCCGGGGGTTCTCCAGCCCACGTCTTCAGCCATGCCGTATTCGCGCCACGTCTCCACGCTACCGGAGAGGGTTACATGCCCACCATCCACATTCACGCTGACATTGTCATCGAAGAGTTCGGCGTTGCGAGCAAACGCCTGCACGATCCCCGATCTGATATCCTCAGCGAGCGCTGCGGGCTGGATCACAGCGATCTGGTTATCGACGAATTTGACTCCCTTGATCATCGCCGCATCGTTGGTGGCTGCCAGGCGCTGGTAGTACCATTCGACGGTTCCGGTGAGAGTTACAGTCCCATCCAGGACGCTCACAAAGATGTGATCATCAGGTACAGCGTAGTCGAGAATGAGGGCGGTCCTGACATCGGCAGCGAGGTCCTCATCGCTGCGCAGGCCGAAGATGCTGGGATCGACGATGATATCGTTGTCCACATCGCGTACGCCGCCCACCCGATAGGTGGCTTCCTCGGCCTCTAACCTGCCTGCGTAGGTAGCGGTCGTTCCGGTGAGTGTGACTCTGTGGTCCGCAGTGCTCACGGTAAGATTGGCTACCGTTACGGCCGGGTCCCAAAACAACTCATCGCGTACATCCTGAGTGATCTGAGCATCGCTTTTCTTTGACAATTCATAGTTCCTTTCTTTTCGGTGATCAAGAGTCTCACGCGTCTGCTCAAGTGCGAGAGAACCTTCTTGATCCATGAAACATATCCCGCAGCTGCAGAACGCTCCCGCGTGCTCCGGGTTCACAAACGACGAGAAACGGATGGAACTGGTTGGTGCAATTCTGAAGGAATTGTCCCCTTTGGGTAATGGAGCCTTCCGCTCTTCACTGCTCATCATAGCTGGCTAGCGTGATGAGAAGCGTTGTTAAGACCGTTGCTTCGCGCGGTTATGTTTTGTTTCAGGCTGCTAAGCTTCTCAGGGATGATACAAATATTTTAACTGCCGATGTCTGCTGCTTTCTTTCGTGCCTGCGCAAGTATTCGCGAGCAGTGAACCCTTCGCAGCCGCCACGTAGCGTTAAAACCTGTCAGTTTTTTTACGTGTCCGCCAACGCTTCTTTTCACGATTCGCTCTTATCATAGCGATATATTGCTTTTTCGTCGTCGTTCAACAACAAGGAGGTATAACATGCAGAAAATGCTTGGTAATTTCCGCACTATGCTTTTGTTTCGTGGCATCGCCGCGGTCATCTTCGGCGTATTAACCTTTGTATGGCCGGGGCTATCGCTTTCTGCCCTGGTCTTGTTATTCGGCATCTTTGCCGTCATTGGCGGAATCACCGCTGTGGCGGCTGCTCTGCGAAACACCACAGAGCAGGGGTGGGGGTTGCTCCTCTTCGAGGGCATCCTGGGTATCCTGGCAGGTGTGGTCGCGCTCGTATGGCCCAGCATCACAGCGTTCGCTTTCCTCTACCTGCTAGCCGGATGGGCAATCATTACTGGCGTGCTAGAACTTATCGCGCCGCTCTCATTCGCAATGAGCTTTAGACGCTCCCTCCTGATGGTGGTGTCTGGTGTGCTCTCGATCGTCTTCGGCGTTATTATCGCCGCCCAACCTTCCAGCGGGCTACTTGCTGTGGTCTGGTTGATCGGGGCCTACGCGATTGTGTTTGGGATTATGTACACCGTGATGTACTTCGAATCACGCTCCCTGGCAGCCAGCATAGCCTGAACAACATCCGTTCAGGGATATCCTGCTCGTGATCTACCCCGCATGGGGTTGAATCGCGAGCGGGAATCGCGATTCTCCTAAGAGAAGGATGGTTCTGAATGTCTCAACATACGACTGATCTCATACACGAGAAGGCATCAACTGATAAGTTGCCTTCTGGCAAAGCCGGGCGGAGAAGATTGCTCATGGCCTTGACCATCCTGGTGTTTCTCGTCATCGGAGCAGTGGCGTTGTATGCGATTTCATTGATCGTAGGGGCAGTCCTCCTCCTCCTCTTTTCCGCGCTGCTCGCCTATCTCA
>Ga0070730_10003896_pt1 | contig 13257 bp, 14 predicted proteins | sample Coa_R1_3_FD_66447 | JGI IMG/M metagenome (GOLD analysis project Ga0070730, IMG submission 66447) | Surface soil microbial communities from Centralia Pennsylvania, which are recovering from an underground coalmine fire - Coalmine... | ecosystem: Environmental > Terrestrial > Soil > Unclassified ...
GGCTCCGCCGCAACGCCCGTAAGGCCGACGGTGTCATTTGCCAGTTGCCGCGGATGCGGAGTTTCCTTGGGCGGCAAGACGCATCCCGCGAAGGCAACGGAGCTCATGAGAATTAGGATTTTGAGGTGCATGTCGGTCTCAGGCGTCCGCGTTGGCGGCGGCTGCCCGCGGTCCGGACGCCGATTGCAGCGCGGTATTGAGCTTGATGAGCAAGCGGTGCAATTCCTGCACCTCGGCGCTGCTGAAGTCGGCAAGCGCCAGATTGAGCTTTTCCACGATCAGCGGGATGAGACTCTCGATCGCTTCGCCGCCCGCCGGCGTCAGCTGCAACTCCACTTTGCGCCGATCGCGATCGCGGCGAATGCGCTCCAGGAAGCCGCGCTCCGCCAATTGGTCGATGACGCGCGTCATTGCACCGCTGTCGTGGCGATACTGGAAACAGATGTCCTTGGGGTTGACCGCGATGCCGTCCCGGAGCCACGACAAAATCACGTACTGAACGAAGGAGAACCCCCGTTCCTCCAGCAGCGGCTCGATGACATCCAACATCAAGGAATGCGCGCGCTTCACCAGATACCCGATGCTGTTCTGCGCACGGTAGGTTGATACTTGATAATGCTGCTTGGACATTTAATGCCTCGGCATTTACTGCTTTGGCAGCGATTATCCGCCGATTGCTGGGGCTGTCAACCCCCTTTGTTGAATCGCACTGGATTGAAACCCTTTGATATCAGACAGTTATATCAACTTGGGACCACATCCTCGGCTCAAGGACGGGATCTTTTGCTCTAGTGCGAGCTCTAAGGAACTTGGGCTGGGGCGACGCGAGTGAGCCGGCGGGCGGCAAATTCAGGTTCTCGTGTCCGTGTTCGTGTTCGTGTTCGGCGCGTCAGACTTGCGCTGCCGAATCGAGTTCTCGACTGAAAAAGCGGTACGTATTGCGTCCCTCTTCTTTCGCCGAGCGGAGTGCGGCATCCGCATGCCTGACCAGGACTTCGGCATCTTCAGCATCTCTGGGGAAGATGCTGATTCCAATGCTCGCGCTCACATGCACTTCTCGTCCCGCCACTTGAAAAGCCAGCGATAGCGAGGCCAAGGTCTTTTCCGCAACGCGGGCGGAATCAGCATCTGAGGAGAAGCCGCGCATCAGGATCAGGAACTCATCGCCGGCCAGGCGCCCCACCGTGTCTTCGGTCCGCAGGGCCTGGCGTAGGCGCAGACTCACCTGCTGGAGCAGGGCGTCGCCCGCTTGATGTCCCAAGGTGTCGTTGACTATTTTGAAGTCATCGAGATCGACATAGAATACGGCGACCATCTGAGCATGCCGGTGCGCTTGGAGGACGGCCTGCTCCAGGCGATTCGCGACGAGTACCCGGTTGGGCAGACCGGTCAGCGCATCGTAGTAAGCGAGATAGCGGATACGATGGTCTTGCTGCGTACGTATGGTAACGTCCTGCACGATACCGGCGATCCGGTAAAGCGCGCCCGATTGATCGCGGATCGGGAACGAGCGGCTTTGGATGTGTCTTTCCGTGCCGTCAGGTCTGACGATACGAAACTCCTCGTCATGCTCCAGTTCCGCCTGCGATTTCATAATCTTTTCCAGAATGCGCTTGCGGTCTTCGCGATGCACGGCCCTGATCCATCGAACCGGATTACCGTGGAGGTCCTCGCGGCTGCGACCCCAAATGGTCTCGTAGGCAGGACTGACATACAGCACTTGCTTCTTGTGCGGGTCAATCAACCAAAAAACTTGATCGATGTTCTCCGCCAGCAACCTGAATCGCTCTTCGCTCTGCCGGACGGCCTCTTCTGCTGCGCGGCGTTCGGTGATGTTCATGCCCACGCCGCGATAGCCTCTGAAGCGGCCACGGGCATCGAACGCGGGTAGGCCGCTGACCGAGGTCCAGCGACTCGACCCGTCCGGCATGACGCGGCGATAGGTGAAGTCGCGAAACGGTTTGTGCGCGCGGCAGACGGCCTTGTGCTCCTCCCAATCCGCTGAGTTGAGGTCGACCCCCGCCTGTTCCCAACGCGCAAAACCCATACTGGTGGAGGAAGGAAGAACTCCCGCCTTGTCATCGACATTGTCCGAATATCGAACGAATCGGTACTGCTCATCCTGTTCCCAGTACCAATCCGATGAGAGTTCGAACAGGCTACGGAAGCGTTCTTCGCTCTCTCGCAGCGCCGCGATTCTCGACCGCCTGCTCCAAAACAGGATGGCGGAAACTACGGCGCCTAGAGTGAAGCTCGCGCCGACGGCAAGGGAGGCGATACCCGGATGTTCGGACAGAGGTTGAAGATCCATGTGCGTCGTCCGAACCCGCCAACCGTGGTGACTGGGCATGGTAACTTAACCGGCAACACCCGGCCTCATTGCGGCGCCACAATCGCGGAAGTGCGGAAGCTCTTGCATCCTATGCTGTCATGTTTTGCAATGAGTGCGCCACTCCGGCCGCGCGAGTAATCTCGCTCGAGGCGATCGCCTTTTTTTGCGCTGTCAGCCATGTCTTTCATGCCCAGTCGGTCATTGCCCATGGCGCTTGTCTTGGGGGGACGCGACAATCCCCCCGCGAGATCCGGCGGTCGCAAGACGCGGATTCTCGGAACCGGCGATGCCCATTCAGCGGTGACCCCATGATCCACGCGGAGCCAACATGATCGCGCACACGACCTTGGCAGTCAGCGACTACCCCACGTCAAAGAATTTCTACCGCGAGGTGCTCAGCACCCTCGGCTACGAAAATAATATGGAGTACGGGCACTCAGCCGGCTTCAGTGACGGTAAGAACACCGATTTCTGGATCAGCCAGGAAGAAACCGTGGTGCCGACACATCTGGCATTCCGAGCGACGGGCCGTAAGCGGGTGGAAGCCTTCTACAAGACCGCCCTGACAGCGGGCGGGAAGGATAACGGCGGCCCTGGCTATCGCGACTATTCGCCCGGCTACTATGCCGCTTTCGTGCTGGACCCGGACGGCAACAACATTGAAGCCGTTTGGTATGACCCGAAAAAGAAGTGACCGCAGCGACTCATGAGGGCGGTCTTGCGCCCACCGCGGTTCAATCGTTGGTGTGAATCACCCCGCTGTCCCGATACCTCAACGTTTCGACGAGCCTCTCTCCGCTGTACACCCGCACTTGCTGGTAATCTTTCGGATCGACGCCGACCCGGAGCGTTTTTGTCTCGCCATTGGTTGCGGTCACCTGCACAATCCCGAACCCAGCATCATGCCCGACAACGCGGCACTCGACCGAGTAGGCGGGCATGGTCCGCGCGCCGACAACTTCGTGCGTCAGCGGGTCGAGCTTTTCGGCAATCACGCGTTTGATCATACGCCGTGATGACAGCACGGTTTGCGGTGCGGGTTCTGTCGGTGACCGGAACGGGTTCTGTAGGTGCTTTCATACCCGCGATGTCGCCGCTTGGCTTACGGGTGCGGCATGCCTTACGCTCAAAGCGTCGAGACAGCGCGGGACCTAACGAGAGTGGTGAGCGATGTTCGTCCTTCTAAAGAGTTTGGTGCGGACCGCCATCCTGCCGCCGGCCGGGCCTCTCATCCTTGCCGTGGCGGGGCTATTGTTGAGCCGACGGCGTCCCATTCTGGGCCGTACCCTGCTCATTACCGGCGTGGGCTCGCTTTGGCTCCTGGCCACACCCGTGGTATCCGACGGGCTGCAGCGGCTGGCGGAACGCTACCCGCCGCTAGATCCTTCCAAACCCGTCAACGCACAGGCGATCGTGATCCTCGGGGGCGGGACCGTTCGCTTCGCACCCGAATACGGCGGACCGGCTGCGGCGCACGACACGCTGGCGCGCATCAATTACGGCGCCTTCCTCGCGCACCGAACCTCCCTTCCGGTGCTGGTGTCGGGTTCCCCTCGGGAGGCTGACGCGATGCGCAGCACGCTGTTCCGCGATTTTGGAATCAACCCGCGATGGGTGGAGAATCATTCCGGCGACACCTTCGAGAATGCGCGCTTTTCCGCGCCGCTCCTGCGCGCCGACGGCATCCGGCGCATCCTCCTGGTCACCAGCAGCGCGCACGAGTGGCGCGCTGCGCACGAATTCATGGGCACCGGCCTCGAGGTCGTGCCAGCGCCCGTTGGATACCAGCAATCGATCACATTCGACCCGCACAAGTTCATCCCCAACGGCGGGGCAATGATGCACTCCTACGAGTCGACGTACGAACTGCTCGGCGAACCGGTGCGCGAGCTGCTCGCCGCGTTGAATTTGCGCAGACAGCAGGCACAGGGCATCGAAGATCACAAGCCGTGAAGAGGCGCACCGACAGCCGGCGCGCTTCTTCGATCCGATTGTACTCGGCATCCTGCCGAGTTAGTACTCGGCGCTTCCTGCGCCTCGCCCTGCGGGCATTGCGCTGCGCTGTCCCTGCTGCGCGCAAGCCCCGGGTAGCCATCCATGGCCACCCGTGCGACGCACCCGCGTAATATCAGTAGCGGGTCACGCTGATGTCGACTTTGGGGTTGAACAGGAAGGGCAGCACGTGGATGTCTTCCTTGCGAACCGCATCGAGATCACGGGGATCGAGGCCCAGGGCTTGAAGTATCGTCGGGGCGACTTGCTGGTTGCTGACCGCGCTCTTCACCACGGCGCGATCCATTCCGTCCAGGGACACCAGCAGCGCGGTGTGCACGTCATCCTCGTTGAATCCGCCGTGTTCAGACAGCTTCTTTCCTCCGGTGAAGATGACGCCGGTGTCGACTTTGAGAATGATGTCGGGCGTGCGAGGATCGGCACCCGGATCATCGAACTTGTTCCGCAGCGACTGCCCCGCGAAGATTTCCTGAATGCCGAGCGCCTGCTGATTTGCCGGTTTGCTCAGCGTCGCCACCACGCCGGGTGCCAGTGACGGATCAGTGAGCCAGATCAGCGAGCCGTCGTCGGAAATGTCAAATGCGTCCGCGGAGCCGATGGTGGCCGCGGGTTGCCCGCCGCCGATGCCGCGGCGCTTGCTGACATCGATCGGAGACTGGCCATGCTTGGCGCTGATGATGATCAAGGTCGAATCATAGAGCCGCTGAGCTTTGAGTTCCCGCACGAACCGTCCGACGGACTCGTCGATGAAGTCGAGTTCGCCCGCAAGTGCCTGACCCGGCGTTCCCAACACATCCGTGTACCCGCCCCTGAGCCCCGTGACAGGATCCAAGGCCAGCTTCTCGCCGACGCTCACCGCTTGGAAATTCGTACCGAACAGCGTCGGCACGCCGACCTTGGCCGTGCGGTCGTGATTGTAGCCGTCGATCTGGTTGATGACGGCCTGCACGTGGAGCAGGTCATAGCACTTGATGTTGTCGAAACTGGTGGTCCAACCATCGTCCGGTGTCGGATCCGCAAACGGTACGGGCGCGCAGCCCGGGAATTGCGGCAGAGGCACGGGGATGGAGTTGATTTCCGGTCCGTAGAAGTCTTCGACGCCCTTGCCGCTTGGGCCGTTGGTCCACTCATAGGAGGGATGCTTGTCGGTCCAGGCGGTGCGCCCGCCGGATGCCCTGACCACCTCGAAAATCGTGTTCACGCGCAAGTACTCGTGCGGCAGAATGGTCTTGCAGCCGTTGTTCGGATCGCGCACCAGGAATTTCGGATTGAGCCCGCCGCCGCCGTCGAGCCGCGTGAGATCAATGTCCACCGCCTCATCCCAGGCCACGTTGGTGCCGATCTTTCCCGGGCAACTGCCGCCGGGATTCCCGAGGCCGTCGGTCTGCGCGGGCGGCGACAGCGCCCGGTTGTAGGTGTCGTCGTACCAGAGGCCGGCGGTCACCGGCGAGCCCCCCGTAACCAACGAAGCAAGTCCCGGAAACGAATCCGACGGCGAGGATGTCTGGTTGTTGGTGTAGGTCACGCCGTGACGACTCAACTCCGCGAGCGCGGAATCAGGATGTGTGGCCACGAAGTTCGAAAGGTCGAGCGCGTGCAGTCCGTCGACACTGATCAGCAGAACGTGCTTGATCTGGTGGCGCGAACCGAGCAGACCATCATCCGAATCGGCGCTCGCCTGCAACCCCATGAGCATGCAGACGCCCATGGCTGCGCCTAAATATCCGCGATTCATAGTGCCCCCTGACGAGTTGAGAATGTTTCATGTTGATAAATCTTGGGAGCTGTGCAGCGACGGCAGCTCACCGTGGGGGAACACCTTACGGAGGATATGTTACAAAAATGCGAAAGTTCGGCGACGGAGCCTGTCGCGGCTTTGCAACAGTTACAATTGCGCGGGCTCCACGACGCCGGACGCGCCCCAAGTTTGCTGATGGTCGGCGTTCGTGTTTACCTCGCCGCCCACGGCGGTGCATCGGCTTTTCGAGCATGGGCGCGGAAAATACCGGCGCGCCGAGCAACTTAGGCGTCTAACCTTTCGATGCCGCTATGATTTCATGGCGAGACCGTCAACAAGATCAGAAGGAGATCAGCATCGTGTCGCCCAGCGTGCAGCCGCAAGTTCCCTCCAAACCCTCCGCGTGGCTCGTTGCGGCATGCTTGCTTGCGGTCTATGTCATTTGGGGCACGACGTACTTCGCGATCAAGGTGGGAATCGAAGGCGTCCCGCCCTTCTTCCTGGTCGGAACTCGATTCGCGGCGGCGGGTGCGGCATTGCTGGTCTGGCAAGCCCTCCGCGGCTGCCCAATGCCGACGGCAAAACAGTGGCGGGGGTCGGCTCTCGTCGGCTTTCTGCTGCTCGTCGTGGGTAACGGCGGCGTGGCCGTCGCCGAGCATTGGGTGAGCTCCGGTGCGACCGTGGCGCTGATCAGCGTCATGCCGCTGGCGACGGCGCTATGGTGCGGCGTTTTAGGCCAATGGCCGCGACGCCTGGAATGGGGCGCGATCGCCCTCGGCAGCGTCGGCGCCGCGGTGATGCTGATGGGGCGGGACCTGCAGGGCAGCATCTTGGGAACATCGGTGATTTTGCTCAGTACCACGTGCTGGTCGCTGGGTACGGTGTTGTCCCGGCGTCTCGACGTGCCGCACGGACCCACCGGATTCGGGGCGGAGATGCTCGCGGCCGGATTCATGGCCCTCCTGGTGAGTGCGACGCTCGGCGAGCATTGGATACTGCCGGAATCGCCGCGCATCTGGTGGGCCTGGATCTATCTGGTATTTTTTGGATCGATGATCGGATTCTCGGCCTACCGATTCGTCGTCGAACATGTCTCACCCACCCTCGCATCGACGTACGCGTACGTCAACCCGCCGGTCGCCCTGTGCGTCGGTTGGTGGCTCGGAAATGAGTCGTTCTCCATCAATACCCTGCTGGGCTTGCCCATCGTGCTCGCCGCCGTCGCTTTGCTGGCGTGGGTCCAGTCGCGCAGCCAACGCCGGCCGGTGCATACCCCCAGCATCGAACCACTGCCGGGGAGCGAGCGCCTGCAAGCATGAGACTGACCCGTCGCGCGCGCATCCGACCGTACCGCAGCCAGATTCATCCGGCGGCGCCGGAGCTCATCTGGACTTGCGTTTAGCTGACTTGCGTTTAGCCGTCTTTTTTTTCGGGACTTTCTTACCGGCTCGACGAGCTTCGGACAGACCGATTGCGATGGCTTGCTTGCGGCTCTTGACCTTGGCGCCTGAGCGGCCGCTCCTCAAAGTGCCGCGCTTGCGCTCATGCATGGCCCTCCCCACTTTTTTTGATGCAGCTTTGCTGTATTTTCTCGCCATGATTGCCCTCGCATTGAATTGCCAGTGTCGTACTTCTTTCTAACGCGTGCGGGACGCGCGTCAAGCACAGCGAGGCTCGGCGGTTTGTAGTTCAATCGGAGCATTGCATGTCGGACGAATCGAGCGTGTCGGTGCGCGGCGCTCGCGAAGACTACCCGGACCCGCCGGCAGGGACCGTCCTACGATGGAAGGCAACCATATCCGACGGCAATCGAGCGGCCAGTTTGGCATTCTCCAGCTTGCGGCAAGGCAAGAGCCGCTGAAGCCGCCCCACTGAAAGGAGGCTCGAATGAAGCTCGCACTCCCGTCAATGCTCCTGGCATCGGCTCTCGTCGCATGGGCGCCCGCGGCAACGTCCGCCGATTCACCGGATGCATCATTCTACAAGCACGCGGCGCAAGGCGGACTCGCTGAAGTCCAAGCGGGGAACCTTGCGCAGCAAAAGTCCAACAACCCAAAGGTCAAGGAGTTCGCGGCCATGATGGTCAAAGACCATGCCGCCGCGAATGACAAACTCAAGGCTCTCGCGGACTCAAAGGGTATCGACTTGCCCGGCAATTCGGGCATGGGTCAAATGGCGAACAAGGCAAAATTGGAAGTTCTCTCCGGAGATGTCTTCGACAAGTCCTACATCAAGAGCCAGATCAAGGCACACCAGAACACCATCGTGCTGTTCAAGCAGGAGATCAACTCGGGCCGAGATTCGGACGCCAAGGCATTCGCCAAGGAAATGCTGCCCACGGTGCGTTCGCACTTGAAATCGATCAAAGCGATTGCCGAATCCGCCGGTGTCTCGATGTGACGCAGGTGCAACTCCCCGGCAGGTTTCTCGATCTGACGTAGGCGCAGCTCCCCGGCGGGTGTCTCGATCTGATGTAGATGCAGTTCCCCCGGCAGCTGCGCACATTCACCTGACGGTGATCGGTCACTCCATTGGAGTCCTTTGGGCACCCAGGGACAATCCGGCGTGCGCCCGGCGCCATCGGCGCGATCCATTCGCTCCTCACCTCGCTGCTCCCCCGAGAGCGCGGCCGCCTTCGCTCATGGTCGAGCAACCTTCCGGCGCAGCCTGTAGTTTGCGCGAGTGGAGCCGCCGAAATCTTGCTGATCGAGCATCACCGCGAAACCGGCGGTGGCTGGACCGCGGCACCGATCGATAACCGACAGGGGGCAGGCATGGGTCTCGTGGGCTTTGGTCAACCGGACGATGGAATCATTCAAATGTCGTACGTGGTGCCCGATATCCGGGCCGCCATGGATCTGTGGGTCGACAAGCTGAAAGTGGGCCCTTGGTTCTTGCTCGATCACTTCACCGGCACCCGCCCCAAGTATCGCGGCCGGGACTCCAAGGCCGACGTGTCGCTCGCCATGAGCTTCGCGGGGCACATGAATATCGAACTCATCCAGCCCAACGACGGAGAGCCGTCGGTGTATCGCGAATGGATCGACAAGCGCGGCCACGGATTTCACCACTGGGGTCGCGCGACGACGAATTTCGATCGGGACGTCGCTCACTATCAGGCACAAGGCCATGATCTTGCATTCCTCGCCGGCGTGCCGAGCGGGGGAAACGTCGCGTACATGGACACAACGGCGCAGCTGCCCGGCTACGTCGAACTCATCGAACTGGGTGCGGGCTTCGAGACGGTTTTCAGCAAGTTCTATCGCGCCAGTATCGGCTGGGATGGAGCGGATCCGGTGCGCTCATTCATCTGACGTTGATCTCGACCTTGATCCCGTTGGGATCCTTCAGGAACAACTGGGTCAGCCCGGCATTCGGCACTTGGTTGATGGCATAGTCGACTTCGTGCGCGGATAACCGGGCCTTCACGCCCGGCAAGTCCACAGCATTGAATGCAATATGATCGAGCGGGCCGGTGCCCGGCGCCGGCGTCGACACGCTGAAGCCGGCGGTGGTCGAATGCACGCGGTAGGTATTCCATTCTGCGATATGGATGCAGGGAACATCACCCAAGTATAGCCAGTAGCCGGGAAATCCCAGCGGCGGCCGCGGACCCTCGCGCAATCCGAGAGCATCGCGATAGAAGTCGCGCGTCCCGTCGAGATCGTCGGTGAGCACCAAGTAATGTTCAAGTTTGGTCAGGGGCATCGATCATTTGCTCCTTCGCGGACGAAATCGGCGCGGTCTCGCGCGGAAACGGCGCAGGCCCGGTGCCAACGGGTGGGCAGACCGCCGTCGGCGACTCTACCCGAATGCGCAGACCGCCGCCGGAGACTCTACCCGACGAGCGTTTGCGGTTGCGTACGCTGGAGAGCGGATTCTTGTTCACTGTGGGTAAAGTCCAACGTCACCCAGTGCCGGATCGCTGCAAATGTTTGGGTTACACTGCGCCGACGCTGTGGAAGCGCTGCAATGGCAACAGCTTTTTCGTTCCATAAACACCAGGCACCCCGCACGGCCCCGACTTGAAGACACGCGCCACGCATATCGGTTCGCTGCAGAGCACCGATCGCCGCTCGTTCGTACGCGCAGTGGGTGTACTGACCGGCGTGATTGCTTCGGGGCATCCGCTCGCTGCGCTGCTGCCCAGCCGCGCCTGGGCGGTGGAAATGCGCGTGCTGCCGTCGGCAGATGCCGCAGCGTTGCTGGCCGTGGTCCGCACCATCGCGCCGCATGATGGGCTGGATGAGGCTGCATACGCGCTGGTCGTCAACGCCATCGACGGCGCGGCGGCGGGTTCGACGGAGGCGCGCGCCGATCTCGAGGCCGGCATCGCGAGTCTGGGCGATGGATTTGCCCTGATGCCCGAGGATGAACGGGTCCTGCATCTCAGGCGTATCGAATCCGGCACATTTTTCCAGTCCGTGCGGACGAAGACTTTGATGACGCTGTACAGCAATCCGATCACCTGGGCGCACTTTGGCTATGAGGGCGAGTCGTTCTCGAAGGGCGGCTACCTGCTGCGCGGCTTCAATGATCTGAAGTGGCTTCCCGACGTGCCGCTGGCGGACAGCGGCGCGCTGCCCTTCGGCTAAGCAGGCTCATGCCGCGCTTCGATCTCAATGATTCGGATGTTGTCGTCATCGTCGGTTCCGGGGCCGGCGGAGGCACCATGGCCAATGAACTCACGCGCCGCGGCCTCCGGGTAGTGCTGTTCGAGGCTGGCAAGCGTCAATCCCTCGCGACTTTTTCACAGAACCCGGGTGAAGCCTTCGGCCAGCTCACCTGGCTCGAACCGCGCACGCAGAGCGGCACCTGGGACCCGGTGAAAACTTCGCCAACTCTCCCCGCGTGGCACTGCCGCACGGTGGGCGGCACGACGGTGCACTGGACCGGCGCAACTCCCCGGCTGCAGCCCTACGAGATCCGTGCGCGCAGCGTGTATGGCGACATTCCAGGGGCCTCGCTCGCCGATTGGCCGATCGACTACATCGAACTGAAGCGCTGGTATCAGTTGGCCGAGAGGCGGCTTGGGGTCACGCGCCGCAACGGAAATCCGGGCCTCCCGGCCTCGAACAACTTCAAGGTGATGTATGCCGGGGCGCGGCGCCTCGGCTACAAGCGCGTGCACACGAACTATCTGGCGATCAACTCGCGCGCGCGCGACGGCCGGGGATTTTGTATTCAGCAGGGGTTTTGCGCCCAGGGCTGCAAGACCGGCGCCAAGTGGAGCACCCTGTATACGGAGATTCCCCAGGCCGAGGCCAGCGGCAAGCTCGATCTGCGCAGCGAATGCTTCGTGACGCGAATCGAGCACGACGCTGCGGGGCGCGCCAGCGGCGTCGTGTATCGAGACGCCGCCGGGATGGAGCAGCGCCAGCGTGCGCGTATCGTGTGTGTCGCAGGCAACGCCATCGAGTCCGCGCGCCTGCTGCTGCTTTCGGAGTCCGGGCGCTTCACGCGCGGGCTGGCCAATGGATCCGACCAGGTGGGCCGCAACTACTGCCATCACGTTCTGAGCTTTGTATTTGGTGTTTTCGATCAACCGGTGAGTTTCTGGCGCGGTGCCGTCCTGGCGGGAGTGGTCGAGGACGAAAATATTCATGACCCGCGTCGCGGTTTCGTGGGTGGCTATCACCTGGAACTCGCGATGCTGGACCTGCCGACGCTCCCGCTCATTGGTCTGCCTTACGGATGGGGTCGAGATTTTGCCTCGTTCATCGACGACTATCGCAATATGGCCGGCATGCTCGTCAACGGCGAAGACCTGCCACGACCCGACAATCGCATCACGCTGTCGACGACGCAGAAGGACTCGCATGGCTTGCCCGTCGCCCACATCCACTGCGATCCGCACCCGAACGATTTGGCCATGCGCGCGCACGCGACCCGGCAGGGGCAGAAGATTTATCAAGCGGTGGGCGCAAAGCGCACGGTGGTGAGTTCCATACCGCCCGCCACGCACCAGATGGGCACTGCACGCATGAGCCGCGATCCGGCGCGGGGCGTCACCAACGCTTACGGACGCGCACACGAGGTGCCGAACCTGTTTGTTTCGGACGGCAGCGTGCAGCCAACGGCCGGCGCCGCGAATCCCACACTCACCATCGTCGCCCTGGTCCTGCGCCAAGCGGAGCATATCGGGCGCGAGGCGGCTTCGGGCCGGCTATAGGCATGCAGTGTGTGATTCGGTATGCCGCTTGCTTGAGTATCGCCGCTTGCCCGAGGATGGCCGCTTGATTCGGTATCGCCGCTTGCTCGAGTATCGCTGCTTGATGCTCCTGATTGCCGCGCTTTTCGCGGCGCTGCCGGTCGCGCAGCCCCGCGCCCACGGAACCCGGGCCGTCGACGATGCCATGCTGGGAAACGAAGCGGACGGAACCGACTGGCCTGCCTACGGACGGACCTTCAGCGAGTCGCGGTTCAGTCCCTTGCGGCAAGTCAACGACGCCAACGTCACCCGGTTGGGGTTGGCGTGGTCTCTGGATCTCGACGTCACGAATTCGATCGCGGCGCCCGTGGAATCCGGCGGCGTCATTTATCTCGCCGCCGGCTACAGCATCGTCCATGCGATCCGGGCCACGGACGGGCGATTGCTGTGGCGCTACGATCCGAAGGTGCCGGAGGCAGCGGGGCAGAAGCTGCGTGCTGGCTGGGGAATCCGCGGTTTGGCGCTGTGGGGCGACAAGGTCTACGTTGGAACCCAGGACGGGCGATTGCTGGCGCTGGCCCAGGGGACCGGAAAGCTGATCTGGAGCGTGCAGACTCTCGACCCTGCGAACGGGGCGTTCATCTCCGGTGCGCCGCGGGCTTTCAACGGGAAGATCGTGATCGGCAACGCGGGCGGAGACTTCTCCCCGCTTCGGGGCTACGTGACCGCCTATGACGCCAAGGACGGCAGACAGATCTGGCGCTTCTATGTGGTGCCCGGAAAGCCTGGTACCAAGGACGGTGCGGCATCGGATGAGATCATGGATGAAGCTGCGAAGACGTGGACGGGCGAGTGGTGGAAGTTCGGCGGCGGCGGCAACGTCTGGAATTCCATGACGTTCGACCCGGAATTCAATCGGCTGTACCTGGGCACCGGCAATGCCGAACCCTCGAACTGGAAGATCCGCAGTCCCCAGGGCGGCGACAATCTGTACACCGCGTCGGTCGTGGCCGTCGACGCCGA
>Ga0070730_10003897_pt1 | contig 13252 bp, 10 predicted proteins | sample Coa_R1_3_FD_66447 | JGI IMG/M metagenome (GOLD analysis project Ga0070730, IMG submission 66447) | Surface soil microbial communities from Centralia Pennsylvania, which are recovering from an underground coalmine fire - Coalmine... | ecosystem: Environmental > Terrestrial > Soil > Unclassified ...
CGCTCCGCCGCGACGTCGGCGATGAAGTAGAAGAAGTCGTTGGCCTCGCGATCGAACCCGAGCGTGTAGAGGCCCCACAGCATGAAGGTCCCGTCGCGGATCCACGTGTACCGGTAGTCCCAGTTGCGCTCGCCCCCGATGGTCTCGGGCAGCGACGTGGTCGGCGCCGCGAGCAGGGCGCCGGTCGGGCTGTAGGTCAGCCCCTTGAGCGTGAGTGCGCTGCGCTGCAGGTAGCTCTGCCACGGGTGTTCGGGGAAGTCGCCGTGGTTGATCCACTCTCGCCAGTAGTCCGCGGTGCGCTCCACTCGCTGGAACGCTTCGTCCGCAGTCGCGGGCGGCGGATGCTCCGCCCAGAACTCCTTACCGGCCGAGTACTGCGAACGGGGCCATGCGAGCGCCACGTACGCGCGCTCGCCCTGGCGCAGGGTGGTCGTGGCGTGGGCGCCCGGGCCTTCGAAGCCGGCCCGTAAGTCGGTGACCAGGCGCAGCGGGATGTCGTTCGGACCGCCGGTCGCGATGGCCTCGCCGTACCCCGGGCTCGAGTAGTCCCACTTCGCTGCGGTGCGCCCATAGTCGAAGACCGGGTGGCAGTCGAGGCTCAACTCGACGCTGCCGACCACGCACTTCGCGGTGCGCACCAGGATGTGCTCGGCCTCGTAGTCGGTGGGCGGGCGACGGTGCGTGCCGGAACGGCGCTGCTCGTGGTACCAGGGCCCGATGCAGAGGGCGTCGCGAACGATCAGCCAGCCCGTGCGCGTTCGCCATGTAGTCTCGATGACCAGCGTGCCGGGCAGGTAGCGGCGGCCGGCGGGAACGCTGACGCCCGTCGGCCCGAACCGGAAGTTGCCGGCGCTGCGATCCAGCATGGAGGCGAACACGCTCGGGCTGTCGGGCCGGGGCAGGCACATCCACTCGACTCGGCCCGAGGGCGCGATCAGGCAGTTGGCCTCGCAGTCGGAGAGGAATGCGTACTCCGCAATCGGAGGGAACGAGCTGGCGAGCTCGAAAGGCCCCGGCTCCGGGGCGAGCTCGGGCATGTGGCGGCCGTCCCCATTGGCGGCGGGCTTGATGGCCTGACCCAGGTCGGATTCGCGCGCTTTGCGTGCCGTGGTGTCTTCTCCTACGCCCCAGGGCGAAGCATAGGCAACTGCCCTCTAGCTTGGGCTGGATTCATGCGGCAGCTGGATCGACCGGCGTCGCTGCCACCACTTGCGCGCCTCCTCGTCCAGCAGGAGCCAGTTGACCGCCGGCTGGGGCCCGGCCGGCTTGCCGGCGCTGCTCAGCGCCAGCCAGCGACGAGTGATCTCGACCACCAGGTCCGCCTCCGTCCAGCTGGGCAGCTGCTCCAGGATGCCGTGGGTGCGGATGAGCCCGGCGATGGGTTTGTACACGGTGTCGTACCAGCTGGCGGCCGCCTCCGGCAGCGGCACCGGCCGACCCTGCTCGAGGCCCAGGAAATACTGGTGGCCGAGGATCTGCTTCAAGAGCTCGTCGTAATGCCCGAGGCGGCTGCACTCGAGGCGGGCCTCCGGCCGAATGCGATGGAGCTGCGTCACGTCCAGGAAATTGGCGTACTCGGCCGCCCTCAGCAGGTCGGCGGGGTTGACATGGGGGCCGAGGGGCGCGCGAGTCCTGACCTCGACCACCCTCGCGTTGATGGTCGCGCGGTCCAGGCTCCGAGCCACCGACACCCGGTGGTGCCCATCGATGACGAAGTAGAAATCGCCGACCTTGTACACATCGATGGGCGGCAGCTCGGCGCCCTCCACCATCTCCCTGTAGATGCGCGTCCAGCGGTCCCGCAGGCGGGCCGACATGGGCAGGAACTCCGGACCGAAATCGCCGCCCTTGGCCTCGTAGACCGCCGAGCCGATCACTCGGTCCAGGGGGATCTCCTGGATGCCACCAAACGCGCGGCCCTCGGCCCCGGCAGCCTCCAGCACCTCGTCCAGGGACAGGAGGCGGCGGGCCCGCCGCGTCAGGGCTGCGCTGACCGCCTTGCGAAAGGCCTTGAAGCGCGCGGCATCGAAGTCCTCACGTGCACGGATCGTCTCCACTCATCGACCTTGGCCGCGCGAGGCTTGGCGCTTCAGAAGACGGCCGTCTCGTCCGCGTTGAACAGGTGGATGGTTCGCGTGTCCAGGCCCAGCTTGACGTTGTCGCCGGGCTCGACCTTCATGCGGGGGTCGACGCGTGCCGTCACCTGGTCGCCGCCGACCTGGCCGTAGAGGAACTGGTCGGAACCGAGGCGCTCGACCACGTCGACCTTCATCTCGATGTTCGCGCCGTCCTGGCTCGGCCTGTCGGTGACCGTCTCGGGCCGGAACCCGAGCGTCCCCTTGCCGGCGGGCACCGACTTCGGCAGCTTGACCTCGAAGCCCGACGCCTTGGCCGTGCTGTCGCTGGTCGTGACCGGGATGAAGTTCATGGTCGGGCTGCCGATGAAGCCGGCGACGAAGAGATTGGCCGGGTGGTCGTAGATCTCGCCCGGCGTGCCCACCTGCTGCAGGATGCCGGCGTTCATGATCGCGATCCGGTCGCCCATCGTCATGGCCTCGACCTGGTCGTGGGTCACGTAGATGAACGTGGTCTCGAGGTCGCGGTGCAGCTTCTGCAGCTCGATGCGGGTCTGGCCGCGGAGCTTGGCGTCGAGGTTGGAGAGCGGCTCGTCGAGGAGGAAGACCTTGGGGCTGCGGACGATGGCGCGGCCGAGGGCGACGCGCTGGCGCTGCCCTCCGGACAGGGCCCGCGGCTTGCGCTGAAGGAACGGGTCGAGGCCGAGGATGCGCGAGGCGTTCTTCACGCGCTTGTCGATCTCGCCTTTCTTCATGTGCTGCATCTGCAGAGGGAACGCCATGTTGTCGTAGACGCTCATGTGCGGGTAGAGCGCGTAGGACTGGAACACCATGGCGATGTCACGATCCTTCGCGGCGACGTTGTTGACGACGCGGTCGCCGATGCGGATCTCGCCCTCGGTGATGGCCTCGAGGCCCGCGAGCATGCGCAGAGCGGTCGACTTGCCGCAGCCGGAAGGGCCGACCAGGACCATGAACTCCTTGTCCTTGATCGCGACGTTGAAGTCCTTGACCACGGTCACATCGGCCGTGTAGCGCTTGACGACGTGGTCGTAAGTGACTGAGGCCATTGCTTCTACCCCTTCACAGAGCCGGCAAGGATGCCGCGCACGAAATAACGCTGGAGGCTGAGGAACACGATGAGTGGGATGATCATCGAGAAGAAAGCAGCGGCCGTCAGCAGCTGGAAGCCCTGGCCGAGCGAGTTGGATAGGTCCGCCAGGTTGACTGTCAGTGGGCCGACCTCAGGCGCACCACCGACGTAGATCAACGCCACCAGCAGGTCGTTCCACACCCAGAGGAACTGGAAGATCACGAGCGAGGCGAGGGCCGGAACGGACAGCGGCAGGATGATGCGGAAGAACACCGTCAGGGTGCCCGCCCCGTCGATCTCCGCCGACTCGAAGAGGTCGCTCGGCAGAGCGCGAAAGAAGTTGGCGAGCAGATATGTCGCGAACGGCAGGCCGTAGCCGGCGTGGGCCAGCCAGAGCCCGACCCAGGGCGGGAGGCCGATGTTGGTGAGGTTGTCGGGCACTATGCCGTGCGCGACAAAGAAGGTCAGGACCGGGACGAAGGTGAGCTGCAGGGGCACCGCCAGCAGGCCTACGAACGCAAGGAAGATCCAGTCGCGGCCGGGGAACTTCATCCAGGCGAACGCGTAGGCGGAGAACGCGGCGATGGTGACCGGAATGACCGTGGACGGGATGGCGACCATGAAGCTGTTGAACATCGCCTGACCGAGGTTGCTCTGGTCGAGCATGTCTGAGTAGTTCTGGAGGGTGAAGTTGAAGGGCGGCGAGAGGGCCGTCCACCAGCCACTCGTGAGGATGCCCTGCACCGGCCTGAAGCTGCTCACGAGCAAGCCGAGGGTGGGCACGATCCAGACCACCGTGAGCCCGATGACCGCCACATGCAGCAGGACGCGCTGCAGCTTCTGAGCGATCCACTGCGGCGACCAGGTCGCCGACAACGACTCCTGCCGTGTGGCAGCTGCAACGGTCATCGTCTCGCCTCCACCGCACGAAACTGTCTGAGGTTGAACACGAGCACAGGAATGACCGCGATCAGCAGGATGATGGCGACCGAGCTCGCCGCAGCGTTGTTGTGCGACTGGTACAGGTAGTTGTACATCCTGAAAGCCAACACGTCGGTGCCGTAGTTGCCGTTGGTCATCACGTACACGACGTCGAACGCTTTGAGGGCGAAGATCACGAGGGTGGTGCCGACGACGACGATGGTCGGCATCATCAGCGGGAAGATCACCCGTCTGAATACAGTCAGCTCACCGGCGCCGTCGACCCGAGCGGCCTCGAGCAGCTCGCCCGGGATCCCCTTCAGCGCGGCTGACAGTATGACCAAGGAAAATCCGGTGATGCCCCATGTCGCTGCGCCCACAAGAGCCAGGTTGTTGAGTACGCCCACACCGTTGGGCCATTGATCCTGCAGCCAGGCCACGGGATCGTGATGGAAGAAGGTCACGACTGCGTTCATGGTGCCGGTCTGCGGCGCGCCCGGGGGCTGGTAGGAGTACATGAACTTCCAGATCACGCCGAGGGCTACTGACGAGATGGCCATCGGCATGAAGATCAACGACTTGACGACGGTCTCGTAGGGAACGCGGTCGAAGAGAACTGCGAGCACGAGGCCAAATGCCAGCGTGAAAAGCGTGTAGAAGAGCAGCCAGATGATGACGTTGTTGCGGATCGCGACCCAGGCGCCGCCGCTGGGGAAGTCGGCCAGCTGGGTGGCGTAGTTCTGGAAGCCGATGAAGTTGCCGTGGTTGTCCTCGAAGCTCTGGATGATGGTCGCGATGGCAGGCAGCAACAGGATGCCCGTAACGAGTACGAGGGCAGGTCCGACCCATATCCAGGGCCGGACCTGCGGGCGATTCTTGTCTGGCAGGCGCCGGACGAGTAGCTCTCCGCCCACGATGTAGGCGACCAGCACCGCCGGCACCCCCAGCACCACGACAAGGAGTGTCGGAATGTCTCCCAGCAGGATGCTGAAATCCACGTTCCTTTCCTCCTATGCCATCAACTAGCTGTGATAAGCAGTCGCTTGGACCTTGTCCAGGCTGGCCAAGATCGAATCGAGGTTGTTCTGGTTGCTGACGTAGTCGAGCAGTGCCTTCCAGGCGGCCGCCCGCATGTCCGCCGGCATGTTGTCGGTGGCGTCGTACTTGGCGATCGCCGTGTTGACGATGATCTGGGCCGATTCCTTGGACAGGACGTCGGGGTAGTCGCTCAGAGGGACCTGCTTGTTGACCGCGAGCTTGCCGCCACGCTTGACCCAGATGTCCTGAGCCTGCGCTGTGGTCAGGTACTGGATCAGCTTGCGGGCCTGCGGGGTGTCCTTGAACATCGAGAACGAGTCGCCGGCCACCACGTGGGCGCCGGTGAACTGCGGGTTGACGTCAGGGAGCGGGAAGAAGTTGAAGTCGGTCCCGGGCTGGAGGCTCGGGTTGGCGCTGGTGAAGAACGTGGTGATGAAGGACGCCTGGTTGAGCATGTAGCACTTCGGCGGGTTCTGGAACATCGGGGTGCCGACGTCGCCGAAGTTGGTGGCCAGCATGAACTGCTTGCCGCCGTAGACGTTGCTGTCGTTTGGTCCGAGGATCTGCCCCCATGTCTGGAAGGCCTGCTTGATCTCGGGCGAGGTCCACTTCTGGGTGCCCGCGACCCACTTGTCGTAGACGTCGGGACCCGACTGGCTCAACACGATCTCCTTCAGCCAGTCGCTGGCCGGCCAGCCTGAGGCCGAGCCGCTCTCGAGCGTGATGCACCACGGGGTGGTGCCGCTGCCCTTGATCTGCGCCTGCAGGTTTGTGAGCTGGTCCCACGTCGTCGGCACGGAGTAACCCTTGGACTGGAAGCTCTTCGGGTCGTACCAGATCAGGCCCTTGACCGCTGCCCACGCAAAGATCTGGTACAGCTTTCCGTCGCCGTTCGGCTCGCCGAGGTCGATCCAGCTCTTGGCAGTGCTGGACTGGAGAGCCGACATGTCGATCGCGTCGTTGAGCGCGATCACCTTGCCCTGCTTGGCGAACTGCGCGAGCAGCTGCGGGCTCGGCGCGGCCGCAAGGTCAGGCGGGTTGCCGGCCGCGACACGCGAGGTGAGGATCGCGTCCTCGTCACGCGTCGACTCGTAGCTTACCTTGATGCCCGTCTGGTCCTCGAACGGCTTGAGCACGGCCATGAACGAGGCCTGCTCCGCGCCGGACCACACGGCGATGACGTGCACTGTGCCTGCGCTGCTGGATCCACCTCCGCCGCAGGCGGCGACTGTGAATATCGATCCGAGCGCCACACACAGCGCACGCATATGGGTCGAAATTCGCATTGTCAAATCCCCCACTTCTGGAAAGCGCGAGGCTTTCCGTCACACGAAGCCGACTGTGATCTCAAATCCATTCTGATTGTCCAAACTCCTTTTGGCAAATCGGCCGACGGCAACAACTCCTGGGCATGTCTATTCCCTATCGCCGACCACCTCCTTCGACCCGCCGGGCGAGGATGTGGATGCGCGCACTATCAGGGTGGTTTTGAGCGGCGGTGGCGAGTCGACCGCCTTGCCCTGAAGCCGCTGGATCAGCATGCGCACCGCGACGCGGCCCTTGTCGACGATGGGCTGGCGCACGGTGGTGAGCGCCGGGCTCGTGTAGGCAGCCATCGGCACGTCGTCGTAGCCGACGACCGACACGTCGCTCGGCACGTTGAAGCCGCCCGCACGCGCCGCCGACATGACACCGATCGCGGCCATGTCGCTCATGGCCAGCACTCCGGTCGGTCGCCTGCCGCCGCGCGGCAGCGAGTCGAAAGCGCGAGCGCCCGAGACCATCGTGACGGCCGCGGTGACGAGAAGCGGCGGGGGCACGCCCGCGGCGTCGAGCACCGCGCGGTAACCGGCGAGCCGCCGGGCCGTCGTCGGCGTCAGCCTGGCCTGGTCGCGCGTCGGCGGCAGGCCGATGATGGCGAAATCGCGGTGGCTGAGGGCGACCAGGTGGCGGGCCGCCTGCACCGCGCCGCCCTCGTCGTCGACGTTCACGGCGGGGTGGTCGGCGGAGCCGTCCGAGTCGACCAGGACCGTCGGGATGCCCAGCCGGCGAAGAGTTTCGAGGGCGCGGTCGTCCGGGTTCAAACCGAGGCTGACGAAGCCGTCCACCGACGCCTGCCGGATCGCGCCTTCCAGCGAGCCGTCGAGCGGCGGCACCAGCAGCAGTGAGAGGTCGTGCTTCTCGCACAGCTCGCCCAGCCCCTGGATCAGCTCGCTCAGGAAGGGGTTGGCGAAGACGGCACTCAACCGCTGCGGGATGAGGACTCCGATCGTTCCGCTGCGCCGCAGCGAGAGCGCCCGCGCCGCTGGGTGGGGCGCATAGCCGAGACCGTCCGCCACCTGCAGCACCCGCTCGACGGTGGCCGAGCCGAGCTTCTCCGGGTTGTTGAACGCGAATGAGACGGCGGTCTTGGAGACGCCGGCGGCCACGGCCACGTCGGCGATCGTGACCCTGGTCATCGAGTCTCCGAAGACTTCCATCGGCTCGGTCCTGGCTCCACTCGCGACCCCTCGTGAAACCGGGCCTCGGGCGCTGCCGGGTGGGCCCGTCCAATCCGCCGTGACGTTAAACCGCTTTACTAAATCGGTTTAGGCGCGATGGTAGGACCCTTAGCCCAGCCTGTCAAGTTCGACGTTGGATGCCCCGGGCAAGGGCCAAAACACGTCCCCGCTGGGGGGAGGCCGGGAGGGGACGAAGGGCGCAGGTTAGGCTGCTCGGAATGCCTGACTTCCCAGATGGCTTTCTTTTCGGCGCCGCCGTGGGCGCCCACCAGGTCGAGGGCGGCAACACCAACACTGACTGGTGGTGGTGGGAGCACAAGGAGGGCACGCCGTGCGTCGAACCCTCGGGCGACGCGTGCGACTTCTACCACCGCTACGCCGACGACATCGCCATGCTGGCCGGCTTCGGACTGGACGCCTTCCGCTTCGGCATCGAATGGTCGCGCATCGAGCCGGCCGCGGGCGAGTTCTCGAAGGCGGCCCTGGACCACTACCGGCGGATGCTCGCGTCCTGCCACGAGCACGGGGTGACACCGATCCTCATGTTTCACCACTTCACGCTGCCGAGGTGGCTGCATGAGCGCGGCGGCTTTGTCGAGCCGCGCTTTGCCGAGCGCTTTGCGCGGTACAGCGAGCGGGCCGCGGCCGCGCTCGGCGACCTCATCGGCTACGCGTGCACCATGAACGAGCCACAGGGCCTCGGGCTCAGCGGCTACGTGCTTGGCATCAACCCACCCGGAATCACGGGCGACCACGACGGCGCGCGCCGCGCCGCGGACAACCTGCTCGAGGCGCACCGGCTGTCAGCGCCTGCGATCCGCGCCCACACCAGAGCGCCGGTCGGAGTCACGCTGGCGATCCCCGACATCCAGTACGAGGACGGCGCGACCCCGGGTGACAGCGGCTTCGAGATCGAGTCGCGGATCAACGACGAGTTCCTCTCGCTCGCCCGCGCCGACGACTTCGTCGGCGTGCAGACGTACACCCGCTTCCGCATCGGTCCCGAGGGCCCGCGCAGCCCGGGCTCCGAGTGGAGCGGCGTGAGCCGCGAGCTGGTGGAGACCGAGCACACGACGCAGATGGGATACGAGCTCTACCCCCGCGCTCTTGGCGGGGCGATCCGGCGCGCCTGGAGCGCGACGGGCGGAATCCCGATCCTCGTCACCGAGAACGGGGTGGCCACGCTGCGCGACGAGAGGCGGATCGAGTACATGCGCACCGCGCTGGGCGAGGTGCAGTCGTGCCTGGCCGACGGCATCGATGTGCGCGGCTACATCCACTGGTCGCTGCTCGACAACTTCGAGTGGGCTTTCGGCTACAGGCCCCGGTTCGGTCTGGTGGAGGTCGAGCGCGCCAATTTCGTCCGCACCCCCAAGCCGAGCGCCCGCTGGCTGGGCGAGGTGGCCCGCTCTCGCGTCCTGTCTCCTAGTCCTTCGGGAACTGCCTGAGCAGAGACTCCTCGGCGAACGCCAGGAGTTCTTTGAGGCGCCGCTCGGTCACGGTCAGCAGCGAGCTGCGTCCAGCCGCCCTCTCTTCCAGCAGGCCCGCCTCCCGCAGCACCTGCACGTGTGCGCTGACAGTGGGCTGGGACAGCTTGAAATGCTTGGCGATCTCGGTGATCGAAGCCGGATGCGACGCCAGCCACAGCACGATGGCGACACGGGTCGGATCGGCCAGCGCCTTCAGGCTACCCGCGACCTCCTTGGCCACGTGCCGCCGCGCGCCTTCCTGATCGGGGGTCCTGAAGCGGCGCCCCAGGTAAAGGGTGCCGTCGATCTCGACGACGTGGATGACGCCGAAAAACCAGCCGGGAGACAGCACCAGCCGGCCCTCGGCCGCCGCCGCATCGGCCAGCTCCTCGAACTCGGGGCGGCCAGGCCAGATGCGCTCCCGTTCGAGCAGCGTGCGGTACGCGGCACCGCGCTCGAGCCGGCTCTGCCAGTCGGCCACGACCTTCAGCACAGCCGCCTTGCCCTCGGTCTCCCACTCCGCGCGAACGGGCTCCCAGACCGACTGCAGCAGTGCCTTGTATTCGGCGCGCAGCGCCGGGTCCGTGCGCAGGCGCTCGAGCCGCGCGTAGAGGAGGCGGCGTTCCGAGGCGGGCTCGGACTGCAGCGAGGGGTTGCCCGTCATCAAGGCTGCCTCGTCGAACCTGGCGAAGTAGCGCTCGAGGTCCAGGTCGAACATGGTGCCGCTGCGCTGGGCCAGCACGACCGCCTCGGCGATGCCGCGCACCCCATCGCCCCAGAACGAGCAGAGCTTCGGTCCGAGCTCCTGGCGAAGCGGCTCGAGGGAGGCCATCGGGCCTTCGAGCTCGTGGCCGGCCTCGGAGTTGTGGACGACCCACATCAGCTCCAGCGGCGCCGAGGGGCGAACCTCGACGCTGGCGGGCTCGGAGCCCTCGGAGATCATCGGCATAGCCTGTGGCCTATATTAGCTGGCTGTAGAGCCCAACGCAATAGCCTGTAGACAATTGCCAGAGGTTATGCTCTATACTCACAGAGCATGGACAGGTACTCCCTGGAGCGCTGGACCCTGGAGAGGCACGCCCACATGGTGCGGACGGCCGAGGAGCGGGCGCGCCTGCATTCGTGGCAGCCGCACCCGACGCTGGCCCGCCGGCTGGCGGTGCACCTGCGCCTGCTCGCGGACCGGCTGGACGGCCGGACGACGATCACCGTCGTTTCGGGGTCTCGGTAACCGCCCGGATCAGCGCCGGGTCGACCTTCGGGGCGCGGTCGAACGCCAGCAGTCCGTTCTGCTCCTGCTCGACGTCGGTGAGCTGCGTGTAGCAGAAGCCCTCGACCGGACCCGACTCCATCAGCGCCTCCACCATCTCGCGGTACGTGTCGAGGAGGCCCTGGGCGCCGGTCGCCTCCTGCCAGCCGAAGCCGGCCGAGCCGGCGATCGCAACGCCGCCGAACTCGCTCACCATCACCGGCTCGCCGGCGTACTGGTGGCCGGCGATGTATAGAGGACGCGGGTGTGCGGCTGGGTCGAGGGCGCTCTTGAGCGAGCGGTAGCGGCGGCGCAAGACATGGGCCGGGTTGTAGTCGTGGAGAGTGCAGAGGTCGGTTTCGGTGTGCTCCCACCCATCGTTCGAGACCACGGGCCGCGAGCCGTCCAGCTCCTTGGTCAGCCTGTACAGGCGCTCGAGGAAATGGGCCTCGGCCTCGGGCCCCATGTCCTGGAGACCGAAGCTCTCGTTCATCGGCGCCCAGGTGACGACGCATGGGTGGCCCCGGTCTCGGGCGACCGCCGCCGCCCACTCGGACTCCAGCCTCTCCTCGGCCTGGCGCGAATGTTGGTGGAAGGCCGGCATCTCGCCCCAGGCCAGGAAGCCGAAGACGTCCGCCCAGTAGAGCCAGCGCGGATCCTCGATCTTCTGGTGCTTGCGCGCGCCGTTGAAGCCCATCGACTTCGCGAGCCGGATGTCGCGGCGCAGGTCGCGATCGTCGCCCGCGGTGAGCAGGCCGCCCGGGTAGTAGCCCTGGTCGAGCACGAGCCGTGGGACGTACGGCTCGCCGTTGAGCAGGAACCGCCCGTCCTTGGTGCCGACCGTGCGCAGGGCGAAGTAGCTCGAGACGCGGTCTGATTCCCGGCCCGCCTGGTCGAACAGCGCGACCTCGAGGCCGTAGAGACGAGGATCCTCAGGGCTCCACGCGACGACCTCGTCGAGGTGGATGCGGCCGCCGGCGGCCGCTCCGCGCCAGTGCCCGACCTCCCGTCCGTAGAGCGTCACCACCACTTCCTTGCGACCCTCGCCCTCGACCTCCACGTCGACCGCCCACTCCTCGGGATGAGGGCGGACCTCGATGTTCCCGATCGAGCGCGCCGGCAGCGGCTCGAGCCACACCGTCTGCCAGATGCCGCTGGTCGGCGTGTAGAAGATGCCCTCCGACGCCGGCTTCCAGTACTGCTTCCCGCGCGGTATGGTCCGATCGGCGAGCGGGTCCTCGGCGCGGACGACCACCTCGTTCCGCGCGGCGCGCACCACCTTGGAGATGTCGGCCGCGAAGGGCGTATGGCCACCCTCGTGATGGGCGACCTCCTCCCCATTCACCCAGACGGTGGCGCGATAGTCGACGGCGCCGAAGTGAATGAGCAGGCGGTCGGACTCGGGGGCGTTGAAATGCCGCCGGTACCAGAGGACGTCCTCCTCGATCCGCTCGCCCACGCCCGACAGCTCCGACTGCGGGCAGAAGGGCACGACGATCGTGCGATCGAAGGATTGCTGCTCGCCCAGGCCGAGCTCCCACTCGCCGTTGAGATTCACCCAATCGCGCCGGCGCAAGTGGGGACGCGGGTATTCAGGACGGGGAGCGGTTCGCCTTTCGACCATCACGGTATGCGGACCTATGATGCGGGTGGATGCGTCCATCCCTGCAGAGAACCACCGGCCTGGCCACGGTGCTTCGCGGCGTCGTCGCGGATATGCAGCAGGCGTCGAAGGCGGACATCGTCTCCATCTTCCTTTACGAGGAAGCTACCGGCCGTTACTTCGCGCCATTCGCCGTCGGCCAGCCTCAGGAGAGCCTGCTCGACTCGCTGACCGACATGAGCGAGCAGCTTGCCCGCTACACGAGCGATGCCGCGCAGGGCAAGGCGCCCGAGATGCTGGGCGTGCACAACTACGGATCTACCGTCTGGCTCACCGCGACGAGGCAGCGCCTCGTCTCGCGGGATGCCGCCTCCGAGATCGACAGCACTTTCATCCGGCGCTACCAGGTGCAGTCGACCATCGGCCTGCCGCTGCTGACCGGCGACCGGCTGCTCGGCCTCATCTATCTCAACTACCGCACGCGCGCCGGCGAGCCTGACGATGCCCGCGTCGAGGAACTGCAGCGGCTCGCGGAAACGGCGGCGAGGTCGATTGAAGCCGCGCTGGCCGCCGCCGAGCGCTCGGCGCTCGACGGCATCGGACGCCTCACCTCGCTGCTGAGCGAGCCGGCCGGCGACGCGCGCGCCAACCTCAAAGAGCTGCGGCGGGTGCTGTCGATCGCGCTGGCCGACCTGCTCCTGGCGAGCGAGCTCGATGCCGCCGCGATCTACCAGTTCGCGCCGCATCGAACGAGCCTGGACCTCGTCACGGCTCACGCTCCCGTGGCCGCGCCGGTGCGGGTCGAGCGCGGCGGCCACGAGAACTGGGAAGCAGCGCTGAGCGCGGCCGTGGCCGGAGTCACGTCGTCCGCCGACCTGCACCCCATCGCCACCTATGCGCTGGGCAGCACACGGGAGCCCCACGGCTACCTGATCGTGATGAGCCGCGATCGGCTGGCGACGGTTCGGCGAGCGCCCGCGACCGAGGTGCTCCTGCGCGCCGGCGCCGAGCTCATCGGAGGCGCGCTCGCCAGCCAGCGGCTGATCGACGGGCTCGAGCACAGCAACCGGCTACTCGGAGCGCTCGGCGACATGACGGCCTCGATGCTGCGGCCGGGCTCGAGCCGCAAAGAGGTCATCGAGTCGGTGGTCGGCCACCTGACCGACGCCGCGGTGCCCGAGTTCGACTTCAACTTCGCCACCGTCTACCTGCTCGAGCTGGAGGCCGACGACGTGGCCATGGTCCGCCTCGCCGCCGGGGCGGCGACCGCGGCGGCCATCGAGGCGGCGGAGACCTCGGCGGT
>Ga0070730_10003899_pt1 | contig 13252 bp, 12 predicted proteins | sample Coa_R1_3_FD_66447 | JGI IMG/M metagenome (GOLD analysis project Ga0070730, IMG submission 66447) | Surface soil microbial communities from Centralia Pennsylvania, which are recovering from an underground coalmine fire - Coalmine... | ecosystem: Environmental > Terrestrial > Soil > Unclassified ...
TCGGGCTGGCTGTCCGACCGCTACGACAACCGCCTGCTGCTGTTCTTCTACTACGGCCTGCGCGGCCTGGCGCTGATCTACCTGCCCTACTCCGGTTATGGCCTTGGCCTGCTGCCGTTCGCGGTGTTCTACGGGCTGGACTGGATCGCCGTGATGCCGCCGATCTTTGCGCTGGTGAATGAGGTGTTCGGCAGGAAGGCTGCTCCGGTGATCATGTCCTGGTTATTCGCGACGCACCAGATCGGAGGCGCACTGGCGGCGGTTGGCGCCGGCTATGTGCGGACGTGGAGCGGCAGCTACCTGCTCGCTTTCATGGCCAGCGGACTCGCGTGTCTGATGGCGTCGATCCTGGTGATGCGGATTGCGCGGACGCGGCCAGTGGTAGCGATGGCAGGAGAATAACCGACGGACAGCGGCGATCCGCAAAGACAGACGCAGCTTCAGTTCGCCCCGCGTACGGCGCGCCATGCGGTGGAAATGGCATCGCTTGTGCGAACGATATCCGCTTCTGTCGTGGGCGCAGAGATCACTGAAAGACGCAGCACCCAGCGGCCGCGCCACCGCGCGCCGCCGGCGAAGCAGGTACCGTCTGCCTGCACAAGCCTGATCGTCTGCAAGGTTGCCTGATCTGCCAGTTCGTCAGCGTCACGCCCTCCGAAGCGGACAAGGACCTGGTTCAGCACAACATCGTTCAACACATGCACGCCCGGCTCGCGCGCCAGGTGATCCGCCAACACGCGGGCCAGTCGGCAATGCTCCGCCACCATGGCGGCAATCCCATCCCGGCCGAGATGTCTGATCATCGCCCAGGTCGCAAAGCCGCGTGCCCGGCGCGAAAGTTCCGGGACATAATGCGATGGATCACGGTCCCCCTCGGCCACAGGCGGCAGATAGCTCGCAGCAATCGTCATGGCACTGCGATGCGCCTCCGCGTCGCGCACGACGGCGTAACCACAATCGTATGGTGTCTGAAGCCATTTGTGCCCGTCGGTGGCCCAGGAATCGGCCGCCTCGAATCCCGCCGCCAGATGCGCCGTTTCAGGACATGCGCGCGCCCAGAGACCAAACGCGCCATCGATATGCACCCATGCGCCGGCCTGACGGGCCGCGGCGACAACAGTTTCGATCGGATCGAACGCGCCCGTGTTAAGCTGACCCGCCTGCGCAATCGCGATCGTGGGACCGGAACATCCCGCTAAGATGCGCACGACATCGTCCGGCACAATACGGCCTTGCACATCGGTGGGGATTCGCAACAAACGGTCATGACCCAGTCCCAGGAACTGCAAAGCCGAAAACACGCTGGTATGGGCGTCGTCACCAATCACAACGTTGATCGGCGGCGCGCCGAACAGACCGTTCGCCTCCACGTTCCATCCGGCCTGCCGCAGCACCGCCCCGCGTGCCGCGGCCAGGCAAACAAAGTTGGCAATCGTTGCGCCCGTCACGAATCCCACGGATGCGTCGCGTGGTAGGTCGAGCAGATCGAGCAGCCACTTCGCCGCGACCGTTTCTGCCGCCGCAGCAGCTGGCGCGGCTTCGTGGTTACCGGCATTCTGGCCCCATGCCGACGTCAACCAGTCCGCTGCCACGCCAACCGGGTGCGATGCGCCAATGACCCAGCCGAAGAACCGTGGGCCCGCCATCGCGCGCAGTCCCGGCGTGCTGCGCCTGGCGAGATCGTCGATGATCTCCCCAGCAGGCGCGCCACGTTCGGGTGTCGGCGAGTCGAATGCATCGCGCATCGCCGCATAGGGCAGTGCCGCCGCGCTATCGTTAACGCCGGCGCGATACTCCGCGGCCAGCCGTGCTGCCTGCTGAAGGAGTGATTGCGTATCCATGGCGTCGCGAGGCTAACATCGTTGCCGGGCGATGTGTCTATTCCGCTGCTTGCTTTAGCTCTCCAGCCAGTTTGCGCACCCGCAGGATCGGATCGCGGCGCAGCGTCTCCGGAATCAGCAAACCGAGCGCACCTGCTACCGACCAATATGCGTGATCCGCATGGCGCACGATCATGCACTCCGACGACACGCCGATATGCTGGCCTTCCAGCGAATGCGCGCAGGCGATGTGAGCGACCTCTTCCGGCAGCCCCACCGTCAGACACACATAGGTGCCGAACACCGTGTGCCGAAGGGTTGGCTGCCCGGTAGCTGACGGATCCTCGGCCCAGCGCTCCTGGTTCTCAGGATCGAATTCATAACACTTGCCGACGTCGTGGCAGAGTGCGCCGCACAGCACCACATCCCGGTCGATCGCCACTTCCGGCCGTTGCGCGATGAACGTATCGGCGATCTGCAATGCCAGCTTCGCCACGCCGCGCAGGTGGTCCGCCTGCGAGCCGCGCTTCAGCACATTCATCCCTGGATTGCCGCCCGGTGGAATGTCGCTGATGCGGCCGAAGCTGGAATGCGACAACGCGAATGCCCAGGCCTCGATCACCTTGCGGCGCATATCGTCATTCTTGATGTCCGCCAGTTCCGGAAGGTCCTCCAACACCGTGTGGCGCAGCGCATCGTTGATCGGTCGTTGCTGCTTCAGATAATGCAGGCTCATCGCTCCCCCCGTCAGGTGATGCGTAGTATCGTCGCGCAGAATGCGGCAGGAGGCGAGGCCGATGATTGACCGCGGGACGGACATACTCGGGTTGGTTGACGTACAGCCGACTTTCATGCCGGGCGGCGAGCTACCGGTGGCGGACGGTGATGCGGTGGTGCCGGTGATCAACCATCTGCTGCACCTGTTCGATCATGCCTTCGCGACGCAGGACTGGCATCCGCCCGGTCACGGCTCGTTCGCTAGCGCGCATCCCGGGCGCGAGCCATACGACACGATCAGTATGCCGTACGGCCCGCAGGTGCTTTGGCCGGACCACGCGTTGCAGGACAGCGCCAACGCGGCGCTGCACTGCAATCTGGATCTTGCCAAGGTGGAGGTGATCATCCGCAAGGGCTTTCATCAGCAAATCGACAGCTACTCGACCTTCTTCGAAAACGACCGGATCACGACAACAGGGTTGGATGGCTGGTTGCGGCAACGCGGCTTCAAGCGCCTGTTCCTGGCCGGACTGGCTACCGATTTCTGTGTCGCGTGGTCGGCTGAGGATGCCATGCGTCTTGGCTACACCGTCGTGATCGTTGAGGACGCCTGCCGGGGCATTGGAATTCCACTGCCCAATGGCCGGACCACCATGGATGAAGCCCGCGATCGGCTGACCGGATTGGGTGTGCGCTTCATCGACAGCGATTCACTGTCGGCATGACCAAGTACCTGGTGACCGGCGGAGCAGGGTTCATCGCCTCCCATCTATGCGAGGCATTGATTGCACGCGGCGATCAGGTGCGCGTGCTGGATGACCTTTCCACAGGCAAGCGTGCCAACCTGGCGGCAGCGGTCGAGCTGATGGTGGGCGATGTCGCAGATCCAACGGCCGTTCAGCATGCGGTTGATGGTGTGGCCGGTTGCTTCCATCTGGCGGCAATCGCCTCGGTGGAGCGCGGGGTCAAGGATTGGCTTGGCACCCACCGGACCAATCTTACCGGCGCCATAACGCTGTTCGATGCAATCCGGCGCATGCCCACCAAGGTTCCGGTCGTCTATGCATCATCCGCCGCCGTGTATGGCGACACCACGACCGTCCCTCTCGTCGAGACGACAGACTGCCGGCCACTGTCGGCGTATGGCGCAGACAAGTACGGCTGTGAACTGCACGCACGCGTTGCCAGCCATGTGCACAGCATTCCCACGGTCGGGCTGCGCTTCTTCAATGTGTATGGTCCACGCCAGGATCCGCGGTCCCCATATTCCGGTGTCATATCGATCTTCTGCGAGCGCATCCGGAGTGGCGCGCCGATCGATGTGTTTGGCGACGGCGAACAGACACGCGATTTCGTTTATGTCGCGGACGTGGTGACTGCGTTGCTTGCTGCCATGCAACTCCGCCCGACTGGCGCACCAGTTTTCAATGTGTGCACCGGCACCGCGATTTCGGTCCTGCAACTCGCCCGCATCATTGCCGATGCCGCCGGCAAGCCTCTCGACGCACGCCACAAGCCATCACGCTCCGGCGAAATCCGGCGATCCATTGGCTCGAGAGAGTTGTCGCAGGCAGCGCTATCCCTGCCCTCCCCGGTTTCGCTACGCGCCGGCATCGCCAGGGTGCTGGACTGGCTGGCTGCAACAAGCTAACCGAAGGCTGCCGAGGGGGATCACACCAAGTGCTGTTCAAGTCAGCGTTGGAAGCCTTGCTGCTGCCACCAGTCTCGCTGCTCCTGATTGCCTTGGTCGGACTACTGATCGAGCGCCGCTTCCGTGTGATTGGCCGCTGTCTCGCGTTCGCCGGCATTGTCGCTACGTTGCTCCTCGCGACGCCGATCGTAAGCAGCTCGCTACTGCTCACGCTTGAACGCGACCTGCCAGTGACACCACCACCGGGCTCGCCACCGCAGGCGATTGTCATCTTGGGGGGCGACCTGCGCCGAACCGGCACCGCAGTCATGGTGTTGAGCCCTGGCCCGCGGTCTTCCGAGCGATTGCGCGCCGGCGCGTCGCTTTATCGTCAAACGCACTTGCCCATTTTGATCACCGGCGGACTGCAGCGCCCCGGTGAGCCGTCAATCGCCGAGGTCATGGCGGACAGCATGGAGCACGACTTCCAGGTACCGGTGGAATGGCGCGAGAATTCCTCGCGGGATACCTGGGAGAATGCCGAGCTCAGTGCGGCCATTCTGCGGGAGCATGGAATCAAATCGATCTACCTTGTGACACACGCGTGGCACATGCGGCGGGCGCTGGTCGCATTCGCCCATACTGGCCTTATTGTCACAGCCGCTCCGACCTGGTTCGATCGCACCACGAGCCCGCCGGGAATGGAGTTCGTGCCGAACGTCGGGGGCTGGCGCGACAGCTTTTACGCCATTCATGAATGGATAGGCGATGCCTGGTACTCGCTGCGGTGATCTGGCCACCTTCGTTGGTCTCAACGATGCCGCCGGCCTCTTCCGCAGCGCCCGCGATGACCTCTTCGCCAGCCTCCCTTGGTACCGAACCGTGCTGGCCCATGGCATGGCCGATGCGACGGCAGCACGGTTTTTCGCGTGCGGCACGGCGCTTTTTCCAATGCAGCTGGCGGACCGTGGCCATAGCCTTGCGAGCCTTACCACGGTGTATACCTGCCGCTGGCAACCTCTGGCCGAAGATCCGAGCGCGTTCGCGCACTTTGCCAGCGAGTGCCGTACCTGGCCAATCACACGGCTGGATGCCATCCCCGCCGATTGGGCGCACCGCACGACCTGCATTGCCGCGGCCAATGAAGCCGGCCTGGCCGTGCGTCAATTCGATCATTTCGGGAATTGGTACGAGGATGTGCGCAGTCAGACTTGGACGAGCTACCTTGCGTCTCGCCCAGGACAGTTACGCGAGACGATCCGGCGCAAGCTGCGCCGCGAATGCCGGTTCGACGTGATTGAGGGTGAAGATGGTCTCGAAGCTGGAATTGCAGCATTCGCGACAGTCTATAGCCGAAGCTGGAAAGAACCGGAACCTTTCCCGGAGTTCAATGCCGCATTGATGCGCGCCGTGGCACCGCTCGGCCTGCTCCGTCTTGGGATCATGCGAATTGGCGATGCTGTCGCGGCCGCCCAGATCTGGGTTGTCGAGCGCAACCGAGCGACTGTGCTCAAGCTGGCGCATGATGAAGCATTCAAGTCCGCCTCGCCAGGTACCGTGCTCACCGCATTGATGCTGCGGCGGTTGCTCGATGCAGAACGCGTGGCGGAGATTGATTTCGGTCGCGGTGATGATGGCTACAAGTCCGCCTGGGCGCGTCAGCGACGGCAGCGCATCGGCCTTGTGTTCGCCAACGCGCGACATCCGCGTGGCATGGCATTTCTTGGGCGTCATGCGCTGGGACGCGCGCGAGCGGCGCTGAGGCGCTGATGCGCATCCTGTACAGCCATCGCATCCAATCGCGGGACGGGCAGAGCGTGCACGTGGAGGAGCTGATCGCCGCCTTCCGCGCATTGGGACACGAGGTGATGGTTGTCGGCCCCGGCTTCTATAAGAAGGCAAAGTTCGGCGGCGAAAGTGGTTTGGTATCGGCAATCCGTTCACGTCTGCCGCAGTGGTTCGGCGAATTGGCAGAACTGGCCTACAATGTGCCGGCCTGGTGGCGGCTGCGTCGCGCGCATCGGCGCTTTCGGCCAGATTTGATATACGAGCGATACAATCTGTACTTCCTTGCAGGCACATTGGTCTCGCGGCGATCAGGCACGCCACTGTTCCTTGAAGTGAATGCTCCGCTGGCTGACGAGAGAAGCCGGCATGGCGGTTTGGGGGTGCCGTGGCTTGCCCACCGCTTGGAACGCTTTGTCTGGCGAGCGGCAGATCGGGTGATGGCGGTGACCGGCGTGCTCAAGAACATGATAGCTGCGAATGGCGTTCCCTCTGCGCGGATCGAGGTGATCCCGAACGGGATAGACCCGACGCGCTTTACGTCGTTGCCCCCGCGGCCTGCGGCACCTGATCCGGTTGTACTCGGCTTCGTTGGTTTTGTGCGCGATTGGCACGGACTGGATACCGTGATCACAGGAATGGCGGCAGATCCGGCGGCTCGCCTGGAGCTGGTGATTGTCGGTGACGGACCCGCCGTGCCGGCTTTGCACGCACAGGCAGAGACGCTGGGTATCGCGGATCGTGTGCGCTTTGCCGGTCTTGTCGCACACGAGGCGATACCGGCGACGGTCGCAGGCTTCGACATCGCACTGCAGCCACGCGTCGTCGCCTATGCCTCGCCGCTGAAGCTCTTCGAGTACATGGCAGCAGGGAAGCCGATTATCGCGCCCGACCAGCCGAACATTCGAGAGGTCCTCGTCGACGGCGAAACAGCGCTGCTGTTCGATGCCGGTGATCCGGCGACGATGTGGCTGGCAGTCAGGCGACTGCTCGACGACCGCGACCTGCGCACGAGGCTTGGCGCTGCCGCGCGCGAGGAAATTGTCCGTCGGGACTACACCTGGCGCGGAAACGCGGCGCGCACACTTGCACACAAGTTGCGCAGGTCAAAATAAACCGGCGCCTACCCCAGACGTCGCAACTGCTCTTTCAGCCACTGGACCATCCGCCGCTCAACTGCCGGTTTGCCGAGTTGCGCCCAGTAAAGCGCCGTCTCGGACATCGCCAGGCTGCGCTTGTAGCGATCGGCTCCAGCCAGGAAGTCGTAGCGAACAAGGCCCCGCAGAGCCGCGTCCTCGATCGCTTGGTGGTGACAGGTCAGCCCTGGCTTCTGGTGCTTTCCCGCACCTGGATAGTCGAAACCGCTCTGGTAAGCGGACACCGTGCCGTGCCATTCGAAATTGTATAGAAACCCGACGGTACCTGCATCCGAAACAAGTTGCAGCAGAGCTATTTCACCTCGATGCAAGCCGCGTTCGATGAGCTCCCGGTGGAACCGCGCGAAGTTCGGCTGAGCGAATGCGCCGGGCCGCCCGCGACGCTGCCAGGTCGCCTGATGCAGCGCGGCCAGTTCGTCGAGATACTGCAGAGCTTCGTCCCGGGAGCCGGCCCGGCGCAACACGAGCTCGCCGTAAGCGCGATCGGAGCGGCGAATCTGATAGCGCGCGTTGGCGCTCAACTTAGACAGGTAATCCCCTCCGATGCTCCTGATATTCGCCAGATCGACGAATGGCGCCGCCATGCTTCGGCGCACAAGCAGCGCCTGTCCCGTGCGCCGAGCCGCATCCACTTCCGCTGACCCTACACCGCTCAGCACGACCTGCCGCGACGTCCGCGAGCGGTGTCCGCCGAGAGACCCGCAGCAGGCAGCGCGCAGGCAGTCCGCGAGTAGCGCCACAGGCGTGTCTCGGGCGGCCAGAAGTCCATTCCACTCGATGAACACCGAATCATGCCTGGCGAGACCGCTTTCGCCGAGCAGAAGCCGTTCGCGGCCGAGCCAGTCGCGGCGGCGATTGAACAGGCCGAGCACGGCAGGTCGCCCGCCGTGAAAAGCCTCCAGCAGGATCGGATCGCTGAAACGCTCTTCGGCAAGACATCCGGTCCATGTCCAGCTTTGGAAGAACGAGCAGTCCGATCGTGTTTCGAGCGCGCGCCAATTTTCGCCCAGGGAAGTCCAGTCGGTTACCCGGCTCAGCGTGATCTCGGTCATCCGCCGGCCGGCATGTCTGCATCGAACAACGCGGCATATGTCGCGATCATTGCGTCCTGGTCGAAGTCCGTCTTCGCCTTGACCTGGTTTGCCGCACCCACCCGCGCGCGAAGCGCCGGGTCTCGGGCCAGGGCTGTGATTGCTTCCGCCAGAAGCCCGGGATCGAGCGGCGTGACGAATGCGCGGTTCTCGTCTGCCACCATTGTGGCTACGTCACCCACATCGGTCGAGGCGATGGGCAGGCCTGACGCCATCGCCTCCAGCACTGACAAGGGCATCTGCTCCGTGTCGGACGAGAGGGCGAAAATGTCGAACGAGTGATAGAACGAGGACGGATCGTCGACCTGACCGACGAACTCGATCTGCCCGGCGAGCCCGAGCTGTTCTGCCAGGTCACGCAGCGCGCCGCGTTCAGGGCCATCGCCAACGATACGAAGACGCGCCGCTTCGATGTCCGAAATGCGACGGAAGGCGTGCAAGAGGCGGCTTATGTTCTTTTCCGCCCGCAGTCCCGCGACGGTCCCAATCACGACGGTGTCCCTGGCCATATGCCCGGCGCAGGTAAAGCGCTGAAGGTCGATACCATTCGGCACGTAATGCACGCGGCGTGGATCCAAGCGCCAGGTTGCGGTGGCGATTCGCCACAGATTGCGGGACGGCAGCACGACTGTGCTGCGGCGAAGGACCAGGCGCCGCGTCAGCACGCGTCGGCGAAGCTGTGCCGACCGTTCCTCCGGCCCAAACCCATCCTCGATGTGGATGTGCCGGGCGATCGGTAGAATGTTTGCCATCGCCCATTCGATGGCACCCCAGTTGTATGTGATCAGGACGTCGGGCGCGAGTTCGCGCAGGCGCCGGCGGAAGCGACCCACGTTGCCCAGCGTCGCCTGCTTCGGCGCATCGATCGACATGTAACCGACGGACAGTTCGCCCGCGAGACGCTGGGCGCAGGCGTAATCGCCGTCCAAGGCCAGGACGGTGTGCCGGTAGCGGTTGCCAAATGCATTAGCCAGTGTGACGAAACGCATCTGCGCGCCCCCGACCGCAAAGCTTGGGAATACATGGAGCAGATGCCTGACATCGGACTTCCTCATGCGGACAGCTTTGCCGCGGTGCGCATTCCGTTGTAGAGCCCCCAGTCGTCGACCCTGGCATGGTGATTCGCATGCGACGCGTTTGGACTTTCCCCATTCTGGCTTTCGTCGTCGCCTGTACCGCGGATCAGGGCTCCGCAAGTGTCATCGATGTAGGGCCGGCGCAGCGACTGAAACTTCCAAGCCAGGCTGCCGCCATCGCCCGACAAGGCGACACCATCCGTATCGCTCCTGGTGAATACACCGACTGCGCAGTCTGGCGTGCTAGCGGATTGACCATAGAGGGCAGCGGCACTGGTGCAACGATCGCCGGCAAGTCTTGCGCCGGGAAGGGTATATTCATCATTGACGGCGACAACGTCACGGTGCGGAACCTGACATTTGCGCGCGCCGCGGTGCCTGATCGCAATGGCGCGGGGATTCGCGTGGAAGGTCATAACCTCACCATAGAAAATAGCCACTTCGTTGATAATGAGAACGGCGTGTTGGCGGCCATTATCGCCGGCGGCACGATACGCATCCTCGACAGCGAGTTCCGTGGCAACGGCAAATGCGATCCACACTGCGCGCACGGCATCTATGTCAACAAAATAGCGCTGCTTGACATCGAACATTCGCGCTTTCTCAATCAGCATCAGGGTCATCACATCAAGTCTCGCGCATTGCGCACGGTCCTTATCGGCAATGATATTGCCGACGGCACGACGGGCAACTCGAGCTATCTGGTCGACATTTCGAATGGCGGCGATCTGTTGATACAAGACAACACGATGGAAAAGGGCCCGCACAGCGAAAACGATGACACTGCCGTTGCCATCGGCGCCGAGGGTGCAAAGAACCCGACCAACGAACTGATCATTCGAGGCAACACGTTCACCAACGACATGACGCGACCGACGGCGTTCGTGCATAACCGCACGGCCGCGCCCGCGATTTTGTCTGGCAATCACCTGCACGGGACTATTACGCCGTTGGTGGGACCAGGCAGCGTCAGTCCTTGACCTGAGCCGGCCCTGAGAGTCGAGCGATCAGCGTGGCAAGTTCAGGCTGGGACTGCAGAAAACCCACGATGCTCCGCTCCCCGCGCTCAAGGTCAGCAATGCTGACGTCCTGCCCGTTGTAGGCCGGAGTTGCCACGACCAGCACCGGCGAAAACCGGGAGCCAACGATGCTGTGCCAGGCTTGGCGCGCACGCCTCGCCAGCCCGAGTTCTGCTGGCCGGCCGTCGATCCAGAGGCTGGTCACCGCCACCCTGTAGGGGTCTTTCCGCTCGACCAGGCGCCATGCACTCGGGGGACTGCCCGGCACATTGACGTGACTCGACCTTACGTCATCAGCGCCCACGACCTCGGTGAGTCGACGCTGTTCGCCGATCATGCTGCTTGCGATACTACGAGGCGAGAACACCTCGATTGACAGCAAGACGGGCCCCTGACCGCAATCGAAGCGCTGCTCGATCATTCGGCCTGACGTATCCAGACCAAGCGTCAACGGAGCGGCCGCCAGGCGGCAGTCCCCAACCGGAGTCAGCGCAGGCAGTTCGGAACGCATGTCAGGCGCTGCGCGCCGGTCGAGTTCCATCGCGACAGCCGGACCAATTGCGGCCAGGGCAACCAGACCGATCGCGCCGAACACCGCCGGACGCAGGTGATCACGAAAATAACCGCGACGTATCCGGTGCAGCGGCCAGCCTGGCGCAGCAGCCACGGTATCCTCGCGAAATGGCAATCCAAGCACGATCAGAATGAGGATAACGATCGAGAAGAAAATCCATCCGTAGAGCACGTGGTCGGTTTCCGCAGCCTGCGCGCTGCCAAGGATATGCCCGAGCGATATTATGCCCAGAGCCCGAAATCCGTTTGCGATGATCGGCACGATGATCGAGACGCCGATGAAGATCGCTCGCCTGATCGGCGAACGATACATCAGCAGTGCGTAAAGACAGCCGAAGGCAACAGCGGCGATCAGAAAGCGCAGACCCGCACAGGCTTCGGCAATTAGAAATGTGCCTTCCGGGATCTCGATCGTATATCCGGTGATATAGGCGGGTATGTGCAGGAAACGCAGGCCGTGGTCGACGAAGGCCGTCGTTATGTCCTGCAGTTTTGGCGTGAGGAATGCACCGAATGGTACCAGGAAATACAAGTAGAGCAGCGGGCCGGCGAGCCGCCACCACAGTCGCGGCCCCAGGATGGTGAAGAACAGCAGCTGCGCGAAGGTCATAGCGACGAGCTGCCGCCCTTCCATGATGCCGAGGCGCTCCGCCACGAGCCAGGCGAAGGCGAGCGGCAGGCCTGCCAACGCCGCTAAGGGGTACGGGTTGGCAACCGCGTCACGGAGTGTATCGCGCCGATCCCATATCAGATAGAGAACGATTGGGATCACGAGAAAACAGTGGTTGTAGGCGGTCGAGACGGTCCAGGTGGACACAACCGCGACAACCTCGACATTGAACAGCAGTCCAAGTGCAACGAGCCCAACGCTCAGCGCAATGGCGGGGCTGCTTCGCAGCACGTCGCCCAGCCCTGCGGCATTGGCGAGGGAACGCACGTTCATACACGGAGGTCCGGTTGGCTCATGGCGCTCTGCCCCACGCCGTCGAGGCTCTCAAACAAGGTATCGAGTGGACGCAACGTGACCGACCATTGGTGCGCTGACTCAACCGCATGCCGCGCCGCGCCGCCAATATCGGCATGACGGCCGTCGATTACCTCGGCAATCTTCTGCACGGTTTCATCGACACCGCTTGCCAGAAGGATATCGCGGCCAGGCATCGCCTGCACACCCTCAAAGGCTTCGGGTGTCGCCACGACTGGCCGGGCCATGGCCATTGCCTCCAACAGCTTGTTCTGGATCCCGCGCGCGATGCGCAGCGGGGCAACCACAACGTCGGCCGCGGCAAGCCACGGGCGCGTATCCGCAACCCGTCCGGTCACCTGCACCCCCGGCAGCCGGGCAAGCGCGCGCACTTCGGCCGATGGAGCCGCCCCAACGATCCACAACCGGGCGGCCGGAGCGCGCCGCTGCAGCACCGGCAGCACCTCGTGCGCGAACCACTGCACTGCATCGATGTTGGGCCGGTAGTCCATGCGCCCGGTGAAAACCATGTCGGCGCCGTCACCAGCGAAGGGCGGCTCGAACCGATGCGCCGGCGAGAAATGTTCCAAATCCACGCCGTTCGCAATCCAGCTGGTCCGCGTCAGCGCCTCGGGCGCTAAGGTCACGAAACGCTGCCATTCATGTTCGGACACGAAGAGACTGTGATCGAAGCGCTGCGCCGCGAGACGCTCGAATGCCAGCAGCGTTCGCGCTTCACGCGCCCACACGGCCCGCGCCGGATATCGGGCTGTCTTCGCATAGGCGGCGAACTTTTCGGAATCGACATCGACCATGTCGAGCACACGGCGGAAACCCGAGGCATGCATGGCATACGTCGCCATTGCCGACGAAAAGGCATAAATACCCTTGATCGTTCCATTGGCGAGCTTCTCATCGACCCAGCGCTGCATGCCGGGTTGGTGGAAATATCCCAGTGACAGAGGTTGTCCCCAGTGTATGCCGAGCAGCGACCTGAGACGCTGGAACCGCGGATTGATGGGCAGGCAAAGCATGTCGGCGCAATACCCTCGCAGCTCCGCAAGATGCTGCCGATCCAACGGATCGTCGATGAAGCATCCGAGATGCATGCGATAGCTGCGCGCCAGGTGCCGGAAAACGTTCCATGACCGGATCTTATCGCCTTTGTCAGGCGGATAAGGAATGCGATGCGCAAGGAAGAGCAGATCCGGCTTCGCCATCAGCCAAGTCCCCGCACGATCTGCGGTCCGAGCAAATTGGCCACCGGTAACGGCAGCTTCTTCCATGCGGCGATGAACAGCCGGTATTTCGGGTTGAGCGGGTTGTGGTCCGGGATCGTCGCGCCGGGAGCGAGCCGGTAACGGTAGTGCAGCTTCTCCGGCTCGAAGCCCCAATTGTGCTTGAATGCGAATGCGCCAGT
>Ga0070730_10003901_pt1 | contig 13240 bp, 16 predicted proteins | sample Coa_R1_3_FD_66447 | JGI IMG/M metagenome (GOLD analysis project Ga0070730, IMG submission 66447) | Surface soil microbial communities from Centralia Pennsylvania, which are recovering from an underground coalmine fire - Coalmine... | ecosystem: Environmental > Terrestrial > Soil > Unclassified ...
GGGCCGCGAACGCGGGCAGGTACCAGACGCCGTTCCACTTCGTCGCGCAGGCGCAGCCCAGGCACACGCCCGCCAGCAGCAGCGGCCAGCGGAACCCGAGCCGGGGCCCGTCGGTGTCCCCCCGGCCTGCCGCGGCCGCCAGGGCGCCCCTGGCCCGGTCCCGGTCGATCACCAGCAGGCCGAACGCGGCCAGCACCCAGAACATGACGAAGATGTCCAGGATCGCCGTGCGGCTCAGCACGAACTCCAGCCCGTCCAGGGCCAGCAGCAAGCCCGCGACGCAGCCGAGCAGCGTCGAGCGGGTCATCCGGCGCGCGATCCGGGCTGTCATCAAGATAGCCAGCGAGCCGGCCACGGCCACCGCGAACCGCCAGCCGAACGGGGTCAGCCCGAACAGCCACTCCCCGATCGCGATGAGCATCTTGCCGAGCGGCGGGTGGACCACGTACTCGCCCTTGGTGCCCTCCAGGAAGTGCGTGCTGCCCCGGGTGAGCAGCTCGTTGACGTTGCGGACATGGTCGATCTCGACGCCGTGCCTGAGGATCCCGTAGGCGTCGGGGACGTAGTAGGTCTCGTCGAAGAGCACGGCATGCGGGACGCCCAGCCGGTCGAAGCGCAGGAACGCGCCGAAAGCAGTCACCAGCAGCGGGCCGGCCCACCCCCAGAATGCGCTGCCCGGCATCGGCGGCACCAGCCGGCCGGGCAGCTCCGGACCGGGGGGCGTCGCACTCGGCACTTTGCCGATATTACGGGCCCGGGCGGGCCAGAAAGCGGATCCCGGATCGCCGGAACAACGCGTTACGGTACCGAATGGTCGCCTACCTCTGCAGTAGCTCGCGCAGCGCGGCCCGCACTCCCCTCGCGTGGATGGCCGTGAGAACCCGCGTGTAGTCCTCAGCAAACGCGCCGGACCCCGCGATGTCGCCGAACACTTGACGGTTCTCGATGAACGCGGTGGGTGCTGAATGCTGCGATCGAGCGACCGCCATGAGCTCTTCTCGGCGCGGGTCAACGACGTCGATGGGCTTGCCCTGCTCGTCGATGCCCTCGGCGTACCGTGCCCACGCCGCGACCACGGCGGCACACATCGGTGACCGGCCACCGACGGTGAGCCGTTCCTTGGCCACCGGTAGGAGGAACTTGGGAATGCGGCCGGATGTGTCGGCGCAGATCCGGGTCAGCGCGTCTTGGATGCTGGGGTTTGAGAATCGCTCAACCACGGTGCGGCCGTACTGATTCAGGTCGGTGCCCGGAATCGGCTGGAGCGTCGGAACGGCTTCTTCGTCGATGTAGCGGATCACGAGGCTCCGGATGTCGGGATCGCCCAGCGCTTCGTGTACGTAGGTGTATCCGAGCAGGTAGCCGAAGTAGCAGAGAGCTTGGTGTGTGCCGTTCGCGAGGCGGAGCTTCATGAGCTCGTATGGCTCAACGTCGTGCACGACCTCGACGCCGGCCTCCTCAAGTGCGGGACGGCCAGCGGCGAAGCTGTCCTCCATCACCCACTGATGGAACGGTTCGCAGGTCACGGGGGTGCCGTCGCGGTATCCGAAGGTCTGCGCGATGTAGTCGATGTCCGCTTCGACGGTGCATGGCGTGACGCGGTCGACCATGGAGTTCGGGAAGGTGAACTCCCGCTCCATCCAACTTGCCAGGTTTGAATCCTTGGCGTTCGCGAATCCGAGGAAGGCGGTCCGGGCAACACCCCCGTTGCCTGGGATGTTGTCGCAAGACAGGATCGTCAGCCCACCCGTACCTCTCTGCCTGCGGAGCTGGGCGGCTCGGAAGACGAGCCCGAAGACTGTCTGGCTTGGCGCTGCCGCACGCAGGTCCGCTTGTACGGCCGGTGTGCTCGCAAGGAACTCGCCCGTCGAGTCGCTGACGTCGTAGCCGCCTTCGGTGATCGTCAGACTGACGATGCGAGTGCCCGGGTGGGCAATCTGTTCGACGACGCGTCGCGGATCGTCCGGTGCGTAGAGGTACCCGTTGAGGGATCCGATGACGGTGTTTTCCTTTGTGCCGTCGGCTTCCTCGACCGTCAACGTGTAGAGGTAGTCCTGCGCGCGGAGGATGTCTCTGCTCTTGGAGTCGCTGGGCAGCACACCTACCCCGCAGATCGCCCAGTCCAGGGCGCCGTCGGCGCGCATGAGTCGATCCACGTACATCGCCTGATGTGACCGATGGAAGTGTCCGACACCGACGTGCGCGATCCCGCTTTGTTGTTGTGTGCGGTCGTACGTCGGTGCGCTCACCTCGGGAGCAAGCGCGTTCAGATTGGCGTTGTTGAGGTTCAACATGTGTCTGTTCAAACCTTCCTGCCTCATGGGCGCGGGGTTGACGGGCCACCGGTGGGGTTGGTCCGAGGTCGCTGGTTACGGGTCGGACTTGATTGCCCCCGTCGTGGCGTCTTGGGGGCGATGCTCACGTGTGTCTGGCCGACCCGGCTCGCCGCCCGCGAGCGTCTATACGTGGTGCGGAGTCCGCTTATTTGCTCGACTCCGGTCGACGCCAGTCCTGTAATCACCTTCAGCAGGGAGTCCGGCGTGAACGAGGAGGGCGGCTCGCCCGCCAGCAGCGTCTCCAAGGCCGGCCTCAACGCGCTGACCCGCCTGCCCGACGGGAACTGGCCAGGGATGGCATCCTGGTCAACGCGGTCTGCCCGGGCTGGCCCGCCAGCGAGGCCTATTCCCAGGGCCGGACCATCGTTCAGGCCGCCGCCAGCGTCATCTGGGCGGTCACGATCCCGAACGGCGGCCCCACCGGCACCTTCACCCGCGACGGCCAGCCCTTCCCCTGGTAGGACCATTTCCCCCTCGCTGGTGCGGGTCAGGCCGTCTCCAGCAGGCCGGTGATGGTGCCGAGCAGGCTTTCGGCGTCGAACTGTGAGGTTGCCGCGTCGCGGACGACCTTGCCGAGGCGCAGCACCACGACCCGGTCGGTCACCTGGAGTACGTGCGGCAGGGTGTGCGAGATGAAGATGACCCCGAGCCCCTGGTCCTTGGCGGCCCGGATCACCGAGAGCACCTCGACGGCCTGGCGGGCGCCGAGGTGGTTGGTCGGCTCGTCGAGGAGAATGACCTTGCGGGCCCAGGCGATGGCTCGTCCGATCGCGACGGCCTGACGCTGGCCCCCGGATAGCTGGGAGACGGTGCGCTTGGACGGGGGGACGGTGATGCCGACGCGCTCAAGGTCGGCCAGCGCTTCGCGTTCCATGTCCTTTTGGGCCAGGAATCCCAGCTTGCCCAGCAGTCCCGGCTTGGCCTTCTCGCGGCCGAGGAACACGTTCGAGCCGATGGTCAGGTCCTCCGCCAGACCGGCGTCCTGGTAGAGGGTCTCGACGCCTGCCTCGATGGTGTCGTGCGGCGATTTCCAGTGGCGTTCCACGCCGTCGAGCAGTAGCTGGCCCGCGTCCGGGTTATGGACGCCGGAGAGCACCTTGACCAGCGTGGACTTGCCGGCGCCGTTGTCGCCGACGAGGCCGAGGACCTCGCCCGGGTACAGCGACACGCTGACGTCGGACAGGGCGACGACGCCGCCGTAGTTCTTGTCGATGTGCCGCGCCTCGTACAGTGGCTGGCGCTCGCCGGTCATGACTGCCTCCGACCCAGCACGCGCAGGGCTTGCAGGCTGGCCGCGGCAGCGATGCAGATCGCGACGGCGACCTGGTTCCAGTTCGGCGAGACGTTGCTGATGATGAGCCCGCTTGTCACGACGGTCAGGATCAGCGCGCCGAGTATCGTGCCGGTCAGCCGTCCCACCCCGCCGAACAGGCTGACCCCGCCGATGACGACGGCGGCGATCGCGATGAGCTCGAACCCGTCGCCGGAGGTGGGGGCGCCGGCGCCGAGCCGTATGTAGAAGACCATTCCGGTCAGCCCGGCCAGCAGGCCGGACAGCACGTATACCGATGTCAGGTGTCGGCGCACGTTGATCCCGGCCGCGCGGGCGGCGAACGCATTCGACCCGACCGCGTACGTGTAGCGCCCGTACCGGCTCAGGTGCAGGTACAGCCAGCTGATCACCACGATGGCGAAGACCACCAGGAACATGTACGGGAAGGGCCCGATCTGGTCCGCGCCAATGCCCAGCGCCGCGCTGTCGGAGCCGATGGGCACCCCGCCGCTCAGGACGAGCGACAGGCCGGAGGCCGCGCCCAGTGTGGCCAGGGTGGCGACGAATGGCACCAGCCGGGCCCAGTTCATCAGGGCCGCATTGACCAGGCCAATCCCGATCCCGATCGCAGCGCAGATGATCGTGCCCACAATCAGCACGAGGGTCTCGCTCTGATGGGCGTTGATCAAGTCCCGCATCGCGAACGCGGCCACGACACCGGCGAACCCGCAGGTGGCGCCGACGGACAGATCAATACCGCCGGAGACGATCACGAAGGTCTCACCGACGGCCAGCAAGATCAGCGAGGCGAAGTTCGTCAGAAGGACAGCGATCTCCGGAGTCGAGACAAACACCGAGTCACGGAACGTGAAGTAGGCAACCAGGATGGCCAGGGCAACCAGCAGCAGGACGTGCTGGTTGGACAGGACGGACCGCAGCAAGCCAGGGGGCCGCTGGGCCGGCGCGGTATCCGCCGGCGCGGGATGTTCGGTGACGCTCGACATTGCCATGCTTCCCTTCTCGGCTCTGAAGAGGGGGGCGTCTGCCCCTGCGGCATACGGCCGGCGGGCGCCGTCGCTATCGTGCGCCCGCCGGCCGGGACGGCCTATGCGGTCGGGTAGGTGTACTTGGCGAGAACCGAGGCCGGGGTGCTCGGCGTCAGGACGATGTTCGGCAAGGTGACCAGGTGCTGGATGCCGGCCATGCTCTTGCCGGAGCGGAGGTACTTGACGACATCGGCAACGGCCATCTTGCCCTCTAGCCCCGGCTGCTGGGCGATCAGGGCCGCAAACACGTGCTTCTGCAGCAGGGCGACGTTGGTCGCGTACGCGTCGTAACCGACCAGGGCGATCTTGCCGACCAGGCCCCGGGACTGCAGGGCCGCCGATGCGCCGGTCGCGTTGGTGCCGTCGATGGCGAAGATGCCCTTCAAATTGGGGTACTTGGTCAGCCAGTTGTTGACGTTGGTGTTGGCGATGGCGGCCTGGGACTGCGAGTAAGCTTCCGACACGATCTTGATGCCGGGGTACTTCGCCGCGATCTCAGCCTTGAACCCGGCCAGCCGGGCGGTATCGGTCGTGGACGTGGCCGAGCTGGCCCCCACGACGACCTGGTAGGTATGGCCGGACGTGTAGTGCATGGCCGCGGCCATCGCGTCAGCAGCGGTGGCGCCCCCCTGCTGGTTGTTGCCGGTGATGAACGACAGGACCTTGGACAGGTCGTTCACGTGCGTGTCGACGTTGACCACCGGGATGCCCTGCCCGATGGCCCGGTTGACGGCCGGCTGCAGCGCGCTCGGGTCGGTCGGGGAGATGATCAGGGCGCTCGGGTGCCCGGCCAGCAGCTGGTCGACGATCGGGATCTGGGTGGACGGCGAGTAGAACGAGGGATTGCCCTGCCAGATGAGAGTGACACCCAGCGCCTTGGCCTCAGCCTCCGCGCCGATGTTCATGGCGATGAAGAAGGGGTCGGCCTCGGCGCCCATGTTGAACGCGATGGTGATGTTCTTCGATCCGCCCGAGGCCGGGGTGCTGGTTGAGGACGAGGGCGAGGAACTGCTGCAAGCGGCCAGCAGACCCGCCGAGGCAATCGCGAGCACGGCAATCCCCTGGCGAGCGCTCTTCGGTCTCGCCAATCGATGATGATCCATGGTGAAATTCCCTTCAGCCGGAACAGAGCACAGGCGCGCATGAGTCGATCCACGTACATCGCCTGATGTGACCGATGGAAGTGTCCGACACCGACGTGCGCGATCCCGCTTCGTCGCTGTGTGCGGTCGTACGTCGGTGCGCTCACCTCGGGAGCAAGCGCGTTGTTGAGGTTCAACATGTGGCTGTTACCTTCCGCGCAAGCGCTTGCGCGCCCTGCGTTGCCCGCGATCGTAACAGCAGGCAAGCGCTTGCGCAAGGGCTTGCGGGCGGTTATATTTCAACCAGATGACAGGGGCGGCGCGAGACCGAGGAGGCCGAGATCGCGTGGCAACCATGGCCGAGGTCGCACGGGTCGCAGGTGTTTCGACCACGACCGTTTCGCACGTATTGAACGGAACCCGGAAGGTCGCTCCTAAGACCGAGGCTGCCGTGCGCGAGGCCCTTGCCTCGACGGGCTACCGACACAACCTCGCGGCTCGAGCACTCGCCACCCAGTCGACAGACACCATCGGCCTGGCGATGTCTGTCGTTACAAACCCCTACTTCGCTGATCTTGTCCGCGATATCGAACGCAGGTTTCGCGCAGCTGGATACACGATGGTGCTCGCCGACACCAATGACGACCCCGCGGTGCAGAGCGATGTGCTGAACCATCTGCTGAGCCGACGGGTCAGCGGGTTGATCGTGAGTCCGCTCGAGGGGCACGCAGGCCTGACGGCGAGCTTTCGTGCGCTTCTTGACGAGAACTTCCCTATCGTCTTCCTCGATCGTCGCTCGCCGCTGCGAGCCGACCAGGTATTCTCCGAGTGCACTCAGTCCATCTCGACGCTCACCGCGCACCTGGCCGATCATGGCCACCGGCGGATCGCGTTCGTACAAGGCGCCCTCAGCTCTATGTCTGCTGTGGACCGTCTAGCCGGTTACCAGCAGACGGTGCGAGACCTCGGCTTGGACACCGACGACGACCTGGTGGTTCCCGGCGAATCAGACGAGGCCATTACCCAGGAGCGGGTCGAGCAACACCTCCGCGGACCGCACCCGGCCTCTGCCTTCGTCGTCTCGAACAACCAGATGACGATCGCGACGATGCGCGCGATCAGGCAGTGCAACCTCCGTGTACCGGAAGATGTTGCCATCGTCGGATACGACGACTTCGAATGGGCGGACCTTTTCGCGCCGCGGCTGACGGCCATGGCGCAGGACGCGGCCACGCTGGCATCCGCGACCGTTGATTTGCTACTTGCGCGGATTCAAAAGCCGACGAGGCGGCCCCGGACAGTGGTGGTGCCCACGTCGTTCCATCACCGCGATTCATGTGGCTGCAATCTGGCGAGCCCGTCCGCCTCAGGGCAGTCTGGATGATGACTGTTGCGTTTACCGTAGCCGAGTTGGCTGAAGACATCCGGCAAGCCGCTGCGGGCCGTCAGCGGCTCATCGTCGGCATAGTTGGAGCTCCTGGGGCAGGCAAGAGCACGCTCGCCGATCAGCTCGACGCCCTCCTTGGTTACGACGCCGTACTGGTCCCAATGGATGGATTCCACCTCTCGAACCGTGTCCTTGCAGACCTCGGACGACAGCAGCGCAAGGGTGCGCCAGACACGTTCGACGCGTGCGGCTATGTCGCGTTGCTACGGCGCCTCAGGCAACAAACGGACGACGTGGTCTACGCGCCGACGTTTCGGCGCGACCTTGAGGAACCAATCGCCGCCAGCGTAGCCGTTTCTCGCCAGACGCCGATCGTCATCACCGAAGGCAACTACCTCCTGCTCGACACGCAGCCATGGTCCGAAGTCCGTGAGGTCCTCGACCTGGCCTGGTTCCTGGAGGTCGACCACGACACGCGGATCGACCGGCTCGTCGCACGTCACCACGCGTACGGCAAGACCGTCCAAGCTGCGCGCGGCCGGGCAGAAGGTAGCGACGAACGCAACGCCGTCTTGATGCGCGATTCGCGCTACCGGGCGGACCGAATCGTATGCATCGATGCCGCTACGGGCCCAGAAGGCGCACACGGCTGATGGCTCCCCTCTCACCAGGTTCGACGAATCAAAGAAGAACGAGATGGGCACCGATACCAGCACTGCGCTTGCCGAGCTGCCGACAGTCGGCGTCTCGATCTGGCTCGACGACATCAGCCGTGACCGGCTGAACACCGGCAATCTGGCCGACCTCGTCGCGAACAAGCACGTCGTCGGCGTGACGAGCAACCGACGATCTTCCAGAAGGCCCTGGAGAAGGGCACCGCCAACGACGGCCAGGTCAAGGACCTGAAGGTCCGCGAGGTCGCCATCGACGCTGTCAACCGGTACCTGATGGCCTACGACATCGCTGGGTCTGCGACGTGCTGCGCCCGGTGCACGACCGCACCAACGGCGAGGACGGCCGGGTCTCCATCGACGTCGGCCCGCGACTGGCCGCCGAGACAGAGCGGACCATCGCCGAGGCCAGGGGCCTGTGGTGGCTGGTCGACCGGCCGAACGTCATGATCAAGATCCCGGCCACCGCCGTCGGCCTGCCGGCGATCACCGCAGCCATCGCCGCCGCGATCAGCGTGAACGTCACCCTGATCTTCGGCCTGGACCGCTACGACGCGGTCACGGACGCCTACGTGTCCGGTCTGGAGCAGGCCGCCGAAGCCGGCATCGACCTGTCGACGATCCGCCTCGTCGTCCTTGGACGATCAGCCCCGGCCCGCCGCGCCCCGGCAGGCAGTCGCAGCGCGGCCAGCCCATTGCTCTGCATGCCGACCCTAAGGTCACCCGGGCCTCCCTGGACCGGCACGCCACCTGCGTCGTCGCCGCCTGCGTCGCTGGCGCCACCCGGTAAAGCGAGCACTCATGCTGGCGGGGACCTAGCGGCTTCTTTCGCGGCCTCGTCACCGTACGCAGGAGCGGGCACGCTGTCGGCAGTGGTCACTACCGTGTCCGGCGTGAGCGACCAGAACCGGGACCTATACCGCTTCGAACTGGAGCCCGAGGTCCGCGATTGGCTGGACGGCCTCAGCGACAGCGACTTCAAACGGGTCGATGAGGTGTGCGGCATGCTCGCAGAGAAAGGCACCGGCCTTGGCGGCCCGTGGTCAGATCACCTGGACGGTGCCGTATGGGAACTGCGCGTCCGGCTTCACCAGGTGGCCGCCAGGGTAACGTATTGGTGCAGGCCCGACGGCACGATCGTGCTGCTCACAGTGTTCGGCAAGACCCGCCAGCATGACCAAAGGCAGATCGACCGGGCGGTCCGGGCGCAGCAAGCCTGCGAACGTGGCCACCGGGGACCCGCCGGCGCAGACCTACGGGAGGCAGGCGTGATGACCGGCTCCCACACCCGCTGGGCGCGGAACGAAGCCGATGCCGAGGACCCGGAGCGGATCGCGATCCGCGAAGCCTTGGCCTTCGGCAAAGCGGTCTATGACCGGCGGGTCGCGCTCGGCCTCAGCATCGCCGCCCTCGCCCAGCGCACCGGCATGACCGCCGACGAAATCGAGTGCATCGAAGAAGGCGGCACCGAACCCACCGTTTCGCTGCTGCGCCGACTAGCGGCCGCCCTCGACGCCGACGTCCGCCTCACCGCCGGCCACGACCTCGGCTCCGTCGGCTTCGAAACTCACGCCGCCTGACCGGCTGTCACCTAGCTCACCGCCACGCCTGCAAGTCAGGGCCTCGGCACAGGATGGCTCATTACAGAGCCTCTCCACGGCAGGGTGCGATCTGCGTCAGTCAGCTCACCGCTAAGCCTCTCGCGCCGGTGGTGCATATCAGGGCAATATGTGTGGATGGTGCCGAACCCTTCTGGGCCGTTGGCCACTTGACCGAGGTCCACGGCGGCGCCTTCCCCGGCTGGCTCGCCCCGGTGCAGCTGGCCGTGCTGCCGGTGACCGATGCCGAGTCGCCCCAGGCAGCCGGGTTCGCCCGCCTCGCCGAAGAGCAGGGCTGCGCGCTCAGGTCGCAGGCGCCGAACGCGGCGACCTGGGCAGCCGCATCCGCGACGCCAGGCTCGTTCCCCATCAGGCGATCATCGGCAAGCGGAAGCCACAGCCCACCAGGTGGCGCCCGGGCTGCGCTGCGGGCGACGGCTTCCGGCCCTGCATGTGGCCGCCGTGATCGCGGGAATCGCCGCACATCCTAACGTTGCGGCCGGTTTCGAGGATCGGGGGCCCTGTGCTGGCCTCCAATGCGTTCATGGATGCTCACGCTTGCGGGCCCGGATCCGGAAGGAGCAGCCGCTCGAAGCAGTCACCGATCCAGATTTCGAATCTGTCAGCCGACCAGCCTCGCCGACGGGTCAAGAAGGCGTAGGTGCCCGGGTTGGACAGGGCGGAATAGGTGTCCACGGCGTCCTCGACAGACAGCCCGGCCCGCAGCGGCCCGTTGCGAGCCAGCATGTCGATGAACGCCCGGTGCGTAAGGCGGCGGCGCTGGTCATCGCTGGCCACCAACTCCTCCAGGGTGCGGTCCGCGGCGACTGCCCCGGCGAGCACCCACTGCGCCGGGCTGGCGCCCTCCAGGATGGTACGGGCCAGGTGGGCGAGCAGCCGGATCTGGCGGCGCTGGTCGGTCTGGGCGGCGATGGCCCGGGCCGACTCGCGCTCGAGCAGCGGGACCGGTTCGTCGTCCCCGGCGATTGATACGTCGAGGTAGGCGGCGAGCAGGTTGCGCTTGCTGCCGAACCGCACATAGACGGTCTCCACGGCCACGTCGGCCGCCTCGGCGATCGCCTCCATGGTGGCGGCGGTATAGCCGCGCTCGGCAAACAGGCGGCCGGCGGCATCGAGGATGGCGCGCCGGGTCCGGGCCCTGCGCCGTGGCTGACGGTCCGGTTTTGGCTTCTTGACCGCGGTTCCCACAAGCTTTACAGTAGCACTGTAATAGTTGGGTATGACTGCAACAATGTGACCGCCTGCGTGCAGCCGCATCAAGGGGGGCCTGTACATGACCGGATGCCTGCGCCACATCAACCTGCTGAGGTGGAAGGACGGCACCACCCAGGCCGCCGTGGACGCGCTGGGCGGCGAACTGCAGCGGATGGCGCGTGAGATTCCCGAGGTCCGAACCCTGTCCTACGGCCCCGATCTTGGGCTGATGGACGGCAACGCGGACTTCATCATCCAAGAGGAGTTTGATGACGCCGGCGCCTTCCGCCGATACGCTGCGCATCCGGCTCACGAGCGGATGATTCGCGACTTCCTCCGGCCAATACTGGCAGCCCGTCACGCCATCCAGTTCATCGCTTCCGACCCTCCGCACGGCCTTTGATTCGTCGTCACACTGCTCCGACGGCAGCTCCTATCTCACCGCAACCCGGCAGGTGGTCCTGGACCCAACACCAGGGACTTTAGGTGTTGGTTGATTTGAATGGTGACCTGCGGGGTGCGGCCACCGAAATACTTGCCGCTGTCAGAAGAGGTGATCACCGCCCACTTGTCCGGCGAACTGGAGCTCGGCTTGTACCCGCTGCTGGATGGTGATCGTTGCCGTTGGCTGGCAACTGGCCGGCAGCCGATTTCGATGGCCCGGCGGTGATGCTGGATGCGCTGGCTTGCCTGAAGGCTGCCCGCACTGCCGGCGTCCGCTGCGCTAGAGGTTCCGCGGTCAGGGACAGGGGCGCACGCATGGGCCGGCCCACATCACGTTGATGTAGGCCGGCCCACCGACGAGGGACCGCTTGGAGCCCGTCAGCCGGAGGCGGTGAGCGTGGCGGTGAAGGTTGGAGTACCAGAACGTGCCCTTCGGCCCGACCACGACGGCAGGGTCGCCTGCCGACTCATACGGGCCGGGAGCGGCCGTGTCAGCCCGGACCAGCCCGGGCAGGAACCCAGCCGACCAGGTGGTGCCGCCGTCCGTCGACCGGTAGACACCGCCGGAGGAGTCATAGCGGTTCTCGCTGGGCTCATAGAGCCGGTAGTCGTTGGCCCCCGGCGACAAGCGTCGAGCAGTTGGCAGCGATCGTCGTTTCGTTTTGCGCGGTGTCCTTGCCAACCATCCCCCAGTTCGACCCGTCATCGCCTTTGGCTACATGGGCGACTACATCGCCAACGTCAGCAACGGGTCGCACCAGTACTTCGCCTGGGGCGACAACCGTGACACGGTGACCGATTTCCTGTACCCGAACGGGCGCAACGATCCCGACGTGTTCTTCGCCAAACAGTGACCGACTGCGTCTGACCGGCAGGCCCGCCGCCGGCGTGCTAGCAGGCCCGCCGCGCCGGTCAACGAGCCTCCGACCCCCAGCCAGACCCGATCCAACATCATCAGTCCTGGTGGCCAGCAGGCGAACGCCAATGGCCGCGTCGGAACGGCCGGCGTCTCCGCGCGTCCCTCTGTAGGCATGGGTCGATGACCGTCAAACTGGACCAGATCGTCCAGAAGCTGCTAGGGTGTTGTTGTACTGCTCAGTCCAGAAGATGGTGCCCCCATGAAGCAGATGGACAAGGACGTCTACGGTCCCTGGGCGCTCGTGACTGGCGCGTCTTCGGGTATCGGCGAGGAGTTCGCGCGCCAGGTGGCGGCGAACGGCATTAGCGTCGTCCTCCTGGCGCGGCGGGAGAAACGCCTGAAAGAGGTCATCGCCGAGCTCACAGCGCGATACGACGTTCAGACGCGCCTCGTCGCGGTCGACCTCGGCCGCGACGGAATCCTCGGCAGAGTCACCCAGGTGACCGACGAGCTCGACATCGGCTTTGTCGTCTCGAACGCCGGTGCCGACAATCCCGGCCCGTTCATCTCGCTCCCGTATGAACGGCTGCGGGAGATCGTCCAGCTCACCGTGCTCACGCACCTCGATCTCGCAGACCACTTCGGCCAGAGGCTCGCCAAACGCGGGCGCGGCGGGATCGTGCTCGTCTCGGCTGTGGCCGCGGCCGGAGGGCTGCCCTAGATGGCAAACGACAGCACGGCCAAGGCCTACCCGCTCAACCTCGGCGAGGCGCTCCACGTCGGGCTGCGCCAGGCAGCCGTTAACGTGACCGTTCTCGTGCCAGTACTCGTGAACACGCCTGTCGTCGCCCGCATCGGTTTCGACCGGATAGGGCTGCCGGCCGAGCCCATCTCGACCGAGCAGGCTGTCGACGAGGCGCTCACCTCGCTTCTGGCGAATCAGGTGACCACGATCACGCGCGCAGACATGACCGCAGCATTCGAAGGCGTGAAGGGAGCAGTGGTCGAGATGATCAAAGCGCGGCTCGCGGCGGCTCAGCCTGCGAACTGACGCTCTGGCCAAGTCCGTTGATCCAAGTCGCTAAAGTCATTTAAGGAGATCGGGTGAAGTACATGCTCCAGGTCCGCTTCAACGGCGCTGATGAAGTGATCCACAAGCTCCCCGCCGGTGAGCAAGAGAAGGTAACCGCCGAATTCATCGCGATCCGCGAGTCTTCGGGCGTGCTCGACGGCAACCAGCTCCAAGCCGCGAGCGCGGCGGTAACCGTCCGCGTGAATGGCGGGCAGACGCAGGTCACCGAGGGACCCGCCGTCGATGCCGGGGCCGAG
>Ga0070730_10003903_pt1 | contig 13236 bp, 22 predicted proteins | sample Coa_R1_3_FD_66447 | JGI IMG/M metagenome (GOLD analysis project Ga0070730, IMG submission 66447) | Surface soil microbial communities from Centralia Pennsylvania, which are recovering from an underground coalmine fire - Coalmine... | ecosystem: Environmental > Terrestrial > Soil > Unclassified ...
ATGCCGAGCTCCAGGCCGCGCCTGATCGCTTGCATCGCAGCGATCGGCGGGCCTGGGCTAGGCCGCCGCCGACAGCGCGGGATACTCCGACAGAACGTCCGGGGGAACATTCAGACCGGCGGCGAGAGCGCGGGCGATGACGCTCTTATGGGCGCAGTACCGGTCGACGGAGATGCTCGCTTGATTTTCCTCGTGGCGGGCCATCTGGTATGCGGCTTTGACCTTCTTCGGGACGCTCCGGGCCTTCAAGGCGCGGTCGGTCTCGTCCGGACGGTGCAGGCCTGCCGCCGCAAGCAGTTCGCGCTCAACGTTGCGTCGAAGTTGCTCTGCCTCTCGGGCCACCTTCATTAATCGCCAGAATTCGTCGTCCTCGGGTCGGATGGCCCGCGCCAGATACTCCGACCGGGTGTATTCGTGCGGTGCCTTGGTCATGGCGATGTCCTCTGAAGAAATCGGGGAGCGTCGCGAAGCCGGCGCTGTCGACCGGGTGGCCCTTGCCACATGGCTTTAGGTCGTCAAGGAACCGACGCCTTACGCATTGGCGCCAGTCGGGGCTCCGGTCGGTGCCAAGCCGCCGAAGGCCCACCGGTCCGTGAGGAAAGCGATCGCGCGGGCTTCCTCCGCGGTCTCGACGTGCTCCGCGCTGGGGCGACGGAAGGTGAAGTCGTCCATTGGGCAATAGCCGGCGCCGATGAGGAAGGCCACGGCCCCCACGCCTGCGGAAAAGTCGTTTTGCCCGGGTTCGCTTCCCCCGGGGCCAACCGCATGTGACATCAGGACCTCCCTATGATTTCAAAGCGCGCGAGCGCCTGCGACCGGCGCCGACGAGCGGGTCTGCGGGAACGCGTCAGACCGGCGTACCAGGATCGCGCGGCCTCGACGTCCCAGATGGTCAGGCAGCCGCGCGCGGCCGATAGTTCTCGATCGCCCGAGCCGGCCAGGGGGTAATTCCCATGGGGGCCAGGGCATCGGCCTGCCACAGGGCGAGGGCCTCGTCCTCCGGGATGACGGCCAGGGCCTGCAGCATCTGGTCATAATGCTCGCCGCTTTGGCGCGACGGGCGGTCCGCGTAGTCGTAGGTCCAATCGTGCGACTTCATCATCCGATGAATGGCCGCGTGACGGGTCCGGAGCTCCTCGAGATCGAACCCGGCGGTCGCGATCAGCAGGGCGGTCCGAGCGAGCTCTTCTTGCACCGCAAGAAGCCCCTCGACCTCGCCGTCGATAGCGCGCAGGCGCTCGATCTCGGGCGAGCCGCCGCTGACGATCTGCTTCGCGACCTGTGCCATAGCCCGGAAGGTGCCGTGCTGCATCAGCATCGCCCCGGCCAGGGGCAATATAACGCGCCCGGTGACGGGAGCGCTCGGCATGTCCCAGCTGAGATCGGTCCAGAGGTCCTTCCGGTCGTTTGACCGCCGCGGCCATTCGGTGAGGCTGTCCTGGGTGAGCGCGCCGAGATCCGCGCCGTCGTCGGCGACAATCCGTGCCTCCGGGGTTCCGTTCATCTCGATGCGCAGGACACGAATCACCAGCCGAGCGCCGTTCACCATCCCGCCATTCGGGCCCCGGAGGTCGATCGAGACCAGGCGAACGTCCGGCCCCGACAGAGCCTGGAGCGTCGCCTGGCGAAGCCCGACGCGCGCGTTCTTGAAAGCGGGCCGGATCTGATCCTGAGCGGCCTTCGCTGCGGTATGGCGCTCGTTGCTGAGGCGATACAGCGCCGAACCCAGCTTGGATGAGTCGGAGCGGAGCGCGGAAATCTGTTCGGCCCGGGAATTCGGCATCGCAACCTCCGTGGGGACCCAATCTGGGCCCAATCTCTGGTTCGGCGCCAAGATCGACAGCGCTCGCGAAGCCGGCGCTGTCGATCATGCGAACTGAACGCTCGCCGCCGGCACCCGCGCAACAACTAAAGCGGGTGGGCAATTGTTAGAGTGTCGAAAAACACCGGGAAAACAGCAACCATAAGGAGAGTATTCGGCAACAGGGCCGGAACAGCACCCCTCCCGAACGGGACACGGCCCGCTCTCGCCGCCCGGGTCACGGCATTATTTCGATCGTCCGATCAGGGCAGCGGAGCAAGACCGAAATGGCGGCACGCAACGCGGCAGGCGTCATCGCCGGGTTCGCATGAACGGCCTTCTCAGGTCCCGCCATGTCGTGTCTCCCTCGGTCGCGGCCCTTCTGATCATACCGCCCGGCTGGCCGGCGCGGTTACTCCGAGGCGGGTGTCTCTTCGGAACCGTGGGACCACGCCGCTTCCGCCAGCCGCTCGCGCGTTACGCCGGCCTTTGCAACTTCAGGAGCGCGAGCCCGACGGCCAGGGCCTCTGCGTCGCTGTTGACCGAGATGCCCGCAAGGCGCTCGCGCGTTACGCCGGCCTTCGCAAGCTGTTTCATCTGAAGGGACACCATCTGTTGGCTAGTGCCGACCTCCTGAGCGATCGACACTTGGGTGCGAGCAGGGTTTTTCACCATCGCGACTAAGACCTTAGTCCGCTCGGGCGTAAGTTCGGAAGGCGCACCTGGCGAGCGAGGTTTCGGGCCCCTCTTCTTCGGTATGCGGACCAACGGAGCCGCCGCGGTGATGAAATGGAGACCGACGACCGGCACGGACGTTCCATCTCCAATGTGAACAGCGACGCCCTTCCGAGTTGCCACCTTTGCGTTCACCCGCTTTGCGATCGGGGATGCGAGATACTGTGGGCCCTTGCCGACGACCCCATCGCTGTCGTCGATCAAGTAGAATGTGTCGTCTTGCTCTGCAGAGCGAAACAGGTGGACGAATTTGGCGCGAGGCCCGGCGGCCGCCGAGTGGCTCATCTGCTCGAGTACCTCGACTCGGAGTACCGGCGAGGCCTCGCCGCCTACCAGGTGCACGATGACTGCCTTGCCGACATCAACTTTGGTGCCGACGCGGGCAGCTTCAGCATGCGCCGCGTAGAGCGGCCCGTCGGAATTCGCGGCAACGCCCTCCCCGCACGGGGCATACAGCACCTGCCCAACCTGAGATGCGGCGAGCAGCCTACCGAGCGAACACTTCATTGCAGCCCCTCATCCTTGTGGCCGTGCTGGCGCGGCGCGACGGCCCGTGCTTCGGTCCTACATCGCGTACTACTCAGCCTCTCGTCTGCATGAATTTCGCGAGTTGGCGCTTTTTGTTGGCCCGCCCGGCGTCGATCGCCTCTTGGGAGACGAGCCCTTCGCGGACGGCCATGTCGACGATCTCCAGGAGGTCGCCGATCTCGAGGCCCAGCCGGTAGGCGTTGCTGTGCGGTTGACCGGGCTGGATCTCTTCCGGGCCGAACCGCAGCAGCTTCGTACCGCGCTGAATGACTTTCGGCGCCTGGCGGATGAACTCGGCGCAGAGGACGATTTCGGCGCACTCTTCGACCACGATCTCGGTGATTTCGCGCTCGCGCGCGGTCGCCGGCCCGGCCGGGCTGATAAAGCGATCTTCGGTCATCTCTGCCTCTTTGTCGGGGTCGAAGCGGACCTGGTTGCGGTCGGTGGTCGACCGGCGCGGGCGCCGATCACTCCGGCGGCAGCCGGAAGCGGAGAAGCCACGTGGGCCCGAACTGATTGCGGACGCCGCGAAGAATGGTGCCCTCGTCGATCCGGCCGCCCTGCCACATTTCCCCGAGCTTCGATTTCCAATACCGGCCGTGCTTCTTCGCAAAGGCCCGGAGGGCGTCGATCTGTTCCGCCGACGCTTCGACCTTCTTCGCCATGATGTACTCCTCTTGAGAACTCGACCGATAGAGATTCGTGCTCTTTATGCCAGGGCGCGCAGGGCCTTGAGCGTCGGCTTGCCCTTGCCGCCGATCTTCTGCCAAGCCGCAGTGACAGCCTCGCCTTCGTGCGCCCAGGTCGAGGCGCCTTCCAGGGTCTCTCGCACGCCGGCAAGGAAGCGGCCCAGTTTCGTCTTGTCGGAGCTCCACGGGTAGCGGCCGAGTTCCGCCTCGTAGGCCGCGAGAAAGTCTTGCTTCGCCATCGTCATGTCAATTCTCCGGTGTTTTCACGTGGCGAGGCCGCCGACGGTAGAGTTTTCGAGAGCGGACCACGCGCGCCCGAAATTTGGGCGTGCGCAGCTGCCGCGCGATCGGATTTCGCTTTGTCACGGGACCCTCCGGTGTTGCCGCTCGATCGGCCCTTGTCACGCCCGACGCCGCGCGTTGACGGGGCACGGACGGCACCCCACGCCCCGCCCGAACGGGATCAGTCGATCAGCTTTTCGCAGAAGAAAATCATCTTTTGGAACGTGGCGCCGTCCGGCAGTTTGCCAACACGACCGTCATCGTCCTCGAACGTGTTGCGTCCGGTGTCCTGGAATTCGAGCACGACCCGGAAAATTCCATCGGGCGTGCGATACACCTTGTTGTATTCCGCAAAGTTCGGCTTCGGTTCGCCGGCCATGGCCGCAAGGCGGCAACACAAAGGGTAAGCTTCATCAACTCTCACTCTGGCTTCGACCCGCATGGCAATGATCCTTGTCGAAACTGTTAAGCCGGCGCTTTTGATGATCAGCGCAGGTCGACCGCCTGGTAGGCGGGGGTGTTTTGGGCCATCGTCATCGCGATTTCCCCGGCCATCGTCTCCATGTCGACGAACAGGCTCTCCTGGTCGAGATTGCCTTCGGCGCACTGGTGCAGCAGGTCGTTGATGGCGTAGAGCGCCTCGGCATCAGTCGGCGCAACGATCGGCTGGTACGAGTAGGCCGGCGTATGGGCCAGATGCTTGTCCTGAGGATAGCGATGCAGCACCGCACGACGGTTGAGGTCGTAGAGGGCGGTGCCGAGGGCGTCCAAGTCGAGGGCCGTCGCCGTCATCAGGCCGCCGAAATGGATTGCGCGCTTGGAGATCGCAGAGACGACCACGTTCATCGTCTTCAGCGACACGATCATCGACGACATTTTCATCTCCGGGAAAGACGGGTGTATCAGCGAGCGCAGGGCGTGAAATCCGGGATCTCGACGCGCTTGCAATAACGACGGAGGCTGCCGGCGACCTCGGCGACGCACCCATCGCTCAGATCGGCCCAGATGCCGGTAACGACCACACGCGGGCGGGCGGCCGCCGCCATGTTGCGGACGATCCAGCCGGAGGCATCCGCGAGGTCTTCGGCGAACGCCGGGGCGAACAGCGTGCTGCCGCGCTCCCACAGCCGGGCGGACATTTCCGCCACCGCCAACCGCCCGGGCGTATCGCGCCATGCCAATTGGTCGGTGAAATCGCCCAGGAGCATGACCGTATCGCCCGGCCAGGTCGCGGCGAGCGCGGCGATGGCGGGTCGCGCGTCCATGGCATCCGGGACCGCTTCCAGAAACATTTCGTAGGGGCCGATGAGCGAACCGGGATGAACCATCACCAAGAGGTCGAGAGCCGGATCGACCTGGCGCGTCATGACCGGTTTCGTGAGAAGGGCGCCGGCCGGCCGGTTGGCGGCGCAAGGCGCTACATACTGCTCATGATGATCATGAAGCGCCGCTGGGTCGAACGGACGCGAGGGAAGGGTCATAGCCCTTGATCCGCGGCGATCTGGCGGTTGATGGCTTCCTCAAAGGGAAGGATATAGCCGTCGTCGGGATTGCCGAATCCGAGGGCTTCGATCTTGCGGTGCATCTGCGAACCGGTCCACCCGAGCAATTCGCGGAACGTCAGCCACTTGCCTTCCGGCCCGGCTTCCTTCGCCAGCTGGTAGGCGGCGACGATTTCGTCATCAATCCGCTGGGCCATTGCCCGCTCTCCTCGTCCGATGTCGGGTCGCACGCCGAACAGCCTCGGGAAACTGTCCGGCGTGCTCGATGTCGCCTGGTCACGGCGGTGACACCGCCTCCGTTCGCGGCGATCGCCACCTTGTCGTCTAGGCGGGCAGCCCTATTGGACGACGCGCCAGCTTCCGTCGGGCTGCAGGCAGGCGGTGCCGTAGACCGGTCGCGACGTCCCATTGACGACGCCGACGCTCTGGAATTCGCGGCAGGTCGATGCCTGGTAGGCGGAGGCCGGGCCATACTGAGGGTATCCGCCCGACGGCACGTAGTTCTGCTGGGGCACGTAGTTCTGCTGGGGCACGTAGGCCGGCGGCGGCACATAGACCGGCTGCGGGACGTAGACCTGCCGGTACTGAGGTACCGGGTAGGACGGGGCCGGGTAGGGCGCCGGATATTGCGGCTGGGCGTATTGGGGCTGGTAGCTGGGGACGTAGGACGGCTCATATGCCGGGGCGTTCCCGGGCATATTGTCGATCCGGTCGAGGGACTGTCCGACGCTGCGACCGCCGAGCAGCCCAATCACGGCGCCCGCCGCCGTCGCCGCGGCCTTGCCGGAGCCATGGCCGATCTGGTTGCCAAGAAGTCCGCCGAGGGCGCCGCCCAGGGCGGCCCCGCCGTAGGTGTTGTAGCTGGTCTGCGCCGCCGCAGGGTGCGGGAGCATGGTCAGCAGAGCGATCGCGAGGGTCGCCGCAGCGAATAGCCGGCGAGAGGTGTTTGCCATTTGGGTTCTCCATGGACTGAAAGGCTGCCCGACGCCATCCGCAGCGCACGCGAAGTCGGCGCTGTGGATAGCGGCCAGGTGCGCGATGTCCCGGCCGTTTCTCGATCGCCTCGGGGGGTCATCTCGTGGCCTGCTGGTAGTCGTCTGCGGGTCTCCCGGTGACCAGCCGGAGCATGTGGACGATCGGGAGGGAGACCAGGACCATTTCCGCTTTGCCGAGGATCTGGCCCGCCAGGTGCTCGAGGCTCCCGAACGCCAACTGGAGAAAGACCACGCTGTCGACGACGAGGCCGACCCCAGCAGCGACGGCGACCGCCGCGACCAGGCCGCGCTTTTGCAGAGGCGTGAAAATCACCGCGTCGACGACCTCGGAGAAGCCGAACGCCACCGCGCTCGCATAGACCAAGGGTTCGGGTGCGAGAGCCGCCGAGGCGATCGTCCCGGCAATTACGGCGCCCACCGAGACGGTGAGTCCCTGCAGTCGTTGCACGATGTCGCGAAGGACGAGGCCCGCGCCGGCGAGCAGCACCCCGCTGGGCGCCATCAGGCCGGGCGCCACGGGGATGAGACAGGGACCGTCCGGCTGGCAGAGCGTCCCGACATGTTGGAGCGTCCAGTTCGCCGCTGGAATGCACAAGCCGTAGAGGCACAGGGCCAGCAGCCCGGGGAGATTTTGCTTGAGACGCATGCTTGCTCCTTGGGTTTCAACGATCCATGCTGGTCGAAGAGCGTGTTCTTGGTCGCGGTCGCCCCATCCCCGAACGGGCATGAGGAGAAAGCGCCGCCGTTCTCTTCATCGGATGAGGGGAACCATTGTCGCGTGAGGCGAAAGCCCCTATATTCTCCTCAAGGAGTGAGGGGAATGTATGTTTGGGAACGAAGCGAATGGCCGTCGTTTCGCTGGCAGCACAGCCAATTGCTCGATGCGCTGGGTAGCGCGCGACTGAAGCAAGGCCGGCTGCTCGGAGGAATGGCTCAGCTGGGCTTCGGCCTGAAGCTCGAAGCCCAGCTTCAGGCGCTCACCGAGGACGTCCTCAAAAGCTCCGAGATCGAGGGCGAGGTGCTCGACCGCGATAGCGTTCGATCCTCGATCGCGCGGCGTCTGGGCGTTCCGGAGGCCGCTCTGGCGCCGGCTGACCGCCGAACGGAAGGCGTGGTCGAGATGATGCTCGACGCGACCGAGCGATTCGACGTGCCGCTCACGGCAGACCGCCTGTTCGGTTGGCAGGCATCGCTGTTTCCGACCGGCTATTCCGGACTGCACCCCGTGCGGACAGGGGCCTGGCGCGACGACAGCCATGGGCCGATGCAGGTCGTGTCGGGTCAAATCGGTCGGCAGCGGGTGCATTATGAAGCGCCGCCCGCCGGCCGGGTGCCGGGCGAAATGGCTCGGTTTCTCGAATGGTTCAACGAGAAGAGCCAGACCGACGGTCTGTTGCGGGCGGGCGTTGCTCATCTGTGGTTCGTCACCATCCATCCGTTCGAGGACGGTAACGGCCGCATCGCGCGCGCGATCGCCGACCAGGCGCTGGCTCAATCCGAAGGATCGGGGCAACGGTTCTACAGCATGTCGAGCCAGATCCGGAAAGAGCGGAGCCAGTATTACGACATGCTGGAACGAACGCAGAAGGCGGACCTGGACATCACCGACTGGCTGGTCTGGTTCTTCGGTTGCTTTTCGCGGGCGCTCGATGGAGCCGAGGAGGCTTGCTCGAACGTGCTGCGGAAGGCGGATTTCTGGCGGACGTATGCCCGTGAGCCGTTCACCGAGAGGCAGAAGAAGGTCCTCAACCGGTTTATCGATGGTCTCGACGGCAAGCTCACGGCCAAACGCTGGGCGGCGATCGGCAATTGTTCGGTGCCCACCGCCCAGCGCGATATCAACGATCTGCTCGACCGGCGGATCCTCGTGCGCAATCCGGGCGGCAGCAAGAACACCAGCTACGAGCTCGCCGGCTTGTAGGCTTGGCCGCCGGTCGTTGCCTGAGGCGCGACCGACGGCAACGGGTGGACGGCGGTTCGGGCTCCGGTTTTCCATTTCCGGCCGCCGACCTCGTGTCTGTAGCCGTTCTTCGTCTTGATCAGGATGGCGTAGGGCCGTTGGGCATCGTCCGGGTTGAAGACGAAGCGGTCGCCCTCAGCGAGGTGCTTGAACATGGTCCCAGTGCCGCACAGCGCGGCATCTAGATCCCGATCGTTGATCGTGGTCATGATAGGTCGCTTCTCCAGGGGCGAGAGGACGAACGGTGGGGGCGCCTGCCGGACATCCAGTCAGATCGGGCCCCGCGAGGCGGCCTAACTGACGGGACTGGCGCTATGGTCCAGGGCCGATCTGGCGAGATCGGGATCGCGAGTGAATGGTTCGACGGCCGCGATGGGATCGCGTCCGTCGCGGATGGCGAGAATGGCCGCCATGACCGGGTGCCCGTGGCAGAGCGCCGGCGCGCAATAGCAGGCGACGCCGGTCTTGCCCTCGCTGACGGTCCTCAGCCACTCCTGAAACCCCGGTCGCGCGAGCTTGCGTGTAAACGCGACGGAGAAGCTGCGCACGACGTCGACCCTGGTGCCATCCCGTCCGCCATCGCTGGTCATGATGAACGGGTTGCCCAGCGTCGGCCTGAGATCCCCGGGGAACCGAAGATTGCCGTGGCGAGATATGTCGATCACGGTGGGCGGGAGATTGCCACGACCGAGTGTCTTCTTGTTCAGCACATGCATGTGGCGCATCCCCACTCGGTCGAGTTGGACAGGGCGCTGTCCGCGGTTATTGGAAGATACCGATGGCGACCAGCACGACCAAAGCAACCACCGCCACCCGCTCGGCGATCGCGGTGCAAAGGACGACGTTAGAAATGAAGCGGGACGGGGTCTCGTCTCGCCGGCCGGCATTGGCCGCGGCGAAGCCGTTGCGCAGGGTCGGAGCGAGCGTGTTCTCGTGAAGCATATGAGCCTCCATCTGTTCGAATTGGGTGTTCGATCGACGTGCCGGCGGCCGCCCTATTTACGATCTAATGACGGTTGCCGGCTGTTGCACATCCGAGTGCCGAGAGGCAGATCGAGGACCGCGTCAGAGGTCGAGATAACGGGCGACCGCTCGTGCGATGGCCCAGGCGTTCTCGGTGCTGTACATTTTCGCGCACGCGAGCAGCCGATGCGTGCTCGTCCCGCCGGAGTGCGAAATCGTCGCGATGTGGACGTAGTAGCCCTCGTTCGACCCCCGAACGGGATAGCAGACCAACCAGCGATAGGAATCGAGGACCTGGGGCTGGCGGTCATAGCGGGCGAGGTTGGTGAAGTCGCTCTCTTCCGCTTCGATGCCATCGGTCTTCATCCGCGTGTTGATCTCGCTGATGATGTCGTCGATGGGCCGGTTTTCGATCTGAATGGTCGACATAGCTCTCGCTCCTATTGGTCGTGCGCGCGGCGCAGCGTGCGACAGCCAGTGGCTGACGCCCGCCCGCGCCTGTGGTCGCGTGGATCCTTGGTTCAGATGTCGAGGTAGCGCGCGACGGCCCGCGCGATCGCCCAGGCATTATCGGCGCTGTAGGTCTTCGCCAACGAGATGACCCGATGACGTTGAGCGCTCGCGTCACCGAAATGCGAGATCGTCGCGAGGTGCACGTAGTGCCCCTCCGAGCCCCCGCGAACGGGATAGCAGACGATCGAGCGAAGGTAGGAATCGAGGACCTTGGGCCCGCCGTCGAGGTCAGACCGATCCCCGAAGCCATATTCCTCGGGCTCGATGCCATCGCCTTTCAGTCGGTCGTTGATTTCCTGGGCGATCTCCGAAATGCGCCTGCCTTCGAACTGAATGGTCGACATGCCTCTCTCCTCTTGGTCGTGCGCGTGGCGCCGTCGGCGATAGCCGGCGGCACGCGAGCGGCCCTGGCACGCACACCATGACAAGAGCCGGGCCGCCGAAGCGGCCCGGTGCAATGGTCAGTCTTGTTCGGTTGCCGATCGGTCAAGCCGCGGCGGGCAACGCCTCACGGCTGTAGGTGCCGATCGGGTAGAACTGTCGCGAGAAGCCGCTATAGGCGAAGAGGACGTTGTGATCGGGGCCCTCGATCATCACGGTGAAGTTCTTCCGGTATTCCAGCACGGTGTCCACACCGAAGCGGGCTTTGACCGAATTGAGGAAGGCCCGGGTGTCAGCCCTCGTGTTGAGCCGATTGCTCACGGCGATGAAGGCCTCTCTCATCGCCGAATATTCTTCCTTCGTCAGCATCAGAGGCTCCCTTCGGATCAGATGCGGACCACCGCCGCGCCGCCCGGGCGAGCTTGATCGCCCGCCGAACGTGCTGCCGTGGCTGTCGGAGATGCGAAACGGTGAAGCTGTCCGGCGTTAGGCCGAGCGCGATACCTCGTCGTCCGACTGGCCGGTGGGCCAGCCGTAAAACTCACAGATCCCGCCCAGAGCCTCGGCCGGCGACGAGTAGACACCCCTGTGGGTCGCTTCCGCTTCCGGGTCGACCAGGTTCAGCGGGTCCGTGACGGTCATGACGTAGAATGCGCCCTGCCGGCCGGTGACGATGCTGAACTCGTCACGGTCCGGCGTCGCGACGACTATCGTGTTGTCGCTCGTCAGAACGATGCCGGCCGGCGCGTCGCCCGTGCAGTTCGCATCGATAAATCGCAGGACGATCTCGTCCGGGTCGTCGATGTAGAACGAGCGCAAGAGGGCCGGAGTCTCGTCGGGGACCGCGGAATTCGGCGTGGCGGAAATTTCCACACGGGTGAGGAGCAAATCATTGCCCGTCAGACCCTGCAACGCTCCCAGTTCCAGGGTGGTGAGCGGACGGGGCCAAGCGTAGTCCCTGATGGCCGCGACGAGCCGGTCTTCGTGTTCCGGAATCTCGAAGGCGATATCACGTCCGTGTATGCCGATGAAATCCCGGACGAGGTCGAGCGCCTGCTGCTGCTCGTCGATGGTGTCGGCGAGTTCGATCGAGTCGGCGCCGCTCGGATCGATGACACCGCCTTCGGCCAAGGAGAGCGCGATTTTGATCGCGTTCAGGGGAAGCGTGGGGTCGACGCTACGGTCCGCGATCAGCGCCTCTGCCGGCCAGTCGCCAGCCCGGGTCGAGAGGTTGAGCAGATCGATCCGCGCGGCCTGTTTGGTGACGAGGTCGTGCAGCGTGTCGAGCGCGATCTGTTGCCAGTGGCGTTGGCCCTCAAGCCCAGCATCACCATGGGCGACGTCATCGGGGCTGATCTGGTTGGCCGTCGCGAGCTCGTGGATCAGGGTGAGCGCGGCGCTCCAGGACATGGCGTCCATCTTGGCGCCCCTGGAATCGGTGTATTTGTCGTCCTCACCGGTCCCGCCGGCGGCGCTCCAGGACATGGCGTTCATCCTGGCGCCCCTGGAATCGGTGTATTTGTCGTCCTCACCGGTCCCGCCGCCGGTTTCGATGTCAGCCATGAGCTGCTTGATCCAGGCATCCTTGGTCCTCGCGGTCAGAAAACCTGCGAGGGAGGATAGGAGGCGGCTCCGCCGACTACCAGTGACGGCGTCCTTCGCCACGTCCAGGGTGCCGTTCAGCATGTCGCAGACGGCCTCAGCTACCGCCTTGGCCCGGACGTCTTCCTCGACGTCGACGTTCTCGATGGTCGAGAAGATGGCGAGGATGGCATGCTGCCGGTCGCCGGTGAGGATCAGATAAGGGGTCTGGGCGGCGTCGTGCGGCTGAACGATGAGGGGCTTCATCGCTATCTCCATGGCGGTGAATGAAATAGGGGCCGTCGGCGCGTGGGGCGAGTCAGATAGCCGGCCACGTCACGCCAAGGCGGACGCGGCCGGCTATAGGGGCGCCCCGGTGGTGTTTTCGAGGGCCTCGGGCGCAAACATGTGGATCAGAGCCTGGAGGCGGGCGCTGACTGTGTCGACCATCAGTAGCGCCGGCGCATCCGAAATCCGGCTCTTGTTCGCGCGCGAGGCCCGCCTGTGGCTGCTCGTCGATGGTATCGGCGAGTTGGAACATCAGGGGACAAGGAAAATCTCCCCGATCGTGCAGCGAGGCCGGCCCCGCCTCCTACATCCGCCCCTTTGTGTCCAGGTCGAGGTCCTTGATTTCCAACTGGATCAGGCCCCTCATCGGTGCGGTGATCGATGCGCTGATGTGATGTCCATTTTGAGCGATGCACTGGCTGTCGGTCTTCTGGTTGCTCGCAGCCTCAGTCGTCTTCATGGACGCACACGGCCACGTCTTGACGAATTCCTGCACGACCGGGATTGTCGGGTCGATCGGGCCGTCAGATGCTTGCCCAGAGACCGGTGCGGTCGCGGCGATCGTATAAACCAACTGCGATCCATCGGTCGCTTTCCAGGCACTCAGATACACAGGCGTGTTGTCGCTCTTGAGCTTACACGCAGAACTAAGCTGTCTGTTGCGGGTCCCCGCGGCGGATGAGACCGACGCTGCACTGGTCCCCACAGGGCCGCAGATCGCATCCGCGTTGTTTCGGGCGTCCTCGATCGTGGCGCCAAGCTTGAACCCGTGGAATTCGGAGGGAGCTGCTTCGGCGGAGCATGCCGGCAGGATAAGCGATACGGTGAGGGCGAGAAACCTGTGGATGGTACGCATGAGAACCTCGAAAGAGCAGAGGGGCGTTCACTGGACGCTGAAGGTATGGAAGACAGACGCTTCGACCGGATCTGTATTACCAGCCAAAGGTTAATATCAACTGGCCGCCGGGCGCCCGCAAATAGCGGGTGCGCCTGGCGGTCGTTGGATAACAGGCTCCAT
>Ga0070730_10003904_pt1 | contig 13228 bp, 12 predicted proteins | sample Coa_R1_3_FD_66447 | JGI IMG/M metagenome (GOLD analysis project Ga0070730, IMG submission 66447) | Surface soil microbial communities from Centralia Pennsylvania, which are recovering from an underground coalmine fire - Coalmine... | ecosystem: Environmental > Terrestrial > Soil > Unclassified ...
AGTTGAGCGCCATCTCAGGAAGGTGGTCGAGCCTGACTGGTCGGAGGAGGACGTGAAGGACGAAGTGGACAAGGTCCTGGCTGAATGGGAGGATGACGAGTACGACGACGATGACGAAGACGATGAGGACCTCGACGACGAGGAGGATGACCCCGTCAACAAGTAATCCCAGGTTCGTGGCCTGGAATCCGGGGATCGAAACCCCGGATTCTGAGCACGAAATCCCGGGATTTCAGGGTCAGAATCACCATGGCTGATCAGGCACTCCAGTTTCCGGGTGGGCAATCGGGCGACTCCCAGAAGGTCGCCACCACACCCGACAGGCTTCTAACCGCGAAAGAGGTGGCCGCATACGTCGGCGTGAATGTGAAGCGCGTCTACGAGCTTGGTATCCCCGCGGTGCATATCTCCCAAAGGAGTTTGCGCTGGCGGCATAGCGATGTTCTGCGCTGGATCGACGAAAGGAGAGACCCACAATGAGTGTCGTGAAGAGGGGGAATGTGCTCCATCTGGAGATCAGGTGGCGCGGGTACCCCAGAATCCGCATGTCAACGGGCACCACCCTGAAGGCCAGGGCGAAGGCAATGGAGCGGACCGTGTATGCCCTCAGGAACGCCGGGCGTCGGGACTTGCTTCAGCTTCTGGCGGATGGTCGTGTCGAGCTGCAGGAACTGCATGACGCCTACGAGAAGCGGGGCAACGAAATCGAGCAGCTGGCCGCCAAGGCCGAGAGCCCGGAGCTGGGGCCGCTGGTGGACCAGTGGTTCGCCTGGCTTGAGTCTGCCAACGGCGTCAGCCCCCGCACGCGGCGGCGGTATGCCCCGAACACCATTTACCGGTACCGGGAGAGTTGGGCCAAACTTTTCTCGCTGCTCCCTAAGGGCCGCGCTGCACGCATTAGCGACCTGACAAAGGGGTTCATGAGCGACTACCGGAAGAACCGTATCGCGGCCGGGTCCGGTCCGGGCACGGTAAACCGTGATCTCACCGCCCTGCAGGCCTTCATGTCCTGGTGCGTGGAGGACCAGAACATGGCCGTGGCGCGGCCCCAGGTCCGACGGGAACGTGAGCCCGCGGGCCGGGAACGGTGGTTATCGGCCGAGGAGTTCGGTGGCCTGCAGCGGGTCTGCCCGGCAGAATGGTGGCCCGTGATCGCCACGCTGGTCTTCACTGGGCTACGGGTGGGGGAGGCGCAGGGACTGGTGGGCGAAGACGTCCACCTGGCCGAGCGCCGCATTTCGATTCACGAGGGGAACCGACACGTGAAGACTCCGTCGTCGGTGCGGGACGTGCCGATTCCGGAGCCACTGGCTGAGATCTTGGGCGAACACTTCGTCGGTCATCCAGCGGGACCAGCAGACCCGGTCTTTCCGCCGCCAATGTCGGACTATCGCGCGCTTCGCCGCGTCTGGCGTCGTATCTGCCGCGCTGCGGGCATCCGCGGGGCCACACTGCACGATTGCCGCCACACGTTCGGGGTGCACTGCGCACAGGCAGGGGTGCCGATCGTGCGGCTGCAGAAGCTGCTGGGGCACTCGACGCCGGCGATGGCGTTGCGGTACATGAAGCACGCTCCGGAAGCCTATTTCGCCGAGGACGCCGCAAAGGTGGCGGCGAGTCTCACCGGGGTGCTGGACAGGGAACGCGAGGCGCGCGCCGCATCGGCGCGTGCGGGGCTGAAACGGGCATGAAGTTGAAAAAGAGTACCCACAGAACTACCCACAATGATTTTGCCCCGAACTTCATAGTGATTGGGTGGGTTGAGAAAGTGGCGTATTCTAGGCAGTATTGACGCCCACGGCGCCGTAGCCAAGTGGTAAGGCAGAGGTCTGCAAAACCTCCATTCATCGGTTCGATTCCGATCGGCGCCTCTCTGGACTCAGGGACGGGCAGTCGAGGGGGCGGCGGGAACGCGCCCCCTCGTAGCTTGCGCTCGAACCGGCCTTACCGACCCGGGGGCGGTCCCGGCGGTCCCATGATGATGAACCCGTTGGCTTTCGCGATCGGCGCGAGCTTCGCGACGTCGGGCGGGGGTCCATCGTGATGGGGCGGGAGCACGCGCGCCGGCGCGGGCTGTCCCACCGTACGCATGAAGCCCTCGAACTGCATGGGCGAAAACCCGACCAGGGCACGGGTCACGGGTGCCGAGCCATAGAAGGTGTGGGGCACGGCCTTGGGGCCGAAGGCGAAGCCGCCCGACGTCAGATCGAACTTGGTGTCGCCGACCCAGAAGGTGAGGGCGCCATCGAGGACGTAGAACCACTCGTCCTCCTCGGGGTGCACATGCCACGGGGAACCGAGCCCCTCGGGCACCAGGATCTCGAGCATCCCGAATCGCCCATCGGTGTCCGCCTTGCCGACCTTGACCGTTTGGAGCATGCCCAGGAGCCAGAAGGCTTCGCCTTCGTCACGGGCCAGGGCGTACCCTTCCACGCTGCGCGCTTCCGCCATCGTCGCCATGTGACCTCCGTCCTGCGGGTGAGTGTGGCCTAACAATTGTCCAACCGATTATTGTTGCAACAGATATATGCCGGCCGAACGCGCTCGCGACAGCGCGTCCTGCAGGTGGTCAGGGATAGGTGCCCATGCCGTCGAGCAACTCGGCCAAGACCTTGGACAGCTGCCGGAGCTTTCGGGCCCCCACGTGGCCGATGAGCGCGCGCGGCATCCGCAGGGAGTGCGGCTCCAGCACGCGTAGCACCTCGAGACCCTTGCTCGTGATCTCGACCTCGACCACGCGGCGGTCTCGTTCGCTCCGAGTCCGCTTCACGAGACCCCGGGCGTCGAGCCGGTCCACGAGGCGGGTGATGTCCGGCTCACGGGCAATGGTTCGTTCTCCGATCTCGCCGGCGGTGAGCGATTTCGGGTGACTCCCCCGGAGAATGCGGAGCACGTTGTACTGGCTGGTGGTCAGATCGGCCTCGGACTTGAGGAAGCGCTCCCAGGGCGCCAGCATGCGGGCCGCGACCATCCGGATGCCGAGCATCGCCTCCTGCTCCGGGGAGCTGAAGGCCCGCCGCTGCTTGATTTGCTGACCCAGACTGGTGGACATGAAGAGAAATTGATTGTTGCAACTAATATTGTCAAGACGGATATCCAGGCCCGGCGCCACGGGGGCCAAAGCCAAGGGGGGCGCCCCTGCGACTACCTCTCCGTAGCTGTACGCCCGTGAAACGCTCCCCCACGGCCTGACGCTTCTGTAACCGCTCGCTGACGCTCCCAAGGGGACCGTACGGCGTCCCGCCGGTTACAGTCAGGCATGAACACTCGACCCCTGGCTGTCATCGCCCTCGTGGCTGCGCTCGGCTCCTGCAAGTCGTCCATGGCGAACCTGCCGCCCGCCGGCGCCGTGATCACGATCGCCGACTACGCGTTTTCACCCGAAACCACCACCGTCAAATCCGGCACGATCGTCGAATGGGACAATCAGGGCCCGTCGACGCACACCGTCACCAGTGACTCCACGCTCTGGACCAGCGCCACCCTCGGTCCCCCGGGTGGCGGAGGAGGGTATGGCGGCTCCACCGCGGGCGGCACCTTCCGTTTCACGTTCACCGCCACCGGCACGTTTGCGTATCACTGCTCGATTCATTCTCAGATGCATGGTGTCGTCGTCGTCACACCCTGACGGCCCTGAAAACGGAAAGCCAGCCAACCCAGCGTCCACTCGCATGGACTGGATTGACTGGCTGGCCGGGATGTCTTGACGGCATCCGCGACCTCGCGTCCGGTAACGGACAATAGGCCGCGTGACGTCACTCTTCGCACCACCTTCGCGCCCAATCGCCGGGCGCCCGCGACGAACGGCGGCTACTTCGCCGCCAGTTGCCTCAGCACGTACTCGAGAATCCCGCCATGCCGGTAGTACTGCAGCTCCTGCGGCGTATCGATGCGCACGGTCACCTTGAACGATTTGGTGCCGCTCTCGCTCCGCGCGGTCACGGTCAGCGTCTTGCCCTTCGGGAACCCCTCGACCAGGACGTCGGTCACGCCCGCGAAATCGAACGTCTCCTTGCCGGTGAGCCCCAGAGACTCCGCCGACTCACCCGCGGCGAACTGCAACGGGAGAATCCCCATCCCCACGAGGTTCGACCGGTGAATGCGCTCGTAACTCTGCGCGATCACCACGCGGACTCCCAGGAGACGCGGCCCCTTGGCGGCCCAGTCTCGTGACGAACCCGAGCCGTACTCCTTGCCGGCGAGGACCAGGAGGGGCGTCTTCTCCGCTTGATACTTGAGCGACGCGTCGTAGATCGACATCGGCGCGCCGTCGGGCAAATGCACCGTGAAGGGCCCCTCCGTTTCGGGCGCCAGCTTGTTCTTGAGGCGGACGTTCGCGAACGTGCCGCGTACCATCACCTCGTGGTTGCCCCGGCGCGAGCCATACGAATTGAAGTCCGCGGGCTGGACACCGTGGGAAATGAGATACTGCCCGGCGGGACTCGTCTTCCTGATCGACCCGGCGGGAGAGATGTGGTCGGTCGTGATGCTGTCGGCCAATACGGCCAGCACGCGGGCGTTCTTGATGTCCGAGATCGGGCCGGGCTGAGCGGGCATGCCGTCGAAATAGGGCGCCTGCCGGATATAGGTCGACTCCTTTTCCCACACGAAGCGCTCCCCGTCGGGGACCGGAAGTCCCTGCCACCGCGCGTCCCCCGCGAACACCTCGCTGTACTCCTTGTGGAACATCGACGATTGCACCGACTGCCGCACCACGCTGGCCACTTCCTGCGCACTAGGCCAGATGTCCTTCAGGTAGACGGGCAAGCCGTCCTTCCCCTTGCCCAGCGCGTCCTTCTCGAAGTCGAAGTCGATCCGCCCGGCCAGCGCGAACGCGACGACGAGCGGCGGCGAGGCGAGATAGTTGGCGCGGACCTCCTGCTGAATCCGCCCCTCGAAGTTCCGGTTCCCCGAAAGCACGGCGCAGGTCACGAGCTCACCTTCCGTGATCGCCGCCGTGACTTCTTCGGGCAGGGGGCCGGAATTCCCGATGCACGTGGTGCAACCGTAACCCACCAGGTTGAAGCGAAGCTGGTCCAGGAATGGCGTCAGCCCCGCGTGGCCGAGGTAGTCGGTGACGACCTTGGATCCGGGGGCGAGGCTGGTCTTCACCCACGCCTTGCTCATCAAGCCTTTTTCGACGGCTTTCTTGGCCAGCAAGCCCGCCGCCACCATCACCGAAGGATTCGACGTGTTGGTGCAGCTCGTGATCGCCGCGATGACTACCGAGCCATGACGGAGCTGACAGGCCTCGCCGTTGATCGTGAGGTCGACGTGCGTCTTCCGGGCGGGCGGAGTCGCGACCGCGGTCCCGCCACCCTCGCCTTCCCAGCGGCCGGTAGGCGCCGGAGCCGCGGACGGCTTGATGAGCGAGGGCAAGGCGGCCGCAAATCCCTTGGCGACATCATGCAGGGCCACCCGGTCTTGCGGACGGCGCGGTCCGGCGAGGCTCGGTTCTACGGTTCCCAGATCGAGGGAGAGCGTGTCTGAGAACTTGGGCTCCGGTGAGTCGGGGGTGAGGAAGAGCCCCTGTTCTTTCGTGTACGCTTCGACGAGGGCCACCTGGTCTTTCGGCCGCCCGGTGAACTCGAGGTACTTGAGGGTCTCGGCGTCCACCGGAAAAATGCCGCATGTGGCGCCATACTCGGGTGCCATGTTGCCGATCGTCGCGCGATCCGCGAGGGGCAGGTTCGCCACGCCGGGGCCATAGAACTCCACGAATTTCCCGACGACCCCCTTCTTCCGAAGCATTTCGGTGACCGTCAGCACCAGGTCCGTCGCCGTCGTGCCCTCGCGCAGCCTTCCGGACAGCCGGAAGCCCACGACCTGAGGAATCAGCATGGAGATGGGCTGGCCCAGCAGGGCGGCTTCGGCCTCGATGCCGCCCACGCCCCAGCCCAGCACGCCGAGTCCGTTGATCATCGTGGTGTGCGAGTCGGTACCGACGACGGTGTCCGGATACGCGAGTGGTTCGTTGCCGCCACCCGTGAACACGACCCGGGCGAGGTACTCGAGGTTCACCTGGTGCACGATCCCCGTATCGGGTGGGACGACCCGGAATCCGCGGAAGGTCTTCTGGGCCCAGCGCAGCAGCGCGTAGCGCTCGCGATTCCGCTGGAACTCGAGCTCGGCGTTGGCCTGGAACGCCGTGGGCGTCCCGAACTGATCCACGATCACCGAATGGTCGATCACCAGCTCGGCGGGGAGCAGCGGATTGATCTTCTTGGGGTCGCCACCCATCCGGGACATGGCGTCGCGCATCGCCGCCAGGTCCACCACCGCGGGGACGCCGGTGAAGTCCTGCAGGAGCACCCGGGCCGGCATGAACGCGATCTCTTCATCGGGGATCTGCGCAGGGTCCCATTTGGTGAGCTTCTCGACGTCCTGCGCGCGGACGGTCCGGCCATCTTCCAAGCGGAGGAGGTTCTCGAGGAGGATCTTGAGCGAGTAGGGGAGCCGGGAGACCGGCAGGCTCTTCTTCTCGAGGGCCTCGAGCTTGTGAATGGTGAAACGCTTCCCGCCCACCGCGAGGGTGGTGCGGCTTCCGAAGGAATTCGTCTGGCTCATTCGACCGTCCGTACGCTGTCTACGTAGTACTCCGTGAGTCCGAAGCAGCTGGTAGGAACGCCCTTGTGTTGCTCGTAGTGCAATGCCACCCGCTTGCCCAGCGTGTTGTTGACCAGCCCCGCGACCGAATCATTCCTGACCGTGAAGTAGAACTTCTCGGGCGTCGACCCGGGCACCGCGACCATGGAGAGCTCGCCCTCCCAGGTCTTACAGAGCCACCCCATTTTCGAAAACTTCTGCACGTATCCTGCCCGGGTGCCGCTCGAAAAGGTGAAGGTCAAGGAGGACCATGTGAAGAACACGAACAGCAGGATCGGCAGGGCGACGACACCGGCGATGATGAGTTTGGCCTTGCGGGAGAGGGTCATTGAGTCAATCTACCTCGTACGTTTCGGTGCGATAAGGCACGAAGCCGCGCGCCTTGTAGTTCGGCACCGCGTTGGGGTGATCGAGCGTGCAGGTGTGCAGCCAAACGCGCTTGGGCGCCATCGCCCAGGCGTCGCGCACCGCGCAGGAGAGCAGGTGCTTTCCGAAACCGTGTCCGAACTCGGCGGGGACGATGCCGAAGTACGCGATCTCGACGGAGCCTTCATCCGGCACGCGGCGCAGCTCGTACCATCCCGCCAGCGCCTTGCCGCGGTGCGCGGCGAACAAGGTGATCTCGGGTTGCGCGAGATGGGCGCTGATCTCGGCGTCGGTCCAGTGCCAGCGGTCCCGCCACTGGTAGGCCTCGCCCACGGTGCGGTAGCACTCGCGGTACAGCTGCGGCGGCGGGTCGGGCACCCGTTCCAGGTGGACATCCGGAAAGCTCCCGAACGCGGGCCGGAAGGCCTGCGGTGTGGCGAGCTCGAGGTAGGTGCGGGTCACCAGCATCGTATGTATCTTACGCCGTCCTCCAACCCCACATGTCCATGAGCTTCGATCGCCATAGTGTCCCGCTGCCCCTCGCCATGCACCTGGCCAGCTACACGGTCGTCGGCCTCTTTTGCGGCTTCGCGGGTGGACTGAACCTGATCGACCCCGGCCACATCCTGAGTGGCGCATTGCCCCTCCTCATCTGGTCCGGCTTCAGTATCGGCTACGTGTTCGGCATTCTCATGGGCCGGAGCGAGGTCGTGCCGCTGGGCTTTGCATCGAGCCTGCTTTACCTGGTGGGCGGGTATGTCTTCTGGACGCGGGGATTCTGGAAGTTCGGGGCGGATTGGCGCCTCGGCGCGCTCTGCCTGGCTCTCGGCCTGATCGGACTCTTCGCCCTGGGGATGTACCGGAAGCGGATTCCCGTCACCTCTTAAGTTGCTCTTCAGCCTGGGGACTCGGGGGCCGCGGGCAGCTCGACCACGAAGCGCGCGCCCCCCAGATCAGAGTCTTCGAGCCAGATCTTCCCGCCGACCTCGGCCACCACCCGCTGACAGATCGAGAGTCCGAGCCCCGACCCTTCGTCGGGGCCTTTGGTCGTGAAGAACGGATCGAAGATCCGGTGCCTGATGGACGGTGGGATGCCGGGGCCCGAATCGTCCACCGTCAGCCGCACCCACCCGCCGCGCTCCTGAGACGACACGCGCACCATCGCCGGAGAGCGTGATCCGCCCCGCGCCGCGTATTCCGCGTTGGTGACGAGGTTGATGACGACTTGCTGGAGCTCCTGACCCAGGCCGAGCACCACGGGGGAATCGGGCTCGAGCACCGTTATGACCTCGATGTTCTCCGCCCGCAGCACGCGCTGTCTGATCTCCGCGACGTCCCTGATCAGCTCGTTGATGTTCACGCGCACCGGCGTGGAGTCGGCGCGGCGCGCCAGGCGGAGCAGGGAGCGGACGATACGGGCCGCCCGGTCCACCTCGCGGACGATAGTCGACGCGGCGGCGCCGACTTCGGGGTCCGAGCTGCCGCGCCCCAGGAGCTCCGCTTCCATGCGAATGGCGGCAAGGGGGTTGTTCACCTCGTGGGCCACGCCGCCCGCGATTTCACCGACCGTCGCCAGCTTCTCGCGCGCGATCAACTCGCGTTGCGTCCGCAGCTCGTCGGTGCGGTCGTACAGGGCCACCAGGAGATGTGGGCTCCCCAGTCCCGTGAGGTTGGTGATGGTGCAGTCGCAGAGGCGGCGGTCGCCGCCGGGCTGCGTGACCACCACCCGCCCATTCCACGGCTCACCGTCCTTCCGGCCGGCGAGGACCGAATGGAGCGGCAGCTCGCTGGTCGAAAGCCCGAGGCCGTCCAGGTGCTTGCCGATCGCCGCCGAGTCCGAGGACAGTCCGAAGACGGCCCGGCCGGCCTCATTCAGCTGCTGCACCCGTCCCAGGGGGTCGACCAGTGCGAGAGGCAGGGGGCTGGCATTGACCATCGCGCCGGCGCGGTTCGCCGCGGCGCGGGCGGCGGCGACGGCCTGCGACAGCTCGAGACCGCCGGCGATCTGGGCCGCGACGGCGGTGAAGTAGTGGAGGTCGGTAATGGTGAATGGGTGGGGGTCCCGCTCTCCGTCGGCGCCGCGGAAGCGGATGACGCCGATGGCACCGACCACGCCGCTGGACGTGTGCAACGGCGCGATCAGCGCGGAGCGCACGCGGTCCGCGTTGGTCCAATCGGGGGGGCTCGCGTCCGGCTCGGCGGACGCGTCGGACGTGATCACCGCCTCGCCGGTGCGCACCACACGGCCCGTGGTGCTGCGTTCCAGATTCAGCACGCGGCCCTCAAAATCGTGGGCCATGCCGATGGCGGTCACGACGGTGACCGCGTCGGGCGCCGTGTGCCCCGGCGCTTCGCGAAGCGCGACATACCCTCCCTGGGCGTCGATCAGGGAGGTCACGCCCTGCATCGTATACCGGAGCAGCAGCTCGGTTTCGGGAGCCGCGAAGAGCCAGCGGGAAAGCTCGACGATGAACGTCCCCAGCCGGCGTTCGCGTTCGAGGGCAATCCGCTTGCCAACCATCACCGCCAGATGGTTGGCGTTGATGAGGATCTTGTGCACCCCGGTGACGTCCGCTTCGGTGAGGGGGCGTCCCGCGAAGGCCTCGACCCGCCGGCCGTCGGCGTCGGTGATCGCGACGGAGGCCGTTCCGGTGGTGAACGCTCCGGCGGTGACCTCGCCCGAGTCGTTCAGGCCCCGGTACGTGAGGCGTACGGGCGCCTTGAGCTCAGCCTCGAGGGCCTGGGCGGTGGTCTTCCAGAACGCCGGAACCCCGTCAGCCCGTTCAGCGGCGGCCAGGAGGGTGGCGATGGGGTCGCTCACAGACAACAAACTACGTCAAGCAAATACGTCGAGCAAAGACGTCAAGCAACTACGTACGTACTTCGCTTGACGCATCTGCTCGACGCTCTTGCTTGACGCCTTCTAGGCCTTCAAGGCCCCCACAAACTTCGCCGGGTCGACCGAGTATCCGGGAAAGACCGAAGCCGTGTCGGCACTCCCGAGATGGCGGGCGAGGATTTCGGCGAAGAGATCGCGGAAGTCGGTGGTCACCGCGACGTCTCGGCCTTCGTACCGCTGCTCGGGCGCGAGGCCGGGCCACTTCCCCAGGACCCTTCCACCACTTACCGGACCGCCGAGCGCGAACATCGCGGTGGCGTGGCCATGATCGGTGCCGCTGTTTCCGTTCTCGTGAATCGTGCGGCCGAACTCGGACATCGTGAGCACCACGATGTTGTGCATCCGGTCGCCCAGATCGGTGGCGAATGCCGCGAGGCCGTCGCCGAGCTCCTTGAGGCGCGCCGAGAGCTGGCCTTCACTCGCGCCCTGATTCACGTGGGTGTCCCAGCCGGTCGCGTCGGCGAAGGCGATCTGGAGTCCGATGTCGGCTTTGATGAGCTGGGCGATCTCGAGCAGGGAGTGTCCCAGTCTGCCGTTCGGATACGCGGCGCCATGCTCCGGTTGGTACTGCGTGGGGTCGGCGGCCTTCAGCTGGCGGGCCGCCTCGAACCCCTCTTCCGATGACGACGCGAGAAGGCCCGTGGATGAGCCTTGGTAGAGTGCCTCGAAGGCCCGGGTCACCCGGTCTCCCTGGGCATTCTGCGGGACCCGCAGACCGAAAGTCTTGAGGTCCCCGATGGCGAGGGCCGGCGCCGTGCCCGACAGGATGCGCGGCAGCTCGGGGCCGAAGGCTACGGAGCGGAATGCCGAGCTCTGATGCTCGCGATCATGCTGGCAGTAGCGGTTGAGCCAGCCGTCGGGTGTGAGCTTCACGCCCGGCGTGCCGGACTCCATGTAGTCCTGGGCGTCGAAATGGGAGCGCGTGGCATCGGGTGAGCCGATCGCGTGAATCGCGGCGAGGCTCTTGTTGTCCCACCAGGGCTTGAGCGCGGCGAGAGACGGGTGGAGCCCGAAGTAACCATCCAGGTCGACGACATCCGTAGCCGGCACGCCAATGCGGGGCCGCTCTTCGTAGTAGATCCGGTCTCCGTGCGGCACGATCATGTTCAGACCGTCCACGGCGCCGCGCTGGAAGAGGCAGACGAGAATCGGTCGCCCAGTCGCTAAGTCGCTATGTCGGTAAGTCAACCCATAGGCGGCTCTATCGAGGAATAGCGGGTCAAGCCCAATACTGAAAAGGGCGACCCCACCTGCTCGTACAAATCCGCGTCGCGTGATCATCGGCGTCTCCATTCCACCCCTTAGCGACTTAGCGACCTAGCGACTTAGCGTCTCACTGCCTCTGAAAATCGGGCCCACCGAGCGCCAACCCCACCGCAAAATTCCGGGCGGCTCCTGAGTCCGCGACGTCCTTGATCTGATCGAGAATGACCTGCCGCGTGTGCGGAGTCATCGCGCCGCCCAGGAGCTGGCGATCGATAGTGCTCACCAGGGAGTCATGATTCGCCATCGGGGGCACGACCCGATCGAGGTCGACCACCGCGCCGGGAAGTTTTCCCCCCGCGAGGCCGACGGCGACGTTCATCCGGTCGAGCAGCGCACCGCTGTTCACCCATTCGTCCTGCGTCTCGTGATAGCCATCGGGAGCGACATGCTGGTAGAGCGGCTCGCCGAGGCGGGCCACGACCTGAGCGAGCCGGAACGTGGTATCGGGCTCCGCACCGGTGGCGCGGAGGGCGCTCGCGACGAATTCGAGGGGCGTCTTCACCTTGCCCGACAGGTTGGAGGGAGCCCAGAAGTCGGGACCGTGGAAGATGGCGCTGAGCACGGTGGGGATGTCGCCATTCGACTTCTTCCACGCCGAGACGGCGTCATCGACGCAACCGTCGGGCGGATCGTCCGCGACGAAGCGCTGGCAAAGCTCCCAGGAAATGTGATGCATGGTGGCGGGGTGCATCGCGAGCATCTCGAGAAGCTTGATTCCTTCGTCCTCCCCATGCCCGCCCGGAAACCGTACGCCCAGGACCGTCTTCTCTCCGTAGTCGTGGGCCCAGTTATTGAAAACGAATCGCGGGTCCTGACGGGGCTTGTCGATGCTCCACCCGGTGAGAATTCGGGCCGCGGCGATCACGTCAGCCTGCGTGTATCCGCCGTCGACGCCAAGGGTGTGCAGCTCCATCAACTCGCGGCCGTAATTCTCGTTGATCCCCTTCGGCAGCCGCGCGACCGCCGAATCCAGGCGCATGGAGTTCCCCATGCCGTAGGATCGAGCTCTGGTCTCGGCGCGTACGAGGTTTGGGGGGATCGAGCCCGGGGCCACACTCTGCCAGTTGTCCAGATAGAACAGCATGGCGGGGCTCTGGGCGGTGGCGATCAACAGTTCTGTGAAGCGCCCCAGCGCGTGGGGCCTGATCACGTGCTCGATGTAATCGGGGAGCAGCGCGCGATCGAGCCCTTTGCCGGCGAAGACGTTGAAGTGATTGGTCCAGAAGTCGACCATCACTTCCTGGAGCTGCCGCTCGGAGTAGGCCGCACGTACGACGGCGAGCGCGGGGAACTCGCCCGCAAGACGCCTGAGCTTGGGAGGTTGGTCACCGGGTTGGTCGGCCGACGTCGGATCTCGCTTGAGGCGGGCTTCGCGCGCCTTGCGCGCGTCCTCCAGCAGTCCAACCAGATCGTACGAGCTCTCGTGCAGGATCTGATATCCCTTTTCGATTTCCTTCAGCGAGTCGTCACCGACGTGCTTCGGGTTCAACTGCTGGTCGATCCACCTCATCACTCCCGTTTGCGCGATGCGATCCACCTCGCCGGGCCGCGGTCCATAGGCGAGCCGATTGAGAGCGTGGAGAGCCGAATCGCGTGGAGTGAGGGTGGTCGGGGCCGCGGCCATCTGGGCCCCCAGAGCAGCGGGGACCAGAAGCAGGGCGGCGCACAGCGACGAACGATGCATGGGCTTATCAGACGCTACTGCCACGCCCCCGTTAACTCAAACGGGCGTTCCTACTTGGAGTGCTCCAGGCTCGCCACGAAGGGCCCGAAATACTGCTTCCAGGCAGCCGCGACCGTGTGCGTACCATGTCCACGAGTCAGGTCCGAGATCGGGAGCAGAACGTACCGGCCGTGCTTCACCTTCGGGAAGAGCATAGCCATCACGTCCAGGGACGGCGGATTCACTTCATCGTCGGCGGAGTTGATGGCCAACACCTGCGCCTTGATGCTGCCCAGATCGCGAGAAGGATCGTAGTCGCGCGACGCGTTGAACTGATAGAGGAAATCATTTGCGTCGTATGTGGCAAGCTCACGGTCCATCCAACGGGTGATACCGGAATCAGCGGCATCGCGCGTCGGGTAATCGTG
>Ga0070730_10003906_pt1 | contig 13215 bp, 25 predicted proteins | sample Coa_R1_3_FD_66447 | JGI IMG/M metagenome (GOLD analysis project Ga0070730, IMG submission 66447) | Surface soil microbial communities from Centralia Pennsylvania, which are recovering from an underground coalmine fire - Coalmine... | ecosystem: Environmental > Terrestrial > Soil > Unclassified ...
CAGCGCGGCGCCGTGGCGGCTGATCATCGCCTGGGCGGCTTCCTGGCTCAGCCCGAACTTGGCGGCCTCGGCCTTGAACTCGGCCATCTGCTCCGGCTTTACCTCGATGCCTTCCGGCACCTCGAAGTCCTTGTACTCGACCGGCTTTGGTTCCTCTGACGGCTTTTCGCCTTCCTTGGGCGCGGCCGCCGGCTTGTCGGCGGGTTTCTCGCCGTCCTTGGCTGCGAGCGCCGGATCGTCAAAAAGGCTCCGTACGGGCTCGGTAGCCGGTTTGGCGGCCTCCGTGGAAGGCGTCGCTGCCGCGGCCGGAGAGGAAGGGGTATCCGGCGCAGCGGCAGCCGCCGGCGCGGCTGTAGGGGCAGCAGAGGCCGGCGCAGCTGCCGGACTGGCAGGAGCAGCAGCTGGAGCGGGTGTGGTCGGGGCGGCGTCAGGCGGCATTGATTTCCTCTTTTTCGTTCGCTTCCTTGACCATCCGGGCGTACTCGTCCGGGGCGGCGCGGTAGATCGCGGCGATCAGCTGGTTGCCGATGTTCATCTCGCCGAAGTTGAGGAAGCTGCGTGGCACGTCTATGGCGCCCGAGCCTGATAGGATATGGGCCGGCTGGTGCCCGACATGGCATAGCCCGAGCAGCCACCACATCCAGCGCCGGCCGTTCGGGATGCTCATCAGCCCGGCGAGCGTCGCCTCGCGGTCCTTCTCGGCAGTAACACTGACCTTCTTGCGCGCCTTGACCGTCTTGCGGTCGGCTAGGCCGGTATCCGCCATAGCATCGGGCGGCAATTCGGTTTCAAATTCCGTGAACTGGGTGCGGGCATCGCTCATTGCGCCACCGCCGCAATGCGTCCGGTATCAGGCCGATGGAGCGGCGTGCCCACCGCCTCGGCCTCGGCCTTGGTGTCGTCTTGCACACGGTAGACCGCTTGGCCAATATGCCCGAGCTGGTGCGAGAGCCAGATGTCCGCCCATAGCGTGCAGCCGGCCTCGCGAGCGCGCTCGCAGAAATAGACATCCTCGCCCATCTCGTCGATGTAGTCGTAATTGCCATGCTCATTGGGGGTGGGCGAGAGGATCGGCTTGAAGCGGAAGAACGGCGAGCGCCGCTTTTCATGTGCCGTGATCCGGTCGAACACCTCCATCTTGATCAGCATGAAGCCGGTCGGCAGCATGTCCATCTGCAGGAGTTCCGTGCCGGGTTCGCTTCGCGTGATCGACTTGTCGGACGGCGTGCCGAGATTGGTGAATGGCGACACGCGGCGCGAGTAGATGCAGCCGACGATGTCCTTGTTCCAGGCGAGCAGCCGGTGAATCGGCGTGATCGGATTGCCGTTGGGCAACTGGCCGATGACCGTCGGGAACAGCATGTCGCCGTCGATGAACAGCATGTGCGTGCAGCCCTTCTCGGCCGCGATGCGCTGGCAGTGGTCGCGCCCCTTGTGGACATAGCAGCCCTTGGCGCTGATCAGCGTATGCGGTGCCCGGTAATTGCCGGTGAGGCTCGCAAGCGCGAAAGCCGTATCCGTATGCAGCTGGTCGCCCGACGGGATCGCGATGCCCACCATGCCGACGGTGATCATCGTCGAGCCGACGGGCTTGGCAACCTTCGGCGCCGTATCGCCGTTCATCTCTCTGCGCTTTGCCTCACCCATTTCTGCCCACCACTCTCACACTCATGTTCAGCAGATACCGTGCAGCGAACGCCTCGGCGTCCTGCTTGCGCGCAAATTGCAGCGCCTTGCCAGTCTCGCTCGTCCAGCTTGCCGATGCGCCCGGCGCGATGTCCTTTAGGCTGAAGTAATGCGGCAGGCCGTCCGCTTGGCCTTGTTCGATCATGAAGCCGTTGGCCAGCGGGTGAATCTCTGGCGCGGACGTAATCGGCGTCCTGCCGAACTCCGGTTCATCCTGCAGCGGGCGTCCCCAGGGATCAGGCATCACGCCGCCGCCTGTCCGCCGGCTGCAGCCGGGAATCCACCTCCACGTCCGCCGACCAGCGCGTCGAGCGCCGAGCCGCGGCCGATGGGCGTCTTGCTCAGCGTCTGCGCGCCCTGCACGCTCGCCGCCGTCGCCTGCATCGCCGCCTCGACCTGCTGCTTCTGCGCTCGAGCGGCGCGGATCGCTGCCACCTGCTGATCAGAACGGATGAACTTCGGTGAGTTGCCGAGCGCGTCGTTGTACTCGTTCACGAACTCGTCGCCGTCGAGCTTGTCTAGCACCGTCGGATCGCCGCCGGCCAAGTTGCCGAACATCGCAGCCATGCGCTCCATGCCGCTCGTCTTCACCGCGCGCTGTGACATGGCGAGCATGGACGTGTACTGGATGTCGATCGACTTGCCGTGCAGTTCCTTGGGTGCGGGAGGAAGAAGGCCCATGCGGCCCATGATCTTCGCCACGCGGCGGATTGCCGGATCGAGCGCCTCGTTTTGGAACCGCTCCAGCACCGGAGAGAGCATCAGCAGCTTTTCCTGCCGGCGCTCGATGATCTCCGTCGCGGTCCGCACCGTGTCCAGCTGACTGATCATCAGGAACAGGTCCGTATACAGTGTCTTCTGCAAACGCTGCTGGACTTCTTGGATGTCCTCCATCATGGCGCCCAGGTCCGGCTTCACCTCGTACACCGGCTTCATGCCGCCTACTTGGCCTGTCGAAGACACATACGTGACGCCGCCAGGCAGCATCGAGGCCGGCTCGTTCTTCAGAGCTGAATCAGCAAGTAGGGGCGGATTAACCAGCTTATCAATCGCCTGGCTCTTGCGCTTCTGCTCAACCTGCAATTGCTTCTGGTCTCCAAGCGCATCCATTGTAGGCGACCGTCCGTAGACATCATTGCCTGCAAGGTACCACCGAGGGCAAATAGCAGGAAACTCATGAAACCCACGTTGCGATAGAACCTGATCCTGGCTAGAACCTTCCTCCCAATAGACTTCACGCCACGGCAGTTTGCCAAGTTCGTACCCTCCCGGATCGTCGTTCGGCTCGATCGCATGCGCGATGATCTTGTCTCGGTCCTGCGAACCCCTCCCGGTCTTCAGCAGCCCCTTCGTATCTTGCGGCAGGTTTGCCTCGCCGAACTGCTGGCCCTCCTGCCGCGCCGTCATGGTGAACTCGCGATAGAGCGTATCAACCTGCAAGCGCGAGCTCTGCGCCAGGAAATACTCTCCAGCGCAGGGGTTATAGCAGCGGATGATGTCCTTCGCGTCCTCGTAGATGACCATGACCGCCGTGCCGAAGCAGGCGAGGTCTTCGTACAGCACGCTCATCGCCAGATAGAAATTGCTGACCGCGAATACTCGCCGAAGCCGCTCCGCTACTTCATCCAGCCAGAGCTTTACTGGAGCAAATTCCGCGAGGTCACTATCTGAAACCGTCAATGCAAACCAAGGTGCGGCCGGCGAAGTAATGCCCGCCATCATGCCGGAGGCGAGCGTCCGCAGCGCCACCGAGCCGGTCGAATCGATGATGTTCTGATTGATCGGACTGCCCCGAAGTATTTGCTGTCCAGGAGTTACTAGCCATCTATATCGTCTTGGCAAGAAATACCTGGCCAATTCAAACCAATGCATCCAAAACCCAGTTCTGTCTGCCCTCATTGTTGATAAGCGGGAATCGAGTTGTTGGCGCAACTGATTGATGTCTGTGATCGCGGCCATCAGCATACGCCCCACAGCATTTCAATCGGGAAATGGTTCTGACTGCGCCAGTCGTCATGGACGCGCCGGCTGTTCTCTTGGCGGCTCACCCACTGGCAATTCGATGGCTCATAGTTGCCGAGAGAGTTGATGCGATCAATCGATAGGCCCTTGCTGAAACCATTGTCTAGAGCCCAAGCGCGGAACGCCTCAAAGTCGAGCCACGGCTCACAAACGATTATGCCTCGGTCAGCCCATCCCTTGATCGACCGGCATCGCTTGCGCATCGCACACCACGCCATATACAGCGGGTCTTTGTGGCGTAGGATGTTTCGGTTGAGGCGGCGATTTGCGCCATTGCATCGGGGACATTGGCGGCTTATCCGAACGCAGCCGCTTGCTAATGTTCGCTCAGCACCGCAATCGCATCGCACCAAATAGCGCAGGCCGCGCTGCTCCATGACAACATTGCTGCCGTTGCGCTCACCGATCTCGATACGCTTGGCCCCCTTGACCCCCACCCCAACAATCCCCTCAGTAAATCGTGTCTAGCTCCCCAGCAGCGGCTTCGTCGCGGTCGTCTGTCCTCCGCCGAGCACTCCTTGCGGCGAAGTGGCGATGGTCGACGCCAGCCCGGCGTTGCGGCTCACCTGCGCGCGGTACGCCGCATTCGTCGCAGCCGCGTCGACCGGCATCTGCGGCGGCGGCGGCGGCAGCGTCACTGGCGGCGGCGAAGCGGTCTTGAACAGGCCCATGTCAATTCACCCTCGATCCATCAGCCGCGAATATCGGATGCTCGGAAGCGCGGCGGCGGCCGAGTTGGTCGCACCGTTTGCGGATATTGTCCAATAGCGTACCAATCTGCACCCAGTGGCTATCTTGCCTAGCATATGCCAGGCGCTTCGCAGCCAGCTCGGCGCAGCGCAGGCCTTCGCTCAGCGCGTCGAACAGCTCATGCTCGCTCTGCAACTCGCGGGCTTCCCGCGTCGATGGCGTGTACACGACGCCGCTGTGTGCATAGTGGGGCTTTTTCATTTCGCCGCCTTCTTGCGATACCAGTTGCGCCACGAGCGGCAAAGATCGCTCGCCGTCCAGCGGTCGATGTGCAGATACGCCGCAATGTCTCGGGGATTGAATCCCTTCGCGCACATGGCAAATACAGCCTGTCGGGTTTCCTCGACGCTCATGCCGCGCTCGCCATCGGATCATACTCGCTCACCACGCCGCGCGGCCGGTCGATGCCGATCTTCGCCAAGTACCCCGGATCGAGCATCGCAATGCCCAGGCCGCTCACGCACACGTAGCGTGTCGCGTCCATCAAGTGGTCCAGGTTCTTGACCACCTTGCCCTTCTCGTCCCGGTGATAGCCGCGATACTCGTGCAGCCAGTTCTGCAGGCTGTCGAATACCTTGAGCCGCCCGGTCGACAGTCGCTGCCACACCTCAAGCAGCCCGCTCTCCACGCCATTGTCGGCAACAGCCAACTTCAGCCCGAGATCGATGTACGCCTGAAGAAGCTGCTCGCCGTCCGCCTGCCCGCGCCCGCGGCTGGCCGGGTCGATAACCCCAGGCAGCCAGTCTCCGCTTCGAGCACGTATCGCTTCGGCGTGGATGCTTGGCTCGGCCTGGGCTCGGTAGTGCTCACTGTAGAGATACGCGACTTCGGTCTCGCGATCAACAGCAGCCCATACAGCAGCAGTACGATTCCAGCCAACATCGAGCCCATAAACGCGAGGCCACCAAGCAGGAATATCAAATGGAGCACAGACGATCTCCGATTCTGGTACGGGGTAAATCGCGCCGGCGCCGAGCTGCGGAATGCCCTTGGTCCGCGCATCGCGCTCAAACGGCGGATAACTGGACAGCAGCGCCTCTTGCGCCGCCTTGTCGAGATGCGGCGTCTCGGCCCAACCCATGAAGAATGCGGCCTTGGTCACCAGTCGTAACTCCCGACATGCTGGCTCAGCAGCCATACGACGAGGCCGAACGCGAGCCATTCGCAGCCCCAGATGAACCAGCCGAGCCAGGGGGCGATCACGCCGCTTCTCCGTTCAGCGGGTCGTATTCGGACTTCACGCCCGGCTCATGCTTCGGCACCGGCACGCACAGCTTCGGCGCGCTCGCATCGTTCCGGCAGCCGCAGCGCGCGCAGACCTCGAGCGAGCCGATCCCCGCCGGCGCACCGCGCCAGATGTGCGGCGAGATCGGCCTATCGCCCATGCGGCACCTGCGGCTTCGTCACGGCTTCCGGCGCGTATTTCTGCCACTTCGCGCTCGCGTGCATCTTCGTGTGCAAATGCGGCTTGGGCATGCGCACGTGGCCCTGCTTGCGCAACTCGGCCTCGAAGCGCTTTTGGCCCGGGCTACGCACTTGGACGCTCATCCGCGCCGAACTCTGACGGCGCAACAGGCGGTTTCCAGTCCGGCCCAAGGAACGCTCGCACGACATCACTCATGCCCTTTAGCGGCGTGAACGTCGCCATCATGATCCCGTTCGGCTCGCCTGGCACGGTCGACATCAGCCGCGTCAGGAATTCGGTGTAGATCGGCATTGGCGGTTCCTCGTCGCACCAGCCCACGTCGATCTTTGCGGCCTGGAATGCCTCGCGGCCCTGCTCGTAGGTTTTCAGCACCAGCGAGCTCGCACCGCCGCTCACATGCCGCACGCTCGCACTGTGTATGCCGTCAGGCACACCGCGGCCGGCCGCATGGTTCAGCAGGTCATCGCCCGGTATCATGCCCGTGCCGATCGCTTCGGGCTTGCCGAAGAGGATTTCCTGCATCGAGTCGCGGACGGCGTTGAAATCCTCGCCAGCGGCCCATGCACTAATCGGTCGCGAAAAGCGTCGGCCACGCCACCAAGCTGGGTAATGTCCAGTAAGGTGCAACGTGAGTTCGAAAGCTGCTGCAGTCGATTTTCCAGTGCGGTTAGCAGCGATGATCGCGCGTTCGCCTTGATCCGCTCCGGCGTCAAAGAACGCAACATGCTGCGGGTAGAGATCACGTCGCAGCGGCCCTTCATCCGGGTAGTAGCGCCAGAGCTTGCGGCGGGATTCATGGCGGTCAATGCGTTGTCGCACTTCCCGCAGAAGGTCCGCCCTCGTCTTGGGCGATAGCTGCGAGAGTTGCTTCAAGGCGACGGAGTTCAGTTGCATCGAGCTGATCCAGCACGGTCACGTTCGCGTCGATACGCTGAGCCGGACGGCCATAGCCGCGGTCGAGCAGCGCAGATGCGGCCGCTACGCACAGCCGCTCATCATCGAGCGCCTTGACCAGAGCCTTGATTGCCGCAGGAGCATGCTGGCGCGCAAGAGCCTGCAATTCGCTCTCGCCCTTGAGACGACCGCCGGGGTTTCCAGATTGGCCCTTCACCCATGCCATTCAGGCCGTCCTGCTGTGTAGAGCAACATTCTTGCCTCTCAATTTTGTTACAAGTCAAGCTGTTTTTCAAAATATTGTGCCATGTCGGTCTTAAACCACTAGGTGAGCATCGTAACCAGCATAGTGTCCCATGTTACGATGTTACTATTCTTATGTTACGATCTAAGTACGTCATATAACCCATTGATATATATAAGGCCCCCCCAAAAATTTGAGATCGTACGCGCGCGAGGAACACGGACATAGAATGTAACCATAACATACACATACGAGACGGTCTTAGAGGTAACATGGAGAATGGTAACAATCGTAACATAGAAACAGCTATGGGGGTCCGGCAGCCCAAAGGCCGCGCGTTGGGCAATGGACACTTCCTCGCTTTCTCAATCTGGTAAGGGAGTTTTTTACGACTTGAAGTGATATCTGAAGTTCGGATGCGATATCTGACGGCCCCATCGGGTCGGACTGTTGTTCTAGCAACCGGGAGATTTGCGCCTCACGATCATCGGCTTGGACTTGCTTGGCTTCGCCGAGCCATTCCCACTTGGCCGTATCCTTATGAAATTTAAGGGCAAACTCTCCGTCTTCGATGATGTCGCGACCGGTAACGCTGAGAGTGCCGTTCTCCTGGCCGCGTTTGCGCTGCAGGACGATGAGGGTATCCGCGGCGCCTACGATCCCAGTCGACCCGCTGATCAGGTCCATGACGTCAGTCGCTTCTTGCTTACGGGTGTGGTGGATGAGCAAGAGAACGATGTTCAAGGTCGTGGCCAGCAGGTGGAAGGCGCTCATGTCTCGGTAATCCTGCTGGTAAACGTTCGATCGGCCGTCGGCCTTGCCCCGGACCTTGCCGAAGGTGTCGACGATGACCAGGCGTAGCGCCTTGTTCTGCTCGCACTCGGCCTTGATCCAGTCCAAGCAGCCGTGGTCGACGTCGGGCCATTGCGTGGCGAATCTCAGGTTTTCTGGGGCCCCCTGCTCGAGCAGCATCTTGCGCATGCGGCTTTGCAGGCGCCGCCGGCCGTCCTCGAGCGCGATGTAGAGGACGTCGCACTGATGGGTGTTATCTTGCCGAAGACCGGGACGCCGCGGGCGACAGCGACGCTGATATCCATGGCGAGCCACGATTTGCCGATCTTGGATTTGCCGGCGAGGATCGCTAGGCCGGTCGGGAGGACGTCATCGATGATCCACTCGACGGGCGCGAACTTGTGCGTGTCCAGCTCGGCGCCGCTGATAATGCTTTCTGTCGGGACAAACTGGCCCTCTGCATCGTGGCCATTGCCGCTCCCATTGGCTTGGCCGTTTTTGCTGTGGTCAGGGTTGCTGGCGAGGAACCGCTCGACGTCGAACGGAATAGGCTTGCTGTAGCCCGAGAAAAGCCATTCTTCCTCGGTAGCAAAGCCTAGCTGCACCCACTTCGGGCGCTGGTCCATGGGCTCAATCCTCGCACGGCCAGGGGATGCGCTTGTTCTCCGCTTTCTCGGCTACGGCATGCAGCCACTCGTAGGTTTTGTAGGCCGGGTCTATGCCGGCGTTACGGGCTTCCTCCGGAGTGGCATAGCCTAGCTTCTGCCAAAGAAACTTGAATAGCCTTGGGGTATCTTGTGGCACGCGGTGTTCCCTTCTGACAGACGCCCAGGATGGGCAAGGAGGGTCGGGCGGCGCTTCCGCGGCTGTCAGTCCGCGTGGCACCGCCCTTCCCAATCAGCTTCGGCTGGCCGGCCGAGCCGCTCAATTAACTACTCTAAGCCCGTTACGGTTCCAAGGCCATAGGAAAGGGCATTAACTGGCTGGGTGGTCGAGCTAGTCATCGGCCTTCGGCTGCCGCTTGGCGAGCTCGGACCAGGCGAGCTCCGTGCATCGCATGGCGTTCAGGTTCCCATCCTCCCATCCATCAGCGTAGGGTCCGATAGAAGGTCGCCCTCCCTGAGCGACCGCTCGGCCTCCTGCAGGTTAGCAACCGCTCGGCGGTAATATGCCGGCTTCAATTCGATGCCGATGAACTTCCGGCCAAAGCGGATCGAGGCATAGCCCTCGGAGCCAATACCGGCGAACGGCGATAGCACTATATCGCCCGGATTGCTCCACAGCCGCAGGCATCGCTCTATGACCGGGATCTGCAGCGGGCAAAGATGCCGCTCGTCCTCGTTCTCGCGCACGGTACGTTGCCAAGCCCAGTCCCGGCGAAGATTGCCGCCCGGCCGCGGCGCAAGGCCCAGCGCACGATGTCACGCTGAAAGGGGAACATCCTGTCATTGAGTGACGGAATGTCGGACAGCCCCGTTGCCGGGTCAATCAGCCGCTTCTGCTCGAGGAACGCCGCGTAGCTCACCCGACGCTCCGGGCCGCGCGCACCATCGAATGATCGGAGAGTGAAACGCGCAGCGGTATGTGCCACTGGATTAACCAATCCTCAACATGATCAAGATTACGCGCTAGGCCGACGCAGCCGCCGGCTTTGGCAATCAGCCCGTGGACCGCGCGTTGATCCTCGGAGATAACACCAGCATGCGATTTAAGCTCTAGCCACCAATTGCAGGACCGCCACAGGATAAGGATATCCGGTGTCCCTTTTGCGTACCCCTTCATCTTCAGCTTAGCCCCCTGGAAGCGCGAGCTGCCCACGGTCGGAATTGTCGTGAACCAGGCATCGGCCGGGAGCGCCATCGCGAGGTATTTCGCGACCTGCATATGGAACTTTTCTTCTGACTGGCGCCGGGCTGGGATCACGTCAGATCACTCGGGCTTGCCTGCAACGGCTTCCCCGCGAAGGCGGCCGGGATGGCTTCAAGATAGCCCGACGATAACTACCCATTCTGGCCATCTTCCCACTGTACGCGGCAATTCATCATTTCGCCCCAGTAAATGAAAAGGTCCAGCAAAAGGCCTTCCCTGCCGTCCATGTGACGCACTCTGCCGCCGACGACTAATGGCCTGCGCCGCTCACTCATTTGCCATTCACCGTGGGCCGCATGTCGGCAAAACCTACCTTGCCGTTGGTGGCACGGATCACAGCCTCAAGGCTTGGCCATCGAGCGTTTCGGCCTGCGGCGATGCGATGCACTGTGGCGGGTGAGATGCCACTAGCCGCGGCGAAGTCCCGCACAGTCATGCGCCTATTCTTGAGATATTGGGCTAGTGTCATGGTCTGTGAATGTACCGATTGACTGTCCGTTTCACAAGAGAAAAATAGTTGTTGCCTTTCTGAAACGGCGCGCCTACATTCCACCCCAGCAGGAGGAAGCGATGGCAAAGTCGAAGACTACTTGGCAATCAATTGGCTCGGCACCCAAGGATGGAACGCGGGTTCTCATCTACGGTGAGGAAAAGGGCACTCGTTGCTTTGGTGTTGCTGGCTGGTATGACAGGCCTGGTTTTAAGTGCTGGGCCATTTCGTTCACAATGTACGGGCCGACCGCTTTGGCAATGGACCCGACGCATTGGATGCCGCTTCCGAAAGGACCAGCGTCGTGACCCCGCTCTGCGATGCGCCCCGGTTCAGCGGGCCGCCAGCCGAATCAGATGACGAAATCTTACGTTGGCGGGAATACGCTTGGCTCATCGCCCGCAAGAATGATGTCGAGACGCTGATAGCCGCACTGAATGGCTTTTACCCATTGCTTGCCACGCCGAACGCAATCGACGACGCCTGCGAGCTTCTCGAACAGGTCGGCGACCTGCTGCGGCGGCGGGCGAGCAAGCTTGATGAGAGCGAGTGATGGCATATCGCACTTTCCTTTGGATCAACGGCTTCTCGGGCGGCCTGCTCGCGGCGGCGATTGTCGCACAAGTAGATGTAACGATCGTGCTTTGCTTCGCGTGTGCTGGCGCAGTCAGCGCAGCGGCTGCAATCTACAATGCTCCGATGAGGGCCAAGCCATGATCGACCGGCTTGCCGAGGGAAAATCTATGAGCGAGTGGCGAGACATCAGATCATTCGATCTGCCCGACAATCATGCGGTGGACCTCTGGCTCAATATCTATGCGTCTCCGCGATCTATGGGTAGGGCCGATGCTTTCCGTGTCATCGATTGTTGGCGGGACAATGGCAAGTGGTTCCACTACGACGGCGGCAGGCAGACGGAATTGTTCTCCGATTACGTCACTCATTGGATGCCGGCACCGGAGCCGCCCGATGCTTAACGGCGCGCTCGACTACCTCGCCGACCTCGCCTGCGCGCTGGCCCTGCTGCTGGCCTGCGGGGCGTGCGTCGTGTTCTCGGGCTGGGAAGGGCGGCCGGCCGAGGGATTCAACGTTTCGCAACACTACAATGGGAGGGAAATGTGACGGCGTTCTATAGGATCAAAAACACCGGGCAGCTCATGTGCGTGACCGAGAAAATCCCGGCGGGTCCGACTGGGTATTTACTCAAGGGCTTCGTACAGGGCGTCGGTCCCGTCACCATGCGGCGCGAAAATGAATGCGAGCCCATGCCGGGCGCCCCGATGCCGGGGTTGAGGGTGGTCCAGTCGGAGGGCAGCGACTGATGGAGCCCGGCTGCTACGACATCCCGCAGGCCGAATACTTGGCCGATCCTTGCGATGATCCTTCGCTGTCGAGCGGCATCATTAAGACGCTGCTGAATGCCTCGCCGGCTCACGCATGGCGTGAGCATCCGAAGCTGAACCCGAACTACGCGGCCACACACAAGGCCGAGTTCGACATTGGGATCGCGTTCCATGACCTGTTCCTTGAAGGCTGGGACCGCGCCGAGGTCATCGCGGCTGATAGCTACCGGACCAATGAAGCCCAGCTTGCCCGGCAGGCCGCATATGCCGCCGGCAAGGTGCCGCTGCTGACCAAGCATTACGATGCCGTGCAGGCGATGGCTAAAGCGGCCACGGCGCAGCTCGCCACGCATGACGAAGCATCGCGCATCTTCAAGGACGGCCAATCGGAGCAGACGCTGATCTGGGACGAGGATGGCGTGAAGGCCCGCGCTCGGCTCGACTGGAAGCCTGACCGCGCCGCGCTATTCGGCGACCTGAAATCGACCGGCGTGAGTGCAAATCCGGATGTGTGGATTAGCCGCCAGCTGTTCGCGACCGGCTGCGACATTCAGGCCGCGTGGTACTGCCGAGGCATCCGGGCGACGCTTGGCATCGACAGGCCGCAATTCCGCTTTGTCGTGGTCGAGACGGAACCGCCCTACGCACTATCGGTGATCGCGGTAGGGGAGGCAGTCATGGACTTGGCCAACAAGAAGATCGACCAGGCGCTGCGGATTTGGTCCGAGTGCCTAGCGCTTGATCTATGGCCGGCCTATCCTAACCAAACGGCATGGGCTGACTTGCCGCCATGGCTCGCCACGCGCTGGGAGGAAAGCCGTATTGCGAATGAAAGCCGCGAGACAATAGAGGAGCGGTACGCGCTATGAGCTTTACATTTCGCGCAGCAGTCCGGGAGAATACTCCTGTCCTGATCGGCATCGCTGGCCCGAGCGGCGGCGGCAAGACCTATAGCGCCTTGCGCTTCGCTCGTGGTCTGGTCGGTCCTAAAGGCAAGATCGCCTTTATTGATACGGAAGCGCGTCGGGCGTTGCACTATGCCGAGGCGTTTCAATTCGACCATGGCGAACTGTCTCCGCCATTCACGCCCGAGCGATACCGGGAAGCCGTGGAGGCCGCCGAGAAGCACGTCGGTCACATGGGCGCTATCGTGATCGACAGCATGAGCCACGAATGGGCGGGCGATGGCGGATGCCAAGAAATCCACGATGAGTCAATCGAGAAGATGCTCGGCGACGAAAAAGACCCGCGTCGCCGCGCGCAGAAAGCCGAGAGGCTGAGCGCGCTGGGCTGGCGGGACGCCAAGCTAAGGCACAAGAGGATGATGAGCCGCCTGCTACAGTGCCGGGCGCACCTGATTTTCTGCCTGCGGGCGGAGGAGAAGATCAAGTTCGAGAAGGTCAAAGAAAGCCGTGACGGGCGAGAATACGAAAGAACCGCCATAGTGCCAATCGGCTGGCAGCCGATCTGCGAAAAGAACTTCATGTTCGAGATGACGGCATCCTTCATGCTCTCGGACTTGGCTAGGCACCTTCCGACCGCCATCAAACTACAGGATCAGCACAAGCCGTTTTTCCCGCTAGACAAACCCATCGGCGAGGAATGCGGCGCGAAGCTGGCGACGTGGGCTAAGGGGGGTACGGTAGTCGCAAAGTCCAATGGCGCGGCCAAGGCGTCAGGGGCCCCGCCTGCCTCTCCG
>Ga0070730_10003907_pt1 | contig 13214 bp, 9 predicted proteins | sample Coa_R1_3_FD_66447 | JGI IMG/M metagenome (GOLD analysis project Ga0070730, IMG submission 66447) | Surface soil microbial communities from Centralia Pennsylvania, which are recovering from an underground coalmine fire - Coalmine... | ecosystem: Environmental > Terrestrial > Soil > Unclassified ...
TGACATAGGCCTTATAAGTTCTGCGATCCCATGAGTTTACCCCAACTCGCGGGTTCGGACCTTAATCCTCTCGTACCAGCATCATTTTCCATGGGGCCAGGGTTAAGGTAAACAAAGTGGGTCACTTAAGTGTGTGATTAGGATCACAGACTGGGAACGGACGGGCGGCCTCAGGGGGTGATTTGTGGCGCGGAATCAATGAGTTTGGGTGGGTTCCATCATTCGGAGGACCGGATGACCATCGACACTCTGGAGTGGAAAATATACGAGGTGAGTTTGGGGGTCGACCGCAACCGTGTGGGCGTGAGGCATGGAGATGGAGCCTTCGGGGAGCAGGGACTTGCCTTGCTCGCGGAAGACGGTAACTTTGCCGGATTCGGCCGAGACGTAGAGGAGCTTGAGGCTGGGATCGAAGGCGAGTACGTCGGGATCTTTTCCGACGGGATAAGCTGCGAGCACTCGCATGCTGGTGAGATCAAAGACGGCGAGGAGGTTGTTTTCTTCTCCGGCGATGAAGGCGAGGCGCGAGTCGGCGTCGAGGACGATGCCGTGGGGACCTTCGATGCCGAGCACGGGGTAACGGGCGATGATTTTTGCGGTCGCGGGGTCGATGGCAACCAGTTCGTTCTTCTCGTGAACTGCGACGAGAATGTTTCGTGAAACGGGATCGTAGACAGTGTTGCCGGCTCCCCCGCCAAGAGGGATCGTCGCGATGAGAGAGTTGGTGGTGGCGTCGATGACAGCGTCGGCGTCTCCGTGTTCATCGGAAACGAAGACGCGCTTGGCTGCGGGAGCATAGGCAATGCCGTCGGGGTAGGTGATGGGTCCGGCGGTAGCGATCGTCTTGAGAGTTTCCATGTTGACGATGGCTAACCTGTGGTCTCCGGTGGCCGAGGCAAAGACGCGATTGATTTCCGGGACGGCTAGAACGCCATGCACGTTGGTGAAGCCGTCTAGGTTGGCCACGACCTCCCTCTTGTTGACGTCAAAGACGACGAGGTGATCGTCGTTCATGTGGGCGAGGTAAAGGCGGCCGTGAGAGGGATCGAAACTCTGGTAGTCGAAACGAACGGCGCGACCGGGCAATGGGACGTCGGCAATCTTCTTGAGCGGAGCGGACTGAGAAGCGGCGGGAAGGGCCACGAGCAGGAGGAGTTTCAGAATTGCGATCGAGTTGGGTTTGGGCATGGGTGATGAAATCCGTTAATTGCTGGGTGGTTTCATGGCATCGGTTGTGTGGGGATTTTTTGTGGTCGTGGAATGTGGAGTCGACATGCCGGGAGGGATGGTTCCGGCGGTGTGGCCGGGGCCCATGGAGCCCATGTCGCCGGGAGCGAAGCAGGTGATGCGTCCGCTGGAGGCGATACGAAGTTGCGAGGGGCAGTCGCCGCTGGTCAGCGAGGCGGTCGGGCCGGCGCCTTGCGATTGCACGGTGAAGAGTTTACCGGCGGCGTTGCCAGCGACTCCGACGGCCATGCCCGGCATGTCATAGGCAACGTAGAAGGCGCGTTTATTCTGGTTGGCCTGCATGGCGCAGTCGGCGGCGGTCTTGGATTGATCGGCGGTGGCGTGGACGTCGAGACGTCCGCAGTCGGTGGCGCCGGCGCCGGCGGATTCCTGGAGCTTCTGCTGCACAGCGTCTGGAGCTGCGGGCGATGATGCGGTCGGCGATTGGCCAGCGGAGACCTTGGAAGATGCGGCTGAATCTGTGGACTTGTTGCAAGCCATCAGAGTACAGAGAGCGAGCAGAACAGCGACGGCGGAAAGAATTTTCATGACACGCAATTGTAAATCGAAGACGGTAAGGATGGGCGATCAGATGCCATCGTAGTGAAACTACAAACCGCACGAGTTTGGCACTTTCGACTGTTGCCGGTGGTTGGGGGATCGCATAGAATCGCGAGAGCGTTTTTTCGTTCCATCATTCGTGTTCAGAATGTGCGGCCTCACCCAGCAATCAAAAACTCTATAAGCTCATGACCTCAACTACAACAACGGGGGCAGCAGGCGGGTCTGCTCTGCCGACCGAGACGCTTTACGGCATGCTGTTTGATAACAGCATGGACGGACTGATGTTGACGGCTCCGGATGGGACAATCCTGGATGCGAATCCGGCGTGCTGTCGCATCTTTGGACGAAGCCGGGAGGAGGTTTTGCGGGAGGGCCGGCGGGGGTTGATGGATGAGTCTGACCCGCGAATGGCTGCCCTGGTCGCAGAACGTGAGCGGACCGGTAAAACTCATGGAGAACTGACCGCGAGGCGCAGGGACGGGACATTGTTTCCAGTCGAGATTTCGTCGCGAGTGTTCGAACTGCCGGACGGAAGTGCGAGAACGTGCATCATTATTCGGGACATCAGCGATCGAAAGGCGGCGGAGTTGGAGCGCGAGCGGCTGATCGGCGAATTACGGGATGCGCTGGGGCGCGTGAAGTCGTTGAGCGGACTGCTGCCGATCTGCGCCTCGTGCCGGAAGATTCGCGACAAGCAGGGCGCCTGGCACAATCTGGAAATCTATATTCTGAACCACACCGAAGCTGATTTCACGCACGGCATTTGCCCGGATTGCCGGCGAACGCTGTATCCGGAGACGCTGGCTAAGTGAAGCGCCAGCGTTGACACCCCCGGTCCCACCTCCTACGATTCTCGGTTCACCGAATCCCTTTATGACGAAACGTCTGAAGTTGCACAGGTTGCTGCTTCCCTTCTTTGCCGCCGCGATTCTGGTGGCGGCGTCCGCTTCTGTTCCGCAGGCTGACCCGGGCCGCTATCTAGATGACATCAAGACGCTGGCTTCACCCGAGATGGAGGGGAGGGGCGCAGGCACAAAAGGGCTGACGCGCGCCGAGCATTTGATTGAGAAGCGATACAAGGAACTTGGACTGCAGCCGGCCGGAGTGAACGGATATGCGCAGGCGTTCACGGTCATCACTGGAGCGCGGCTCAAGTCGGACAATCATTTTGTGGTGCAGGCGGCGGATGGAAAGAAGGAGTTGAAGATCAATCAGGACTTTGTTCCCGCGAGCTACTCTTTGTCGGGAGTCGTGAAGGGGCCGATCGTATTCGCGGGATACGGGGTGACTGCCGACGAATTTCACTATGACGATTACGCCGGTCTGGATGTGAAAGACAAGGTTGTGGTGGTGCTGCGCTACGAGCCGGCGGGATTCGGCGAGAAGAGCGGGAATCACGGACTGACGCTGCACGCGCAACTCATCACTAAGGCCATTAATGCGCGCAATCACGGGGCGAAGGCCGTGGTGGTGATTAATGGCAAGCTGGGCGACGGAGAACAAGACGTCCTCACGCCGTTCGGCAGTGTCAGCGGACCGGAAAATGTCGGTATTGTGCTGGTGCAGGTAAAGAATGCGGTGGTGGATGCGTGGCTGCAGTCGGCAGGAAAATCACTGAAGGAAGTGCAGGAGCGGATTAATTCCGGGACGAAGCCCGAGTCGTTCGCGTTGCCGGAGTCACTGCGGGTGGTGTTGCGCATTGATATTGAAACCACTCGGGCAACCGTGCACAACGTTTTGGCGTGGCTGCCCGGACAGAGCGATGAGTATGTGATTGTGGGCGCGCACTACGATCACCTGGGACGAGGCGACGCGGATTCACTGGCGCCGTCGCAGATTGGGCAGATTCATCCCGGGGCCGACGACAATGCGAGCGGCACGGCAGGGGTGCTGGAACTGGCGCGACTGCTGGCCCCGCAACGTGGGCAGTTGAAGCGGAGCATTCTCTTTGTGAACTTTTCGGGAGAAGAGTTGGGGCTGCTGGGATCGGCGGAGTGGGTGAAAGATCCGACGCGCCCGCTGGCGAAGGCTGTGGCCATGATCAATATGGACATGATCGGGCGCATCAAAGACGACAAGGTTTACATCGGCGGCGTGGGCACGGGGACGACGTTTAAGGCGGTTCTGGAGCAGGCGCAGAAGGATGCGCCGTTCAAGATTGAATATTCGGCGGGAGGATATTCGTCGAGCGACCATGTTTCGTTCGTCACGAAGAAGATCCCGGTGCTGTTCTTTTTTTCGGGACTGCACTCGGATTATCACAGGCCGTCGGATACATGGGACAAGATCAATGCGCCTTCGGCGGCGCGACTGCTCGATATGGTGGAGAGCGTGGTTGTGCAATTGGCGAGCGCGGTGGACACGCCTGCGTTTCAGGTAGTGGCGGAGGAAAAGCCTGCGGGAGGGGGAGGGGGCGGGTACGGTCCTTACTTTGGATCGATTCCGGATTTCGGGCAGACGGAGAACGGAGTGAAGTTTTCTGACGTCAAGCCGGGTTCACCAGCGGCGAAAGCAGGATTCAAGGCGGGAGATGTGCTGGTGCAGTTCGGCGACAAGCCAATCAAGAATTTGTATGACTTCACCGACGCACTGCGGCGAAGCAAAGTGGGGGATGTTATAGAAGTGAAAGTACTGCGCGATGGGCAGCCGGTAACCGCGAGCGTGAAGCTGGAGCAGAGGAAATAGAGGCGCTGCGTAGCGAGTCGACGATGCGGTTTGGCTTGCGCGCGGAGTCGGAGGGCCGGAGATACTTCGCTCCGCCTTGAAGAACGGCTAATGCTCAGCATGGCACCTGCTCTGGCGTTGCGCCCGTCCATTTGTAAATCCCTTATAATCGTCCTTCATCCTGATCGACTGAACTAAAGAGGAATTCTTTGCCCTTCGACGACCTTCGACAATGGATCGCGGCGCTGGATCGCGCCGGCGAACTCAAGCGCATACAGACGGAAGCGGATCCCATTCTTGAAGTGGCGGAAATTACCGACCGCGTTTCGAAGAGTCGCGACGCGAAGGGCGCTCGTGGGGGGCCTGCGCTGCTCTTCCAGCATCTGAAGGGGCATGCAGGTTCGCAGGTGCTGATCAATCAGTTCGGATCGGATGCGCGGATGAAGATGGCTCTCGGCGTCCAGTCGTTCGACGAAGTGGCGGCGCGGATCCGGATGTTCATGGATGTAAAGTCGCCGCAGGGATTTCTCGACAAGCTGAAGATGCTTCCGCTGCTCACGGAGATGGGGAAATTTTTTCCGCGGACGGTTGCGACGGGGCCGTGCAAAGAAGTAATCAAGCGGGATGGGTTCTCGCTGCTCGACTTCCCTGTTTTGCAATGCTGGCCGAAGGATGCGGGACGATTCATCACGCTGCCATGCGTGACGACGCGCGATCCGAGGTCGGGTAAGCGCAACGTGGGCATGTACCGGATGCAGGTGTACGACGAACGCACGACCGGGATGCACTGGCAGAGGCAGAAGGTGGCGGCGGAACATGCGCGGGAGCGGATGCGCGCGGCGGTCGAGGGAAAATCGGCGGCCGTCGATATCATGGCGCGCAGCTCAGGGGGCAGCGTTTTGGCCGAGGGCGAGCGGCCGTCGGGAAAGATGGAAGTGGCAGTGGCGATTGGGACGGATCCGGCCGTGACTTTTTCGGCAATTGTTCCGGCGCCGCCGGACATTGAGGAATACCTGATCGCGGGCTTTCTCCGTGGGGCACCGGTGGATTTGGTGAAGTGCGAGACGGTGGATCTGGAAGTGCCGGCGGCGAGCGAAATCGTGATCGAGGGCCACGTGCATCTTGACGAACTGCGCAGCGAAGGACCGTTCGGCGATCACACGGGCTTCTATTCGCTTGAGGATTTGTATCCGGTGTTTCACGTCAGCTGCGTTACACATCGTAAGGACCCGATCTATGCGACGACGATTGTGGGAAAGCCTCCGCAGGAAGACGCGTACATGGGCAAGGCGGTGGAGCGTGTGTTTCTGCCGCTGATGAGGCTGACGATCCCGGAGTTGGTGGACATCAATCTGCCGATTGAGGGCGTGTTTCATAACCTGATGGTGGTTTCGATCAAGAAGTCGTATCCCGGACAGGCGCGGAAGGTGATGAACGCAATCTGGTCGCTGGGACAGGCGATGTTTACGAAGTGCATTGTGGTGGTGGATGAAGATGTGGACGTGCAGGATTTAGGCGATGTGGTGTTGAAGGTGTTCAACCACATCGATCCGGAGCGGGATATTCAATTCACGCTGGGGCCGGTGGATTCGCTGGACCACGCTTCGCGGCTGCCGAACTATGGATCGAAGATGGGGATCGATGCGACACGGAAGTGGGCGAGCGAGGGATTTGCGCGTCCGTGGCCCGATGAGATTGTGATGGACGCGAAGACGAAAGCGCTGGTCGATGGGAAGTGGAAGGCGCTGGCGAAGGAATTGGGATTGGAGTGATCCGGCTCCGCTACGGGTTTAGTTCTCGAGCTTGAGGCTGGCCAGCATTTTCGCGACGCTAGCATCCGCAGCATCGCGGACTTCGATGCGCACGGCGGTTCCCTCAGGATAGCGCTTGGCTTCGTTGATCATCTTAAGGATACGCGCCGGGAGCTTAGTCTTCCGCGCGGCCGCGACTGCCTTCTCGCCCAAAATAAAGGAAGCCAGAAACCAACCGGCTCGAGGCCCCAAGTACACGATGTTACGTTTTTTCTTTTGCAGGCGAAACGACCACCCTGCTTTAACCGAGTAGCTGCTCCACTCTTCGCCATCCAGTTTCAGATCACTCTTGAGGTCGGCAACGAGAGCCTGCCAGAGGGCGTCGCTGTCGCCTAAGACCTCGGCCAACTCTGCGCCCGTAGGCTCTTTGGCGTGCCCAGCAAATGCATTCTCTGAAGTCGGCTTTGTCTTCGTCTTCTGCGCAGGCGTCGCTATCTCCCGTCAGTGTCCCCATCCCAACAGCATTCGCACGCCCCAGGCCGCGGCGACTCCGAACACCGCAATGAACGCGAGACCAATGAAATGATCGGTCGTTGATGCTTTGCTCCAGCCCTGGAGCACGGCAATCATTCAAACCGCGAAGAAGAAAATCGCGCCGGTCGCGAGAATTTTCATCCACATATTCGGGCCTCCGATCGCCTTCAGCTATATCATCGGCCAACCTCGGGCGCCGTGACCGCGGTCACGGACCTACTGTCGCAAGTTCATAACCCCGGCACTGCAGCACGGGCAGCCGCGGATACTTAGGAAAGCTTGCGTCGGTGGCGGAGCGCTCACACAAGTAGAAGACGGAACCGCGATCGGATTCGATCAGGCGTTTGAAGCGGCAGTCGGCGCAGAGACCGGCGCGTGTTCCCTCCATGTCTTTTCTTTCCTTGTTCACCACCACAGGATAGCTCGTGGCTGCAGTAACTAGGGTCTAAGGTCCCGCGGCCATGTCGTCGTCGCAGTTACTCGAATCGAGAGAATTTGTTATCCACAAACCTGAAAGAAAATTCACAAAACTTTCATAGCCCGATTCCTTGAATACGGGCAATTTCTTCTGTTATAAGTGCGGCTTCCAATCACAAGGAGGCTTCGCCATGACCTCTCAGAGTATCTCTGCACTTCGTTTGAAGTCTTTCTTCGGTCTTTTAGTCGTCATCGCGTTCGCCTGCTCTGGCCTGTCAGGATACGCCTTCGGGCAGCAGACTCTGGGCGCCATCACCGGCACCGTCACTGATCCGTCGGGAGCGATCGTCTCCGATGCGACCGTGAAAGCTGTCAACATCGCGACCAACCTTGAAGTTGTTGCTCATACGAAGGACGGCTCTTTCCAGATCCCATCTCTTCCCGCCGGAACCTATCGAGTCACCGTAACCAAGGAGGGCTTCAAAACCGAAACGCACACGAAAATCCTGGTGTTCGGTAGCCGCACCACGACCGTGGATACCACTCTGGTGGTGGGCTCGGTCGGAACCACGGTGGAAGTCACCGCGGTTCCCTTGATGAACCAGGTGGACACCACGATCGGCTATGTCGTCGATGCCAATACAATCGAAACCACGCCGCTCGGCACGGGCAGCTTCACGCAACTTGCCATTCTTAGCCCCGGCGTTCATGCGGACTTTCTCGGTGGAGGCGGTGCCAACACGGGCCTTGGCAACCAGGCCATCTTCGCGAACGGAAACCGCGACACCAGCAACAGCTTTTCCTTGAACGGGGTCAGCATCAACAACCTCTTTAACGGGAATTCCACCAGCCAGGTCGGCGAGAACCGCTTCGTACTCAACACCGGAGAGAACTTCGGCGCTGGCGGCACCATCCAGACCAGCACATCGGTTGATGACGCAATTGGCCAGGCTCTTCCCACTCCTCCCGCCGATGCCATCCAGGAAATCGCCGTCAACTCCTCGCAATACGACGCGACTCAGGGCAACAACAGCGGCGCGCACATTGGCGTCCTGACTAAGTCTGGTACGAACGCGCTGCATGGTTCCCTGTGGGAGCAGTGGCAGAACAGCGATATGAATGCCAACCCGTATTTCTACAACGCGGCCGGCATTCCCCGTCCTTTCCTGAATCGAAATGCTTTTGGCGGGACCATCGGCGGGGCGATTGTCAAGGACAAGTTGTTCTTCTTCGGGTCCTATCAGGGAGTGCGCATCGCCGATGCGGAAGCTTCCACCAAAACTACGACCGTGCCTCTGGGCTTGACGGATGACCGCAGTACGCAGGGCATTATTAACATGGTTCAGGCAACTTACGGCACCACGATTACGGCGAGCCAGATTAACAGCGCTGCCGCGCAAATGTTGAATGCCAAACTTCCCAACGGCCAGTATCTGATACCAAGCGCGCAGTTCAACTCGACGGAGGCCGTCGCGCTAGGCTACGACGCCGTAGTGCAAGGCCCCAATACGCAAGCTACCGTAAGCCAGGGGATCGTCGGCATTGATTATGTTATTAGCCCCAAGGATCGGTTGGCGGCGAGATACTACATTCAGAGCAATCCCACCAACAATCCTTTTGGCGCGGTTGGGTCCCTGCTGGGATTTGCTCAACGGCTTTCCGCCGGCGGCCAGGTGGTTTCCATCTCGAACTCGGTGCTGGTCTCGCCCAATCTCACTTGGGAACAGCATGTGGGCTTTACTCGCCTGCGGGCTTTCGCAAACACAACCAAAGCACTTACCCCGGCTGACGTGGGCATCACCCTGCCCGGCGGGGCGACCTTTCCGGACCTCAGCATTAACAACGCGGATCCTACGATCAATTCCGGTTTAGAGTTCGGTCCAAGCACCAGCTTTGGCGATGGTGGCATGGTGCAGAATAATTGGGAGTACGCGACCTCCGCGAGTTGGGTGAAAGGAAAACATACCCTGACCGTGGGAACGACGTGGGACCACACCCAGCTCAATGTCCTCAACAAAAACACGAATACCGATACGCTTGATTTTGAGACCTTCCTTGACTTCGTAGAAGGCACATTGCACGGTGGCGATGAGTTCGCTGGCTCGGCAAATCGCTATTACCGCGCGAATACCATCGGCACATATATCAACGACAACTTTAAAATGAGGAAAAACCTCACGGTGACGGCCGGGTTCCGTTGGGATATTGACGGGGCGCTCTCGGAGAAAAACGGCCGGCTCACCGGTTTCGACCCTTCGAAATACAGTTACGTGCAATGCACCGTCAATGGACAGCCAGCAGACCCAGGTGTGAACACTTGCGACGCGGGGAGTGACGTCATTACCGGCTCCGGCCTAGTAATCGCCGGGAATAACAAAACCGGCGCCACGCGTGGAGCCAGCAATACGCTGATGAAAAATCACCAGTGGGGCTTCGCGCCGCGCATCGGCATTGCGTGGGCTCCAACGACGAAGCTCACCGTGCGCGCAGGGTATGGTATCTACTTCGACCGCGGCGAGTTCTTCAGCTACTTCTCGCCGAGCGCGGGCTCCGGATTTAACGGCCCATTCGGCGTTACGCTCGAGCCTCCGTTCGTCCAACCGATCTCCGTGTTTAACGGGGCAACTCTCGATCAACCGTTCGGCACGACTTTGCCGCCTCCACCCACAGTCACGGGAGCGGCCTTCCTGGCTTCCCTTCCCAATCTTGAGCAGACCGCTTGCGGGTTCCCGGGATGCTGGCCGTCCGGCAATCTTTTTGGTCCTTTTCTGTTTGGCGGGTACGATATCAACAACAAGCTGCCGTATATGCAGAACTGGACTCTCGACTTTCAATTTCAACCCTCCAACAGCTGGATCATCGAGGCCGGCTATGTCGGCAGTCACGGCACCCATTTGGTGCTGCCTATTCCCTTCAACCAACCACTCATTGCAACACCGACCAACGTGGTGAACGGGCAGACCAGTTCCTACGGCGGTACGACAACGCTGTTCCTGGATAACGAGCCCGTCTTTACGAACGAGTTCTCCGGCAATGCGCCGCTCCGGGTACCCTATCCCGGATACGACATGAACGCCGTGTCCTATAAGGCGGAAGGCATCTCGAACTTCAATGCACTGCAACTGCAGGTTCACAAGCGCTTGTCCCACGGCCTGCAATTCACCTCGTCTTACACCTGGTCCCATTCGCTTGATGAGCAGAGCGCCCTGGGGCTCTTTTTCACCGGGAACAATCCGGCCATTCCCCGCGCCAACTATGGCTCCTCGGACTTCGATCAGACCCACGTTTTTCTGGTCAACTACAGCTACACAACTCCGAAGTTCGTGGAGAGCGGGCCATGGGGATTCGTGGCCAATGGCTGGACCCTTGGTGGCCAAACCGTGGCGCAAAGCGGGCAGCCCTACAGCGTCTATGACTTTTCGGGCTCGGTGGCCAGTCTGTACTACGGCACCAGCAACTATATTGGAAACCCTATAGTACCGCTGCTGCCGGGCGTAACCCCCAAGCAGGCAGCACAGGGCGGTATTTGCCCGGCGGGATCTGTGGGAATTTCGCCGTCACTCTGTAAGCTCAACGCGGCTGATTTTGGACCCCAGTTCGTGGCTCCAGGGACCAATGGAGTTCCTGCTTGCGATGCAAGCGGTTGCGATCTCTATGAATCCCTCTATGGAAATACAGGCCGGAACACTTTTCGCGGCCCATTCCAGGTGCGGTTCGATATGAGCTTGTCCAAGATGTTCCCAATCAAAGAGCGCTACCTACTGAAGTTTGAAGCCGATGCTTTTAATATTTTCAACCATCCCGATTTCGACGCTCCGAACAACAACGTGACCTTCTTTCCCAATTTCGCAGGTCCGCCATCGATTCCCCCAGAAGGCAGCTTGGGCGTCATCCAGCACACGATTGGCAGCCCACGCTTCCTGCAGCTCTCGATGCATTTGACGTTCTGAGTTGTGATCCGCCGTTTGGATAGTTAGAACAAGACGAGCTATGAAGGGCGATCAGGTTGGAACTGATCGCCCTTTGTTTTTGTGGAATGCAGAGCGCCAGCTGGGGCGCGGCGTTCTCATTTCACTGCGGAATCCACGCTGCTCAATGGCGGAGGGGCTCGGCGGCGCTTCGTTCCGGTATACTGTTTCAGTATGCCAGTGCTACAGAACATTGCCGCGATTGCCAAGGGCATGAGCATCACCTTTATGGAGATGTTTCAGCCGACGACCGTGGAGAATTATCCCGACGGCAAGGGACCGCTGCGGGGAGCGCGGATTGAGGCGCGGTTTCGTGGGGCGCACGTGCTGCAGAGGGACGAGAATGGGTTGGAGAAGTGCGTAGCCTGCTTCCTCTGTGCGGCTGCGTGTCCGTCGAACTGCATTTATATCGAGGCAGCCGAGAATACCGCCGAGAATCGCGTGAGCGGCGCCGAGCGCTACGCGAAGGTGTACAACATCGATTACAACCGGTGCATTTTCTGCGGATATTGCGTGGAGGCGTGTCCGACGGACGCGATCACGCACGGTCATGGATTTGAGCTGGCGACCTTTAATGCCAGTAATCTGGTGTATCGCAAGGAGCAAATGCTGGCCTCGCGGCCAGCGCACATGGGGGCCAACGTGGTATTCAATCAGGCCGACGTGGATGGTGGGGCTCCGGCGGAGATGGTGCAGGGGAGCTAGATTTCGAAACGAGTTTCGAACGCAACGACACGCCGGTCCATGGAGACCGGCGTTCGTGCATGTGGCGGGGGAAAGCAGGTTCCTCGCGGGCTTTGCCCGTTCGGAATGACAAAACCTCTTTCAGGAATCAAGATTAATGGCTGACTTTTTACAGACCGTGAAGGAACGCGTCGTCGTCTATGACGGCGCGATGGGGACCAACATTCAGAAGCGGAACCCTACCCTGGACGATTATTGGGGCAAGGAGAACTGCAGCGAAGTGCTGGTGTTGAGCCGTCCCGACATTATTCGGGAGATTCATGCGGATTTCTTCCGCGTGGGCTGCGACATCGTCGAGACCAATACGTTCGGCGGAAGCGGAATCGTGTTGGGCGAGTTTGATCTCCGCGATCGGGTGCATGAGATCAATTTGAAGGCGGCGCAACTCGCAAAAGAAGTGGCGCAGCAATTCTCGACTCCGGATAAGCCGCGTTTCGTGGCGGGATCGATGGGGCCCACGACGAAGCTGCCGTCACTGGGGCACATCGGATTCGACGCGATGGTTGCGTCGTACGAAGAGCAGGCGGCAGCGCTGATCGAGGGCGGCGTCGATGTGCTGCTGGTGGAGACGGCGCAGGATTTGCTGCAGGCGAAGATCGCGACCATCGGCGTGCTGGAGGCTATGCGGAAGGCGGGCAAGCGGTTGCCCGTAACAGTTCAAGTGACACTGCAAGAATCAGGAACCATGTTACTGGGCACCGAGATTGGGGCGGCGTTGACGGCGCTGGAACCGTTTGAGGTGGACGCGATCGGATTGAACTGCGCCACGGGACCGAAGGAGATGAACGATGCGGTTCGTTATCTGGCGCTGAATTCGACCAAGGAAGTTTCGGTGCTGCCGAATGCTGGGCTGCCACAAAACGTGGGTGGGCACGCGGTGTACAAGCTTTCTCCTGCGGACCTGGCGGAGTATCACAAGCATTTTGTGAGGGATTACGGCGTGCGCATTGTGGGCGGATGCTGCGGCACGACGCCGGAACATTTGAAAGCCGTGGTGGATGCGGTCGCGGGGGTCGAGCCTGCCAAGCGCGACGTAAAGCGCGTGGGATCGGCGTCGAGCGCCTACACCAGCGTTCCGCTCGATCTTGAGCCAAAGCCGCTGATTGTCGCCGAGGAGATGAATACGACTACCCGGGTCGAACATTTCCGCAAACTAGTGCAGGGGAAGAAATACGACGACATTCTGGCGCTGGCGAAGAAACTGGTGAACGAAGGATCGCACATGCTGGATTTGTGCTGCGCGATCGTGGGCGAGGACGAGAAGGGGTACATCACTTCGATTCTGGAGAAGATTGCGACGCGGGTGCCGGCGCCGATCCTGGTGGATTCGACCGAGGCCGACGTG
>Ga0070730_10003908_pt1 | contig 13214 bp, 10 predicted proteins | sample Coa_R1_3_FD_66447 | JGI IMG/M metagenome (GOLD analysis project Ga0070730, IMG submission 66447) | Surface soil microbial communities from Centralia Pennsylvania, which are recovering from an underground coalmine fire - Coalmine... | ecosystem: Environmental > Terrestrial > Soil > Unclassified ...
CTCTCGCGAAGAACCTTGCAGGTCTCTGGGAGCAAAATGCGCAGCCCCGGTGTCCAAGATCAAAGATGCTATTGCCCGGTAAAACTTTGCGTTTCCGGACAGGGGGAACAAAGCTTCGATAAGCTCAATCGTTTCTGAGGAGGAAACCAATATGGTTGTCGCGAATCTTGCAAATCTAAACCTGATGCATGTCAAAACTCAATTGGCTGCCTTGCTGTTCCAGGGGGAAGAGGTGCCTTTCGACCTTATCTCAATGTGGGGCCACATGGGCTGGCCGGCCCGCGCGATCGCCATCGTTCTCCTCGCCATGTCGGCGTGGTCGATCGGCGTCATGATCGACCGTTGGATGGCCTTTAGCGCTGCGCGCAAGCAGTCGCGGAAATTTGCTCCAGTGGTGGCCGGCGCCCTGCGAGAAGGCAAACTCGACGAGGCTATCCTCGTGGCAGGGCGCAACAAAAAAAGCCACCTGGCCAGGGTTGTGACCTCGGGCCTGCAGGAATTCCGCGGCAATGGCAAATCAACTGTGGTTTCCGAAAGTAAAATTGAAGCCAGCAAACGTGCGCTTGAGCGGGCTGAAGCGATCGTCCATGCCGATTTGGAGCGGGGTCTCAGCGGTCTGGCCACCATTGGCTCCACAGCTCCATTTGTCGGGCTACTCGGGACGGTGATCGGCATCATAGATGCATTCCGCAAAATGCAGGAACACCAGGCCACCGGCCTCACCGCAGTCTCCGGCGGTATCTCTGAGGCCCTCGTAACTACGGCCCTGGGCCTGTTTGTCGCCATCCCGGCGGTCATGATGTTCAACTACTTCACCTCCAAAATCAGGGCTTTCGATGTCGAAATGGACAACTCCTCCAGTGAGTTAGTGGACTACTTCTTGAAAAGCACTGCGGTCACTCAGCTTTAACTCCAGGAGCAAGCATGGCCATGTTCATACGCAAACAGGGATGCAAGGTCAACGAGTCAAAGATTAACTCCACCATCAACGTTACCCCCATGGTCGACGTGATGCTGGTGCTGCTGATCATCTTCATGGTGATCACGCCCATGCTCCGGCCAGATAGGCTGGTTGAGTTGGCCAAGACTAACAATCCGGTCGAAATGTCCGATGCCAACCAGCCGGACGCGCTGGTTGTTGCGGTGGCGCACGACGGTAGGATCTTTCTTGGCAGCGAGCTTGTCGCTGGGGACGTTCTGACTCAAAAAGTCAAAGACCAGTTGGTTGACCGCAACAACAAGATTGTTTACGTCCGAGCGGACGCGCGGGCCAGATACAAGTTTTTAGTTGGTGTAGTAGATGATGTTCGCTCCGCCGGCGCAGATCAATTAGGTCTGCTTACCGAACAGACGCATCGCATCGTCGTGCAATAGCGGACTACGGGTTGGATGGTTTTTATTCGCTTTGTGCAGGAAGAAGAGATGTCTTGCAGTTTTTTACCTTGGGGAGCCGAATCGACGAGCACGGGATTTTCTTTGGGGCAGGATTACCGTAGTTATTGAAATCTGGCGGCAGATGTTCTATTTTTGATCAGCTTGGAACTGGCGCTAAATTTCGCGTGGCTGGGCATTTCTTGTGCCTTGCTCGTCTTGGGCATTCCCCTGATCAGGAAGCAGGGAATCGCCCGCAGCCGTCTGGTCGCATTCATGGCGTTGGTGTGTGTCTTGTGTCTTCTGTTTCCGGTCATCTCTATGACCGATGATCTGCATAACACGCCGGCTGTGGTGGAAAACAAAAAACTGAAAAAACTGGTGATAGCGGCCAACACTCTGGTGGCCGTGCTCTCCCGGTTTTCATTTCAAGTTTCAAAGCCGGTTGCCATTGCAGCCAAGGACCGTGAAAATCCAGCTTTCCCGGTTCAGGCGATGTTTACGCTCGATCTAAGCCGGCGTCCTCCTCCTGCGTTCTAACGCTCCTCTGTTTGTGTAGTTCCAATTTCTCAATTTCAATTCAGGCTGTTTGAACTTATGAGCAAATTTTGCCTAGGTGTATTTATGGGGCTGTTTGCCTGTGTGGCGTCCGCACAGGCGCAGGCAGACCATCCGCTCACGCTGCCGGAGGTCTTACAACTGGCGCGCAGCCACAACCCGAACCTTGCTTCTCAGGCGCTGCAACTTGAGGCGACCCGGGCAAACGAGGTTACAGCAGGGTTGCGTGCCAACCCGGAGCTGGCGATCTCCAAGGAAGACCTGAGCCTCACTTCACTGACCCAGGTGGACGAGACTTTCAATGTCTCCCGGCTTTTTGAGCGTGGAAACAAACGCCGATATCGGATCGAGAGCGCCACTCTAGCCACGGTGGTCGCCAAGCATACCTATGACGACTTTGAGCGCCAACTGGTGCTCAATATCAAACAAAGCTTCGTCTCCCTGCTGCTGGCCAAGGCCAACCTGCAACTGGCGGAGCAGAACCGGCAGGACTATGCCAAGACGGTTGAACTGAGCCGCATTCGTTTCTCGGCCGGAGAGATCAGCCGTACCGAGCTTGACCGGATCGAGCTCCAGGCATCGCGTTTTGAGACGGATGCGCTCAATGCCACGCAGGCCATGTCTCAGGCCCGCACGCAACTGCAAAGCCTGGTGGGACTGGATGATTTCTCCGACAAATTTGATGTTGTCGGCGAGCTGACTGTTCCTGCTCTCCAGATTGATCGGAGCAAGCTGCGGGATGAGGCACTGGCGGCCCGGCCTGATTACCTTGCGGCGCTTGAGCAGGTACACAAGTCGGAGGCCGACATCAAGCTCGCCGACGCGAATGGGGCCACGGATTTCGTCGCCGGAGCGGAATACAAGCGGAACGGCCCAGATAACTTTACTGGAGTCACCTTGGGCATTCCTTTAAGGTTTTTTGATCGCAACCAGGGAGAAAAACTTCGCACCCGAAGGACGCTCGACGCCAGCCGCGCTGCGGAGCGAGCGGCGCGCATCCAGGTGCTGGCCGACCTGAACCAGGCGCTGGCCGCGCTGGATTCCGCGCAACGCATCTCCCAGCTTTACGACGGCGATTATCTCGACAAGGCCAAGCAGGTGCGGAAGCGCGTGGAGTTCAGCTACCGGCATGGGGCCACCTCGCTGCTCGACTACATCCAGGCGTTGCGCGAATATCGCGATACGGAGTTGGCTTGGCGCGCCTCGACTGCCCAACTCTTGAACGCCATTCACCAACTGAGTTTTGTTACCGGAACGGAGCTTCTGCCGTGAAGCGAATCATCTCTCTGCTCTTCCTCTCTTTATTATTAACGACGTGTTCACTGTGGCTGGCCGGTTGTAGCAGTCACCAACCAGAAAATGCGGCGGCGCAGGCTCCTGCTCTTGCCATCCAGACAGCCCGTGTGGAAGCAAAAACGGTCTCTTCTGAGATGGCTATACCGGCCTCCATTCAGCCCGACCCCAGCCGCGTGGTGCATGTATTTGCGCCGGTCAGTGGGCGGCTCATCGAACTCCGCGCAAGGCCCGGTGATTCGATCCGCAACGGCCAGCCTTTGGCGGTGATCCAGAGCAGTGATGCGGCTGGGGCGCTCAGCGATTATCAAAAAGCGAAAGCGGCCGCCGAACATTCCGGTAGCGCCTTGAGCCGGGCCGCGTTGCTTTACCAGCACGAAGTCATCGCGCAAAAAGATCTGGAAGACGCCAAGGCGATGGCTGCCTCCGATGACAGCGACTTGGCCCGAACCAGGCAGCGATTGCACATGCTAGGCCTGAGCGAAAGCTCGGCTTCCGATCGGGTCACGGTGGTGGCCACGCATTCGGGGGTGGTCACCGAGACAGCTTCGGCTGCTGGAGAGATGTCGAAATCGCTCGACGCCTCCAATTCTCTGCTGACCATCGCCGACCTGAACTCGATCTGGGTGGTCGGCAACATATATGAAAAAGACCTGGTGCTGGCGCCGGCCGGCCTGGCGGTCAGGATCACCCTCGATGCCTATCCGGGCCAAAGCTGGCAGGGAAAGATCTCACGTATCTCCGACGTAGTGGATCCCAACACGCATACCTTAAAAGTTCGCGTGGTGCTGAACAATCCCGACCGCAAGTTGAAGCCGGACATGTTTGCCGCAATTTACGTGCTTCGTCCCGCGACCCGTGTGGCGGTAATTCCCTCTTCCTCGCTGCTGCACGAGGGCAACCAGGCATTTGTGATGGTGCAAAAGGCGGAGGGCAAGTTCGAGAAGCGTGCCGTACAGTTGCAGGAGAGCAACCCGGAAACTACGCTGGTGTTGTCGGGCCTTCAGCCTGGCGAACTGGTCGTCAGCTCGGGTGCAGAACTTTTGCGCGCGGAGGTGAAGTGAAAGCCTTCGTACTCACGCTCCTGCGCTACCGCGTTCTCGTAGTCATCGCCCTGCTTGCGCTGCTGGCCGCTGGAGGATTTGCCTTCGTCAATCTGGATATTGAGGCCTATCCCGATCCTTCGCCGCCCTTGGTTGAGATCATCACGCAAAATCCTTCCTGGTCGGCGGAGGAGATGGAGCAGCAGGTCACGGTGCCGCTGGAGACCACGCTCAATGGAACGCCGCAACTGGACTATATCCGCTCGATCAGTATTTTCGGCCTGAGCGACGTAAAGCTGTACTTTAATTTCGACAGCGATTACTTCCATGATCGGCAAGAGGTTCTGAATCGACTGCAGACTGTGACCTTGCCGCAAAACCTTCAGCCGCAGCTCTCGCCCTGGTCTCCCATCGGCGAAATTTACCGCTACCAGATCGAGAGCAGCCGCCACACTCTTAATGAAGTTAAGGCCGCGCAGGACTGGTTGGTGCGCCGCGAGTTGAAACAGGTTCCCGGCGTGATCGACATCACGACTTTCGGCGGCACCACCCGGCAATACCAGGTGGAGCTCGACCAGCAAAAGCTCCTTCAGTACAACATTCAAGTGCCGCAGGTGCTCTCGGCTGTAGCGGCCAGCAATGCTAATGCTGGCGGCAACTATCTCACCGTAGGCAGCCAGAGTGTGAATCTTCGCGGGCTGGGGCTCTTGCGGAATGTCGAGGACATTCGCAACGTCGTGGTGGCCTCCCATGCCGGAGTTCCGGTCCTGCTGAGAGACTTGGGCGAAGTTCATGAAGGCTTTCAGCAGAGGCTGGGCAAGGTCGGCAAGGACCAGCAGAGCGACGTCGTTGAGGGCATTGTTCTGCTCAACCGAGGGGCTGAGTCATTGCCCGCGCTCGGGTCTCTGCGTAAGAAAATCGGTTTGCTCAACACCTCCTTGCTGCCTGCGGGCATGAAGATCAAAACCATCTATGACCGCACGGACCTTATCAACATCACGACTGAGACGGTGAGGCATGTGATCTTTGCGGGGCTCTTCCTGGTGACTCTTCTCCTGTTGGTGATGCTGGGAGACTGGCGGCTGACGCTCATCGCCGCGCTTACCATTCCATTGGCGGTGCTGTTCGCCTTTGGACTGATGGTGCTCACGGGCCGCTCCGCCAACCTGATTTCCATTGGGGCCATTGATTTCGGAATTCTCGTGGATGCCTCGATCGTGGTGCTCGAGGGAATTTACCGCGACATGACCAACCGGCTGGTGGGTGAATCAATTCCCGAACTCATTGCCAATGCCACCTCTCTTTCGGCGCGCCCGGTGTTGTTTTCTACAGCGATCATTCTTGTGGCCTTCATTCCGTTGTTTACCATGCGCGGAGTGCCGGGAAAGATCTTTGCTCCCATGTCGATCACTTACTGCTTCGCCTTGACCGGCGCTTTGATCTTTGCGCTATGTTTTGCGCCCGTGCTGTCTTCTTATGGAGCACAGCATATTTCCGGCAAAGAAACGCGCATCAGCCACATGCTGCGCAGTGCTTATGACCGCTGCCTGGCATTCATCCTCCGCCGCCCCAAGGTCATTTGGGCCGCAGCGGCTTTATTGTTGGCCGCCGCGATGGCCGCTTTTCAGTTTGTGGGAGGAGAATTCATGCCTCCGCTGGAAGAAGGGAATCTTTGGGTGCGGGCCACGCTTCCCCAGGACATCGCCTTCGAAGCTTCCACCAGTCTTGCCGATCAGTTCCGCAACGAACTGCGCAGCTTTCCGGAGGTGACGCAAATCGTTTCCCAGAATGGGCGTCCCGACGACGGCACCGACGTCAGCACCTTCAACAACATTGAAATGTTTCTCACCCTCAAGCCCGCCGACGACTGGCCGGGCAAGATCGGCAAAGAAGAGCTGATCAGCCAGATGCAGAAGAAGCTGGAAAAATATCCGGGCGTGAGCTTCAACTTTTCACAGAACATTCAAGACAACGTGGAAGAAGCCATGTCGGGCGTGAAAGGCGAAAACTCGCTGAAGTTGTTTGGTGATGATTTCAATTTGCTCACCCAGAAGGCGGAAGAGATCGCCGGAGTCATGTCGAAAACGCAAGGGGTCGAAGACATCGGCGTCTTTAAGGTCAATGGCCAGCCTAACCTGATTGTCTCCATCGACCGTACCAAAGCAGCCAGATACGGCATAATGCCGGGGGACGTGAATGCCGTGGTGCAGACGGCCATCGGTGGCACTCCGGTCACCCAGGTGATTGAAGGTGACCGGCGATTCGACCTAACCGTCCGCTTCAAGCCTGAATTCAGGCAAAGTCCGGAAGCCATACGCGCCCTGCTGCTGCCAACCCCGGATGGCAACAGGGTCCCGCTGGGCCAGGTGGCGGATGTTTCGTTTCAGGAAGGCGCTTTCATGATCTATCGCGAGAATGACAAGCGCTATATCCCAGTGAAATTCAGCGTGCGCGGCCGCGACCTGGCGACCACCATGCAGGACTTGCAGAACAAAATCAAAGAAACCGTAAAGCTGCCAGCCGGATATTCCTACGAATGGGCAGGAGAGTTCGATAGCCTGCGCAAAGAGCAGCGCCGGCTCGCGCTGGTCATTCCGGCCAGCCTTGCGGTGATTCTCGTCCTGCTCTTTGTGCAGTTTCACAGTTGGCGCGACGCGCTCATTGTGATGGCGTTGCTGCCCTTTGCGGCCACCGGCGGCATCTGGACGCTGCTGATTGCCGGAACACCTTTCAGCATCTCGGCAGCCGTTGGTTTTACCTCTTTGATCGGTGTGGCCACGCTGGGAGCAGTGGTCTTCCTGACCGGAGTGCGTCGAGCGCAGCGTGAAGCAGGCCCGGTGAAGGGGCTCGTTGCCGGTAGCCTGGAACAGATGCGTCCTGTGGTTATGGCATGCATGGCCGCCGGGCTGGGACTGATTCCTGCGGCGTTGTCGAATCGCATCGGCGCCCAGGCCCAGCAGCCTCTGGCGCGTGTGGTCGTTGGAGGAATGGTGACGACCTTAGCAGCCATTCTCTTCCTGATGCCCCTGCTGGCACGAAAGCCGAAAGAGATCGAGGAACAAGAAGCCCCTGCATCAGGGAACGAAGTGATCGCCGATTTGTAGGTGGATGGAACAGCAAACGTTGCCGCTGTACCGGAAAACTTAGATGGCCGCAGGACGATTTAAGGGAACGCCCCAGATACACTTGGCCGGCTCGATGCAGCGTATATGAACCTCGCCCTGGCTTGGCGTTCCGGCGTCACCGACCCATGCGACTTCAAAGCCCGCCCTGCTGAGACCGCAGTCGACGCCGACAATCGCTCCGCGTCGCAACGGAAAGGGCATCCCCACAAGGCGCGCGCCGGCCGGTGTGATATCGGCGGTGTGCGACCAAACATCAAAAAATCTCCCATGGAGATCCATGCCCCACACCCGCACCGGAAGGTTGATGGAAACACCTTGTTCGCCTTTTGTCATGTGTCACCTGCTGATGATGCCCGCCGATTTCAAAACGTTATAAACCGCTTCCTGGTATGGATGTGTTCTGCATGCATCGCTTACGTCGCTTCCAAGAGTAGCAATCGGAATTGAGGGGGGAGGTTGCCAATCCAAACTACTTATTTAGCTTCTCAAGAATCTGTTCGTCTGTCTTCACATTTCTGCTGGTGCAAAGTTACTTCCGTATTCATTAATGACTTTTAATTCCAAGAACAACTTCAAAACTTTAGTGGTTGGCCAACAGGTTAGTTAGCGAAGTACGCTACGGAAGCAACGAAAAAACAGAAGATGGCGAAGCTCTCAATTGGCTGAGTGCTGAATGCCGAGTGCTGGTTGTTCCTAAGGATTAAAATCCGCCACGCCCACGCGCAGCACGGTGCGAGTATTCTTGCCCCGTTCGGCTTTGGCATCGCCGGAGGTCTGATGGGCCCAGGCCCCAAACACCTTGTTCCCTTGCGCTGCGATGGCAAGATAGTCACCGAGAAAATCACCGTCTGCTTCAAATGCTTCGCGGTCGAAAGCCCAATTGTCGAATGTCTTGCCGTCGTTGGTGGAACGGGCCAGAGTCACTGTGGTTGCCTTGTTGTCGCCGCGTCGGTCATAAAAAATCAGATTCACTGCGCCGGATGCCGGGTCAACTGCCATCCATTGAAAGAACTGGTCATTGCCGTTGTGGATGGGGTCATTGTTGGCCCTTACTGGTATGTCCCAGGTATGGCCATGATCTCCGGACGAGGCCACGAAGACATCAACATCTCCGTTGTTGAAATCGGTCCATGCCACGTAAAGCCGCCCGTTGGCGGGGTTGATGCCGATTTGTGGAAAGCCATCGGAGCGCGAGACTCCCGTAATGCCAAAGTAAGCGGGCCCTGTCTTCAGGATGCGGTAGTCCTTGGTAAAAGTGGCGCCTCCATCATGCGATACAGCCATCATGATGCCGTCACGATCGGACCAGACCGTGTAGAGTGTTCCATCCGGCGCGACCACCCCGTGAAAACCTTCGAGCGCGCCGTTGTCATCCCGCGGCAATCCGGGAACGCTGCTGAGCGTGATCGGTTTTGACCATGTCTTGCCGCCGTCGATAGAGCGCGAAAACAGTAGCTCGCTGGCGCTCAGAGTAAACTGCGTCCACCCGATATACAGGTTGCCCGCATGAGGGCTGCTGCCGGTATCGGCAACAATATAGGGCTTGTCTTCAAAGGGAATGCCGGGAGTGGACTCATGGGAGATTACTGAGACGGCATCCGGCTCCCATGTCTTGCCGCCGTCCAGAGAGCGGCGCACGAAGATTCCGTTGCGGGTGGCACCGTGGGCCCAGTATTGGCTGGTTCCTAGCTTGTCAAAAGCGATGTAACAGAGGACCGCATGGCCCGCCGCGTCGTATGTGATGGAAACATCGCCGGAAACGCGATAGTTCTTAGGCGCTGTTCCGGACGCGATGGTCCAGGTCTTACCGCCGTCGACGGAATATCCCGCGCTGGCGTTGATCTGCCATGCCACCGCCACCTGCTGCGGATTTTTAGGATTGACGGCAATGGAAGGCTCGTTGAAATAGCCGGGCTTCTCCGTTATGTCAGATAGATGTGCTTTGGGTGCGGGTGGCAGAGAAACTTGTTGCGCAGACAATCCGGAAATCGGCAACAGCAGAAGAATGCAGGTTCGAATGTTCATAGGAAGCTGACATTTTACATGGCCGGGTCAAAGGTCAATGGGCAAGCCATCAATCGATCTCATCAACATCTATCGTTGCCGCCCAACTCTCCAAACGTGAGGTTCTCCGGACATTATTACAGGGAACACGCCTTTTCAAATCGCTTGCTGCCACGCTGTACTCCTGTCCACTAAAATTCTTCTCGCGCTGCGAAGATTTTCCTATGGTTTTCCTCTGCGGCCTTTCCTCTGCGCCCTTTGCGTCCTCTGCGGTTAATGCTTTTGGTTGTGGTTCAGCTACGTTATGTCCTTCGCCCACTCGATTTCCTCCGCAAACCTCTCCCGCAGCGCTGCCGGATCAACGCCTTGCGCCCTCAGCGTACGCAGCCCCAAGGCATCGTGCCTTTTGGCCAGGCGAATATGGCTTTCATCAAACATCAGCGGACAATGGAAATACTGGGGCGCCGAAAAACCCAAGGCTCGAATCAACAGCAGTTGGCGCGCAGTGCTTTTCAGCAGATCGGCCCCTCGGACAACCTCGGTGATCTGCATGGCCGCGTCATCTACGACTACTGCCAACTGGTAGGCGGGAATATCGTCTCGCCTCCAGATGAGAAAGTCTGAAAAATCTTGCCCAGCAGTGAATTGCTGCTGGCCCCAGTACAGATCGTCAAAGGCGATCGTCTCGCTCTCTGGCACGCGGAACCTCCAACTCACGCCTGCCGGTGATTCAAATTGTTGGGTGGTTGCCGCGGCGGAGCGGCATGTACCAGGGTAGCGAATTTCATCAGCTTCATCATCATGGGGGGCCTGGAGAGCGCGTTCCAGGTCTTTACGGGTACAGGTGCAGGGGTAAATGAATCCGGTATCGCGCAGTTTGCGCCACGCTTGCAAATAGAAACTACGGCGCTCACTTTGCGAGTAAGGGGCAAAAGGGCCGCCCAAGTCAGGGCCTTCATCCCAATCCAGCCCCAGCCAGCGCAGGTCTTCGTACATGGCCTGAACGAATTCCGGCTTGCATCGTTGATGATCCAGGTCCTCGTTGCGCAAGACGAGCCGGCCGCCGGTAGTGCAGATCCGTTGCCAGGCCACCCAGAAGGTGCGGGCATGTCCCAGATGCAGGTAACCTGTAGGGGAAGGCGCAAGTCGTCCCCTGGATTTTTCAGCTATCGACATCAACTACTCGACCGCCTCTATGTTTTCGAACTTACTTCGACTCTTTTTGGGAAATCCATGCTGCAAATCCAACTTGCGTCGGTCAGCCCTGGAACTGATTTGCGCGGCATTCAGAGCACAAAATGCATTAGATCCATCGAATTGATTATAAGGAGGTGGGCAATGCGATTACCTCATTCCCTTGGAAGGAATGGGGTCTGAAGCTTTGCAGATGGAAAAACTTGGTCGAGAACTCATGAAGCGAATCGTTGACAGCTGGGTGAAGAATCGCGCGCTATACTCTCTTCATCACTGTGAATCTTCTCAAACATTGGGGCCTTATTATCCTGATCTTGGCCTTGGGCTGGCCTCCTCAGGGTTCCGGCCAGTCAGGAACTGCTTCTCGTCTGCAAACAGAAATGGCCCACGTGATGGCAGGCAGGCCAGGGGCTGTAGTGGCCCTGGACGTTGCTACAGGGAAGTTGTTGGTGCAATGGAATATCACCGTGGCGGCTCAGCGATTGGAGCGGCCAGGGTCTACCGTAAAGCCGTTCGTCCTGGTGGAGTTGCTCCGGTCCGGCAAAGTGCAACCGGAGCAGCGACTGGCCTGCCACCGGCCGTTGTATATAGATGGTCACCGGATGGACTGCACTCACTCGCCAGCCGTGGCCAGCTTGAACGCTTCCGACGCAATTGCCTATTCCTGCAACACCTACTTTTCTTCTATGGCCCTCCGAATGAATGCAGTAGAACTGGGTGAAGTATTTCAGCGCGCCGGCTTCACTTCGCCTACAGGATTGGCTTCCGGTGAGGCTGTGGGACGCATCACTGCCCCCCAAAGCCAGTCTGATCTGCAGTTACAGGCATTAGGAGATTGGGGCATTGAGGTGACTCCTCTGGAACTACTGCTGGCCTATCGCGCCCTCGCACTGGAAAAATTGCGTCTGCAAAATTCTGCTTCGAAAGAAGAGCGCAACAGTAATCCAAACTTTGTGAATCCGGTTTTTCAAGGCTTGGAGCGTTCCGTCCTTTATGGCGTGGCCCGCGCCGCGCAGCCCACAGGGACATCCGCAGCAGGCAAAACTGGAACTGCATCGGGCGTGAGCAAGCCTGGGTCGCATGGTTTTTTTGTGGGCTATTCTCCAGCGGATAAACCCGAAATCGTCTTGCTGGTCTATCTGGAACATGGACGCGGCATGGATGCCGCCGCCGTTGCTGCCCCTGTCTTTACCTCTTATTGGAAGCTCTGGCACGGGGATAGAAAATGAGCAGGATTTTCTTGCTGGCATTGTTGCTTGCCGGCCCTCTGGCATTTCCACAGAGCACGGATCTCACGGTTCGTCTTTACAGCTTGCATCCCGAGCATCACCTCAAACTTGAAGCATCAGCGGGATATCTCAGTTGGCGCACCTGTGAAAAGTGCCGGGCCAATTCGTCGCAAGAGCTCTCGATTGAAGCCACTCCTCAAGGACTCAGGATTTCCGGGGAAAGCAATGCCGGAGTCGATCAGCAGCTCTTTGTTGATGGCAACTACCACCTGCAGCCCGAGCAAGGTTTTAAGGTGGCAGGTTCGTTTCCGCTCCATCTCAAAGCAGATCACGGAATGCTGGTAATTCTGGCCACGGTCCCTCTTGAAGATTACGTAGCTGCGGCTCTGGCCGGCGAAAGCGGAAGCTTCACCAGTCCGGAAAGCCTCAAAGCCATGGCCGTTGCGATTCGTACTTATGCAGCACGCTTCAAACCCAGGCATCAGCCGGAAGGCTTCGATTTCTGCGACGACACTCACTGCCAGGCATTGAACTTCAAAGGTATCGGCAACCAGGTTCGTTCAGCCGTGGAAGCCACCCGGGGTCAACTGCTCTGGGCCGGTGGCATGCCGGCTGCGACCTTTTATCATCAGAACTGCGGAGGCACGCTGGCGGCCGGCAGGGAAGCCTGGCCCAACCTCGATGCCCCTTATCTCAAGCAGCACGACGATCCTTACTGTCAACGGGCCTCGCTCCTCCCCTGGAGGGCGCAACTCAACCGTCACGAGTTGGAAAGGGCGCTGCGTGAGCAGGGGCTCAAAGTGCCGGAGGCCTGGAACAAATTGGAAATTGCGGCCCGCACTCCCAGCGGCCGCGTACAACGGTTGGTTTTGCGCAGCCCAACAGCGCCAGCCCAATTGATCTCCGGATCATCGTTGCGCTTTGCCATCGGAAGGCATTTTGGCTGGAACCAGGTCCGCAGCGACCTCTATAACGTAGAGACTGCGGAAGACTCCATAATCTTTACCGGACGCGGCGCCGGACACGGTGTGGGCCTCTGCCAGGCAGGGGCCGAGCAGATGGCGAAAGAGGGCATGAGCTACCGCCGGATTCTGGAATTCTATTATCCCGGTACCTCCGTGGGTCTCACCGCGCAAGGGTTGCAATGGGAAAAACGTCACAGCGAGCATTTTGAGTTGTTGACTGCCAAGAGCGCACCCCATCAGGAGGAAGTGCTCGCGCTGGCTGAAAGCATCCTCGCGGGTTTGGAATCAGAGTGGGGATGGAAGCTTGACTCTAAGACTCAACTCAAGTTCTATCCAACGCTCGATGCCTACCGCAACTCGACCGGGCAGCCCGGCTGGATCGCCGCCTTCACCCGAGGCCCGGTGATCAGCCTCCAACCGCTGGACATCCTT
>Ga0070730_10003909_pt1 | contig 13213 bp, 13 predicted proteins | sample Coa_R1_3_FD_66447 | JGI IMG/M metagenome (GOLD analysis project Ga0070730, IMG submission 66447) | Surface soil microbial communities from Centralia Pennsylvania, which are recovering from an underground coalmine fire - Coalmine... | ecosystem: Environmental > Terrestrial > Soil > Unclassified ...
TGGGGGGACGGCGGCCCGCGCCCGGGCGCGGGTGCTGGCGTGACCCTGGCTGGGCGGGCGGCGGGAGGCCCTCACCCGGCCCTCTCCCGTGCGCGGGAGAGGGTTCTTGCGCCATCCGGGGCGGGGATCACCACCCAGCGGCTGAAGTTCGCACGCCTCCGCGAGTCCCTCGGGGTGTCGCGAGTGGTCCCGGCGACACCCCGTCAGGGGGGCTGGAGCGCCCTGCCTGGTGCAAGTTCCAGCGACTCCTTGGGCCAACGCTGGGCGAGGAGTGAGCACCCCCAGGTACGAGCGCGGGTGGGGCAACGTTCGCACGTCGGCGTGCTCACTCCTCATCACCCAAGGGGTCATTTGAGGCTGCACTAGGCCCGGGGTCTGCGCATGATGCGCCATCGTCACCCTCGCCCGCGCACGGGCGAGGGCCGGGTGAGGGCCCCCGGCGCCGGGGGAGCGCGGTCGCGCCGGACCGGATCGCCGGGCGCCAGGTTAGCCGCCCGCGGGCTCGTTTTTCGCCGCCTCGACCAACAGCTTGAGCCGGCGCAGCGCGTCGGTGGTCATCCCGTCGAGATCGCGCTGCACCAGGCCGCCGAGCAGCGCCAGGCCGGGGATCAGCAGCTCATACTCGATCGCCAGGGATACCCGGACCCGGGGGGCGGCCGCCGGGTCGGGGGGGGCCTGCTCGCTGAAGCGCCAGATGCTGCGGCTGCGCACACCGCCGCTGGTGTCGCTCACCAGCAGGTGCGGCGGCTCCGCTTGGATCACCGTCATGTGGGCGGTGAGCGGGAAGCCCCGAAAGCTGCCGCGGGCTTCGACCTGGGCGCCGGGGCCGGTCGCCTGCGCACTCAACAAGCGCACACTCTTGAACTCCGCCTGGATGCGCGGCAGGTTACGATAATCGGCCACGAAGGCGAAGATCTGCGCGATCGGCGCGTCGATCAGGATAAAGCGGGCAATGCGGGGCATGGGGCCGGGCCGGCCCCTTACGCCTGGCCCGGCGGGTTCACGTAGTAGACGAGGCCCAGGGCCCCCGGGCCGGTATGGACGGCGACCACCGGGCTGACCGGGCTGGAGTACATGGCGCGGGCCTGGGGCATGCGCTCCAGGATATTGGCCCGCAGCTGGTCGGCGTCGGCCTCGGCCAGGGCATGGCCCACGGCCGCGGTGTATGGCTGGGTGCCGACGTACTGCGCCATGATCTCGACGATCCGCTCTAAGGCCTTGCGCCGGGTGCGCACGCGCTCCAGCGGCTGCACAAACCCATCGCGCACGGTCAGCACCGGCTTGATCTGCAACATAGTGCCGATAAAGGCCGTCGCGCCGCCGATCCGGCCGCCCCGCTGCAGATTCTCCAGCGTGTCGACCACCAACAGCACCTGCATGCGGGGCACAATGCTCTCGATCAGGGCGACGCATTCCGCGTGCGAGTGCCCCTCAGCCGCCGCCTGCGCCCCCGCGATCACCTGGAGCCCGGTGCCCATCCAGGCCGACAGACTGTCGATCACCGTGATCGGCACGCCCCGGCCCTCCATCTCCTTGGCGGCCAGGGTCGCCGAATTAATCGTGCCGCTCAGCTTATGCGAGAGGGTAACCACGATGATGCTGTCGTGGTCCTGGGCCAGCTCTTCATACACGCGCAGGAACTCGCCCTGGCTGGGCTGGGAGCTGGTGGGCAGGGCCCGCGACTCTTTCATGCGGCGGAAGAACTCGTCCGGGGTCAGGTCGGCGTGCTCACGGAAGCTTTGCTGGCCGAACTGCACCGTCAGGTCGGCGATCCGCAGGCCATATTTCGCCACCAGGTCGTCGGGGACATGGGCGGTGCTGTCTGTGACAAAGCCGATGCGCGCCATTGGTGAGGAACCCTCCTACTTTAGGGTTAATTGCGGGTTAGTGGCGGGTTAGTGGCGGGGCCGATCCGCGGGATCGGATCAGCGGCCGAGCCCAATGCTGAACAGCCAGAGGAGCCCAATGGCGCCGGCCAGGGCCGCCGCGATCAGGCCCAGCCGCCAGAGCCACCCCGCCAGCCAGACGCGGCGGCCATGTGCGGCGTGCCGCTGGTGCCCTTGCGCCAGCCGATCGCGGCCGGCGCCGGTGGGCTCCCGGCCGGCGACGTACCGCAACCACCAGGCGCGGTGGCAATAGCTATAGCTGCCTAGCTCGCTGGCGCGGACGATATAGCTGGTGGCGCGTGCCGCCGGCCGGTCGGGCGCCGGGGGCGCGGCGCCCGGGCGGATCGGCTGGGGCGGCCGGCGGCGCGCAGGCATCCGTTACGCCTCGGTCTCGTCCTCGCCCGCGAGCGCATAGCGGGCCGGCGGGATCGGGGTCCCGGCCGGCAGATGCTGCGCCAGCGCGGCGGTCAGGATCTGTTGCTGGATGGCGAAGGTCAGGTCGCCCCGGGTGCGTTCCAGGACGCCGCGCACCAGGTCGGTGGTCCGCCGCAGCCCGTTCGTTACGGCGTCCGGGTAGTCGATCGTCACCAGCAGGCTATAAATATCTTCCATGATCCGCAACACCTGCTCGCCCCGCGCCATCTCGCCGTGGCGGATAATATCCAGCACGTAGCGCCGCATCTCCCCGGCCGCCTCGCCGAGCCCGTTCAGATAGGGGGCGGCCTCGACTCCGAGCCCGGCCGGCTCCGGCAGGGCGCGCCCGGCCACCACGGCGAGGATAATGCTGGCTTCGGCGAACTCTTTCTGCGCATCCTGGACATAGCCCGCCCAGTAGACGTCAGGCGTCTGGGCCAGCTCCGCCCGGGTGGCGGCGACCTGCGTGGCCGCCTGGGCCAGCAGCTCAGCCGCGCGGTCGAACTCGGCCCGGTGGGTCGCGCGCACCGACTGGGCACAATTGCGGATCGTGGCCCGGGAATCGGTCAGGGCTTTTTCCCGGGCGCGGTTCTTGGCGTCCAGGTCCCGCAGCAGGCTTTCGCCGATCTGTTCCAGGTGCGGTCCCGAGTAAATCATGACGCTTACTGCGCCGCGGGCGGCGTGCGCCCGTTCTTGCCCGGCGGTTGGTAGCGTTTACTGCTGCGCCGGCGCGCCGGGCCCGCCGGCGCCACCGGCACGCGGACCTCGGGGTGCGGCGCCGGGCGGGCGGCGGCCACGGTCCCACGCGAGTTCTTGGCCGGTCCCGCGGCGGCCGGGGGCGCGTTGCGGCTGCGCAGGCTGCGCACCACGAACCAGGCAATCAGCGCGACGATGAGCAGGGCAATCGGGAGATCGAGCGGGCGGAGCGCTTCCCGCACCTGCCGGGGGGGCCAGGTATAGCCGGCCCAGGCCAGGGCAAAGGACCAGGGAAACGAGCCCAGGAAAGTGTAGAGCAGAAATTTAGGGAAGTTCATGCGCGCCACGCCCGCCGGGAAGGAAATAAAGGTCCGCACCACGGGCACCAGGCGTGAGAAGAAGGCGGTGGCCTCGCCCCAGCGGGCAAACCAGCGGTCGGCGGTATTGAGGTGGTGCGCATTGATCAGCACATACTTGCCGTAGCGCTCGACCAGCGGTCGGCCGCCCAGCGCGCCCACCCAGTAGGCCAGCGCGGAGCCCAGCGTGCAGCCGATGGCGCCGGCCAGGCCGGCAATCACCAGGTCCCCCCAGCCATGGACGAGATATTGGCCGGAGAGGGGCATAATCACCTCGCTCGGCAGGGGAATACAGGCGCTCTCGATCGCCATCATCAAGACGACTCCGAGCCAGCCCACGGTATGATACAGACCTTCCAGAAACGACCAGAGTTGATTTTCCAGACCGTTCAAAAACTGCAACCGGGCATCCTCCTGTCCCTCTGTGCAAACCAGCGAACCCCGGGGCGCAACTGGCCCGGGCACATCGCGCTTATTGTACCCGATAGCCTACCGCGATGCAAGCGCTCAGGCCCGCTGAGTCTGCTGGCGCCAGCGCGCCTCGACCTCGGCCGCGGCAAAAAAGGGGGTAAACACCCGGGTCCACTTGTGGGGCAGGTCGGCGAGTTCGATGATCTGGTTGCCTGGATAGCTGACCCCGGCCGGGGCGGGCTGGGTGCCGCTCGCGATCCACGGGTTATCGACAAACAGCCGCAGAACGGCCCCCTGAGCGTCGACACTGTAGCCGACCAGCAGCTCATCATGGGTGCCGATGCCCAGAGTTGTGGGATTGACGAGCAGAATCACGGGCGCGCCCAAATCGATCGCCGCGGCGAGGTCGGCCACGGTCCCGTGATCATAAGAATGGGCGAGGAAGCCGTTGCGGCGGGCGATCGCGGCGTTCTGGCTTTCAAAGGTGCCGCCGAAAAACGGCACCTTGATCATCTCCTGGAAAAAGCTGCGCGCCGTCTCATAGGTGCCATAGTGGGCCGCGTCGTAGACCGATAGGGCCATCGCCGTGGAGAAGGCGCCACAGCCCATGCTGTTGTTATAGGCGTCCGGCTCCTGGCTCAATTGGTAGAGATGCACCGGATTCGTGGGCAGGCCATGCACCACTTCGCCCGTCGGTCCATCTGCCATAGTGTGTCCTCCCGAGGCGCTCATGGGGAGCCGGAAAGTATCACAGGCGCCGAATTAGCCTGCAATTCGGCGCCTGCACTTGTCCGGTTTAGGTTGCGGGAGCGGGAGATGGGATTCGAACCCACGACATTCTGCTTGGGAAGCAGACACTCTGCCAACTGAGTTACTCCCGCGAGCAATGCCGAGGTATACCGCACATCTCAGAAAGACAGCCTGCACACAACGGTAACTTGCAGGGAGTATTGTACCACAGTTCGCCCCCGCCGTCAACTCCCGCGGGCGGGCGGCGAGCCTGGGGGTGCGGCATAGGTCGCGCCCCCCGGAAAGGCGCGTATGGCTTGCCAGCGGCGGATCGGCGTGCTATAGTACACCCAGGCCACCTGTTGGCCCGAACACGAGATAACGGCGGCGCGCCGGCCGCCCACGCTGTGAGGATCAACACCACGTATGAAGTTGGTGACATACGCAACCGAGGACCAGAAGCAGGGGGTCGGGCTGGTCACGCCGGGCGGGCAGATCGTCGACCTGGGGCGGGCGCTCGATTGGGCGACCCCGGCGGCAGGGGCCGATCCCGGCCCACGGCCGGGCAGCGTGATCGCGCTGCTGCAGGCCGGGCCGGCGCTCCTGGCGCGCGTGCGCGGGGTCGCGGATCGTCTGGTGGCCCAGGATGAAGTGACGCTCGCGGGGCTGAGCCTGCCGGGCGGCACCCGCCTGCTCGCGCCCCTGCCGCGCCCGAATAACGTGCGGGATTTTTACGCGTTCGAGCAGCACGTCAAAACGGCCCGCGCCCTACGCGGCGCCGAGATGATCCCCGAGTGGTATCAGATCCCGGTCTTTTACTTCTCCAACCCCGACGCGATCTACGGCCCGGATGCGCCGGTGCCCGTGCCGCAGGAGACAGCCGAGCTGGACTACGAGCTGGAGCTCGCCTGCGTAATCGGCCAGGCCGGCCGGGACATCCCCGCGGAGCAGGCCGAGGCCTTTATCGCCGGATACATGGTGATGAACGACTGGAGCGCACGCGATGTGCAGCGACTCGAGATGAAGATGAACTTGGGCCCAGCCAAGGGCAAAGACTTCGCGACCAGCCTGGGCCCCTGGCTGGTGACGCCCGACGAGCTGGCCGACACGCGGCTCGGGCAGGGCGCCGATACGCGCTACCGGCTGGAGATGGTGGCCCGGGTCAACGGGAAAGAGTACAGCCGGGGCAACGCGGCGAGCATCACCCACACGTTTGCGCAGATGATCGCCTTCGCCAGCCGCGACGTCTGGCTCCAGCCCGGCGACGTCATCGGCTCGGGCACCGTGGGTACCGGGTGCATCCTGGAGCTGCGCCCGGAAACCGTCGGCGGCTGGCTTCAACCGGGCGATGTGGTGGAGATGGAGATCGAGCGGCTGGGGATCCTGCGCAACACGGTCGTCGCGCGGGGAACCTGACTCGTCCGTCCCTGACGACTGACGACTGGCGACTGGCGACTCGTTCGTCCCTGCCTACTGCCTACTGCCTACTCGTCCGTCACTGACGACTGACGACTGACGACTACAATGGACACCGAGCTGCTGATTACGCTATATGAATACTTGACCTGGGCGCGGAACCGGATGCTGGATGCGGCGGCCGGGCTGACGCCGGAGCAGCTGCACCAGGCGGAGCCGGGCGGGTATGGGGCGATCTACGCGACGCTGGTCCACATGGCCGTGTCGGAGTGGATGTGGCTGGAGCGCATCGAAGGGCGATCGCCCGCGGCCCTGCCCGGCGCGGCCGAGTTCCCTGACCTGGCCGGCCTGCGGACCTGGTGGGACGCGGTCCACGCCCGCAGCATGGCCTACTTGCAGCGCCTCGATACGGCGGAGCTGCGGCGCGAGATCCACTATACGGGCCCCGACGGGCACGCCTACCAGCGCCAGGTCTGGCACGCCCTGCTGCACGTGCCCAACCACCAGACGGAGCACCGCGCCCAGATCGCCGGGCTGCTGACCCGCTTCGGCGTGCCGGCGCCGCCGACCGACCTGGTCGTGTTCCTCAAGGTGCCGGACGCGTAACGCTGGCCGGGAGCCGCGGATGACGCAGGATGCCTGGCGGGCGCGGGAGGCCAGCAGTCAGCTGGTGGACTCGGCGCCGGCGCTGCTGACGGCGGCCCCCGCGCGCCTGGCGCCGCGCACCTACCGGGTGGTGCCCACCGGCGGGGCCGCGCCCGCCGCGGTCTATGCGGCGGGGGGCCGCGCGCCGGGCCGCCTGCTGCTGGAGAGTGCGGCCCCCCGGCCGCCGCTCGGCCGCTACTCCTTCGTGACCGGCGCCCCCGTGCTCTACCTCTGGCACCGCGCCGGGCGCACGTTCCTGCAGGTGGCCGGCCGGCCCGCCGTGTGGGCCTGGGTGGGCGACCCCTTCGTCGTGCTGCAAGCGCTGGCCGCGCGCTACGCCGAGGCGCCCGGCCCGGCGCCGACGCCGTTCCCGGCCGGGCTGGCGGGATACCTGGGCTACAGCCTGCGCCGCTGGATCGAGCCGGGGCCGGTGCGCCTACCCGCCCGGCCCGGCCTGCCCGATTGCTGGCTGGGCCTCTATGACAGCACTTGCACCTTCGATCACGCCGCCGGCACGGCGACGCTCAGCGGCCCGGCGGACGGCGCCGCGCTCGATCGCTGGGTGCGGGCGTTGGAGCGCGCCGCCCACGGCGGGCCGGCGCCCCCGCCGCCGGCCCCCGTCGCGGCCGCCACCGTCGGGCGCACCTTCGGGCCAGCCGGCTATCAGACCGCCGTCGAGACCGTGCAGGCGGCGATCCGGGCCGGCAGCGTCTACCAGGTCAACGTGAGCCAGCGCTTCGTCGTCCCCTGCGCCGACCCCGGCTGGACGATCTATAACCGGCTGCGGGCGGCCAATCCGGCGCCCTTCGCCGCCTATCTCGCCTTGCCGGGGGCCAGCGTGATCAGTGCCTCGCCCGAACGGTTCCTGCGCGTCACCGGCACCCAGGTGGAAACCCGGCCGATCAAGGGGACTCGGCCCCGGGGCGCCACGCCGGCGACCGACCAGGCGCTGGCCACCGCGCTGCTGGCCAGCGCGAAGGACCGCGCCGAGAACGTAATGATCGTCGACCTGTTGCGCAATGACCTCGGGCGGGTCTGCGCCATCGGCAGTGTGCAGGTTCCGGAGCTGCTGGTACTCGAAAGCTACCCGACCGTACATCACCTGGTCTCGACGGTGACCGGCACCCTGGCGCCGGGGCGCACCGTGGTGGACCTGCTCCGGGCCTGCTGGCCGGGCGGCTCGATCACCGGGGCGCCCAAGATCCGCGCCATGGCCCTGATCGCCGCGCTGGAGCCCGAAGAGCGGGGTATTTACTGTGGTAGTCTGGGGTACTGGAGCGTGGACGGGACCCTGGATCTCAACATCGCGATCCGCACGCTGGTCGTGGCCGGCGGGCAGGCATTCGTCGACGCCGGCGGGGGCATCGTGGCCGACTCGGACCCGGCGGCCGAGTATCAGGAGACACTCGACAAGGCCGCGGCGCTGCTGCGGGCCCTCGGCGTGGACCCGGCGACTCTCGACTCCGCCCCCCAGCCCCCCCGCCCATGAGCGAGCCGATCTGCTACCACGACGGCCAGTTGCTCCCGGCCCATGCCGTCCGCATCAGCCCCTTCGATCGGGGGCTGACCCTGGGCGATGGCCTCTTCGAGACCATCCGCGTCTATGGCGGCCGGCCCTTCCAGCTGGCGGCCCACCTGGCCCGGCTGCAGGCCGGGGCGGCGGTGATCGGCATGACCCTGCCCGCCGATCTCGGAGCGGCGGCAGCGGCCGTGCTGGCGGCGAATGGCTGGACCGCGGCGGTGCTCCGGCTGACCGTGACACGGGGCGTGGCGCCGCCGGCCCGCGGCGGGCTGCTCCTGGAGCCGCTCCCCCCGCCCACGGTGCTAATTACCGGCCGCAGCCTGGCCGGGACCCCGCCCTACCCGGACCATTTCTATACGCGCGGCCTGGGCCTGGTCACGGCGGGCCCGCCGCGCAACGAGCACTCGCCGTTGAGCCGCTGCAAGACGCTGAACTACCTGGACCAGATCCTGATCCGGCAGGCGGCGGCCCGCGCCGGCGGCGACGAGGCGCTACAAAGCAACACGACGGGCGCCGTGGTTGGGGCGAGCGTGGCCAACCTGTTCGTCGTGCAGGCCGGGACGCTGCTCACGCCGGACCTGGCGAGTGGCTGCCTGCCCGGGATCACCCGGGCGCTGGTGCTGGCGCTGGCCGGCACCCTCGGCCTGCCCGCGCAGGAGGTGCGGCTGGACCGGGCGACGGTGGCGGCGAGCACGGAGGCCTTCCTGACCAATACGCTGCTCGCAGTCGCGCCGGTGGCGAGTGTCGACGGCATCCACCTGCCGGCCAGCCCCGGGCCGCTGACGCGCCGGATCGCGTCCGCGTTTCAAGACCTCACCGGCGGAAGCCCCGGCAGCTAAAGCTGCGGCTACGCATGTGCATCACCGCCCACTGCCAGCGGCGAAGGGCAGGGTCAGGCCGTTCAGGGTGTAGCGCCATTCGAGATAGTGCTGGCCGACATTGCCCTGCTGGATCTGCCATTGCGGCGCAAAATCGGGCACATACGTCAGCACCCGCCGCTGGAACGCCTGGATCAGCACCGGGTAGTTCTTACCGCCCACCCGCATCTGCGTCCAGTAGCCTTCCGTGAGCGGGTAGCCCACCACATACGTCCAGGCGAACCCGTAGTTCGCCGGCATCCCCTGCAGATATGTCCAGAAGCGGTCGGGGATGTTGTGGCCGGTCTGCGGGGCAAAGGCGGCGTAGCGCGCCATCCCGGCGTGCGCCGCATCGGTGCTGACGCTGCCGTGGGCATCCAGCGCGCCGTCGACCGGCTGCCCGGTGCGGTCGGCGGCCTGGTGGTCGCCGTGCAGGCTCGCCACCCCGGCCAGGGCGGCATAACTCGGGCTGAGCGGGTTCTGCGGGCGCGGGTCGCCGACGACGGGCAGGGTGCAGGCCACGCTGGCGCTGATCGTCTGCGTGTCACCCACCTGGATCTGCCCGCCGATCATCTCGGCCACCAGCAAGCCGTTGGTCACGTAGTAGGGATCATCCGGGTTCCCGCTAGGATGGTTGATCTCCATGCGGCTTTTGTCATAGTAGACGACCGGACGGGGAGCCCCGTTGTACGCCTCGTCGCCGCTGTAGCGCGGCTGCGGTCCCCAGAGCCAAGTGCGCGGCACCGTGCCTGCCTTCACCGCCGCGTCCGCTTTCCCCCATACCTGGGCGAACGCCGGGGCGAGGGGGGCGATGCGCGCCACGCGGATCAGTTGGGCCGCCCCATAATCACTGCCGTTGACCGCGACGAGGGTGCTGTAAATGACGGTGGCGCCGTCGGTGGCGGCCAGGCCCGTCGCCTCTTCGCCGGGTAGCGGAATGCGCAGCGGGGCTTGGTGCTGGGTGGGGTCGGTGATCACCAGGTTTTGCGGCGTGCCGGCTTCGACCTTGACGCTGGGGATGCGCCCATCGCCGGGTGGCGGCGGGGGCCCACTACCGGCCTGGCCGCTGGCGAGGTCATAAACGCACTGGGCGCAGGGATAATCACCGGCGATCACACGGTATCCCGCCGGCGGCGCCGCCGTCGCGTCGGGTTGCGTCCAGTACAGTTTCCCGTTCGCCAACTGCACCCCACTGGCCCCCAGGATCGGAAAGGTGTTGTCGAAATAGTAATCCCCGCTCAGGTGGATCACCGTCCGGTGGGTGTTAGCGAGATTTTGGATGTAGAGGGCGTTAATCGCCGGCTGGCAGTGACCGCACCCCTGTTGCGCTTGCGCATAGATGGCCCACTCGTGGGTGATCCCCAGCCAGGCTACCATAGGCTGGCTGCCCAAGGCCGACCCCAGATCGGCAATCGTAATCGGGGCAAACGGCGCCGGGGCCGGCGCCGTTTGTGCGTGTGCGCCCCCGCCGGTCAACCAGGCCCCGGCCAGCATTCCTCCTATACCGACCATACGAATTATATTGACTATACTGACACCTCGAAACAGGCGGGCGATCCCGTCCATCATCGTACCTCCTAAAACTTGTGATTCCCTCAATGATAATCGGCCGCTGGGAATACGACGAAGCAATCGCGCGTTGGTTGCACAACAAAGCACAGCACACTGATGGGCAGGTTTAGCCGGAAACGGCAAACCGTTTCTTAGCCGGCCCTAACCGGGCTCTGTGGAAATTCTTACCTGGGGATGGCATAATAGAGTCGGGCGGGGGCCGTCACGAGGGGCGGGAGCGCCGCGCCGCGCCCGGACGGCGCGTGGGGTGGCCCCATTAGCATTCCGGCGCGCGATTTGTTAAGATGAGGGCATGAAACACCGCATCCTGGTGATCGACGACGACGCCAATATTACCAGCTTCCTGAAGCGGGCCCTCTCGTATGAGGGCTATCTCGTCGATACGGCGGCGAACGGCACGGAAGGGCTGGCGCGCGCCCTGGAACAGGCCCCTGACCTCGTCGTGCTCGACGTGATGATGCCGGGGCTCGACGGCTATGAGGTCGCCCATCGGCTGCGGGCCGGCGGCCCGCAGCCGATCCTGATGCTCACGGCCCGCGATGCGGTCCCCGACCGCGTGCAGGGGCTCGACAGCGGCGCCGATGACTACCTGGTCAAGCCCTTCGCGCTCGACGAGCTGCTGGCGCGCGTGCGCGCCCTGCTGCGGCGCACCGAGCCGGCGACCCGCAGCCGGCTGCACCTGGCGGACCTGACCGTGGATGTCGACAGCCACGAAGTGCGGCGCGGCCCGCGGGCCGTCGAGCTCACCAGCACCGAGTTCGACCTGCTGGTCACCCTCCTGCGGCACCCGCGGCAGGTCTTGAGCCGGGATACGCTGCTCGAAAGTGTCTGGGGCATGGCGCCGATGACCGACAGCCACGTGGTCGAGGTCTATATCGGCTACCTGCGCCAGAAGCTGGAAGCCGGGAGCGAGCCCCGCCTGATCCACACGGTGCGCGGCGTCGGCTATGTGTTGAAAGAAACGCCGGCATGAGCCTGCCGCCGCCGCCCCCGCGCCGTATCCTGTTGCCCATTCGTGCCCGCCTCGCCCTCTGGTATAGCCTGTTGCTGGCTTTTGTCCTGGTGCTCTTTTCGATCCTCCTCTATAGCACCCTGACCAATAATCTGGAATCGGAGATCGATCGCTCGCTGCAGGACCAGGCCGAACAGGTGCTCAGCCGCAGCAGTGTCGACCCGTTTCGCTCCGTGGTCCTGCTGCCCCAGTCCAACGACCTGAGCGCCAGCGATATTTTTGTCCAAATCGCCGACTCCAAGGGCCAGGTCAAACGTGTGTCAGACAACCTCTTCGGGCACCAGCTGCCGCTGGATGCGGTCGGTCTGGCGGTGGCGGGCGGCGGTGGGCCGCAATTCGAGACGATGCAATCCGGCACGTATCGCCTGCGCATCTACGATGCGCCCCTGCGGGTGGGGAATCAGACGGTGGGCCTGGTCCAGGCTGCCCGGCCGCTCAAGGCGCTCGACGACACGGCGGCCGGGCTGCGGCTGTTGCTGGCCGCCGGGAGCGTGCTGGCGCTGATCGCCGCGCTCGGGGTGGGCTGGCTGATCTCGGGCCAGGCCTTGCGCCCGCTGGAGCGGGTCAGCCGGACCGCCGAGCAGATCGGCCAGGACCGCGACTTCAGCCGGCGCGTCCCCTATGCCGGCCCCACCGACGAAGTCGGCCGGCTGGCGGCGACCTTCAACACGATGCTCGACCGCTTGCAGGGCGCCTACGCCCAGGCCCAGGAGGCGGCCCACCGGCTGGAGGCCGCCCTGGCCGCGCAGAAGCGCTTCGTCGGCGACGCCTCGCACGAGTTGCGCACGCCCCTGACCGCGATCCGCGGCAACGCCGAGCTCCTGCAGCGGGTGCCCCATATGGCCCTGCCCGACCGCCAGGAGAGTATCGCCCAGATCGCCAGCGAAGCCCAGCGCATGAGCCGGCTGGTGGGCGACCTGTTGGAGCTTGCCCGCGCGGACGCCGGGCAGCAGCTACGCAAGGAGCGGGTGGCCGTCGCCCCGCTGGTGCGCGAGGCCTGCGCCGCCGCCCGCTACCTGCCCGGCGGGGAGCGCATCCAGCCGGCCGAGCTCCTGGTCGAGGCCACGGTGATCGGCGACCCCGACTATCTGAAGCAGCTCTTGCTGATTCTGATCGAAAACGCGCTCAAGTACACGCCGGCGGAGGGCCGGGTCGATCTCAGCACGACCGTCCACGACGGCCAGGTCGCGATCGCCGTGGCCGACACCGGCTGCGGGATCGCCCCGGCCGACCTGCCCCACATCTTCGAGCGCTTCTACCGCGCCGATCCGGCCCGCGGCACCGGGGGCACCGGCCTGGGTCTGGCGATCGCGGGCTGGATCGTCGGCGAGCACAACGGCCAGATCCGCGTCCAGAGTGCGCCCGGGGCCGGGTCCACCTTCACGATCGTCCTGCCGGCGGCCTGCGGCCCGGCCGCCCCGCTTTCTTACTAATTTCTAATCTCTCTCTGTGGCGACTTTGAGAGTAAAAGGGCATAATCAATCTATACAAATGCCAGAATCGCTGCGCCGCCGGACGGGCCTCCAAGCGAGGATGCCAGCGCCGCGGGCGCAGATCGTTAAACGAGGAGAAAGCATCATGGAAACGTTTGATCCGAACCGCGCCCGCTATGAAGCACCCATGGGCGAGTCCCCCGTGCCCCCGCCAGCCCCCCCTTTCGTCGGCCAGTTTGTGATGCCGCCGCGCCGCAACACCCA
>Ga0070730_10003910_pt1 | contig 13211 bp, 11 predicted proteins | sample Coa_R1_3_FD_66447 | JGI IMG/M metagenome (GOLD analysis project Ga0070730, IMG submission 66447) | Surface soil microbial communities from Centralia Pennsylvania, which are recovering from an underground coalmine fire - Coalmine... | ecosystem: Environmental > Terrestrial > Soil > Unclassified ...
AGCGCGTCGATTGCGGACGCAGCACGGATTTGTTCCACGTTGTCTACGCCGTTTTGCATGCTGACAACGAGCGCGTCGTTCGAAAGCAAGGAAGCGATGGCGCGGGCGGTTGAGGCATTGTCGGTGGTCTTCACGCAGAAGAGAACAACTTCTGCGCCGCGCACGGCGCTAATATCTGCGGAGGCTTCCACGCTCACTGTTTCTTGGAACTGCAACGTATCGAGGAAAAGCCCGTTCTTCTTGACCGCCTCGACAAACGCAGGGCGCCCGATCATGATGACGGGCGCGCCGGCTCGCGCGAGCAAGCCTCCAAAATATCCGCCGACGGCGCCCGCGCCGACGACTGCAATTCGGGGCCAGGGCTGCGATTCGGTCATGGAGTAATCACGCTGATGAGGCGGTCGATGTCACGTTCCGTGTTGTACAGGTGCGGTGAAACGCGAATGTTGCATTCGCGCAAACTGACAATCACATTTTCTTTGCGCAGGCGCTGGTAAAGCTCCGTGGTCTTTTCCCGGCTGCGCGCGGAGAAGCAGCCATAGGGCCCGCGTTGCGCCGCATCCAGCGGACTCGCAGGAATGCAACGGTCTTTTGGCAACCGCTCAAACATGAAGTCAACCAGTCTTCGATTGTGCTCTGCGACGTGATCCGGTCCCATCCGCGATACCAGCTCCACCGAAGTGTCCATGGCCGCAAGATTGAAATTAAAGTAGCTCGCCCATTCCGGAGCGTCCCAGCGCTTCGCGCTCGACGCAGGCTTCGGGTCGTCAAAATTGAGCGCGGAAAAATTGTCCGCTCCCCGAACCGCCATCCAGTAAAACGGTCCAGGTCGAACTGACGCAAGATGCTCGTTTTTAACCCAAAAGAATCCAGTGCCGAACGGGCTGAGCAGCCACTTGTAACCAGCGCACACTAGAAAATCGGCGCCTAACTTGTGCACGTCCATCGGCATCGCGCCGCAGCATTGGCTCACATCTAGAAGCAGCAGCGCACCTTGCTTATGGCAAGCATCCGCAACGCAGGGCGCATCGAGAAGCGAACCATCGTCGTAGCGAACCAAGCTGACCGAGACGACGCGCGTCCTTGGCGTCATTGCCGCGATCAGATCATCGGCTGAAATAAACCGGCCTCGTGGCGCAACGATCTTTACCTTAACGCCTTCGCGCTCCTCCATCGGCTTCCACGTTGTGTACTGCAGCGGGAATTCGCCTTTGGCGACAATCACCTCATCGCGTGGTTGCCACTTCAAGGCATACGCAACAGCTGCCGCGCCGGCGCTCGCGCCGCTCGTCAGAGCAATCTCCTCGGACCTGCCGCCGATGAGTTTCGCGATGTTTTCCCTGATGCGGTCGGGCACTTCGAAGTACGTGGCGTCCGTTTTGTGATGCGGGAATTTTTTCGCTTCCAGGGCCGCCTGTACCGCGCGAATCGAAACACGCGGTAGAGGCGACTGGCCCGCCAGGTTCAAGTAGGTCGCGTCCTCAAATTCAAACCACTCCTGCCGCCAGTCGATTTGAGGAGAAGTTGTAGTGGTAGCCATGAGCTGCTCCTTTCATGAAAAGCCCAACCCGGGGGGTGGAAGGGATTAGATTGGCAAGGATGAAGCAGACGTTACAACGTCCAATTTGGGGCAGAGGAGCGAAGGGAAAGTTCAACTGGGCCCCCGTGCGAAGAATTTGGTTGTGAGACGCTGCCAAGCTATTGGATGGGCCACGGAGCAACCCGGCCAGGTGATTCGTTGCTTAGTGAGCGGTTACGCGAACCATCCGATTCGAGAAAATCTGCCCGGCGCTGACACTATCGCCAGTTGCTGTAAGCTTTCCTGTCGACTTCTCCCGGCTGAACGTCACGATTTGCCCTTGCGGAAACGCGACCCCGTTGACTACGTACACACGATCGCCCGCGGAATTTAAGCGCATAGCAGCTTCTCCTTTACGCCGTAACCCCTCTCCGTTCCCTGTTTCGGCTGTTTGTCGGATTCTTACGTCGTCACAAAACTGTGCGCGATTCGGCGACAGCTTGATATCGTGCAATCACCCAGCCTCCCACGATGTAGCCCAACGTCCCCGTAACCATTCCTCCCAACACGTCCGCCACGTAGTGGTTTCGCACGTACACGGTCGAAACGCACATGCACGCGACGAAGGGAAGAAAAACCCAAAAGAGCCAGCGGCGATGTCGCCACGCTCCCAATAGCGCAGCCATTGCACCCGCAACGTGTTGCGAAGGGAATGCAGCTCCATGCACGCGCCCGTATTTTTCAATCAAATTGATTAGCGCCGTGAACGGGCCGCCCGTGAGTGCGCCATGCCACTGGCCCGCCAGCGTGAACCAGGGGCTCTGCACAGGAAAAAGAGTGGCGATCACGTAGCCGAACACATAGCCGACGGCAGAATACGTCATCACCGCCCAGTAGCCTTCGAAATCGCGCTGGTAGTACAGAATGCCGCCGAGAATCAGCAGGTAAATGAAATACGTGAAATACGCAAACTGCATGAACTCGGTGAGCGCGGGATACGTGAATTGCTCAAGCCACAGCGAAGGATTCACTCCGGTGAGCCAATGATCGAACGCAATAAACTTGGCGTCCTCCCAGCCGGGATTGACCAGATGCACAAGCCTGCCCATCTCTTCAAAGCAAAACAGAAAGAACAGGTGCGGATACCAGTGCCGCCAGAAATGCCAGAACCGGTAACCAAACGATTCATACAGCCAGTGAGTTCTCTCGGCTGCGCCCGCTTCTACATGGCACAGGGTCAAGATCAACACAGCCACGCCCGCCTGCGTTGCGATCAGCCTCCCAGGATGCGCGAGATTTTCCGAAAAGAACGAGATCAACGCACTCGACAATGCCAGGTATCCCAGCGCAATCCATTCGAACGCCCCACACGCGCCCCACGTTTCGGCAAATTCGTTGGCGATAGATGCGGTCAGTCCTAACCGCTGGCTGGGGGGTGTCCATGCAATCGCGCCTTCGCCGGTCTGATAGTGCCGTCTCTGCAGGTCGCTCATGACCATCGCTCCGCGTGCTGCAGTGGTTTGCTTATTTGCACGCGATTTGTCGTCCGCAGAATGGGCCAACCTTGGTTCCACGCAACCCTTGCAAGCCTCGGCGTTGGATTTACTGCAGCGGGATTCCCAACGGCCGCGAGCATCCAACGATCCTGCGCGCTGTCGCCATAAGCCCAGGATCGGCGCAAGTCGAGGCCTATTTCTTCAGCCAGCGCGACAACGGCTCGCGCCTTTGCTTCCCCGAACATCGCTTCACCCAAAATGTGCCCGGTCCACACGCCATCGCTTTCTTCCAGCTTCGTTGCGACCACCCGAATTTCTGTGGCAATTCCGCGAGTCATCAGTTCTATTTCCAAAGCGCGCGCGGCTGCGCCAGCCAGCGGCGCGAGCGTTCCGCTGACAATCACGATGGCGTGTCCCTGCTTCGCGTGCCAAACGACGCGCTCGACGCCCTCTTCAAAAAAGCGGGGGACAAGCCATCGCAGGTTGTTATTCGGAGGCAGCGATGCCTGTCCCTCGTCCTGGTGGCCGCTTTTGTGCGCGCAAGAGTCGCTGCGCTTCTCCTCACCACTCTCGCCCAAGCCGGGCACGCCCTGCAGATACATTTTGTTTGCATACGCCACTGCACCAATCCCACTCGGCAACAATTTCAGCGCTTCTCGGAGCCACAAGAAATAGTTCTTCAACGGAATTTCGCGTCGATGGCGGAGTACACGAAAAAACCGTCGCTCAAGCGACGGGAACGGCAGCAGCGTTCCATCCAGATCAAAAAAGGCTGCCACCCGCGCGCTCATGCCGCCTCCTGGGCCGCAGCTTTCACACCACGGCTCTGTCGGACGCCGTTTGCGAAATACTTCCAACCTTCCAGAAGCACCGGCAAGCCGCGCACCAGGCAAAACACGGCGGTCGCCGTTGTGAGAACTTGGGCGCCCATTCGAATGGTCGCGCTTACGTCCCCGCCGAGCCCGCTCACCAGCGCCACCGGCCCCCGCGTCAGCGCCAGTTCCAAACCCAGGTAGCAGAAGCACAAACATTTCATCGCAGCGTAGAGCCCGCGGCTCCATCGCGACCCCACCAGCGCGCGTCCCCACCAGGTCTGCACCATAGCATTTGCGCCCCAGCCGGAATGTCCCGCCTTCATCGCCAGGCCGCGAAGAAAATCTGTCGCCGCGCCCCGGGCGAAAAACAAAATCGGCAGCCACAGTGAAACCATTCCCACCACTGCGAAATAAGTGAAATAGACGTTTTCGATCATGCGGTCTCCGAGAATGTCCAGTTGTGCCCCCACTGGCGTGGCCATTTTTTTCTTCCGCGCAATGTGTCCATCCAGAGCATCAAGAGCGATTGAGGTCACAGTAAGCGCCACCGCAAGCAAATTAGGCCAGGCGCCGCGCCCAAACAGGCAGACGGCTGCGAATCCGACAACTACGCGCAGGAGTGTCACTTTGTTGGGCGTCCATTGAAATTGCATGGCTAAGCGCTCCTCCACAAGCGCTCGCAAAGGAGGGAGGCAACTCTTGTGCCAACTGCAGGTTTCGCAATTCCTTTAGAATCAAGCCATTACAGAAATGGCCTGAACGGCGCCTCAACACCACGCCAGCCAAACGCTTCATCTGTCACCCATTCGCTTGAGATTTGTTGCGTGTTTCCTTTTCGTCGCCGGCGCGTCTAATTCTAGGACTGCCTTGAGTGGTCTACCGCCCTCGCCCAATACAAGCCCCGCGAGAACGCAAACGGGCGCGGGAATATTCCCGGGGACTACGCGATTCCTTCCATTGCAGGTATGATGCGAAGTTGAAGGTATTACGCAAACATGACTCCAACCGATGTCTCTCTTGCAGGCGCGTTTCTGGCCGGCCTGGTTTCGTTTCTCTCACCCTGCGTGCTGCCGCTGGTGCCGGGCTATATTTCCATGCTCTCCGGCATCGGCATGGAGCAGCTCCGTCAGGGCGAGGTTCCGCGCTCGGGCCTTTTTTCTTCGGCGCTGGCGTTTGTTGCGGGTTTCTCCGTGGTGTTCATCGCGTTTGGCGCTTCCGCGAGCGCGGTCGGGGCATTCCTCAAGCAGAACCGCAACCTGCTCGCGCCTGTCGCCGGCGCATTGATTCTTCTCTTTGGCTTGCACCTCATCGGCGCACTCATCAAGCTCAAGCTGCGCATTGGCATAATACTTGGAATCATTCTCGCGGGCCTCGGAGTCGCGGCGCTGCTTCGCCAGGGTCCGCTTTTTGCGGGACTCAAGGCGATGCACTTCTTCTCTCTCTCTCTGATTGGATTCTTCGGTCCTTCTCTGGCGCGCTGGCTCAACCGCGATGTACACCTTCGCAACAGCATCACGCAGCCAGGCATCTGGAGCGGCTTCCTGCTCGGTTTTGCGTTCGCCTTCGGTTGGACCCCGTGCATCGGGCCCATTCTTACGGCGGTTCTCGCGCTCGCCGCGGCAAGCGACACGATTGCGCGAGGCATCCTCCTGCTTACGGTGTATTCCGCAGGCCTGGCTATCCCCTTTTTGCTGACAGCTTTGGGAATCAGCCAATTCATGGCGTTTTACAAGAATTTCCGGAAGTACCTTCACGCCGTGGAGGTTTTCAGCGGTGCCTTGCTTTTGTTTGTGGGCGGTCTGGTGTTCTTTAACAAACTGACCTGGCTGGCGACCAAGCTGACGTTTCTGAATCGTTTTACACTATAGAGGAGCGCGCTTAAGCGCCTTGGTAAATTCAAAATGACAAAAGTCCTCTTAATCATCGGCACCGTTGTGGCGCTCATTGGCGTCACCTTTTATGCAGACAAAGTCACGCGGATCAAAAACAGAGTCCCTGGGACGGATGTTGGGAAGGCCGACCCAGTCTCGGGCACGGCTGCGCCTGAAGTCACTTTCAAGGATCTCGACGGCAAGGATGTGCCCCTGAGCCAGTACAAAGGCAAAGTGGTGCTGGTGAATTTTTGGGCTACCTGGTGCGAGCCTTGCCAGGTGGAGATTCCCTGGCTGATTGAAATGCAGCAGAAGTACTCGTCAAAGGGCTTCACGATTCTGGGTGTGGACGTGGACGACGAGGGCAACAACGTGGTCTCCGCCTACACCGCCAAGGAACGCTTCAACGTGAACGGCGACAAGCTTCCGATGAATTATCCGATTCTGCGGGGCAATGACGCGGTGGCGGACAAGTTTGGTGGCCTCCTCGGCTATCCCACCAGCTTCCTCATCTCGCGCGACGGTAAGATCGTGAAAAAAGTGCAAGGTCTCGTCGACTACGACGAGATTAAAAACGCAGTCGAAGGCCAGTTGTAAGAGCAGAAACTGCAGCATCACCGTCTCACTCGCCCTCTGACAGAACTATCCGGTCTGACCGAGCTCTCAGTTCAGCGGGTGTGTTTGACCACCGTGAACACGACTTGCGACGGGTATTGCTTGGAATGATGTACGGAGTTGTGCGCGACCGCGGCCTTGTCCTCATCGTAGTTGTTCCCGCCGGTATTCAGGTTGCGATCGAAACGCGGGAAATTGCTGCTCGACACTTCGATGCGTAGCTGATGGCCTGCCTCAAAATAGTTGCTGGTGTTCAAGGGCTGCAAGGTGACTTTGTACACTTTTCCTGCCTCCATCCAGGCAAGCGGCTTGTCGTAGCCGTCGCGGTAGCGCAGGCGCTGGATCGATTCATCGAGGTTGTAAGCGCGTCCATCCGGATACACATCGAGCACTTTGACAGTGAAATCCGTATCCTTCGCGTCGGAGGAGACGTACAACGTCGGGACAATTGGCCCGCTCAGTTCCGTCCCCTCCTTGAAAGGCTCCGAGGTGTAGACCAGCACATCCTCGCGCGCTTCCATTTTTCGCTGGTCGAAGGCGCCTGGCTGAACGGCCGTCCCTGTGCAACAAACATTCCCGCCGTAAGAAAGAACCGGATTCATCGGGTCGTAGGTAAACGAGTCAGGCTTGTCCGTTGCAGGCGCCCCCGCCAGCAACGCACCGTCGCCCGCCAACGAATTTGCCCGGCCCGCGCTCGACAAATACATTGTAATTGGTTGAGCTCCCGCGGGCGGCCAAGTGTCCGAGGTCTGCCATTTGTTCATCCCCATGGTGAAGTATGTGACCTTAGGCAGCGAATCCAGTCGTGCGCTCTTCTCCCCTTTCAGGAAGCGATCGAAAAAACCATACGTGATTTCCTGATAATCGAGCCGCGCGTCGCCCATGCTGCGTTCGCCCACGATGGTGTCCTCGGTAGCGCGCGTGTACGCGCAATGCGTTACCGGAGCAATGACGGCCCACTGCTCATCGGCGATTTCCGGCTTCGCCGTTTTGCGAACATGATTGTAGAGCGCAAGGTTCGGCCCAATCGAAACGTCGTACCAGGACATGAACCACAATCCCGGAACATTGAGCGGCATATCGTCGTGATACAGCCCGCCTTTGTACCAGGCGGGATCATTGGGAGTGCGCTGAATCATCCGCCCGCCGGTATCCACGGGCATGGAGTCAGCGAAGATGCCGCGAGGCGCGTCCACGGCTTTCAGAATGTCCTGCGCGGGCAGATGCCAAAGCGCCTTGGACCAATCCACCGGAGGAAGCTGCTGCGCAAGATCGAAAGCCTTCGAGGCGCGGATCAGATCCTCCCGCGAAGTGTTTGGCGGAAACATAGGACGCACCTGGTTCTGCTCCCCGTAGAGCCAGGCAATGAACAACATTTGGACCGCCCCGCCGCGATACCAGTTGCCCTGCTCGTAGTAAGGAGCGACGCGCCCCACGCCCGCGCCAAATCCCTGCACATTCATCGCCGCGTATGCCGGATGACCCATCGCGGCAATTCCCATTTGATATTCCGCAGTCGAAGAGCAGCCCGTCGTTCCCACCTTGCCGTTCGCCCAGGGCTGAGCCGAGAGCCACGCCAGCGCATCAACTCCATCGGTGCGGGGCGCGCCGAGAATGTCGTAATTTCCTTCCGAGAAAAAGTGGCCGCGTTCATTCTGCATCACGTAGGCATAGCCGCGCTGAACCGCAGTCAGCACAGTCTTCATATCGGCGGGAACCCCATTGCGTACGTCCCAAAAATTGAAATTGTACGGCGTGCGCACCCAAATGATTGGCACTTTGCCGGTAGCGTTCTTCGGACGGTAGATGTCCGTCGCCAAGTGAACGCCATCGCGCATTGGCATCATGACTTTGCGGTCGATGGTCGCAATGGATTCCAGTTCCTTTTCCGTCTGCCAGCGTTGATCGCGCTGCTCTTGCGTAAGCGCCGTGCCCTGCTGTGCCTGCATCCCGGCAAACGGAAGCGCCCAAGCAAGAGCCCCCACTAAGAGAGTTCGAGCATACGAGTTTTTCATGCAAAGCCCTCCCCGAGCGGCTGATCCTCACCGATCTGATCTTTGGCGCGAAGATTCTACAGGATTCCAAGCCGGTTAGAGAGGGAAGCAACCATGAGAACGCTTTGCTTGAAGACGACGAGGAAGGTACCGAAACCTACGCGGGCTGCGCATTTCTCGTTTGAGAAGCCAGGGCGATCTCGTAGGATTTGCGCAAAAGCCGAATGGCACGGCCGACATCATCGGGATTCCGAAGAAAGACGCTCACCCAACCTGATTTGGGAAGAATGTGGTGGGGTTCGGCCTCTCCGCTTTTCACCAATTCATCCCGTACGTGCAGTGGAAACGGGACGTCCACAAGGCTGTCGCCGTGCACATGACCAATTTCGCGGCGGCCAACACGGTATTCGGTGCCGCCAAAACCGTGCGGCGCATGCGCGATTTCCTCCCAATGCGTAACCGCTTCGTAGATTTCTTGTTCAGCACCCTTCACGGGCATGGCCTTCACTACCGGTTCCAAACTCCGCTACGATCTCATAGCGTTGGATGCCTGGAGACTTGCCTAAGCTACGCGAGATGTCTCGAGACGGGCACCATCCGGCCCTCACTTCGCGCTCAGAAACCGAAGGATTTCTCGCATCACCGCTCGGCTTGATTCGTCTCGAGCAGGAACTGCGCATGCGCGGAGCCATCGAGAATAAGCAACTCCTTCGGTTCGGGAGTTTTTTTGTATTCGCGCGAATACGGGGCAACCGCGGTCCATCCGCGTTTGCGTCATCGCGTGCCACGATGAACAACGAGGCGCATTTGCGCTTCTCCGCCGGACCATTCAGCGACGCTCCAAGGAAGATGATGCGTTCTGGGGAGCGAGCGCCATCGAGGAAGAAAGCGAGAGGCTCAGAGTTCCGGGTCCGCCAGTGTTGCCACTGCTGTTGCACCCGGTCGCCGCAAAGCATGAGAGCGCCAACCAGTAGAATGCGTTTCCGTAATGAGTTTCTTTGGGACGCTTCATTTCACACCCGGAGTGCACAAAATGTAGTTTAATCACCCTTAGGCCCTTCGGGAAGGTGTTGGATGCGGTTTGTTCAGCTGCTGGCAGCAGTAATTATTCTGCAGGGGATTTTTGCTGCCGAGCAAGCGCGTCCGCAGGATTCCGCGGATTGCAGAGGGATCGTCCTGGACGAGAATGGTGTGCCCGTTGCAGCCGCGCAGGTAAAGCTCGAAGATACCGTCGGGCGTTCTTACCAAGCAGAAACGGATCTGGCAGGACGTTTTGCCATTCGCAATCTGTCTTCCGGCGACTATAAGGCGGAAGTCCGCAAGAAGGGCTTCTTCCTGCTTTCGGGACAGAACGTCAGCCTGCACGCGGGGAACAACGACGTTTCGCTGGTCTTAAATCACGAACAAGAGGTTCGCGAGAAGGTGCAGGTTACCGCGCCCTCGAACCAAATTGATACGCAGGATACCTCGCAGCGCTCGTCGCTCTCCGCACAGGAGATTCGGGATATTCCCGTTCCCAACAGCCATATCCTCCAGGATAGCCTGGTGGCGTTACCGGAGATTGTGCAGGACAACCGGGACAACCTGCATGTGGCGGGCGCGCGCTCGGGAGAGACGCAGTATTTGCTGGACGGATTCGAGATTGGCGACCCGGTGAGCGGGGCGCTGACTTCGCGCTTCAACATTGATGCTACGCGGGCGGCAGAAGTCCAAACCGGAAGAATTGACGCATCCTACCCGCACTCCGGCGCAAGTATTCTGAGCCTTGTCACTCCGGATGGAGACGACCGCTGGCGTTTCGGGACCACCAATCCGGGCCCCGGCATCAACGTTCAGGAAGGCGTACATCTGGGAGACTGGTATCCGCGATTTACCTTTTCAGGCCCTATCGAGCGCGGGCGTTTCTGGTTCTCCGATTCCATTAGCGTGCAGCATACGTTTGGCGTCGTGAAACAGCTTCCTTCAAACGCGAACACTTTCGAAGAGTGGGCCGGGGATAATCTTTTGCGGCTGCAATACAACTTCTCGCCGAGACACATCATGCACGCGAGTGTTCTCTACAACCGGGCCAACGATGCGAATCTTGGTCTGGACGCGCTCGACCCGCAATCTACAACGGTTACTGCAGACCAGCGGCGCGGGTTCGTATCACTGAAAGACCAGATCTGGCTTCACGAAACGCTTGTGGATCTGGGCGTTGCGGCCGATGAAGGAACGCTCGAATATACACCCCAAGGGTCGCAGCCGTACGTCTTGCTCATCAACGGAACGGGCGGGAATTACTTTGAGCACTTGCAGCAGCGCGGCCGCCGGTTGCAGGCGGTGATGAATTTGACGGCGGCTTCGCGCCACTGGCATGGCACGCATCAGCTTTCCGTGGGCGCGAATGTGGCCGGCCTGATATTGCACGAGTCCGCCCAGCGGGGTGAAATTGACGTCCTCAACCCGACGTTCACCAGCAATGGCACAACTTCAGCTTGCACAGCGGCTGACGTGAATGTGCAAGGTTGCCTGCGGCGCCGATCCACGTTTACGGGAAGCGCCACACCCCAGCTTTCGAACACGCAGACGGGCGCCTTCGCGCAGGACACGTGGTCGATAGGCAGGCATTTCGTTTTTCAGGCAGGCTTGCGGACGGATTGGGACCGCTTCACGCAAAGCGCCATGGCCGAGCCGCGTGTGTCGGCCAACGTCCTGCCCTTCGGAGACGATCGCGTCAAGTTTTCGATCGGCTGGGGCATTTACAACGCGCCTCTCAATCTTGCGCTCATCGGCCAGACGCTTGACCAGCAACAAGTTGACACCTTCTACGACTCGACTGGGGCCGTCGTTTCGCCAGGACCGGCTATTAGCCAGTTCGTCTTGCCTTCGGGCGGCTTGAGGCAGGCGCGCTTTGCGACTTCGAGTGCGAGTTGGCAGGAGAAGTTTGGGCGGAATACGCTTGTGAGTCTCGATCTGCTCGCGCGAAACGGATCGCATGGCTTTGCGTTCGTGGATCAGCAGCCTTCGCAGCAGGGCGGAATTTTTCTTCTTCAGGACCAGCGCCAAGACCGCTATCGCTCGGCCACTTTCTCCCTGCGCCACATTTTCTCGGAAAGCACGGAGATTTACGGCGCGTATACAAGTTCGAAAGCGCATTCGAATGAGGTCCTCAATCCCGCGTTAAGCTCGATCTTTTACGCAGCGCAGCAGCCGGGGCCTGTGGCTTGGGATACTCCCAACCGCCTGGTCCTATGGGGCTGGATGCCCACGCACATTTGGAGCACACAATTGAGCGGTTTTTTCGAGTACCGAACCGGATATCCGTTCAGCGTTGTCAATCTTCAGCAACAACTGGTCGGTTCGCCCAATTCCTCGCGCTTCCCCGCGTACGCGAGCCTGAACTTAGGACTGGAGAGGAAATTCGAACTGCGTGGCTATTTGTGGGCGGTACGAGTTGAAGGGGTCAATATTCTTGGCCGGCAAAACCCCGATTCGGTGGTGAATAATATTGACGCTCCCCTATGCAGCGCCACCGTTCGAACAGGATGCTTCGGCGCTTTTGCGGGTGGCCAGGGCCGGGCGACGACGTTACGCGTGCGTTTTGTCGGGAGAAAGTGACAACCAGCCGACCTGCCGTAAATTCATCTCACCTTAGGCCTCGCACAAGTGCAGTTTATAGCTGGGGACTTGACAAGTGCGTTACTATGACCATAGGCTTGCGTCCCGATGCAGCTGGACGCCTCCCTCTCCTGGCTTGCTCTTGGGCTGACTCCCGGCCTGGCTTCGCGTCTTTCTGCGCGCGTGCTGCGGCAGTTTGGCTCGCCAGAGGGAGTATTCCGAGCCTCGAAAAGAGACTTGGAAGCCTGCCGCCTGCCATCGGAGGCTGCGGAAGCTGTTCTCAAGAGAAAGGCGTTCCCCCGCGCCGAGAAAGAGCTGGCTGCGGTACGAAAGATCGACGGCTGTTCGCTGGTCAACTGGACCGAACCCGAGTACCCACAAACGTTGCTGCAAATCTACGACCCGCCGGTTCTTTTATATGTCCGGGGAGACCCGCAGGTGCTGAACCTGCCGAGCCTCAGCATTGTGGGAACGAGGAGGCCGACGGTTTACGGCACACAGATGGCGCAGCGGTTGGGGCGTGAACTGGCGGCGCGCGGCTTGGTCATTGTCAGCGGGCTGGCGCGCGGCATTGATGCCATAGCGCACCAGGGAGCGATGGACGCTCATGGTCGAGCCATAGGGTGCCTGGGGACTGGCATCGACGTTTGCTACCCGAAGGAAAATAAGAAGCTTTACGAGAAAGTTCTGGAGCGGGGGGCGATTATCAGTGAATTTCCGCTGCGAACGCATCCCGCGCCGGAAAATTTCCCCGTGCGCAACCGGATTGTCGCTGGGATGCCCCTAGGTACCGTGGTGGTGGAAGGCGCGCAATACAGCGGCTCGCTGATTACCGCGCGGCTGGCCATGGAGTTTGGCCGCGAGGTGTTTGGCGTGCCCGGGAACGTCACTCAGCCCGTCAGCTTCGCCCCGAATCTGTTAATTAAGCAGGGCGCCAAGCTGGTCACGGGAGCAGAAGACGTCATTGAAGAACTGCCTACCCCGGTTCGCGCGGCGCTCGTTCAAGCGGAGCAGCCGGAAACGGAACAGCGCAACCTGTTGGCAGTCAACGGGCTGAATGGCTCAGAAAAAAAGCTCTATGAACTGCTGAGCGCCGAGGAACCGGTTCCTGTCGACGAAATTGTCGAACGCTCCGGCTTGAACTCTTCCGAGGTTCTGGCTACCCTGTTTACACTGGAGATGAAAGGGATTGTCCGGCAATTGCCGGGAAAGCAGTTCTGCAAAGTGTTGTTATGAAGAGGGATAGCAACTGAGATGTCCCTCAGCGGGCGGAACGCCATCTAAGAAGAGGAACCGGCAAG
>Ga0070730_10003911_pt1 | contig 13210 bp, 12 predicted proteins | sample Coa_R1_3_FD_66447 | JGI IMG/M metagenome (GOLD analysis project Ga0070730, IMG submission 66447) | Surface soil microbial communities from Centralia Pennsylvania, which are recovering from an underground coalmine fire - Coalmine... | ecosystem: Environmental > Terrestrial > Soil > Unclassified ...
TACCTCCGCTCGAGCGAGCGATACGACGGGCGCGAGCTCGAGGACGAGCGGGCAGCCGTCGAGGCTGCGATTGCCCGCGACGGTGTTTTCTTCGTCCGAAAGTCCGGGGGTCTGATCAGCTGCCGCAAGCCTTGACACAGCTGTGTTAAGGTCGAACCGATGGATCCGCTCCACGTCGGCCCCGCGGCCGCCCGCACCGGGTGGTCTGCTCGGATGCTCCGCTATCTCGAGCGGGCCGGGCTCGTCGTCCCGTCGCGCACGCCCGCCGGCTACCGGCTCTACGGCCTGCGCGAGCTGAACCAGCTTCGCTCGCTCGCCGAGCTGCGGAGCCGCTTCAGCCTCGGGATCGGCGACATCGCGTTCGCCGCACGGCTCCGTCGGGAACCCGAGCTCCGGACCGCGATCGACGGCTGGCTCGCAGACGTCGAGGACCAGGTCGGTTGGGTCGAGTGGGAGCAGCGCAAGCACGAGCGGCTCCTGGCCGCGTAACCGAGAAAGGACTTCATGGCAGCCACGCAGCGCTACGACGTGAAAGATCTCACCCTGGCGGAGGAAGGCCGGAGGCGGATCGAATGGGCGGACCGGCAGATGCCGGTGCTCGCCGCGATCCGGGAGCGATTCGAGGCGGAGCAGCCGCTCGCCGGCCTGCGCATCTCCGCCTGCCTCCACGTCACGACCGAGACCGCGAACCTCATGCGGACACTCAAGGCGGGCGGCGCGGACGTCGTCCTCTGCGCGTCGAATCCGCTGTCGACGCAGGACGACGTCGCCGCCGCGCTCGTGTCCGACTACGACGTGTCCGTCTTCGCGATCAAGGCCGAGGACAACGACACCTACTACGCCCACATCGAGGCCGCCGTCGACCACAAGCCGCATTTCACGATGGACGACGGCGCCGACGTGATCGGCGTCCTCCATTCGGCGCGCCGCGAGCAGCTCGGCGAGATCATCGCCGGCACCGAGGAGACGACCACCGGCGTGATCCGGCTCAAGGCGCTCGAGGCGGAGGGGAAGCTCGGGTTCCCGATCATCGCCGTCAACGAGGCGCAGACGAAGCACATGTTCGACAACCGCTACGGCACGGGCCAGTCCACGATCGACGGGATCATCCGCGCGACGAACGTCCTCATCGCCGGCAAGCGTTTCGTCGTCTGCGGCTACGGCTGGGTCGGGCGCGGCGTCGCCTCGCGGGCCCGCGGGATGGGCGCGCACGTCATCGTCACCGAGGTCGATCCGCTCCGCGCGCTCGAGGCGACGATGGACGGGTTCGAGGTGCTGCCGCTCGAGAAGGCGGCCGAGGTCGGCGACCTGTTCTGCACGGCCACCGGCAACAAGCACGTGATCGCGCGCGAGCACATGGAAGTGATGAAGGACGGCGCGATCCTCTCCAACACGGGCCATTTCAACGTCGAGATCGAGATCCCGGCGCTGCGCGAGATGGCGGTCGAGACGAAGAAGGCGCGCGAGTTCGTCGAGGAGTTCACGCTCGCCGACGGGCGGCGGCTCTACCTCGTGGCCGAAGGCCGGCTCGTCAACCTCTCGGCGGCCGAGGGGCACCCGGCGCTCGTGATGGACATGTCCTTCGCGAACCAGGCGCTCGCACTCGAGTTCGCAGCGCGCAACGCGAGCGAGCTCGATCGCAAGGTCTATCCGGTGCCGGCGGAGATCGACAAGGAGATCGCCCGCCTCAAGCTCGAGACGATGGGTGTCGAGATCGACACGCTGACGGAGGAGCAGGCGCAGTACCTCGCGTCCTGGGACGAAGGAACCTGAGCCCTCCCGACATGCTCCGTTGAGACATGGCCGGTACCTGGTACCGGCCGTGTCTCCCTTGGACGTGGCCCGCGCGGAGGTACTCGTATTCCCGGCGTTCTCCGCGTGCTACCTCCGGCTCGTTCGGCCGTGTCCGGAACCTGGTTCCGGACACGGCTGCTTGCGACCCCGCCTAGACTCGGGCGATGCTTGACAGAAGGCAGTTCGCGGAGTCGGCGCCGCGCGCGTGAAGGCCGTGATCCTCGCGGCCGGCTACGCGACGCGGCTTCGCCCGCTGACCGAAGACGTCCCGAAGCATCTCCTCCCGGTCGGCAACCGGCCGATGCTCGATTGGGTGCTCGACCGGGTTCGAGCGGTGCACGAGGTCGATGGAGTCCACCTCGTCACGAACGGCCGCTTCGCGCCCGTGTTCGCGCGCTGGGCCGAGTCGCACGACGTCGTCGTGCACGACGACGGGACGACCTCGAACGAGGACAGGCTCGGCGCAGTCGGCGACCTCCGGCTCGTGATCGACGCCGCCGCGCTCGACGGTGAGGAGCTGGTCGTCCTCGCCGGCGACAACCTGTTCGAGTTTTCGCTCCCTCGATTCGTCGGGTGGTGGCGGGACAGGCCTCAACCGGCGAGCGCGGTCCCGCTGTACGACGTCGGCGACGTCGAGCTCGCGACGCACTACGGGATCGCAGCCACCGACGGCGACGACCGCATCGTGCAGTTCATCGAGAAGCCGAGCGACCCGCCCTCGACGCTTGCCTCGACTCTCGTCTACCTCCTGCCGCCCGAGCACGTCCGGCTCGTGGCGGCGTACCTGGAGGCAGGGGAGAGCGCCGACAACGCGGGCAGCTTTCTCGGCTGGCTTGCACGCAACGAATCGGTCTACGGCTATCGCTTCGAGGGAGCCTGGTTCGACATCGGGAATCACGACCAGCTGCTCGAGGCGGACAACCGGCTGCGGCGGCTGACCGGGCTGCCCGAGCGGAAGTCGTACAGCCTCGACTGAATCGACACCCTTCCGGCGCACGTCGCGCCATAGCCTCGAGTCGTGCTCGACCTGCTCCTGCCGCAGCGCTGCGTGGTTTGCGGTGGCGGCGGGCGGCAGCTCTGCGTGGGCTGCCGCGAGGAGCTGCGGCGGATCGAGCCGCCCCTGTGCGAGCGCTGCGGCGCGCCGACGGCGTGGCCGGTCGAGCGGTGCCGCGAGTGCGCCGGGCGGAGGCTCGGCTTCGCGTCCGCTCGCGCCGCGGTGGCGTACGACGACGCGTCGAGGCGATTCGTGCACGCCTGGAAGGAGCGCGGGTTGCGCCGGCTCGCCGCCGAGGCTGCGGCGCTCGTCGTCGGGCACGTTCACGCGCCCGACGTGGACGCGCTCACCTTCGTCCCCTCGGATCGCACCCGACGTCTCGAGCGGGGCCACAACCCGGCGGAACGGCTCGCGCTCGAGCTCGCGGCTGCGTGGGAGCTCCCGTGCCTGTCGCTCCTCGAGCGCACGCGCGGCGGCCGGCAGCGCGGGAGCTCCGCGACCGAGCGGCGGTCGGTGCGCGGCGCGTTCCGCGCGACCGGTGCCGCACCGCGCAAGGTCGCGCTGATCGACGACGTCTACACGACGGGCGCCACCGCCGCCGCCACGGCGGCAGCCCTCCGCGCCGCCGGCGCGCGCCGGGTCGACGCGATTGCGTTCGCCCGAGCGCTTCGCCGGAGCTGATCGCGGTAGCCGCGAGCGCGATTAGGGTACGAGGCACCGCACAGACCGCTACGGGGGAGGCGTTCGATGCAGCTCAACGTCAAGGGAAAGAACCTCGAGGTGAGCGAGTCGATCCGGAGCTACGTCGAGCGACGGCTCCGGAAGCTCGACCGGCGCGTCCACGAATTGACCGAGGTCGAGATCGAGCTGGCAGTCGAGAAGAACCCGTCGATCGCGGAGTCGCAGGTCGCCGAGGCGACGGTTCATCTCAAGGGCCAGACGCTGCGGGCACGCGAGACGGCGCACGACATGAAGGCTGCGATCGACGAGCTCGCCGACAAGCTCGTCCGCCAGGTCAAGGACACCCACGACAAGCGCGTCCACGGCCGCAAGCACGTCGACGAGCCGCCGGTTCCGGACCCGGCCCAGGTGGAGCTTCCCGAGGCCTAGTTGGGGCTCTTCCGCCGCCGTAACGAGACGCTGAACGAGCAGCTCCTCCGCGAAGCGGGGCTCGACCCGGCGCAGATTCTCGGCGACCCGGGCCAGAAGCCCCCGCCGGTGGAGCTTCCGCTGTCCACGCTCGCCGCGGCCGGCGTACCCGATGGATCGAGCGTCGGCCCGAAGGAGTGGGACGCCGCGGTCACCGCTCAGGCTCCGGCGCTCGCCGGAAGCCGGATCGAGTTCACGACGATCCCGAACGGCGATCTGATCGTGAACGACGAGACGGGCGACGTCGATCTCTCGCCGCTCGCCGACGCCGTCGAGCAGCGCGTGCAACCGCCGTACAAGGCGACCGCGCAGCGGCAGGGCGGCGATCTGTGGGCCGTCGCCGCAAAGCGGATCCAGGTCGCCCGGATCTCCTTCCCGGAAGGAGACAAGCTCGAGTTCTCGCACCGCGACGACCAGGGCGAGTTTCGCGTCGACGGCGAACCGAGCGACGCGCTCGTCCCTCCCGAGCTCGAACGGCTTGCGGAGACGTCGGGCGACAGCTTCTACGTCGAGGCGGAGCGGATCGACGGCGACCTCTGGGAGGTTCGGGTAACGCCGCTCTAGCCGTCGCTACCCTTGGACGCGTGGAGATCGGCAACCTCGAGAAGGTTCTCCGGGTCGGCGAGGGCCGCCGCCTCAAACGGCTGCAGGAGCAGGCCGCGTACATCACGTCGCTCGAGCCGGAGTTCGAGCAGCTGACCGCCGACGACCTGCTGGGCAAGACGGCGGAGTTCCGGCAGCGGCTCGAGAACGGCGAGACCCTCGACGACCTCGTCTTCGAGGCGTTCGCGGCCGTCCGCGAGGCGCGCAAGCGCGCGTCGGACCAGCGCATGTTCGACGTGCAGCTGATGGGCGGCATCGTCCTGCACGAGGGCGACATCGCCGAGATGAAGACCGGCGAGGGCAAGACCTTCGTCGCGAGCCTCGCCCTGTATCTCAACGGCCTTGCGGGCCGCGGCGCGCACCTCGTGACCGTCAACGACTACCTCGCCCAGCGCGACGCGGAATGGAACCGCCCCGTCTTCGAGTCGCTCGGCATGAGCGTGGCCTACATCGAGACGATGATGCCGTTCGACGCGCGGAAGGCGGCCTATGCGGCCGACATCACCTACGGGACGAACTCCGAGTTCGGCTTCGACTACCTGCGCGACAACATGGCGGTCTCGCTCGACGGCCTCGTCCAACGCGGCCATGCCTACGGGATCGTCGACGAGGTCGACTCGATCCTGATCGACGAGGCCAGGACGCCGCTCATCATCTCCGGCGAGCCCGAGCAGGCCGCGCAGATCTACAACGACTTCGCACGCGTCGCCAAGCAGCTCATCCCGTTCCGCTCGTCGCCCGGCGACCCGAAGGGCGCGGCCGAGGAGGCGGGAGCCGACTTCGAGTTCGACGAGAAGCACAAGACCGTCGGCGTGACGCCGCAGGGCGTGGCGAAGGTCGAGCGGGCGCTCCGCATCCCGAACCTCTACGCGCCCGAGAACACGCAGCTCGTCAACCACCTCTACCAGGCGCTCAAGGCCGAGTCGCTCTACCAGCTCGACATCGACTACGTGATCCAGGACGGCGAGGTGAAGATCGTCGACGAGTTCACGGGCCGGATCATGGAAGGGCGCCGCTGGAGCGAGGGTCTCCACCAGGCGGTCGAGGCGAAGGAAGGCGCCAAGATCCAGGAGGAGCACCAGACGCTCGCCACGATCACGCTGCAGAACTACTTCCGCCTCTACGAGAAGCTCGCCGGCATGACCGGCACCGCGAAGACCGAGGAGAAGGAGTTCGTCGAGATCTACGGCCTCGACGTCGTCGAGATCCCCACCAACGTCGACGTCGCACGAACCGACGAGAACGACTTCGTCTACAAGACGAAGGACGGGAAATGGTCGGCCGTGGTGCACGACATCGAGGAGCGCGCACACGCGGGTCAGCCGGTCCTCGTGGGCACGATCGCCGTCGAGACCTCCGAGTACCTCTCCCAGCTCCTGACGCGCAAGGGGATCAAGCACAACGTCCTCAACGCGAAGGAGCACGCGCGCGAGGCCGAGATCATCAAGGACGCGGGCCTGCGCGGCGCGGTCACGATCGCGACGAACATGGCGGGCCGCGGCGTGGACATCAAGCTGGGCGACGGGGTGCGCGATCTCGGCGGCCTGTACGTCCTCGGCACCGAGCGTCACGAGTCGAGGCGGATCGACAACCAGCTCCGCGGCCGCTCCGGCCGTCAGGGCGACCCCGGCGAGACCCGCTTCTACCTGTCGGGCGAGGACGATCTCGTCCGCCTCTTCGCCGGCGACCGGATCAAGGGCGTGATGGAGCGCTTCAACATCCCGGACGACCAGCCCATGGAGGCGAAGATCCTCTCCCGCCAGATCGAGGGCGCGCAGAAGAAGGTCGAGGAGCAGAACTTCGTCATCCGGAAGAACACGCTGAAGTACGACGACGTCCTCAACCGCCACCGTCAGCGCATCTACGAGCAGCGGCGCCAGGTGCTCACGGGCGAGGATCTCTCCGACCAGATCAAGCTCTGGATCGACGAGGTGGTCGAGAGCACCGTCCGCGTGTTCACCGAGGAGGAGTACGAGCAGGACTGGGATCTCGAGGCACTCACCAACGCCATGGCCGGCCTGTACCAGACGGAGATCACGGCCAAGGAGCTGCGCGAGGATCTCGGCCAGATCTCGCGCGAGGCCCTGATCGAGGAATTCCAGGCCGACGCCCGCGACGAGTACGAGGCGAAGGAGGAGGAGTTCGGCTCGGAGCTGATGCGCGAGCTCGAGCGGTTCATCGTCCTCCAGGTCGTCGACATGCGCTGGCGCGAGCACCTCGAGAACATGGAGGCGCTCCGCGAGGGCATCCACCTCCGCTCGATGGCCCAGAAGGATCCGCTCGTCGAGTACACCGGCGAGGGGGAGCGCATGTTCACCGAGCTCGGAGACGTGATCCGCGGCGAGGTCGTGCTTCATCTGTTCCACGCCGAGCTCGCTCCCGACGAGGCGCAACAGCAGCTGGCCCAGCAGCAGTCGCAGACGACGAACGGCAACATCCACTACGAGCACGAGAGCGCCGCCGGCGCCGCGGCGATCGCGGCGGCGGGCGGGGGAGAGGCGGTGGGAGCCGGCACCGCCACCGCGCCGCGACCGGTTCAGACGAGCGCGAACGACAAGATCGGCCGCAACGACCCGTGCTGGTGCGGCTCGGGCAAGAAGTTCAAGAGATGCCACGGGGCGTAAGGCCGCGACCGAAGCTGCGCTTCGGTCGCGTGAAAGCGGAACTCCGGCGCGGAAGAGCGCGGTCTTCCGCGCCTCCGTGCTGAGAGCTCGCTACCCGCCGGGGCGGTGCGCCTGCGGCGCACGCCCCGGGAGCGGGGAGAGAACACCCAGTCGGCACGCCGATGCCTGATGCTCCGCTGTGCTCCAGGACATCGGCCGCCGTGTCCTGCGCGAGCCCCCTACGTAGGCATCGCGGGCGGCTGGGAGGGATCGACTGCAGCGTCGCTTGGCGGGGTTCCAACCGAGGACGGCTCCGCGACCTTCTCTCTCAGCGTCCGGATCTGGGCCGTCGTCGCCTCGAGCTTCGGATGGGAGATCTCGCCGGACTCGACGAGCTCGAACGCCGCCCTGCCGAGATCCCCATACGCTTGGCCGAGCTCCCGCTTCTGCTGCACGTCCTCGACGCCTTCCCTTGCCTTCGTCGCGGCCTGCTCCGCCGCCTGCTTCGCTTTGTTGAAGAAACTCACTTCTCTACCTCCTATTCGAGGAGCTTGCCGACCAGGCCGGTCACGCCGGACTCGCCTTGACCGCCTCCCGCCGCGGCGAGCACGCGCCGCGCAGTGCGGGTGAAGGGAAGCGTCTGAAGGGTCACGTGACCCGGTCCGGTCATGTGGACGAGAAACAGGCCCTCGCCGCCGAACAGACTCTTCGCGACGCCACCCTGGAGCTTTACGTCATAGCGCACGGTCGGCTCGATCATCACCATGCATCCGGTGTCGACGATCAACCCCTGCCCCTCGGCGAGGTCGAAGTCGAGAAAGTCGCCGCCGCCGTGGAGCCAGACAGTTCCCTTCCCTTTGAGGCGCTGCAGGAAGAACCCTTCGCCGCCGCCGTGGATGCCCATGCCGACCTTCTGCGCGAAAGCGCCCTCGATCTCGACGTCTCCGAAGTGGCCGAGATAGGCGTGCCTCTCGCAGATGATCTCGCCGTCGAGCTCGTGCTGGCGGATCGAGCCGGGGAACGGCCCGGTGATCCCGACTGAGCCGGGGCCGTTCGCCGTGTAGTGCGTCACGAAGAGGCTCTCGCCGGCGAGCACCTTGCGCTTCAGCCCGCCGGCCAGGCCGCCCGGCATCTCGACCTCCATGCCGATGTCCCCGGAGACGAACGTCATCGCGCCCGCCTCGGCGGTCATCTGCTCTCCCGCCTGCAACGAAACGATGACGGCCGGTGCTTGCCCCTCGCGGATCTGCGCTTGCATGCGCCGATCCTATGCCCACCGCACCGCGGCTGCGGTCTGGCTAATCGTCGAAAGCCTGCGGCGCGTAGGTTGGCGCGGGCTGCCGTCGCGGCTGGCGCGGCGGGAGAGCCGCAATTACGGGAGCACACGCGATGCCACCCGACTCCTCAAGCGCTACCTCGCCCGCCACCTCCACCGCGTCATGCAGCGAGCCGCTCCCGCGATGACTTGACAGTCATAGGAGATTCACTCCGGAACGGTCTCGCTCACGTCGTAAGCTCGAGGAATCACGCCAGGGACGTGACACATCCTCATCGCGGTCGGTGAGGGCAACAGCTTCGACTAGTTCTCGGGGGAGCTTCATTCCGACCGCTGGCCCAGGCGAGAGCTGGTAGCGCACTTGACTCGGGCCCGCACGGATCCTTCCCCTACGATGACCGGCGCGATGGCGGACGAACAACAACTTTCGCTGCAGGAGCAGCTCGAGGAGATCGGGGCCCAGCTCGACTGGGTCCGTGGTTACCTTTGACCCCGCCTCGCTGAAGGACCGCCTCGACGAGCTCGAACAGGAGCTCGCGCAACCCGACTTCTGGTCGGACCAGCAGCGCGCGGCGCGCCTCTCGGCCGAGCATCAGCGCGCGCAGCAGAAGCTCCGGCGCTACGACGAGCTCGTCTCGAACGTCGAGTTCCTGCGCGAGGGCGCGGGAACGTTCGGAGACGAGGAGCTCGAGCCGGTGCTCCGTGACGTGCAGGCCGAGCTCGCACGGCTGCAGGAGGACGCGCTCTTCTCCGGCGAGTACGACTCGGGCGACGCCGTCGTCACGATCCAGTCCGACGCCGGCGGCACCGACGCGCAGGACTGGGCCGAGATCCTCCTGCGCATGTACCTCCGCTGGGCCGAGCAGCGCGGGCTCGAGACGGAGGTGATCGAGTCGAGCCCGGGGGAGGAGTACGGGCTCAAGTCGGCGACCTTCACCGTGCGAGGCGAGAACGCGTACGGGATCCTCAAGGCCGAGCGCGGCAAGCACCGGCTGGTCCGACTCAGCCCTTTCGACTCGGCGCATCGCCGGCACACGAGCTTCGGGCAGGTCATCGTCGCCCCGCTCCTCGACGATGCAACGGACATCGAGATCGCCGACGACGACATCCGCATCGACACGTACCGCTCATCGGGCGCCGGCGGGCAGCACGTCAACAAGACCGACTCCGCCGTTCGGATCACGCACCTGCCGTCGGGCATCGTCGTCGCGGTTCAGAACGAGCGGAGCCAGTCGGCGAACAAGGACACGGCCATGAAGATCCTCCGCTCGCGGCTCGCCGAGAAGGCCGAGGAGGAGCGCGAGGCCGAGCTCGCACGCGAGCGCGGCGGCGTCTCGATGGGGTTCGGCGGCGAGACTATCCGCAGCTACGTCCTCCACCCCTACCAGCAGGTCAAGGACGCTCGAACCGGCCACGAGGTCGGCAACGCGCAGGGTGTTCTCGACGGCGATCTCGACGGCTTCATCCGCGCCTTCCTGCTGCAAACTGCAGGAGAGGCTTAGGCGCGCGGCGAAAGCTGCGCTAGAGTGGAGGCCGCTTCGCACTCACCGGCCCTGGGCCCTGCCGCCCGCCCCCCGATCTCGAACCGGTAGACGTGACTGACCTACAGATAGAGCAGCCCACAACGGCCGTCGCAGAGCCCTCGACAAACGGGCAGGTGCACCCGGAGGAGCAGGCGGCCAAGCAGGGAGCCGGCTCGATGATCGTGTTCGACGCCGTCTCGAAGATCTACGAGCCGGATGTCACCGCTCTCGACTCGGTCAGCTTCGGGATCGACAAGGGAGAGTTCGTGTTCGTCGTCGGTGCGTCGGGCTCCGGCAAGACGACACTCACCCGCCTGCTGCTGAAGGAGCTCGAGCCGTCTGAAGGCCGGATCATCCTCAGCGGCCGTGACCTCGGCCGGCTGAAGCACTCTCACGTGCCGCGCCTTCGCCGCAACATCGGCTGCGTCTTCCAGGACTTCAAGCTCCTGCCGAGCCGCACGGCGGCCGAGAACGTCGCCTACGCGCTCAAGGTGCAGGGCGAGAGCCGCGCCTCGATCCGTCGCAAGGTGCCCGAGGTGATGACCATGGTCGGGCTGGCGAACAAGATGAACTCGCTCCCCGACGAGCTCTCCGGCGGCGAGCAGCAGCGCGTCTCGATCGCGCGCGCAGTCGTCAACCACCCGCCGCTCCTCGTCTGCGACGAGCCGACCGGGAACCTCGACCCCGACACGAGCGTCGGGATCATGCAGCTCCTCTACCGCATCAACCGCGCCGGCACGACGATCCTCATGGTCACCCACGACCGCGAGATGGTCGACAAGATGCGCAAGCGCGTGATCGCGCTCGAGGGCGGAAGGCTCGCCCGCGACGAGCGCCGCGGGGGGTACACCTCCGAATGAGCCAGGCGCGCCTGTTGTTCTCCGAGGCGTGGTCCTCGATCCGGATGAACCTCTCGACGACGTTCGCGGCGACGATGACGGTGCTGATCGGGATGTGCCTGCTCGGCCTGTTCATCGCGCTCGGCACCTGGGTGCTCTCCTGGAGCAACCACATCCAGAAGGAGCTCCAGGTTCACGTCTACTTCCAGAGCGACGCGACGAAGCAGCAGGAGAACGCCGTCGGCGCGAGGCTCAGGCACGACCCCCGCGTGCAGAAGGTCGTGTTCGTCTCGAAGCAGCAGGCGCTCGAGCAGATGAAGAGGCAGTTCAAGGACCTCACGCAGGTTCCGCTGCCGAGCAACCCGCTGCCCGACGCGTACACGGTCGTGCCGGTGAAGGCCTCCTACACGCCGCAGATCGGTAGCGAGGTGAAGCAGGGCCACTGGGCCGGAGTCGACAACGTGAGATGGGGGAGTGCGACCGCGAAACGCGTGCTCACGATCGCGAAGGTCATCTCGCTCGTCTTCCTCATCGCCGTCGTCCTGCTCGTCGTCGCCTCGACGCTGCTGATCGCGAACACGATCCGGCTCTCGATCTTCGCGCGGCGACGAGAGATCGAGGTGATGAAGCTCGTCGGCGCGACGAACTGGTTCATCCGCGGCCCGTTCATGCTCGAAGGGCTGCTCTGCGGTCTGCTCGGCTCGGTGCTCGCCGTGATCCTGCTCGTGCTCGGGAAGGCGGTCGCGCTCCCGTCGATCCTGCCGCACATCGGCGGTGGCACCAACTCCGACGTGCATGCGCTCTCGTTCACGCTGAACGCGGTCGCCCTCCTCGCGGCGGGCCTGCTGCTCGGGGCGACGGGCTCGGCCGTGACGCTGCGGCGCTTCTTGCAGGTCTAGCTACCGTCGCCTCGTGGGTCGAGGCAGACACCAGAGGCAGAGGAGATCGAGCCGGAGCGAGCGCTACCGGCGGCGCCAGCCTGCGCGCCGGCCCCTCTCCGACCTGACCGTCCGGCTTCCGGAGCGGCGCATCGAGCCCGAGACGGTGATCGCGCACCTCGGGCCGACGAACTCGGGCAAGACGCACGACGCGCTCCGCTTCCTCGTCGAGAGTGTCGCGGGAAGCGGCGGCGGCCGGCAGGGCGTCTACGCAGCGCCGCTGCGGATGCTCGCGCAGGAGGCGCACCGCAGGCTCTCCGCCGAGATCGGCGCGGCGCGCGTCGGTCTCGTAACGGGTGAGGAGCGGGTCAATCCCGATGCGCCCATCATCTGCTGCACCGCCGAGATGGCGCCGGCAAGCGGAGAGACGCTCGTGCTCGACGAGGTTCAGTGGGCCGAAGACGAGGAGCGCGGCTCCGCGTGGACGCGCCTCCTGCTCGGCGGCGAGTACCGTCACATCCTGCTGCTCGGCGCGGTCGAGGCGCTGCCGCTCGTGCGGCACGCGTTCCCGCAGGCCGAGATCCGCTTTTTCGAGCGCAAGGCGCCGCTCGACTGGACGGGACGCCGCGCGATCACCGGCCTGCATCCGGGCACCGTCGTCGTCGCCTTCAGCCGCCGCGCGGTGATCGGCCTCGCGGGCGAGCTGAACCAGCTGCATCCGGGCGCCGTCGCCTGCCTCTACGGGGCGATGCCGCTCGCGTCGCGGCGGGAGGAGATCGACCGCTTCATCGCGGGCCGCGCGGCGGTCTGCGCGGCGACCGACGTACTCGGACACGGCGTCAACCTCCCGTGCGAGACGCTCCTCTTCGCCGAGACGGCGAAGTTCGACGGCAAGGAGCGGCGCGACCTCGAGCCGTGGGAGATCGCCCAGATCGCCGGCCGGGCCGGCCGCTTCGGCTTCCACGAGCGGGGTCACGTCGGCGTGCTCACCGGGGTGCCGTGGGCCGATCCCGATCCGGACCTCGTGCGTGCTGCTCTCGTGCCGCACGTCCCGATCGAGAACGGCCATCTCGGCTACCGCGTCGTGGACAGCGGCCGCCTGCGCCCGCAGCTCTCCGATCTCGACGTCACGCGTGTCGACGAGCTCGAGCCGGCGCTTCACGCCTGGCGGCAGGCGGCGCTGCGCTACTGGAACCTCGACGGCTGGCTCGAGGTCGAGTCGATCCAGCCGCTGCTGGCGCGGCTCGACGCGGTGCGCGAGGCGCTGCACCACGCTCGGCGTACGCTGCCGCTCGCCGACGTCTGGAAGCTCGTGCAGGCGCCGGTCGACGAGGACGGAGCGCCGCTCCTCGGCACGCTCGCCGCGGCGGTCGCGGGGGACAAGGCGCAGCAGACGGTCATCGGCTGGATCCTCGATCCGCGCCGCCTCGACGCGGCCGGGCTGGAGGAGGCGGAGCAGGCGGCGCGCGAAGCGTCGATCCTCCGCTGGTTCGCGCTCCAGTATCCGGGCGTCGCCGGCGTCACGATCGAGCGCGCGGCGGCGCTCGAGGA
>Ga0070730_10003912_pt1 | contig 13209 bp, 16 predicted proteins | sample Coa_R1_3_FD_66447 | JGI IMG/M metagenome (GOLD analysis project Ga0070730, IMG submission 66447) | Surface soil microbial communities from Centralia Pennsylvania, which are recovering from an underground coalmine fire - Coalmine... | ecosystem: Environmental > Terrestrial > Soil > Unclassified ...
CGCAACGACAAAGCGGGGGTGCGGGCGCTTCGGGAGTCATGGGAGCAACAGTGAAGAACATGTCTCACCCACCAGTGCCAGTCCCGCGGGGAACACGATCATCGTGTCGGCGTCGGCGGTCGGAACGTGAATGCGGACGGAGGGGGAGGGTGCATTGGCGATTGCCAGTTGGCATCTCCGGGTTGCGATCGGGGCGGCGATAAGACGCCATACCCCGATGCATGTGAATACAGCCGCGACGCCGCGGTAGAGCACATGGTTCCCGGAGCCTGCGGTGAGGGCATCGCCGTAGAAGTATTCACCCCGCATGGGGATGTTGTACCAGTTGGGCCGCAAGAACGTGAGGACCAGCTCGACACCAAAGATCCACACGAGGAATGCACCGAGGGGCTCGAGGCCGAAGGCTGGCGCGTGGCGGAGAATTGGGATGACCAGCAGGAGTGCCACGAGTGTGGCGCCCAGCATTGAGAAGATCTCTCGCCAGTTCGACGGCTCGTCGGGATCAGGCTTCTGCGTGCGCGGAGGACTTACGAACAATCGCCGAGCCCAGAATCCGGGTATGCGGGAACCCCAGACCAACAGCACCACAAGCAGCGCAAGTTTTACGAGAAGGACAGTGTCCCACGAGGTCACGAACACGAGGTGACCTTGAGTGTCGTTGGCCCAAACGTCGGTGCCGAAGTCATGGCATTTCGCCCAACAGCGCGTCAATCTTCGACATGTGAGTCATCTCGGTGCCTCGGACACTCGCGTCAACGAGCGGTACTGTCGGTTGTGGTGTGGATCCATGTCAGTTGGCCATCCGACGTGCGGACCATTGTGCTTAGGAAGTGTGCGGTTCGGATATGGATCGCCTTGAAGTAGCGTCGATTCGCGAGCAAGAAGAAAATAGATCCAGCGCTCGGGACAGGAAGATCACGTTCATCGACACTCAACGTGACCGTTGTGTCCGCATAGATGCCGCGAAGACCCTTGCCGACCACCTCCGACTGCACGAGTGACCGGCCTTCCGAATCAAGCACCTGTCGCACCTCGATACCCCAGATGAGCGCGCCATCAGGACGACCGGCGGGAAGGTACCAGACTTCGATCCGCCGGTCGGGCAGCTGCCTGACATACTTGTTGAAGGTGACGCCGGCGTGCTGCAGAGAATCCGGGAACCGTTGGAACCCCGAATGGAGGGCACGGACGAGACGTAGCACTTGCGCCGAGTCCACGGGGGCGGTGGAGCGTGCAAATGGCCCGCGTAGGCTGCCCCTGTACTGCAGTGCAATGGTGTACCGATCAGACACCGAGTCATACCGGCCATACATGGCAGACCATTTGCCATCGTTTTCGATGCACAGCCATTCCGGGCCAAGATCGGGTCGCTTTGCCTCGGGAATAGCCAAGATCGAGTCCGATGTAATCCAAGCCACGCGGTCGTAGGCCATAAGCCAATCCGCTGTAGCTGCGTTGCCGTCGAAGTCGGCTATGGGGAAGCCGCCGAGAGTCTTCGGAGTCGTCTGGGCATGCGCCGCTGGCACGATCAGGATGAGCCCGAGCACGAGCGCACTGGCCTGGCGAAGGACTGTCGTCACTTGTCGCGGACCCTGGATCACGTGGCCAGCTCGCATGTCGGGATCTGCTTCCCTCCATAGCTGCAACGAATCGAGTCGGCCGCATCCGGGGCGCAGCGCGCCTTCAGGATGGTCATGAGATGTCGACCCACGCCGAGAGCCTCATTCAACGATCGCTTCGAGGGGCCGGGCAAGCCGCCCCATGTGAAAATCATCGTGAATGCGGGGGAATAGTTGCCGCCGATGCCTGTAACCTCGCCCTGAAAACGATGCCCCGTTTGCGGATCCTGGGCCGTGAAGAGTAGGTGGTCCCGTCCATGGTCATGGTGAAAGTGAGCAGTGTCACTTACTCCGGGAGTATTCGCCAAGGTTGTGGTGATGCAGTCGTACGGTGACGAGCTCACAATCGGTACGGGCTGCTGTAGATTGAGTTCGCTGATGCAGTCTCCCGCAAGCAGTGGTGCCATGAGAGCTGCGACCAGGACGCCTTTGCGAGCCAGTCTGCTAAAGTCCGTACGGAGCCGAAGGCTCATTGGGGTCGCCGATTGGGCGTCGCGTCACGCTTCAGAACCTTGAGCCCGGTCGGAGGACCCTGCCAAAGCTCGATCCGGTAGTGATCGTCACCCCTGAGCCCGTCTTCGCTCAGAGTACCGAGCCCACCGTACAGAAGCCTGGCCCGATAGTGGCCGGGGGTGGCTGACAGCCGCGCGGCATCGGGGAAGTAGTCGGTACAACCTGCGACTACAAGCTTCCCCGAAGGGAGGGCGATATCGCATTCCACAACATGGTCCCAGGCATCCAGCGAGAGTGGGGGCTCCTGTGCAAGGAATTCCACTTCGACAGGGACGTCCATGTTGCGAACAGTCCCTACACCCACGGTCCCAGGCGCGAGTGCGACCAAATCAGCTACCGCTTGGTCTGTCCATGCGTCGGACAAGTCACCCTTGGAGTCCTCGTCTTGGATATAGAACTGGAAGTAGTCCGCAAAGAGCGTGTACTTCCCCTTGGACGTGGGCCGCGTCGGCTCCTGGCGCTCGTCAGGCATCGCTCTAGTCGAGCTTGAGACGCGTGAGCGGCAGGACCACGCTCCCAGTGTTCCATTTAACGGTCAAGCTTGGGTGGGCGAGGATCCGTTGCAGGGCGAAGCGCGCTTCCACAATCATCCCGCCGCCTCGCAACGTGTCGACGCTTGTCGGCCGCAGCACCTCTGATACCGAGCCGGACATCACATCAACCAATGTGATCGCAGCGATGACCGTGCCGTGAGGCACAATACTCACAAGCACCACCGGCGCTCGCATTGGGGCATCTGCACTATCGATCGTAAATCGCTGATGACGTTGCTTGGCGAGATATGCAGCGAGGGCGATTCTGTCCCGAGGGCCGTACACCAGGATCATAGGTGTTCCCGGCACGATCGCCGCGAAGGGCGGGCGTGTGGTGGTGTCGCCAAACTGGATTGCCGATGCGACCGCAGTGTCGGATAACGGAGCGGGTGCGGGCGCGGCCTGCCCGGAGGCGAGCGACGCCGAGCCCAGTGCTAAGAAGGCCCAAGTCAACAGAGATTGGTGGATGACTCTCAGGGCGCTGGTTGAATGCCCACTCTTACTTGGCACAATGCTCCCAGTCAGTCTCGGTATAAAACAAGACAGTGTACCACTCGCTCTCGAGTTCGCGGACCTTGTATACGTCGCAAGGAAGTCCCGGGAACTTCCCCGACTTGCCGTCACTGGCGGCGGCAACGAGTTGGTTTGACGGGTCAAAAGCGAGATAGACGACGGTGTTGCCTGCACCAGGGAATCCCCACCCGTCCCACTCGACGTGCTTGAGGTAGCCGTCGGCAGTTGGCCGAAGAGCGAGCACTTGCCGCTTGTAGCGCGAGGACGAAAGGGACCACCTCAGGGTAGTTCTCGTCGATGGACTGAGAGTCCAAGCGCCGACGAGCCCGGCTACAAGCAGCAGCCCAGCGACCAAAGCGGCGACGCGCCCACGCGCTGGCTTGAGCTCCGGGTGCTTGTTAGCCAACAGCCCCGGTTCAGAATGTGTCATGAGAAATGACAATCTTCGCCGCTTGCAACACAACTAGGATTTGGAGGCCGCCACGCGTGGGGACATCTAGGGCCACCGTGGTCCGCGTGTAACCAATGAACGCGACGGTCAGGGTATCTGGTCCAGGCTTCAGGCCGGACAGGGTGAAACGGCCACGCTCGTCCGTTTGAACGCGCCTCCCCGTTTGTTGATCGATCACCAGCATTTCCCGATAACTTCGGAGAACGTTGGAGCGATCGCCGGCCGGCAGCCATCCGACCACCGTTCCCTTCACGGTTCCGACCGGCAGGGTAGTGTCGGTCGCGACCGTCGGCTCACTACAGTCTTTCGACTCCAGACAACGTGCCTGGCCACTCACACCCCGGAACGGTCCGGAAGAGAAGATGGCTGCGAAGCCGAGGATGAGGGCGAAGCGTCCTCGCTGCATTGGGGTCGCGCTCATTTCGCTGTGAGCTCATAGGTCAAGCGAACCCCGTCGGCACTCTTTGGCTCTTGGTGCACAGTGACGCCGTAGTCGGGCATCGTGTATGTGACATGCAACTCATCAGAACCCCGCCAGGCGGCATGGACGCTGCTGCTGCAACTCGCCTCGAAGAAGTAGCTAGCCCCCCGATCAAACTCCGCAAGGTTGTTAGCTGAGTCAGTTCCCGCAATCAGTGCCACTCGATGACCGCACCAGCCACCCCCTGCCGGTCCGCCCTTGGAAGTGTATTGCACTGCCTGGTGTTTGCCGTCGGGCGACACCATCACCTGATCGAGCCGCTGCTCCACCGTTCGGCGGCATGTATACGTCAACCCAGCAGCACAAAGGCCGAGGACTCCCAGAGTGGTAACTGCGCCGGTGAGAAAGCCGGCCCACCACGGAGCGGAGGAGCGCGGAGAAGATTCAGTCATCGAGGGAGCTCACAGCCGCTTAACGAATCGCGCCGGAGCTGCGGGCGCGTTGGCGAATTCATTCCATGGTCTCCGTGCGTCGCGAACTTCAGGCGCTTGATAGGCGGCGCAGGCACGTCAGCGGACCTGCATGAGGTAGAGCTCACCATCGCCACCCACCGCTAGGCCGCCAAGGAATCCGGGTAAGGTATCCGCGACGTCGGGGGCCTCATCGACAAGCATTGGTGCACACCACGCAACGTCCTTGGCATAGCGTTCGGCAAGTGCCACGTACTTCTCATCGCCGACGAGCTTTGGAAGAACAGTGGGGTCAAAACCGTCTCGCTCGACAGCTTGCTGAGTGATGGACACCTCTCGCGCCGAAGGTCCGGGCTTCACGGAGAGGCTGGCGCCGTTCCAGTGAGCACGGCCGGCGAGCACAGAGGTGCCTCCGGACTTCTCGAGGAACAGAACAAGGACGCGTTTACCGTCGAGCAGCTTGCAATCCATTGGACTCGATTGCGCCGTCTAGTTGCAGGTGGCCGGCATGGTCTCCAGTATACTGCCCATTCTGCACGGGTGCACCCACGTGATCCTTAGGGGTCATTTAGGCAACGCGGTGTCGAAAATGGTGTCGATTGGGACCGATTTCCTGCCGGTCGAGGGAAGGGGAATCCCGGCAAATCACGCGCGCCGTCAGAAAAAGTCCGGCAGGACGTCGGAATCCATTTCCCCATGGCGCCAACTCTTAATCCTTAGGTTCTCGGTTCGATTCCGAGTCGGCGCATGAGCAAACGCCCGCCATTTCCGGACTTCGGAGTGGCGGGCGTTTCTTCGTCCGGGATGCTGGGCCCGTTCGCTCCTCGCTCCCGCGGGCTGAGAGTGCGAGTCGCCGCCTAAGCAGGTCCTTCGCGTCGCGCGCGTTCGCGCGCTCGCTCAGGATGACGGTGCGGGGGTTGGCATAGGAGGGAGAGAAGGGAGAAAAGGGAGGTGATCCATTGGATCACCCCCCTCTTCTCCCTTCTCCTTGCTCACGCAACAAATCATCATGTCATCCTGAGCGCCGAAGGCGCGAGAGCTTGCCCTGAGTGCAGCGAAGGGACCTGCTTAGGCGGCTTCGGTGCGGCCGGAGGAAGTCCAAACAAGGCCCTTCACTACGAACCCTGTGGAGACGCGCTTCTCTGCGCTCGGCTAGCCTGCGCTCGGCGTCTCGTGCACATTGTGCAGTGATGCGTACCGAGCTGTTCACATCCTGCTTTGTTCGGGTGAGCGGTCTGCTCCTGTCGGCCTCAGTGCTTGCCTGCAGCAGCGACTTAGGGCCGGCCCTTCCGGGTCCATCGGTTACTCGGGTGGTCGTGTCACCAGATAGCGTCAGCATCCACATCGGGCACACCCTGCAAATGACTGCCTCTCCGCTCGACTCGGCTGGGAAGGGAGTCCCCGGTAAGTCCGTGACGTGGAGTAGTTCGGATACGGCCATCGCCACGATCACCTCCGCCGGCCTGGTGACCGCCAAGACATTCGGGACCGTAATCCTCGCCGCGGGTGTCGACAGTGTCTCAGGCACAGCTCTGATCGTCGTTCTTATGCCGGTGGCGTTTGTCTCCGCGACTCCCGACTCGATCACCATGGTTCGAGGCGGACAACTTCAGCTAACGGCCATCCTTCATGGGCCCGGCGGCGTTCCGCTAAGTGACCGAGTGGTCACCTGGTCCAGCACCATTCCCGCAAATGCCTCCGTCTCTGCGAGCGGGATTGTGAGCGGAGGCGACGGAGTGGCGGTGATCTTCGACTCAAGCGAGGGTGTCGGCTCATTGGGGGCGCACGTCGTCGTCACCGAGCCGGTCTTCGCGCGACTCATCGCCAGCAACGGTGCCGATGGTACTTGCGGCATCACTTATGTCGCGGAGCTCTGGTGTTGGGGCGATAACTCAGCGGGCCAGCTGGGCAATGGGACTTACACCAATCCAGCCACGTTCAATGGTCCGGTCCCCTGGCCGACGGGCATTATCAACATCCCTTCCATTACAGATGCAACCACAACCGACTACGTGTCGTGTGCGGTTACGACAATGTCCCATGCTCCGGCCGCGGTTTGCTGGGGGAGCGGAGACCATGGACGCCTCGGGAACGGCTCAGTCGATGGGACGGACGTGCCGGGCTTCGTGAATAACTCTGCGGGCTTCTGGCAGGTCAGCGCTACCACCTCACATACTTGCGCGCTCGCCGCCGACAGCAGCGCGTATTGCTGGGGGCGTCTGGGAAGCGAGACTGTTGAGCCAGTGCTCGCGTTGGCGGGGACGTTCCGGTGGATCGGGACTGGGTACCACCATACCTGCACGCTGGCGGTCGACAGCCTGGCGTACTGCTGGGGGCTCAATTCCAACGGAGTTCTCGGGAACGACAGCGCATCGGGAGCCGAGGTCGCCGGAGGGCACAAATTCATCGTTCTGGCAGCGGGCTACCTGCACACCTGTGGGCTTGCCTCGGACAGCACTGCGTATTGCTGGGGCCAGGGGGCCTGGGGTCAGCTCGGCACGGGGGACACGTTAGACGCGCACGTCCCGACGGCGGTCGCAGGAGGGTTGAAGTTTACCAGCATCGCGGCGGGAACATACCACACGTGCGCCCTCACGACGCAGGGGATCGCCTACTGTTGGGGTCGCAACTACGAAGGTCAACTGGGTACGACTGGCTCGGCGAACTCCTGTTCCAACAAGCCCTGTAATACTGCGCCGACGGCGGTCATGGGAGGGCTGTCGTTCAAACAGATCGTGACTGGAGAGATCCATACCTGTGCGCTTCTGGCCGTGAACAGCTCTGCCTACTGTTGGGGCGACAACAATCATGGGCAGTTGGGTGACGGCACAACCATTGGCCACATGGCGCCAACCCGGGTGGTCGGACAGCCATAGCACGCTCGGCCATTGGTATCGAATTTGGTATCGATTGGAACCGGCAAGATGCCGGTCGAGGAGAGGGAAATCCCGGCAAATCACGCGTGCCGTCAGAAAAAGTCCGGCAGGACGTCGGAATCCATTTCCCCATGGCGCCAACTCTTAATCCTTAGGTTCTCGGTTCACCTTCGGCCGCGTTCGCGGCCTCGGTGCGCTTCGCGTCGATTCCGAGTCGGCGCATAAGCAAACGCCCGCCATTTCCGGACTTCGGAGTGGCGGGCGCTTTTTGTGCCAGGAAGATGGGCTTTCAACCCTCGCGCAACGCGACGATGGGGTTCACTTTCGTCGCGCGGTATGCCGGGAGGTAGCTGGCCAGCGCGGCCACAGCAAGCAAGAACAGAGGCACGAGCAGGAACACGGCCGGATCATGGGGGCGCACGCCATAGAGCAGACTTGCCATCAGGGACGCCGTTGACGCAGAAATGACCAAGCCAGCAGCGATGCCCGCGCCAGCAAGCGTGACTCCCTTGCGCAAGAACATTCGGAGGATGTCGCCCGGCCGCGCGCCGATGGCGATGCGGATACCGACCTCGCGTGAGCGTTGGCCGACCAGGTACGCCAACAAGCCGTAAATGCCGATGGAGGCCAGAAGCACGGCCAGTCCCGCAAAGCCGCCCACCAGATCGGCGGCGAAACGACGTGACGCCAATGACCGATCAAGGATGTCGTTCATGGAACGAACGTTGTAGACCGGCAAGCCGGCATCAATGCTCTGAATGGCATCCCGGATCTGTGGTTCGAGCCGGGCCGCAGGCAGAGGCGTCCGCAACGCCACGCTCACCTGCTTGTTGGGGTCCTGATAGACGGACACGTAGATGTGGGGAATGCCATCGATGTCGAGACCGTCATGCTTGATATCCTTGATAACGCCCACGACCGTCGTCCAGGGCGTGGCGGGATTGTTTCCGAACCGCACCCGTCGGCCCAACGGATCGCCGCCGGGCCAGAACTTGCGAGCAGTGCTTTCATCGATGACGGCCACCAGCGGTTTCCCGTCTTCATCGTCCTCGGTGAACGAGCGGCCGCGCAGGAGCGTCGCCTGGAACACCTGGAAATAGTCGGGGCTGACGCGAATTCGCTCGGCGCGAAGATCCTGCGAGGATTCGACCGGTCTATCCTCAATCGCGAAGCCTTCGATCGCCAGGCCGCCGACCGCGTTGGGGTTGCTGTTGGTGGTGGGGAGCGTTGAGGTGATGGCGGCGACTTCCACTTGCGGAATCGCCCGCAGGCGCCGCAGCAACTCACGATCAAAGGTGACCTTGCCGGGAATCCCGCGATACGGATCCGTCTTCGGATCGTTGGGAACTCCCATCCACGTGTTCGCCGTGACCACGTGAGCTGGATTGAAGCCTGGATCTGCCTGCAACAGATCCCGCAGCGTGCGCAGCAGCAAGCCGGCTCCCACCATCAATATGACGGCGAATGCCAGTTCCGAGATGATGAGACCATCCCGCAAGCGGCCGGTCCTGGTGCCGGAGCTGGACCCGCGACCGCCTTCCCGCATGGCTGAGGCGAGAGCCCCTCTGACCGAATGAAGCGCCGGCGCAAGCCCGAACACCAGGCCGGTGAGCATGGAGATCAGCAGGGCGAAGGCCAGCACCACCCCGTCAATGCGTACCTCGTTGAGCCTGGGAACGTTCGACGGCACGAAACGCACGATGAAACGCAGCGTCCCCACCGCGGTGGCGACTCCCGCGGCGCCGCCGATGAGCGACAGCAGCATGGACTCGGTCAGCAACTGGCGCACCATGCGGGCGGGGCTCGCCCCCAGCGACAGCCGTACCGCCATCTCCTGTTGGCGCTCCGAAGCGCGTGCCAGGAGGAGATTGGCGATGTTCAACGAGACGATGAACACGATCAGGATGACCGCCCCCAGCAGCACCAGCAGCATCGGCCGGACCTGGCCCACCAGCGTTTCCTGTAACGAGCGAATCTCAATGGTCCATCGTGCCTGTGGCGGATAATCGGCGGGAAAGTCGCGGCGTAATTGGGCCGCCATGTCGGTGAGCCGCGCCTGCGCCTGCTTCAGCGTGACGCCTGGCTTCAGCCTTCCGATGCCGTTTGGGTAGACGCGGATGTTCCGGACCGGCGGGGGGAAGGGAGGTCCGCTGAATCCGAAGGCGGCAAACACGTCCGCCTCGCCGGACGTCGTCGGGCCCGGGTGGCGAAATCCGCGTGGCAGAACCCCGATAATGGTGCAGGGATCGGCGTCGATCCGGATGGTACGGCCGATCACCTTCGGGTCGGCGCCATAGGCCCGGCGCCACAGGCCATCGCTGATCACGACCCCTGTGGAGACGCCGGGCACGAAGTCCTCCCGACCATACAACCGTCCAAGTTGTGCGGTCACGCCCAGCATGGAAAAATAGGTAAAACTGGTATTGACGCCCTCTACACGCTCGGGCTGTCTGACGCCGGTCAAGTTCTCGCTGCCCTCGAAGATCGGGGTCATATCTTCAAACACACCCGAGCGCGTCAGCAGGTCATCCATTTCGGGCTTGGAAAACCTGACGTCGCGCAAGCCCAGGCCCGGCTCGGTGAAGTAGACGCGTACCAGTCCGTCGGGATCGCGGTAGGGCAGCGAGCGTAGCAATACGGCATTCACGATGCTGAAAATGGCCGTGTTGGCTCCCACTCCCAGAGCCAGCGTCAGGACGGCCACGATCGTGAAGGTGGGTTTCTTGACCAGGACGCGCAGGCCATAGCGAACGTCCTGAAGGAAAGTCCCCATGAAGGCACTCCTCCCAACATCCAGATGAGACGCTGTGATCATCACGAGAGGCGGCGCACGAATGTCTACGTCGGGAGGTGTGTTGCGTCAAATACACCTTTAGCACCATGATATTGCTAGGATTGCACGACGCAGGCGCAGGGATGGGAAGAGCCTTGAGGAGTCACTTCAGGAGGTTCCCGTGCTCGACGATTTACGCACGCTCATTGAGTTTGCCCAGGCCGGTTCCATTGCCGGTGCCGCCGACCGTCTCTTCCGGACGCCATCGGCGGTCACCCGGCAACTCCAAAGGCTGGAGGCTGAATTGGGCGCCGAGTTGCTCGACCGCTCGACGAAGCCGCCGCGCCTGAACTCCCTGGGCTCCCGGGTGCTTGAGCGGGCGCGAGACATGTTGCAGCGGACGGAGGCGCTGAGATCTCTGGCGTCGCCGGACGCCGAACCTCACGGTCTCTTACGCATCGGGCTCGCGCATGCCTTGGCCGAGGGAACGCTGGTCGCACCGATTCGCGCGCTGACGGAGAAATACCCCAAGGTCCGGTTGCGGCTCTTGAGCGCCCTGACCGGCGAACTCTTTGACCGGCTGCTCGCCGGTGAACTCGACGTTGCGGTCGTGCTCTTGCCCGAAGGCAAGACCGCGCCTGCGCCACTCCTGACGAATATCATCGCGAGCGACCGCATGGAGATCGTTCAGGGCGGCGCAGGCGACGTCGACGATACCTGGGAGAGTTTGAGCAGAGCACCCTGGGTGCTCAACCCGTCCGGGTGCCTGCTTCGGGCAAGCCTCATCGATCAGATGACACGTGCCGGCTTCACCCCCACGGTCGCGGTTGAGATCAACTACAACATCCATTTGCAGCTGTCCCTCATCCAGTCGGGATATGGAGTCGGCTTGCTGCCGGCGCGGTTCATCGCCAGGAACAGTTCTCCCGGCACCGTTGAAGTGCTGCGCCCCCCGGCATTCGACTTGCGACTGTCGGTAGCGATAGCGCGCATTCCACAACTGGGCGCCCTGGAGCGGGCCGTCGAACTGCTGGAACACGGCATTCGGCATTTGTTCGAGGCAGCGAACCCACCGAAGCCGGCCTCGAGGAAGCGAAGGGTTCCCACCAGGCGGCGGGCGGCGCGAGGACGCAAGTAGGGCCATTCCGCACCCCGTCGCCTTGTCCGGCTCCGATGACCAACTGCTGGCCGGCCGGTACGACCTCGAGCACGAGCTGGGGCGACCGGTTCGATTCGGCGGGTGCGTTCGCCGCGGCGCTGCAGCCTTCCCGGTAGCCCGTCAGGCCGCCGCTATCATGCGGCAGACGCCGAGCCGCGGCTTTACGCCGCGCCGGCAACACCGTGGCTGGGGCCCGGTCTCCCAAGAATCGGCCTCCCAAGGCTCGAATACGAAACGCCCGCCTGACGAGTCACCGCAGGCGGGCGTCGTGCGTTTGGGCCCAGGATCCGGGTCAAAACGGCCGCAACACGGTTCGTCCGTACGCCACGAAGAGGGCTGCGAGGGCAGGGAGCACCGCCCAGAGCATGCCCACCGACGTGCGAGCCTTGCCGAGCACGATCGAGGCAGAGCCGACCATCACGACGGCCAGGCCAACCGCCGCGATGGCGGTGAGTCCGGTCATCACGCCGATCGCCCCCGGCACGACGAGCCCAAGTCCAAACAGCAACTGCAGCCCCGCGACGATCGACCAGGCCGGGGCAGGGAGAGTGTTCGTCGACGCCGCGCCCAACTTCGGGGCCATGCGCAGGGTCCAGATGCCGCCGCTCACGCCATAGAAAGCCAGAAGGATCTGAAGAATCCAAAGTACGATGTTCATGTTCCCCTCAGATGTTGGTGGGGTTACTCGTTTGCGAACTGTTTGGTGTATTCGCCGCGCAGGCGCTGCCAGGCGCCAAGCTGCATGACGTCTCCGCCGGCGAGCCGGCCGATCGGAGCGCCCGAGAGCAGGTGATCCAGCACGTCGAAAGCCCATTCGCGGAGCTGAGCGGGATCGACCCCCTTGCGGACCTCCGCCTTGCTGACGGGGCCCGGTGCGTATCGCGTGCGATCGGTCATGAGCGTGGCCCCTTCGTTCGTGTGGGCGGATGCGTCCGGTCGAGGTGACGATCGAGGGCGTCCACGTGACCGGACCAGAAACGGCGGAACTGTTCGAGCCAGGTATCCGCTTCCCGCAACGCATCCGGCTTGACCCGGTAGACCCGCCGCTGCGCATCGACCGTGCATTCCACCAGTCCCGCGTCCCGGAGCACCCGCAGGTGCTTGGACACGGTGGGCTGGGGCATCCGCAACCGGCGTTCGATCTCCCCGACCGTCCGTTCGGCGGACGCCAGGAGGGTCAGGATCGCCCGGCGGTTGGGCTCGGCGATGATGTCGAAGACGGATATCATGGATCGAATATGCGTATAACAGTATATACCTGTCAAGGCATATGAAAAGCTCGACAAATCACGGCTTCCAGGAATCAGCCACCACCCACATCGCGGCGCCGATCATCACGGTCCCGAGCAGCTCGGTCCAGTTGAAATGCGTTGCCGGGTTGCTGATAACCCTGGGGATCCAGACCAGCACCGCGAACGCCAGCAGCATCCCCGCCTCCATTCTGGCCGCCAGGCGGGGGACGACGCCGAACAACAAGCCAACCCCGGCGGCTGCGTGCGCGGCACCAACCCCGTAGACCACGATCAGGCGCGCCGGCATCCAGAGGGGGACGAGATCGAGCGTGACTTGCTGATACGCGAAGTGAGAGAGGCCGACCGGGAGGAGCGCCAGGCCCACGATGGTGCGGGCGGCGGCGACCTGCCCCTTGCCCGCCAGAAGCCAACCGGCCATCAGCACGATCGTCATCATCCCGAGGACCAGCCAGGTGACCTCGGCTCCCGGTGATTGGATGACCGGCGGCACTCCGATCAGGACATCCCATAGGAGCAGGAAGAGGAGCAGCACGCGGGAGGCTGCCACCTGGAATTGCGGTGTGAGCAGACCGGCTCCTGCGACGACCAGCAGCACCCCGGTGATGATGGCAAGGACGGTTGTCGTCGA
>Ga0070730_10003913_pt1 | contig 13208 bp, 11 predicted proteins | sample Coa_R1_3_FD_66447 | JGI IMG/M metagenome (GOLD analysis project Ga0070730, IMG submission 66447) | Surface soil microbial communities from Centralia Pennsylvania, which are recovering from an underground coalmine fire - Coalmine... | ecosystem: Environmental > Terrestrial > Soil > Unclassified ...
GAGGTGGGGTTGCTCTATGCGGCGCATGTCGATCCCGCGCGGCTGCGTGCGGGCGGTGTGCTCCAGGCGCTGACCGCGGCCGTCGCCGCCGCGCGCTGAGGCTCCCGAAACCATCCATCTTAGGGGGTGGGTACCGGTCGCCTGGGGGCGGCGGGCGAAAAACCCGTCGCCCCGGACGCCAAGCAATACGGCGCGAATCCGCCTCACGACGGATCCATACGCGCGCCGCCAGCCACATGGCAGTGGGACGCTACACGATCATGCCGATCAGCCTGCCTCCCCCGAGGCTGGTAATCAGAGACCCTAGCAACCGACGGTGCGCATGGCATCCTGCACATTGGTCGAATGACGTCATGATGGATGCATAAGTATCTGAATTACCGACGTTGTGTCGTCCTATTGGAAGCCGACGACCTCATGGGGCAGGTAGGGTTCCTCCAGCCGGTCGATCTCGCGGTCGCTGAGCGGTAATTCAAGAGCGGCGATTGCGTCTTCCAGATGGCTCGGCTTGGAGGCGCCCACGATCGGCGCCGACACCTCCTCCTTGGCAAGCACCCAGGCGAGCGCCACCTGCGCGCGCGGTACCTCGCGTTCCGCCGCGATTTCGGCGACGCGCTCGACAATCTTGCGGTCTGCGTCGGCGGTGCGCTGGTAGAGCGTGCGGCCGAACAGGTCGGTCTCGGAGCGCGCGGTGGTCTCGTCCCAGTCGCGGGTCAGGCGGCCGCGGGCGAGCGGGCTCCACGGGATCACGCCGATTCCCTCCGCTTCGCACAGCGGCAGCATCTCGCGCTCCTCCTCGCGATAGAGCAGGTTGAGATAGTTCTGCATGGTGACGAAGCGCGTCCAGCCGTTCGCCTGCGCGACATGGAGCATCGTCGCGAATTGCCACGCATACATCGACGAGGCGCCGATATAGCGGGCCTTGCCGGCCTTCACGACGTCGTGAAGCGCCTCCAGCGTCTCCTCGATCGGTACATCGTAGTCGAAGCGGTGGATCTGGTAGAGATCGACATAATCGGTGCCGAGCCGCTTCAGGCTGGCGTCGATCTCAGTCATGATCGCCTTGCGTGACAGCCCGGCGCCGTTGGGCCCCGGCCGCATCCGGCCATGCACCTTGGTGGCGATCACCACCTCCTCGCGGCGGGTGAAATCCTTGAGCGCGCGGCCGACGATCTCCTCCGACGTGCCGTCCGAATAGACATTGGCGGTGTCGAAGAAATTGATCCCGGCCTCCACCGCCTGGCGGATGATCGGGCGGCTCCTTGCCTCGTCGAGCGTCCATTCGTGATGCCCGCGATCGGACTCGCCGAAGGTCATGCAGCCGAGGCACAGCCGCGACACATCCAGCCCGGTATTGCCGAGTTTGACATAGTCCATGTCGAGTCTCCTTGCCGCCGCCGGAGCGGTGCGGGGGGTGTTCAGGCGTCTGCGTTCGCCGCGAAGGTGTCGCACCGAGCAGGATCGCCCGAATCGATGCCGCGCTTCAACCACTCTATGCGCTGGGCGGCGGTGCCGTGGGTGAAGCTGTCGGGCACGACGCGGCCCTGTGCCTCCTGCTGGAGCGTGTCGTCGCCGATCGCGTGCGCGGCCTTAAGGCCTTCCTCGACGTCGCCGGGATCGAGCAGGTTGCGGTTCTGTGCGGCCCACACACCGGCGAAGCAGTCGGCTTGGAGCTCGACGCGGACCTGCAGCGCATTGGCCTGCTTGGCACTCACCTGCCGCTGCTGTTCGGTCACCTTGGGCAGGACGCCGAGCAGATTCTGGACATGATGGCCGACCTCGTGCGCGATCACATAGGCCTGCGCGAAATCGCCCGGCGCGCCGAAGCGGCTCTTGAGCTCGTCGTAGAAGCTGGTGTCGAGATACACGCGCTGGTCGTTGGGGCAGTAGAAGGGCCCCATCGCCGATTGCGCCGCGCCGCAGCCCGACAGCCCGCTGCGGCTGTAGAAGATCAGCCCGGCGGGCGTGTAGCGCTGGCCCTGGCTCTGGAAGATGCGGCCCCACGTATCCTCGGTGCTGGCGAGCACTTGGCAGGAGAATTTGCTCGCCGCGTCGACCGCGCAGGCATGGGCGGCGCCTTCGTGCGTGAGCGCCGGCGCACCGCCGCGCGGCAGGGCGTTGTCGCCGCCACCAATCAGCGCCAGCGGGTTGCCGCCGAAGATCAGCGCGCCGACGATCAGGACGAGGATGCCGCCAATGCCGAAGCGACTCGCCACCACGCCGAGCAGCAGGGGGAAGATCCCGCCAACGCCGCCGCCGAAACCACCACCTTCTTGGCTGCGCTCGTCGCCGACATCGTCGCTGGTTCGATAGTCGTCGAGCCGCATGGCGACCTCCTCCCGCGAAACTGGCCCGTGCTGATGCGCGGCAGGGGTTGGATTGCCAATCTGTCATGAACCCGTGCTTGATGCGTTGCAACAACAGGGGCAGGATGCCGCCATGTCAGAAGCCGATATTCGCCGGCGCAAGACCAATGCGCCGATGCCGCTGCCCGAACAGGTGGCCCTTGTCCTTCAGGGTGGGGGGGCGCTCGGTTCCTTCCAGGCGGGTGTGTTCGAGGCGTTGGCCGAGGTCGAGATCGAGGTCGACTGGGTGGCCGGCATCTCGATCGGCGCGGTCAACGCCGCGCTGATCGCCGGCAATCCGCCCGAACGACGGGTCGAGCGCCTCGCCGAGTTCTGGAACACGGTCACCGCTGGGCTGCCTTGCTTCCCCTTGCCCTGGAAGTCCGACCAGATGCGCGAGTTGCTGCACGAATGGTCCGCCGCGATGGTGGCGACCGGCGGCGTGCCAGGCTTCTTCGCGCCGCGTCTGCTGCCGCCGGTCATGGCGGCGCCGGGCAGTTGCGAGGCGCTCAGCTATTATGACACCACGCCGCTGGTCGACACGCTGAACAGGCTGGTCGACTGGGATCTGCTCAACAACGGCCCGGTGCGGCTGTCGGTCGGCGCGGTGGAGATCGAGAGCGGCAATTTCTATTTCTTCGACACCAAGAAGGAGCGCATCGATCATCGTCACATCATGGCATCGGGTGCGTTGCCGCCGGGGCTGCCGCCGGTCGAGATCGACGGCAAATGGTGGTGGGACGGCGGCATCGTCTCCAACACGCCTTTGAGCCATGTGCTCGACAAGCAGACCACCGACCTGCTGATCTTCCAGGTCGATCTGTTCTCGTCGCAGGGGGCGAGGCCCAAGACGATGATGGACGTGATGGCGCGGTCCAAGGAGATCCAATATTCCAGCCGCACCCGCACCATTTCCGACGAGCGGATGAAAGCCCGCAAGCGTCGCGAGGTGGCGTCGCGCGTGCTCGCCAAGCTGCCGCCCGAGCTCAAGGATGATCCCGACGTCAAGGCGCTGACCCAGATCGCGCACGAGCATGCGGTCAGCCTCGTCCAGCTCGTCTATCGCGCCAACAGCTGGGAAGGCGGATCGCGCGACTATGAATTCTCCGAGCTCACCAAGACCGAACACTGGCAGGCGGGCCGTGACGCGATCGCGCACACGATTAGCAAGTCCGGCCTGATCGCCACCAACATCCTCGACGGCAAGACTGCCGCCTTCGATCTCACGCCGCGCTGACGGCTTCACCGCAGGAAGGAGAACGCTGCATGTTCCTCAAGGGCAAGACCGCGCTCGTCACCGGTTCCACCTCGGGCATCGGCCTCGCTTATGCGAAGGCGCTGGCGGCGGAAGGCGCGCAGGTTATGATCAACGGTTTCGGCGATGCCGCCGCGATCGAGAAGGAGCGGGCCGCGCTGGAGACGGCGTCGGGCAAGGCGCTCTATTCCGACGCCGACATGACCAAGCCCGAATCGATCGCGGCGATGGTCAAGCGCTGCCATGACGAGCTGGGCGGGCCGGACATCGTGATTGCGAACGCCGGCGTCCAGCATGTCGAGCCGATCGACACCTTCCCGGTTGCCAAGTGGGACCAGATCATCGCGATCAATCTCTCCTCGGCCTTCCACCTGATGCAGGCGGCGATCCCGCTGATGAAGGCGAAGAAGTGGGGGCGGATCGTGTCGACGGCCTCGGCGCATTCGCTGGTCGCGTCGCCGTTCAAGTCGGCTTATGTGACCGCCAAGCACGGCATCGCCGGCCTCACCAAGACGGCGGCGCTGGAGACCGCGACCTTCGGCATCACGGTCAATTGCATCTCGCCCGGCTATGTCTGGACGCCGCTGGTCGAGAACCAGATCCCCGACACGATGAAGGCGCGGGGCATGACGCGCGAGCAGGTGATCAACGACGTGCTGCTCGATGGCCAGCCCACCAAGCAGTTCGTCACCGCCGAGCAGGTAGCGGCGCTGGCGGTGTTTCTCTGCCGCGACGAGGCGGCGCAGATCACCGGCTCCAACTACTCGATCGACGGCGGCTGGACGGCGGAATAACCGCCCCGGCACGGCCCGTTGTCGGCGACGGGGGCAGCGGTCTATGGTCGCGCCTCCTGCGTCGTCGAAAGGTCGTTCATGCCACTGCCCCTCTCCCGTTCCCTCGCCCTGCTGCTGCTCGCGGGTCTGGCGGGGTGTGCGACCAAGGGGGCCTGCCCGCCGGGAAGTCAGACGACCCTGCCGGAAAAGTCCGACTGGCATAATATCATCACCGATCCCGATCATGTCCGCCTGCGCAACTGGCGGCGGGCGTTCGTCGACTCGCTTGCGGCGGTGCGGGCCAGCGGGCAGGGCGCGCAGATCGACGCTGAGGGCTCGCTGCTCGATCCCGACGCCGGGATCGATGATGCGATGCCGCCGGTCGGCTTCTACCGCTGCCGCGTCCTCAAGCTCGGGGCCAAGGGCGACGGGCGTTCGAACTTCGTCGCCATTCCCGCGCATCGCTGCCAGGTGCGGCCGTCGAACGACCTGTTCAAGCTCGTCGTGCTTGACGGGGTGCAGCGCCCGTCGGGCCGACTCTATGCGGACGGGCCCTCGCGCGTGGTGTTCCTCGGCACGATGATCCTCAGCGACGAGATGAAGCCGATCGGCTACGGCCGCGACGCCGATCGCGACATGGTCGGCGCGATGCAGCATATCAGCGCCCAGCGCTGGCGCCTGTTGCTCCCCTATCCCACCTGGGAATCGAACATGGACGTCATGGAGCTGACGCCCGAATCCTGACAGAACCGGGGCAGCCGCCTTAGCAGGGCTGGTCGAGGGCGAGATGCCCGTCGCGCCGCAGCGCCTCGACGGCGAGCTTGACCTGCTGGCTGTCGCCGCGCGGCATCACCAGCACCGCGTCCTTGGTGGCGATGATGATGATGTCCTTGACCCCGACGGCCGCAACCAGCGGACCTTCGGAGCGGATCAGGCAGTTCGAAGTATCGATCGCCAGCACCTCGCCATGGTGCGCGTTGCCGTCGAGATCCTTGACCGCGAGCTCGTGCAGCGCATCCCAGCTGCCGACGTCGGACCAGCCCATCTCGACCGGCACGACCGCGACGCGGTCGGCCTTCTCCATCACCGCATAGTCGATCGAATCCGACGGCGATCGACCGAAGGCCAGCGCGTCGGGGTGGAGGCGCGCGCCCTCACGTCGCCCGCCCGCGATCGTGGCACGCGCCGCCGCCGCGATCTCCGGGGCATGCAGGTCGAGCGCGGCCATGTAGCTGGCAGCGGTGAACAGGAAGATGCCGCCGTTCCAGCTGTAGCAGCCCTGAGCCAGATAGGATTCGGCCGTCATCCGATCGGGCTTCTCGACGAAGCGCTCCACCCGCTGGACACCGGGCGCGATCTCCTCGCCGCGGCAGATATAGCCATAGCCGGTCTCGGGCGCGGTCGGCGCGATCCCGAAGGTGGCAAGCCAGCCCGCCTCGACCAGCGGCACCGCGCGCTCGATCGCGGCGTGGAAGGCGGGCACGTCGGCGATGACATGGTCGCTCGGCATCACCAGCAGGATCGCGTCGGGCTCGGCGGCGCAGGCGGCGAGCGCGATCGCCGGGGCGGTGTTGCGCGCGGCGGGTTCGAGGATCAGCGCGCCGGGCGTGATTTCGAGCTCACCGAACTGCGCTTCGATCTCGTCGGCGTGCGCGGCGCTGGCCACCACCATCGGCGGCAGGAAGCGATCCTCGCCCAGCGCGCGCCGCGCCGTCACCTGCAGCATCGTCTCGGTATGCGTCAGCGCCAGCAACTGCTTGGGCCGCGCCGTGCGGGACAAGGGCCACAACCGCGTGCCCGATCCACCAGACAGGATCACCGGCGTGATCCGTCGTCGCTCTGTCATCACCCAACCCCAATCGAGAGTTCGTCGCTCCTGGCGGCATGAGAATGGCTCAATCCCTGGCGGGCGTCCAAGGTTTCAGGAAATATTTGTCAATTTCAGCGACACCCCTTCCCGCGGCGGCTAAGCAGGCGATGCCATCGGGGATGTGGGCGTGATCAGATTGTTCAAGCATTATGTGCCCTACGCCGTGCTGCTGCTCGGCGCGGTGGACATCGTGCTGCTGGTCGCTGCCGCCGAGCTCAGCTGGCAGCTGCGTGCCTGGCAGATCGGCATGGCCATTACGCCGATCGCGAGCCGACTGGGTCCGCTGCTCACCTTCGCCATGGCTGTCGAGATCGCGCTGGTCGCGGTGGGTGTCTACGGGACCGACGCGCTGCAATCGGTACGATTCGCGGTGGTGCGGCTGATCGTCGGCGTGGCGGTTGGTATGATCCTGGTGTCGGTGCTGTCCTTCCTGTTTCCGGGACTGACGCTGTGGCGCTCCAACGCGCTCTACGCGGCGCTGATCGCACCCACGATGCTGACGCTCGCGCGGCTGATGCTGGCCCGGACGCTCGGGTCCGAGGCGTTCAAGCGGCGTGTGCTGGTGCTCGGCGCGGGGCCGCGCGCGGCGCGGATCCAGGCGCTGGCGGAGCGCCCCGGATCGGGCTTCACGGTGTGCGGCTTCGTGGGCATGAACGACGGCGAGGATGCGGTGGCCGGTGCGATCAACCGGTCCACCATCGACAGCCTCGGCGATCATGTCGTCCTGCTCGGGGCGAGCGAGGTGGTGCTGGCGCTGCAGGAGCGGCGCAACGCTCTGCCGCTTGACGATCTGCTGCGGATCCGCACGACGGGCGTCCATGTCCACGACATCTCGACCTTCCTCGAACGCGAGACTGGGCGCGTCGATCTCGCCACCGCGAGCCACAGCTGGCTGATCTTCTCCGACGGATTTTCGTCGGGGCGCTTCCTGTCGACGATCGCCAAGCGCGGCTTCGACATCACGGCGAGCCTGATCCTGCTGATCCTGTCGGCGCCGCTCATCCTGCTGACGGCGATCGCGGTGAAGCTGGAGAGCCGGGGTCCGGCCTTCTACCGGCAGAAGCGGGTCGGCCTCTACGGGCAGGAGTTCGAGGTCATCAAGCTGCGCTCGATGCGGCAGGATGCCGAAGTGGCCGGGCAGGCGGTATGGGCGCAGGAGAACGACCCGCGCATCACCCGTGTCGGCCGTTTCATCCGCAAGGTGCGCGTCGACGAGTTGCCGCAGGTGTGGGTGGTGCTGAATGGGCGGATGAGCTTCGTCGGCCCCCGGCCTGAACGCCAGCCCTTCGTCTCCGATCTCACCACCCAACTGCCCTTCTATGCCGAGCGGCATATGGTGAAGCCGGGCATCACAGGCTGGGCGCAGATCAACTATCCCTATGGCGCGAGCCTCGAGGACGCGCACCACAAGCTCGAATATGATCTCTATTACGCCAAAAACTACACGCCCTTCCTCGATCTGCTGATCCTGTTGCAGACGGTGCGCGTGCTGCTCTGGCCCTCGGGCGCGCGTTGAACGATGGGGTCGGGCGTCCTCCACCCTTCGCGCACCGCGATCGTGCGGTTGCTCGCGCTCCTGGCGTCCTTCCTCTATCTTGCCGCGACGCTGGTGCTGCTGGCAGCGGTGGAGCCGCTGGGGCTGGTCTATACCTGGATCGGGCGTGGGCTGGTGGTGTTCGGCGCGAGCTTCGCGGCGATGCTGCTGCTGCCGGAGGGGAGCGCGCGCAACTGGCTGCGGCTGCAGCTCGCCAAGCATCTGTTTCGTCACCGCTACGATTATCGCGCCGAGTGGTTGCGCTTCACGCGCACGCTCGGTGATGGCGGCGGTGGGGAGGATCTGACCAGCCGAATCGAGCGCGCGCTGGCGGACATCACCGCCTCGCCCGCCGCGCGGCTGCTGGTGCTGTCGCCGTCGGGGCGATTGGAACCGGCGCGATCAGGGGCCTGGCCCAGCGGCGCGGCGGCCGGCTTCGATGCCGGCTTCGTGCGGATGACGGAGAGCGCGCCCCGGATCCTCGACGTCGAGGCGCTGCGGGATGGACAGGCGAGCCCGGAGATCGGGCTTGCGCCCGGATGGCTGGCCGATGATCGCTCGATCTGGGCGGGCGTGCCGCTGGTCCATGGCGAGCGGCTCGCTGGCTTCGTGCTGCTGGCGCGGCCGCCGGTCGACCGCCGCATCGATTGGGAGGATCATGATCTGCTCTCGGTCGCGGGCCGGCAGGTGGCAAGCCATCTCGCAGAGGCGCAGGGGCAGGAGGCGCTGGCCGAGGCGCGCCGCTTCCACGAGTTCAACCGGCGCTTTGCCTTCATCGTCCATGATGTGAAGAATCTCGCCAGCCAGCTCGGCCTGGTCGTGCGCAATGCTGAACGCCATGCCGACAACCCCGATTTCCGCGTCGACATGGTGGCGACGCTGCGCGATTCGGTGCAGCGACTGAACGAGTTGCTCGCCCGGCTGACACCGCAATCGGTGACGCGCGCCGATCCGCCGCGCGCGGCGAACCCGATGGGGGTGCTGAAGCGGGTGGCGGCGCAGCACTATGCGCGGCATCCGATCACGCTGTCGGGGAGCGATGATCTCCATGCGCTGTTCGATCCCGAGCGACTGGAGCGCGCGCTCGGCCATCTCGTCCAGAACGCGATCGAGGCAAGCGCGCCCGATGCACCGGTGTGGCTCTCTGTCGACCGGCGCGGGCTCGACGTCGTGGTGACCGTGATCGACCAAGGTCGCGGGATGAGCGCCGAGTTCATCCGCCACGGCCTGTTCGTGCCGTTCGACACTACCAAGCCCGGCGGCTTCGGCGTCGGCGCGTTCGAGGCGCGCGCGCTGGTCATGGCGATGGGCGCCAGGCTGGAGGTGGAAAGCCGCGAGGGCGAAGGTAGCCGCTTTGCGATCATCCTGCCGCTCGCCGATGTGTTGGCCGAAGGTCTGTCGGCATGAACGACGCGGAGCGCCCGCGGCTGCTAGTTGTCGAGGACGACGTCGGGCTCGCGCGGCAGTTGCGTTGGGCCTATGAATCCTATGAGGTGATCGTCGCAGGCGATCGCGCCACCGCGATCGAGGCGTTGCGCGCCGCGGAGCCGGCGGTGGTGACGCTCGATCTCGGCCTGCCGCCCGATCCGGACGGGACCAGCGAAGGGTTCGCGACGCTCGTAGACATCCTCGCCATCAAGCCCGACACCAAGGTGATCGTCGCGTCCGGCCATGAAGCACGCGAAAGCGCGCGTGACGCGATCGCGCTGGGGGCCTGGGATTTCTACGCCAAGCCCGTCGATATCGACACGCTCGGCCTGATTGTCGCGCGGGCCTTCCATGTCGCGGCGCTGGAGGCCGAGAATGCGCGGCTGGCCGTATTGGCGGGCGGCGACATGGTGCTCGGCGGCATCGTCACCGCCGCGCCAGAGATGATCAAGGTGGCGCGCACCGTCGAGCGCGTGGCGCAGACCGACGTCTCGTTGCTGGTGCTGGGCGCGAGCGGTACCGGCAAGGAGTTGGTCGCGCGCGGGCTTCATGCCGCGAGCCGCCGCGCGCGCGGACCGTTCATCGCGATCAACTGCGCGGCGATCCCCGAAACGCTGCTCGAGGCCGAGCTGTTCGGCCATGAGAAGGGCGCCTTCACCGGCGCAGTGCGCACCGTCGAGGGCAAGGTTGAGCAGGCGGCGGGCGGCACGCTGTTCCTCGACGAGATCGGCGACGTGCCGCTGCCGCTCCAGGTCAAGCTGCTGCGTTTCCTGCAGGAGCGCGTGATCGAGCGGATCGGCGGGCGCAAGGCCATCCCGGTCGATGTGCGCATCGTCTGCGCCACGCACCGCGATGTCGAGGCGATGGTGGCAGTGGGGACGTTCCGCGAGGATCTCTGGTATCGGCTGGCCGAGATGGTTGTGCGCCTGCCGACGCTTGCCGAGCGTCCCGGCGATGCGGTGCTGCTCGCGCGCCATTTCCTCCGCCGTCATGCCGCGCAGATCAATCCGCAGATCAGGGGGCTCGCGCCCGACGCGGCCGAGGCGATCGCGCGCTGGAGCTGGCCCGGCAATGTCCGCGAGCTGGAGAATCGCATCAAGCGCGCCGCGATCATGGCCGATGGGCGGCTCGTCACCGCTGCCGACATCGATATCCCCGACTGTGCGGGCGAGGGGCAGCCGATCAATCTGCGCGCGGTGCGCGAGGCGGCCGATCGCCGGGCGATCAGCGAGGCGCTGGCGCGCGCCGACGGCAATATCTCGGCCACCGCGCGGATGCTCGGGATCAGCCGCCCGACGCTCTACGACCTGCTCAAGGCCTACGGTCTCGGCGCCTGACGCGGATTCGTCGGGGGGTTCTGTCGGGAGCTGGGCCTCGTTACACCCGTGCCATGACCGACGCCGCCGATCCGCTCGCCCGCATCGCCCACGCGCTGGAGCGACTGGCCCCCCCACCGCCGCCCGCGGCCGATCCCGCGGGCCATCCGGCCTATGTGTGGCGCGAAGGCGTGCTGGCCGCGGCCCGCGCTTTCCGTCCGCTCGCGCTCGATCTGCTGACCGGGATCGACGCGCAGAAGGCGGCAGTGTTCGAGAATGCACGCCGGCTCGCCGATCGGCTGCCCGCGCATGACGTGCTGCTGTGGGGTGCGCGCGGATCGGGCAAGTCGTCGCTGGTGAAGAGCGTGGTCGGCGCGCTGCAAGCGGCAGGGAAGGATATCGCGCTGGTCGAGGTGGGCGCGCACGCGCTCGACAGCCTGCCGCACCTGTTCGACCAGATCGCCACCGTGCCGCGCGCCTTCGCCCTGTTCGTCGACGATCTCGGCTTCGAGGAGGGCTCAGCCGGCCCCCACACGCTGCGTTCGTTGCTGGAGGGCGGCGCCGAGGCGCGGCCCGACAATGCCCGCCTGCACGTCACCGCCAATCGCCGCCATATCGTCGCGCGCGAGTTCGGCGAGGAGGATCGGGCTGTCAACATGCGCGACGTCACGGATGACCGCCTCGCGCTCGCCGATCGTTTCGGGCTCAGCATCGGCTTCCACAATGTCGATCAGCCGATCTATCTGGCGATGGTCGAGGCTTATGCCGCAAAGCTTGGCCTGCCGTTCGATGCGGCCGATGCGATCGCCTGGGCGACGGGACGTGGCGCGCGCTCCGGCCGGGTGGCCTGGCATTATGTGGTGGAGCTGGCCGGCCGCGAGGGGCGACGGGTCTGAGGGTTTCAGGCGGTCGGCCGGCGTTCGAAGCCGGTCAGGGGTTCCGGTTCCGCCTCGGTCACGACAAGCGTATCGACCCGCGCCGAGGGCGAACCACCGCGACAGCGCGCGATGAAGGCATCGACCGTGTCGGCCGCGCCCATCGCCAGCGCCTCGACGCTGCCATCGGTGCGATTGCGAATCCACCCGGTGATGCCGAGCGTCATCGCCACCCGGGTCGCCCAGTCCCGGTAGCACACGCCCTGCACGCGTCCGCGGATGGCGAGATGGCGGGCGATGATCGGCATCGTGCGGCTCCCCAGTCCGTTGCGTATGTGACGCGGCCTCTCGCGGGCGCGCCGCTTGCCGTCAGGTCGAGCAGATGCTAGCACCTTGGATAGGTGTCGCGCGAGCGGCCGTCTTCTTCCCAAAAAGACGCTCGTTCCGTGCCCTCAGGCCGGCGCCGCTCCGGCGGCCGGCGACTTAGGTTGACGTCGCATGCCGCATCTCCTTTTCCGCACGGACCGCATCCCGGGGGGTGCAGGCGTGCGGGTGGGGCTCCCGGTCGATCCGGCCCGGAACGCGCAGATGCCGGCCTGCTTCACCGCTGTTTTCATCCCGATGGCTCCCAGGCGCGCTGCGCCGGCCGGGCCGTCTCCCACTTCGCTTTTTCAGCTATCGGCGCACCCGCCAGCCCCACGCGGCGGCCGGCGCGCCCGGAGAAACTATAATGACGATGCGCATGCTCATCGACGCGCGCCACCCGGAAGAGACCCGGGTCGCGGTCGCCAAGGGTAACCGGATCGAGGAATTCGATTTCGAATCTGCCGAGCGAAAGCAGCTCAAGGGCAACATATATCTCGCCAAGGTGACGCGTGTGGAGCCGTCGCTCCAGGCCGCGTTCGTGGAGTTCGGCGGCAACCGCCACGGCTTCCTGGCCTTCTCGGAAATCCACCCCGACTATTATCAGATCCCCAAGGAGGATCGCGACGCCCTGCTGCGCGAAGAGGCCGAGGAGGCGCTCGCGCTGTCCGAGCAGGATCATGACGACGACGACGATCATGACGAGCACGCCGTGCACGACATCGACGAGGCCTCGATCGAGCGCCTCGACACCGATGGCGGCCCCGAGGATCGCGACGCCGCCGAGGATCACGCGCATGAGGATGGCGAGCCCGCCAGGCCAGCGCGCTCGCGTTCGGCTGGCCGCAACGGCGAGGGCGATCATGTCGAGGCGCTGCGCCGCAGCCGCCAGAATCTGCGTCGCCGCTACAAGATCCAGGACGTCATCCGTCGCCGCCAGGTGCTGCTGGTGCAGGTCGTCAAGGAAGAGCGCGGCAACAAGGGCGCGGCGCTGACCACCTATCTTTCGCTCGCCGGCCGTTACTGCGTGCTGATGCCCAACACCTCGCACGGTGGCGGCATCTCGCGGAAGATCTCGAACGTCGCCGACCGCAAGCGGCTGAAGTCGATCATGGCCGAGATGAAGCTGCCCAAGACGATGGGCTGCATCGTCCGCACCGCGGGCCTGTCGCGCACCAAGGTCGAGATCAAGCGCGACTTCGACTATCTGGCCCGCCTCTGGGACGGCATCCGCGAGAACACGCTGTCGTCGTCGGCGCCGGCGCTGATCTACGAGGATTCGAACCTCGTGAAGCGCGCCATCCGCGACATCTACACCCGCGAGATCGACGAGGTGATCGTCGAGGGTGAGGACGGCTATCGCGCGGCGCGTGAATATATGAAGCTGCTCATGCCGAGCCATGCGCGCAAGATCAGGCCTTATGTCGATCCGGTTCCGCTGTTCCAGCG
>Ga0070730_10003914_pt1 | contig 13207 bp, 10 predicted proteins | sample Coa_R1_3_FD_66447 | JGI IMG/M metagenome (GOLD analysis project Ga0070730, IMG submission 66447) | Surface soil microbial communities from Centralia Pennsylvania, which are recovering from an underground coalmine fire - Coalmine... | ecosystem: Environmental > Terrestrial > Soil > Unclassified ...
CGGCTGCGACTTCATCGTCGCCCAGGGCATCGAGGCGGGTGGGCACGTTCGCGGCGCTATCAGTCTGATGGCGCTGCTCAACCAGGTGCTCGCGGAAGTCGATGTGCCGGTGCTGGCGGCGGGCGGCATCGGCTCCGGCCGCGCCATGGCTGCCGCACTGGCTGCCGGGGCCGATGGCGTGCGTGTTGGCACGCGCTTTGTCGCCACGCCCGAGTCCGGCGCCCATCCCCAGTACGTCCAGGCCCTCATCGCCGCCTCCGCCGCCGATACCGTCTACACCGACGTCTTCTCCACCGGCTGGCCCGCTGCTCCTCATCGTGTGCTGCGTTCCTGCATTGCTGCTGCCCAGTCGTTCCCCGGAGAGTTTGTCGGGCAGAAACGAGATGTCGACACGGGCGAGTCCTTTTCAATCCGGCGCCTCCAGCCAACGACCATCGACACTACCACCACCGGCACCCTCGCCGCCATGCCGCATTGGGCTGGCGAATCGGTTGACGGCGTCACCCGTGTCCAGCCCGCCGCCGAAATCGTCTACGAACTGGCTGCGGACGCTGAGCGGCTCTTGCGGCGCTGGGCCTGATAGGCTGGCAGGTCGTTTCGGGCCGAGGCGACTGACTGCACCGTCAGGCAGGCCGGGCTTATAATGTCGTTGCCGGCCTGATCTGTTCAGCTCCCAGTCTTGGGCAGGAGGTGGCTATGGCGACCATCAACGATCAGCTCCTGGAAAAACTCCAAACCGCGTATGACTGCGAGCAGGCCTACCTGGCCAGCCTGACCGCGTCCGAGCGGTCGAGGGTCGGCCAGCCGAACGCCTGGTCCCCAAAGGATACTCTGGCCCACATCGCCGAGTGGAAGGCGATCATGGCGCGCCGCCTTAACCTGTATCGTCAGAACCAAGACGGGCCAGTCTTTTCAGACCTGGATGCCAAGAACGCCGAGATCTTTCAAGAACTGAGCACCCGCACCGAGGACGAAGTTGCGGCCCTGCTGGCGGACGCGCACGCGGCCGTTGTGGCCGAGACCCAGGCCCTCTCAACTGACCAGTTGCTGGCCCCCGGGCGTTTTGCGTGGCAGCGAACTGAGCCCCTTCTCATCCGCATTCCCTTCAACGCTGTTGTGCACTCCCTGTTCCACCTGGCCCAGCTTTATGCCGAGCGCGGTGATCGGCCGACCGGCGATCAACTCATCGAGACCATGACCACCGGCATGTTCGCGTTCGACGATGCGCCCCAGGGCAGGGCCCGCTGGATTTACACCCGCGCCTGTTACTTTGCCATCGCCGGCGACCGGGCCGCGGCGCTGGCCGACCTGCGCCAGGCCTTTGAAGCGCGTCCGGCCCTCATCGCCTGGTCAAAGGAAGACACCGACTTGCAGTCGTTGTGGAATGACGCGGAGTATCAAGCCCTTATCGCCTAAACCCAATCGCTCCGCCTCACCCTCGCCTTTCCCGATTTCCCCCCTCGTCTCCTCGCCATTGTTATAGCCCTCTCAGAAGGCTATAATCCCCATTAACCATCCGTTAAATCCGTTCCACCCAGCCCCGCGTTCCGAGCCTGTTGTCGGCCGTGGGCGGGGTCTGTTGACGAAGGATTTTCTCTTATGCCATCCACTCGCCCCTTCAACTCCCTCGGCGCCCGCGCCCAGCTCGACGCCCAACACCAATACTATCGTCTCCATCGTTTGTCCGAGCTGGGCCTGGCCCCCGGCCTGGCGCGCCTGCCGTTCTCGATTAAGATCCTGCTCGAAGCCGTCCTGCGCAATGTGGATGGCTACCTGGTCACCGAAGACGACGTCAAGCGCCTGGCCGGCTGGCAGGCCGCCCGCCCCGACCCGCGCGAGCTGCCCTTCATGCCCGCCCGCGTCATCATGCAGGATTTCACCGGCGTGCCCTGCATCGTGGACCTGGCCGCCATGCGCGATGCTGTGATAAAGCTCGGCGGCGACCCTAAGCGCATCAACCCGCTGGTCATGGTCGACCTGGTCATCGACCACTCGGTCCAGGTCGATTTCTTCGGCTCCGAGCTGGCCCTGCAGCGCAACGCCGAGGTCGAGTTCACCCGCAATCGCGAGCGTTACGAGTTCCTGCGCTGGGGCGCCCAGAGCTTAGCCAATTTGCGCATCGTCCCGCCCGCCACCGGCATTGTGCACCAGGTTAATTTGGAATATCTGGGCCAGGGCGTGCTGGCCAAGCCCGATGTGGATGGCGCCCTGGTCGCCATCCCCGACACCCTGGTCGGCACCGACTCGCACACCACCATGATCAACGCCCTGGGCGTGCTGGGCTGGGGGGTGGGGGGCATCGAAGCTGAAGCCGTTATGCTCGGCCAGCCGCTGTACATGGTCGCGCCGCAGGTGGTCGGCTTCAAGATGCATGGCGCCCTGCGCGAGGGCGTCACCGCCACCGATCTCACCCTGACCGTGGTTCAAATGCTGCGCAAGAAGGGCGTGGTGGATAAGTTTGTCGAGTTCTATGGCAGCGGCCTGTCGTCCATGTCGCTGCCCGATCGGGCCACCATCGCCAACATGGCCCCCGAATACGGCGCCACCATCGGCTTTTTCCCCACCGATGCCGAAACCCTGGCCTACCTGCGCCGCACCGGCCGCGCCGAGGCCGCCGACCTGGTCGAGAAATACACCCAGGCCCAGGGCCTGTTCCGCACCGACGACATGCCCGATCCCGAGTTCACCGACACGCTCGAGCTCGACCTGGCCGAGGTCGTCCCCAGCCTGGCCGGCCCCAAGCGCCCGCAGGACCGCGTCGCCATGAGCGACCTCAAGCACACCTTCGAAAAGGCGCTCAGCGCCCCGGTGGCCGAGCGCGGCTATGGGCTGGATGATGGCCGGCTCAAGGCCAGCGCTCAGGTCAAGGACCGAAGCGATAGCGAAGGTCACAGTGTGGAGATGCGCCACGGCGCGGTGGTGATCGCCGCCATCACCTCCTGCACCAACACCAGCAACCCATCGGTCATGGTCGGCGCGGGACTGTTGGCCAAGAAGGCGGTCGAGGCCGGCCTGACGGTCAAGCCCTACGTCAAAACCAGCATGGCCCCCGGCTCCAAGGTCGTCCACGAATACCTGGCCAAGTCGGGCACCCTGCCGTTCCTGGAGCAGTTGGGCTTCAACATCGTCGGCTATGGTTGTACGACTTGCATCGGAAATTCTGGTCCGCTGTCGGATGCGGTCAACCAGGCTATCAAGGAGGGCGAGCTGGTCTCGGCCGCCGTCATTTCGGGCAACCGCAACTTCGAGGGCCGGGTCCATCCCCAGGTCAAGGCCAACTTCCTGGCCTCCCCGCCGCTGGTGGTGGCCTATGCCCTGGCCGGCACCACCGATATCGATCTCACCCACGAGCCGCTCGGCACGGGCAAGGACGGCCAGCCCGTCTACCTGCGCGACATCTGGCCCAGCCAGCAAGAAGTGGCCCAGGCCATCGCCAGCTCCATCGACTCGCAGATGTTCACCAAGAGCTATCAGAACGTCTTCCTCGAAAACGAGATGTGGAACAACATCCCCGTCAGCGGCGGCGACCTGTATGAGTGGGGCACCGCTTCCACCTACATCCACCAGCCGCCCTTCTTTGAAGGCCTCACGCCCAGGCCCGCGCCGCTGCAGGCCATCACCGGCGCGCGCGTGCTGGGCATGTTCGGCGACAGCATCACCACCGACCACATCTCGCCCGCCGGCAACATCGCCAAGGATAGCCCGGCCGGCCGTTACCTCATCGAGCACGGGGTCGAGCCGCGCGACTTCAACCAATATGGCACCCGGCGCGGCAACCACGAGGTGATGATGCGCGGCACCTTCGCCAACATCCGCCTGAAGAACCTGCTGCTGGGCGGCGAAGAGGGCGGCAACACCCTGCACCTGCCCGATGGCGCCCGGCTGTCCATCTACGACGCCGCCATGCAGTACCGGCAGGCAGGCACCCCGCTCATCATCCTGGCCGGCAAGGAATATGGCACCGGCTCCAGCCGCGATTGGGCCGCCAAGGGCACCCTGCTGCTGGGCGTGCGCGCCGTCATCGCTGAGTCGTTCGAGCGCATCCACCGCAGCAACCTGGTGGGCATGGGCGTGCTGCCCCTGGTCTACCAGCCCGGCGAAAGCGCCGCCAGCCTGTGCCTCACCGGCCGCGAAACCTTCACCCTGGCCGGCATCTCCGACAGCCTCCAGCCGCACCAGGAGCTTGCCGTCACCGCTACCGGCGACGATGGCAATGTCACAACCTTCACCGTTATCGCCCGCCTCGACACCCCCGTCGAAGTGGACTACTACAAAAACGGCGGCATCCTGCCCACCGTCCTGCGCAACCTGGCCAAGCAGCAATAAGCAAAAACCAAAAACGGGCCGCATCGCCACAAAGTGGCGATGCGGCCCGTTTTTGGGAATATCCACCTACAATTAGTTCGCCGTGCGGACCGGTTTCCGTCTCCCGGTTTCACCAATCCGTTTCTAGGTTTTCTTCGTGTCTTCGCGTCTTTGTGTCTTCGTGTTAAGATTCGGGTTTTTTTGTGAAGGTCCAATGCTCCCAAATTGGGATCAAGCTGGCTGGTTGGGCGGCACCTCCGCTCGCCGCGCCGGCGCCTGCCCGCGCTGCCGCGGCCGCCACACCCGCACATACTCCGCCGCAAAATACGAGCCAATAACCGCCAGCGCCGCTACGCTTTGCGCCGCCAGCGTTTCCACGTTCGGGAACACGGCCAGCCACAGCCCCATCCAGTCGGGTATCGCCAGCGCCACCGGCGTCGTGCCGATCCAGCCGGCCAACTGCATCTCCTGGATGTTTTCGCCCACCATCACCACCAGCACCGCCCCCAGCATAATCCCCGTCAGCACCAGCATGCGCTTGTACGGCAGCCGCTGGTGCCCCAGGAAGGTCAGCGCCCCCACCACCAGCGTGAACAACGCCCCCACGCCCACACCGGCCAGCACCGTGGGCGTGCCCACCTGCAGCCGGATAGATTGCAGAAACAGCACCACCTCAAAGCCTTCGCGATATACCGAGGCAAAGCCCAGCACGGCCAGCCCGCGGAACACCGTGGCCGCCGCGGCGTTGCCGCCCTGGGTCAGCTCGCGCCGCCGCCGGGTGTGCCCCGAGATCCAGCCGGTCCAATACAGCTTGTGGAAGAACCAGTTCATCACCACCAGCAGCACCACAATCGCCAGCAGCCCGGTGGCCGCTTGCAGGTCCAGCGCCGGGGCGTTGATCTGGTTGAGCACCGCGATGGCAATAAACCAGGTGGCCAGCGTGGCCAGCACCCCCAGCCCGGCGCCCAGCGCCACTGGCCGCTGATAGGGCTGGTTGCCGCCCACCAGGCTGGCCGTCAGCGCCGCCAGCACCAGGATGGCCTCCAGCCCCTCGCGCAGCACCAGGATGGCGGTGTTGAGCATGGCGGCCGCCGGGGTGAGATGCGGGGTGGTAGGGTCCGGGTTGCCCCCGGCCACAATGCCCTGCCAGACCAACACGCCGGCCACCACCAGGCCGGCCAGCAGCAGGGCCGAAAGCAAAACCCGCCGCAGCGGGGAAGCATTTCCTGTCACACGATACTCCTCAAAATAGCGCCCGTCCCAGGATGACGTGGACACAGTAGCCGCCGGGGTGATAGAAGTCAATAGACCGGGTGAAAAACAGATGTTGTCACGCCGCAACATCGATGTTGACCGGAGGCTAAATACACTGGCGCGGCTCGAACGGGTATGAGAGTCTCGCAAGTCAGATACGGCGGGCAGCTTTGCTGGCCGCCGTATCTGACTTGCGATAAATACTTGACTCTGTCAACAAAATAGTAGACAATGTCAACGATAGCCACCCCAGAGACCGCTATGCCAGCCACCAGCCTCCCCCAGCGCGCCGCCGCGGTGCGCCAGTTCAACCGCTTCTACACCCGTCAAATCGGCCTGCTGGCCGGCCAATACCTCGACAGCCCCTTCTCGCTCACCGAGGCGCGCGTGGTCTACGAGCTGGCCCAGCGCCACACCGCCACCGCCGCCAGTCTGGTCCGCGAGCTGGGCCTCGACCCCGGCTATCTCAGCCGCATCCTGCGCGGCTTTCAGCGCCGCGGCCTGCTCTCGCGCCAGTCCTCCCCCGCTGATGGCCGTCAGAGCCTGCTGCGGCTCACCCCCAAGGGCCGGCGTGCCTTCCAGGCCCTCAACGACCGCTCGCAGCACGACCTGGAAACCATGCTGGGCGGCCTGCCGCTAAACGCGCAAAGCCAATTGGTGGAGGCCATGCAGTCCATCGAACGACTGCTCGGCGCGCCCGCCAGCCCGGCCGTGGCACAGCCGCCCACCATCGTCCTGCGCGGCCCGCGCCCCGGCGACCTGGGCTGGGTCGTCGCCCGTCACGGCGCCGTTTATGCTCAGGAATATGGCTGGGACGAACACTTCGAGGCGCTGGTGGCCGAGATCGTGGCCGGCTTCGTCCAGAATTTTGACCCGCAGCGCGAGCGCTGCTGGATCGCGGAAATGGACGGCGAGAATGTGGGCTCGGTTTTCGTGGTCAAGAAGACCGACACGGTCGCCAAGCTGCGCCTGCTGCTGGTGGAGCCCGCGGCCCGCGGCCAGGGCCTGGGCGCCCGCCTGGTGGAGGAGTGCCTGAGCTTCGCCCGCCAGGCCGGCTATCGCCAAATGACCCTGTGGACCAACAGCGTCCTGCTGGCCGCCCGGCACCTCTACGCCAAAGCCGGCTTCAAGCGGGTCGACACCGGCCCGCACCACGCCTTTGGCCACGACCTGGTCGAGGAGACCTGGCGATTGGAGCTATAGGATGATCACGATTGCGCAAGTGAACGGCGAAGCGGACATTGCGGACACGCGTGACCTGCTGCGCGAGTACACCAGTTGGGCGTTCACGCTCATGGTCGCTCGCGAATTGCCGCCCACGTTCGAGGGGCTGGAGGCCGAGCTGGCCAGCCTGCCGGGCATCTATGTGCCGCCGGCCGGCCGGCTGCTGGTGGCCCGGGTCGATGGCCAGGCGGCTGGCTCCATCGCGCTCAAACCGGTGGATGCCGCCACCGGCGAGCTGAAGCGATTGTACGTGCGGCCGTCGTTTCGGGGGCTGGCGCTCGGCCGGCAATTGGTGGCGGAGATCGTGCGGGCCGCGCGCCAGGCCGGTTATCAGCGGCTGATCCTGGACAGCCATGCCACTATGGCCCACGCCCACGCGCTCTACCGCGCGGCAGGCTTCGTCCTGGTGGAGGCCCCCGCTGATTTTCCTGATTCCATCAAGCCGGAGGTGGTGTTTATGGAGCTGCTATTCAACTGACTGACAAATGTTGATGGGGGTGATCATGGCCCGCCCAGCACGGCCATGTCATTCAGCGCCCCCCACGAGGCCAGGAACTGCGCCTGCGAGCGCAGGTAAGCGCTGCCGCCGTCGAGGATGGTCACCGTGCCCGGTCCATAACCGATCACCATAACCGTGTGCTCAAACGGCACCACGGTGGTGGTGTGGCCGGTGGAGGCGGCGGTGTATTGCTGCGGCGTGCCATAGCCCACCTGGCTCACCACCCACACCATCACCGGCCGGTTGGCGTCGATCTCGGCCTGCACGTCATCCCAGGTGAGCCCGGTGGCCGCTCGCGCCTGCACCCCATAGGCGCGCAGCAGCGCCGCCACCGGCCCGGCGTGCACCCCGTAGTCGTTGGGCGGCACTTGCCCCAGCGCGCCGTGCGCGTTGCCCACGAAGCCCGCGTCGGGATCATCACTCTCGGGCAGCTTGCCCAGGAAGTCCAGCTCGCTGATGCTCACGCCAAAATAGCCGGCAAAGTCCACCGCCGAGCGGCTCTCGCAATCCAGCGGCAGCGCCTGGGCCCGGCCGGACACGCTCAGCACCTTGCCCTGCGGCGCGGCGCTCGGGCTGCCCGGGCTGGGGATAGTCAGCGTCAGCCCAAAATAAATTAGGTTGGGGCTGGTGATATTGTTGGCGGCCATGAGCTGCCCCACCGATACCCCATAGCGCTGGGCGATCTGCCACAGTGTGTCGCCGCGCTGGATGATGTAAGAGCCCTGGTTGCTGGATGGGTCCGGGATGGGGGCCGGGGCGGTGGGTTGCGGCGCGGGCGTGGGGGCGGGCGGCGCGGCATTGCCCGGGTCCGCGCCCACCCCGGCGGCCACCGGGATGATCAGCGACTCGCCCACATAGATATTGGTCGAGTACAGCCCATTGGCCTGCATGATGGCCTGCCAGCCGATGCCATAGGCCAGCCCAATGCGAAACAGGTTCTCACCCGGCTGCACCACGTGGATGATGCCGGCGGCCGCGGCCGGCCGCGCGGCCAGCAGGCTGCTGACCAGGCTGGAACTGACAAGGATTTTGGCAAGCCAACGCATCGCACCCTCCCAAGGTGGCGCCATTATGAATCCGGCCGAGTCTCTCGTCAAACCGGCGGGTGCTGTCAGACAGGCTGCACGATTCGGGCCAGGGGCCTGAGTGGTAATGTTTCCGAAAATAGATTGGGCCAGGGTCGTGCTTCGCACGACCCTGGCCCAATCTATTTTCGGATCTTCTTACCCCTACGGGTGGCTGATCTGCCGGGTGATGGTGGGGTCCTGGATAGCTTTGTCGGCCGCCAGCAGGAAGGCCTTGCTCAGGATGATAGCCAGGGTCTGGTCGCCCTCGAACGGCAGATACACCTGGCTGGCCGTGCCGGCCGTGGCTTTGCCCTGGGCCGGCACAATGCACAGATATGCGTCGTTCGGCTCCATCAGGACGTTGCCGCTGCCCAGGTGGATTTTGTAAGTGCGCAGGTCGCCGCGCACCACCAGGAAGCGCTCCGTGAGCTGGCAGCGGGCGGCGATTTTCAGCCGCGGCAGCAGGCCCTCCAAAAGTTGATGGCGGGTCTTGGCCGTTTCCGACAGCGCGCCAAATGAATAGTCGCGCCAATAGTTGATGTAGCGCGTCTCTGGGCCGCGGTCGCCCCAGGTGGGGTCGTTGCCCACGCTGGCCACGCCCACGAACAGGTCCACATCGCGCATCACTTCCGAAAAGAGCAGCGGCGGCAAATCTTCCAGGCGCATCGGCTGGGCCCGATCGGTATCGCCCCGGCCCCAACTGGTATAGCCGCCTCCGCCGGCATGCGCGCTGTTGGCGGGGGCGTCCAGCCGGTAAAACCGCACCTGATCGGTACTCAGATACAGATAGGTGCCGGCCTCGTTGGTGTCGCGGCCGTGGTTGTCCCCCACGCCCTCCACCCAAAACTCGGCTCGCAAGTTCCAGGCCGGCAGCACCCGCGTGGGCGGCCCGTAGACATCGTCGACCATCAGCCGCAGTTGGTTGCGCCAGCCGCGCGCGGCGCACAAGGCATTGAATTGGTGCTGGCGTAGGATGTGCGCGGCGAAGCGGTTGGAGTAGACGCGCGTGGTCCGCTCCGCGTCAGTCAGTAGATAGATCTCGCGGTGGGCCTGTTTGAACGGCTGCTGGATTTCGTGCTGGCCCAGCCAGGCGCGCCATTCCAGCACCACCTCGCTGCCGGCCTCCAGCGGGTGCCACAGCGCCACCTGGCTTTGGTCGTCCAGCCAGTCCAGGCCTGCCCCGTCGCGGCCCACCAGTTGTTCATCCCACCAGATGCCCGAGGCCGCCTGGTCGCCGCGGGTGAACTTCCAAATCAGCCGCCGGGCCAGCGCGCCCATCAGGGGATGATCCAGGTAGCGCTCGCGCCAGACGGGCAGCCGCCATTGCTTCGGTTCCAGGTACAGCCGGTCCAGCCGGTCGCGCTGGCCGGGCAGCATGCTGCGAATGTCTTTGAGTGACTGGTTCAAGGCTTTGAGCTCGGCGGCGTAGCCGCTCTTCACCGCTTGCGGCGCCGAGGCGCGTGGCCTGCCGTCCGGCCAGAGCCAGGTCAGCTCCACCGCGCTCGCGCCTTTGACGCGGATCTCAGCCGTAAAGTCGCCCCAGGTCTCGCGCCGCAGGCCGACGTCGGTCAGGTCATAGGTGGGCACCGACAACTCTTCGATCTCGTCTGCCGGCAAGCCCACGCGCTGAGCTGCGGCCGCCAGGGCCTTGGCGATGGTCTTTTGCGCGCTGGGCAGCTTGAGCTTGACCTTGAGCAGGGCCAATTGCTGAATGCCGTCCATGCCGGGCATATTGCCCAAGGCCCAAATGCAGGCGTTGCCCACCCGTGGGCATTGCGGTCCGCTGCCGGGCAGCTTGCGGAACGCGGACACCGCCAGCTTGAGCAGCGCCTGGGCCAGGTCGCGGTCAGCGCGGGCGGCGCACCGCCAGGCCAGGCCCTTGAGGATATCGGCGTTGGAATACTGCCAGGCGTCGTTCGGGTCGGGCACCCATTGTGACCCGCTGAGGACGAGTTCGGTGCGGGGCTTATCCACCAGCGCGAACCAGCGGATGACGCTGGCCTTGAAGGCCTCGGCCCCGATGCGGGCCAGGGCGGGCTGCGCGCCGGCCAGCCATGTCTTGGAGGGCCTGGCGCCGCCAGAACGTTGGCAGTGCAAGAGCAATTGTCGCCAGGCTGCCACGGTGTCGTCGCTTTGAGTTTCGATGTCAGCCGTGGCCACATCGGCCCAGGCTTCGCCACTCACCAGCGGCAGAGAGGCCGGTGTGATTTGGGCGAGCCGTTGTAGACCGCTGATCCACGCACCCACGTCCGGCCGTTGGACTTCCATTTGCAGCCGCGCGATTAATGTCCGCACACTGCTTTGCAGCTCGGGCGTGCGCGGGTGATCACGGCCGAAGGCTTCGATGGCCCGCATGAGCTCCGGCACGCCCCGATGGACGTAATAGTCCTGGCGCGCAGACCACGCCAAAAGAGCAAGCAAATCGGCTTCGGTCAGTGGCAGGGGTTCGCCTAAAAGCGCCAGCATGGAGCCGCGTACTTGCCACGCATGCCCATTGGGGTCCGGGCCGGTCTGCTCAGCCAGCCAGGTGAGCATGGCCATAACACCCGCCCGCTTGCCGCTCGGATCGAGTGCGCTCAACTCACGAAAGGCGGCTGAGCGATTCAGATCCGCCCCATAGCTGTGGGGCTCGGTCGCCAACTGCTCCACTAGGCGCTGTATGGTTTCAAACGCGAGAGTCTCGTCGGCCATGTCAGCCCCCTACCAGCGGCACCAGCTTGAGAAATGTCACCGACAGGTCGGGCACCAACTCGATGGGCTCATCCAGGCTGTCCATCTGCCGGTCGTCGACCAAAATGATAAAGCCGTTGGTCTCAAAGGCCGCCAGGGCCGTTTCCACTTGCCGGTGCGGGTCAAGTTGCCGCGGCTGGCGCAGCTTGTAGCCGTTCAATGTCCGCTCGGCTTCGGAGGGCTGCACCAGCCCGCGGAAAATCTCGCCCTGCTGGGCGTTGTACTCCGCCACTTCTTGAAACACCCTGGCGCGGATTAGCTCGCGCAGGGTGATGCGCTCTTCCGCCACCGCCAGCGTAAAGGCGAATTGTGGCTTGCCGAGCGTCGAGGTCATCTCGTCCCAAATTGTGACAGCGTTCATAGGAGAATTCTAAGCCTCCTGGGCAAGTGTGCAAAATCCTTTCAATCTACCTGCCCGCCACTCTCAAAGCCCGCCTGATCCGCGCTGCCCGCCGCCACGGTTTCGTGGTCGAGCGCGGGCGGCAGTCGCAATTGACCGAGTTTATCGCTTACCTGGTTCAACACGGCCACCACCCTGACTGACATCTTCTACGTGGCGCGGCGCCTGATGGACCTGGCGCGCGCCCGCCAGGCGGTGCAGGTGTGCCTGGAGGCGTTCGAGATCGTGCCGGTGGACCGCGCCGCCCTCGAGCGCGCGCAGCAACTCAGCGCCTCCGACTTTGAAGACAACGTCCAAATCGCCTGCGCCGAGGCCGGCCAGCTCGACGCCATCGTCACTCGCGACGCCCTGAGTTTTGCGGCCTCACCCGTTGCCATCTTGTCCCCGGCCGAGTGCCGCCAGCGCCTCACGGCTTGAAATATCCTCCGGCGGCGGCTATCATGCCCCGGCATGACGCCGACCGCCTTCAACTTCAGCCGCCTTCAACTTCAGCGCCCGTCTAATTTGCCGCACGCCTCCGGCGCACGCCGTCAGTCACAGGCTCCGGCCTAACACTGCCCCTAGCCATGCGGCCTGAATCCCTTTCCGCGCTCAATCCAACACTATCCACTGGCGCCTGGTGGCGCCTGCGCGAACGGGCCGAGCACGGCCTGCTGTTGTTCCCCTACCTGCTGGGCGCGCTGCTGCTGCTGGTGCTGCCTGGCCTGCTCACCTTTGCCCTGGCCTTCACTTATTTCGACGGTATCGCGCCGCCAGTGTGGTGGGGGGTGCGCAACTTTCAAAATTTCTACCTCGACCCGCTGGAGCGCATTGCCATCGCCAACTCGCTCTACTTCACCGCGCTGGCGGTGCCGCTGCGAGTGCTGGGCGCGTTGGGGCTGGCCCTGCTGCTGCGCCGGCCGCGGCGCGGCATCGGCTTTTACCGCGCGGCCGTGTTTGTGCCCACCGTCATCCCCGATGTGGCCTATGCCCTGGTGTGGCTGTGGATCTTCAACCCGCTGTATGGCCCGGTGAACCTGCTGCTGCGGGCGGCGGGGCTGCCGGCCCCCGCCTGGCTGGCCGGCCCCGACACGGCCAAGCTGGTGTTTGTGTTCATGTCGCTGTTTCAAATTGGGGAGGGGTTCGTGGTGCTGTTGGTCGGGCTGCAGAGCGTGCCCGCCGAATATTATGACGCCGCGGTGGTGGATGGCGCCGGGCCGTTCAGCCTGTTCCGCTATGTCACCCTGCCGCTGATTTCGCCCTGGCTCATCCTGCTGGCCTTTCGCGACCTGATCCTCAGCTTCATATTCCCGTTCACCCCGTCGCTGCTCATGACCGGCGGCGACCCGTACTACAGCACCCTGTTCTTGCCCCTGCTGGCCTTTCGCGAGGCCTTTGCCTCGCTGCGCTTCGGCATGGGCTCAGCCATCACCCTGATCACCTTTGTCGCCAGCCTGGTGCTGGTGCTGGCGCTGGGGCTCATTCTGCGCCGCTGGTCGTTTGCCGATGACCAATAAACCCGCCCGCCGTGCCCTACGGCGCCTGGCCGGCCAGTTGGCCCAGCACGCGGCGTCGCTGGCGGTGGCGTTTGTCTTCTTGCTGCCGCTGGCCTGGATGCTGTCCACCTCGCTGCGCCAGCCCGGCCTGCCGCCGGCGCGCGTGGTGGAGTGGCTGCCCAACCCGCTGGCCTGGAGCAATTACCAGCGCATCTTCGAAATTTTGCCCCTGGCCAACGACACGCTCAATTCG